>Ga0068877_10002400_pt1 | contig 15131 bp, 13 predicted proteins | sample NOAtaG_FD_66437 | JGI IMG/M metagenome (GOLD analysis project Ga0068877, IMG submission 66437) | Freshwater lake microbial communities from Lake Erie, under a cyanobacterial bloom - NOAA_Erie_Diel6S_1000h metaG | ecosystem: Environmental > Aquatic > Freshwater > Lake | place: USA: Ohio, Lake... | reverse complement strand
CGAGCGCGGCCGCGGCGGCGAAATCCAGCTCACCGACGCGATCGCCCGCCGCGTGGCCCTCGGCGAAGTCATCGCACGCCGCTTCGAGGGCGTGCGCTACGACTGCGGCTCGAAGGCGGGTTTCCTCGCGGCCAACGTCGCGATGGGGCGCAGGCAGGGGCTGCTCGCCGACTAGCCCGGATGTTTCGTCAGGGACGCGGGATTTGCGCGGATGTGCACGCGAGCCAGATTGCGCGAGAGGGGCGCAGCCGATGCCCGTAGGCATCGACGAACGCTCGAGCGCGAAATGGCCGCGCGGGCGCCGCGCAAACCCGCGTAGCCCCGGCCGTCCAAAGTGGCTTGGGCCAGGTGCAGGCGACCGCCGCGGCTTTCAGAGGCCGATCCTGAATGCACGGGGGCGACCTGGTGAAGTATCCGGGCTAGCGTCCGGCCGAAACATCCGGGCTGGCGCCGCCCCGTCTCGCCGGATGCGGCGGCGCCGCCGTTAACCGCCGGTCGGCGCCACCACCCGTCCGTAGCGATCCTCGAAGCGCACAATGTCATCCTCGCCGAGATACGGTCCGCTCTGCACTTCGATCAGGACTAGCGGGTCGGTGCCCGGATTCTCCAGGCGGTGGCGGGTGCCGGCGGGAATGTAGGTGGACTCGTTGGTGCCGACCAGGAACTCGCGGTCGCCGTTGGTCACCTTGGCGGTACCGCCGACGACGATCCAGTGTTCGCTGCGATGCCGGTGCATCTGCAGCGACAACGCCCCACCCGGCTTGACCTCGACCCGCTTGATCTTGAATCCGGGCGCCTCCTGCAGCACGGTGTAACTGCCCCAGGGGCGCGCCACCGTCACATGATGGAAGTGCTGGTCGCCGCCCTGGGCGCGCACGGCATCGACCACCTGCTTGACGTCCTGCGCGCGCGCCTTGTCGAGCACGAGAAGCGCATCGGGCGTATCGACGATGTAGACGTTCTTGAGGCCTAGGGTGGCCACCAGCCGGCCGGCGCCGTAGACGAAGCAGCCGTCGCTGTCGACGAAAAGCGCATCGGCGTCCGCCCGGTTGCCCCGCTCGTCGGCCGCAAAGTGCTCCGCGAGTTCGTTCCAGGCGCCGACATCGCTCCAGCCGAAGGCGCCGGGCACGACCGCCACCCGATCGGCCTGTTCCATGATGGCGTAATCGATCGAGATGCTCTCCAGCACGCCGAAGCTGCCGCGCTGCAACTCGATCGCGTCGCCGGCCACCCGCTGGTCCCGCGAGGAGTCCCAGCACGCACGGGCGGCGCGCAGCAGCTCGGGCTTGTACGCCGCAAACGCCGCCAGCAGATCCCCGGCACGGAAAAGGAACATGCCCGAGTTCCAGTGGTGGTCGCCGCTGGCCACATAGGACTGCGCCGTCGCAAGCGACGGCTTCTCGACAAAACGCTCCACGCGCCAGACGCCCTCCATCAGCGACGCACCTGCCTTGATGTAGCCGTATCCGGTGGCCGGACGCTCGGCGCGCATGCCGAAGGTCACGAGCCAGCCGTCGGCCGCCGCGGCCTGCGCCTGGCGCACGGCGCGGCGGAAACCCGGCTCATCGTCGATCAGGTGGTCCGCCGGCAGGGCGATCATCTGGGCCTGTTCCCCGTGCCGGCTCGCCACCGCCAGGGCGGCCAGCACGATCGCCGGGGCCGTGTTGCGGCCGACCGGCTCCAGGAGGTACTGCGCCTGGCCGCCGGTACGGGCGCCCGCCAGTTCATCGCGTGACAGAAAATAGTACTCGCGGCCGGTCACGATCAACGCCGGCAAGGCATCGGCGAGCGCAGCGGCCCGCTCGACCGTCCGCCGCAACAGGCTGCGTCCATCCGGAAGGCGCATGAACGGCTTGGGCAAGGCCTCGCGCGAAACGGGCCACAGGCGGGTGCCGGCACCGCCGGACAGGACAACAGGGATGAGCGGAGTCATTGGAACCGTGGAATTCGCTGCAGCCGGCGCAGCAGGAGCCGAGCGGCGATCATGGGAAGGACGGGGCTTGCCACGACAGGGTCGCCGTTTAGTGCACCACGGCCGTCAGAACGGAAGCAGTTGGCGCGTCTTGGCAAGCGGCTTGCGCAGGACGAACCACCACGGAACCGCGAACCCCGCGCGGTGCATCGCCCGGTAGCACTCCAGGTTGGCCTGCCAGATGTGTCGCAGACTGCGGTTGGACATGCCGCCCTCGCGCATCTTGACCAGAACGCGGGGCAGATGGACCGAACGCGCCCCGCGCACCTCCATCACCCGCATCATGAGGTCGATGTCGGCCGCAATCCGGTAGCGCTCGTCGAAACCGCCCGCCTCGAGGAGAACGTCACGCCTGGCGTAGAACGTCGGATGCGCCGGGTGCCAGCCCTTGCGGAAGTCACCCGGGGCGTAGGGCCGCGAGCGGAAGCGCCGCGTGATGCGGCTGGTGTCGCGGGGATCGATGAAATCGAGGTCTGCGTGCACCACATCGATCCCGGGCCCGAAGGCCGCGGCAACCGTCGATAGCGCATCCGGCGCCGCGTAGTAGTCATCGGCATTCAGATAACCGACGACGTCGCCGGTGGCCATGCGCAGCCCCTTGTTGGCCGAGTCGTACAGGCCGAGATCGGGCTCGCTGACAACGCGCGAGATCCGCGGACCGTAGCGTTTCACGATTTCCAGGGTGCCGTCACGCGAGACGCCATCGACGATGATGTGCTCGACGTCGGAGTGATCCTGCGCGAGTACCGACTCGATCGTATCGGCAATGGTCGCTGCCGCATTCAGGCACGCCGTGATCACGCTGATCCTCATTCGGCCACCGGCACCGGCATCGGCCCACGCACCCGCCGCTCGATTAGAAGCCGAACCAGCCGCCAGCGCCAGCGAAGCATCTGCACCAGCCCGGCGCGCCGTCCCGGCGAGAGGTTGCCGTGGTGGCGTCGGTACTGGATCAGCGGGCGCCCGACGTAGGACACTCGGCCCCGCTGTGCCGCCAGCGCGCCCAGCCACATGTCATGCATCGGCACCTCTGCGGGAATCGGCAAGGCCAGCTCGAGCAGTTCGCGTCGGAAGGCCATTGTGCAACCGAGGTAACGGTTCTTGACCACGGTGGCGAACACCGAACCGCGGAAACCGCCACGGCGTGCCATGAACGAGCTTGCGACGACGTCCCCCGCGCCGTCGATCACGCTGGCGTCGCTGAGGGCAAGCAGCGCGCCCTGTGCGAGCGCGTCGGCCAGGATGCTGCGCTTGCCGGGCAGCCAGACATCGTCCTGGTCGCTCAGGAACACCAGCGGGTGACGGGTCGCACGGAGGGCCCGCTCGAAACTGGCGCGCACGCCAAGGTTGCGCGGGTTGCACAGGAGCCGGATACGCGGATCGCCTGCCCTGGCGATCAGGGCCGCCGTGCCATCGACCGAGGCGTCGTCGACCACAACGAGCTCGTCGCCCGCAGCGAGTTGGGAAAGGATCGACTCCATCTGGATGGTGACGAAACGAGCGCCGTTGTGGGTCGCCATGGCCACCGACACGGCCTGGCCTGGGACCGGCGCGCAAGCCGGCTCTGCAGCGGCCGCGACGGCGGGCCCGGCCGCAGGTTCGCGTGATAGGCTCGTTGCAGTCATGACTCACTCGGTCGCCCGTGGCGCAACGCCGGCCCGCGAGGTCGCGGCGGCCCCCGCTTCATCGACGTCCCCGGGGCTGTCCGAGCGCAGCGCAACGCGCATCGGAGCCGTGATTGTGACGTACTTCCCCGGCAACGCCGGCTTGCAGGCGCTGCTGCACGCGATCCGGCCGCAGGTCGACGCGCTGGTGCTGGTCGACAACACGCCTGGCGGCGCCCAGCTTGCCGAGTTGGTCGGTCCGCCGGGGCGGATTCAGACGCCACGCAACCTGGGCTTGGCCGCCGCGCAGAACATCGGCATCGAGCGCCTGCGTGAGCTGCGTTGCGACTTCGTTGTGCTGCTTGACCAGGACAGCCTGCCGACCGAGCGCATGGTCGAGAACCTGTACAGGGCATGGGTCCGCGGCAGTTCCGAGGGCATCCGGATCGGCGCGGTCGGTCCGCAGTGGGTGGACCGGCTGACCGGCACCGTGGCGCCGTTCGTGCGGCTGGGCATCGGCCGCATGCGCAAGCTGCGCTGTCGCGATGGCGACCTCGTGCCCTGCGACGTCCTGATCTCCTCCGGCAGCCTGATCCCGATGGCCGCCCTCGACGACGTAGGTCTCATGGATGGCGATCTTTTCATCGATCACGTCGATCACGAGTGGGGGCTGCGCGCCCAGGCGCGCGGTTGGAAGCTGTTTGGTACGGGGGGTGTACGCCTGCAGCACGGCATCGGCGACAACCGCATCCGGCTCTGGTTCTTCGGCTGGCGCGAGCTCCCCGTGCACGCGCCGCTGCGCGACTATTACAAGGTACGCAACGCGATCGCAGTCTTCCTGCTGCGCCCTTCCCCCTGGCGCTGGCGCCTGTTCTGCGCGGTGATGCTGCCGACCTTCGCAGTGGCATCGCTGCTGCTGCTGCCGCGGCGACCGGCGCGTGCGGCCATGATGCTGCGCGGCCTGCGCGACGCCCTGGCGCGGCGCGCGGGGCCGTTGGAATAGCCCAACGGCCGCCTCCGGAAGGGGGTGGCATGGCTGCGGGCAGGCGTCACAATTCCGCGCCCTGCGCCAATCAGCGACGCCGGCTGCCCGTAATGACCCGACTTGCCGCCAACATCGGCTGGCTGTACCTGCTGCAGGCGCTCAATCTCCTGCTGCCGCTGCTGTCCGTGCCGTATCTGACGCGCACGCTGCAGGCCGATGGCTTCGGCCAGATGGCGCTCGCGCTGGCGATCGCGCAGTACCTCGCGCTGGTGACCGACTACGGCTTCAATCTGTCGGCCACCCGGCGCGCAGCCCAGCTCATGGCGGCCCAGGCGCCGGTCGGCGAGCTGTTCTGGCAAACGCAGTGGACCAAGACCGCACTCGCCTTGCTGTCGGTTGTGGCCTTGCTGGTCGTCGTGGCCATGGCGGCGCCGCAGGAGCCTGCCATCCTGCTTGCGGCGGCGATCGCGGCGCCGGCGAGCGTGGTCTTCCCTGTCTGGTACTGCCAGGCGAGCCAGCGAATGGGACTGCTGGCCGCGTGCACGCTGGCTGCGCGCCTGATCTGCCTGGCCCTCCTGTTCGTTGTCGTGCAGGGGCCCGACGACGTCGCCGCGGCGGTGCTGCTGACGGCGGGCGCTCCCTTGCTCGCCGGGCTGTTCGCATGGCCTCTGCTGCGCAGCGCCGCGCTGGCGCTGCGGCCCCCCAGCCTGCCGGGCATGGCACAGGCGCTGCGGGATGGGTGGACCCTGTTCCTTTCGAGCGCGGCCATCGGCGCCTACGTCAACAGCGCCGTGCCGATCCTGCGGCTGTTCACCGACGATCGCACGGTCGGCCTGTACGCGGCGGCCGAGAAGCTGATCCGCGCGGCGCAGTCGGCCATGGTCCCGGTTTCACAGGCCGCCTTCCCGCACGTCAACACGCTCCTCATCCAGTCGCCCGCCGCGGCGCTCGCGTTCCTGCGGCGCCTCGCGGGCTGGCTCGTGGCGGCCGGCCTGCTCATCTGGCTGGCCTCTCTCGTCCTGGCGCGCCCCGTCGTCACCGTGCTCTTCGGCCCGGGCTTCATCGACGCCGCCCTCATCCTCGTCATTCTCGCCCCCGTCCCCTTGCTCGTTGCGCTCAGCAACCTGCTCGGTACCCAGACCTTGCTCACGTTTGGGCATCATGCGACCTTCGCCCGGGTCGTGATCGCGTCGGCTGCCATCTTCTTTGCGCTCGCGCTGATCCTGGCCTGGCAGTTCGCCGGGATCGGCATGGCGTTCGCGGTGCTGGCCACCGAGGCCGCGGTCACGGTGCTGATGCTGCTGGCAGTGCAGCGCCGGGGCGTCGCCCTGCTCAGGAAAAGCAACGTATGAAGCACGATGTCCTGGTGGTGGGGGCTGGCTTTGCCGGCGCCATTTGCGCGCGGGAGCTGGCGACCGCCGGCGCGCAGGTGCTGCTGATCGACCGCCGTCCGCACATCGCGGGCAACGCCTACGACCATCTCGACGAGCATGGCGTACTGGTGCATCGCTACGGCCCGCACATCTTTCATACCAACAGCGAGAAGGTGTTCGACTACCTGTCGCGCTTCACCGACTGGCGTGCCTACGAGCATCGGGTGCTGGCGCTGGTCGAAGGCCAGTTGCTGCCCATCCCGATCAACCGCAGCACGATCAATCGCCTGTACGGGCTGGATCTGGATGAGGGCGGCGTTGCCGAGTTCCTCGAGCGGGTGCGCGAACCGCGCGCGACCATCCGCAGCAGCGAGGACGTGGTGCTGGCCAGTGTCGGCCGCGACCTGTGCGACAAGTTCTTCCGGGGCTACACCCGCAAGCAGTGGGGACTCGACCTGTCCGAGCTGTCGGCCGGGGTCGCAGCGCGGATCCCCACGCGCACCAACGACGACGACCGCTACTTCACTGACCGATTCCAGGCAATGCCCGCCGCAGGCTACACCGCGATGTTCGAGCGGATCGTCGACCACCCGCGCATCCAGGTGCGCCTGAGCACCGCCTGGCAGACCCTGCGCGACCGGCCCTTCGATCGGGTCGTCTACACCGGGCCGATCGACGAGTACTTCGACTTCAGGCTGGGTCGCCTGCCCTACCGGTCCCTGCGGTTCGAGCACACGCACCTGCCCGACCGTCCTCGCTGGCAGCCGACCGGCACCGTGAACTATCCGATGACGGAGGCGTTCACCCGTATCACCGAGTTCAAGCACCTGACGGGCCAGTCGCATCCCGGCACTTCGATCGTCCGCGAGTTCCCGGTGACCGAAGGCGACCCCTACTACCCCGTGCCACGCCCGGAAAACGAGGCCCTGTTCAAGCGCTATCGGGAACTGGCGGAAGGGGAAACCCGGGTCACCTTCGTGGGTCGCCTGGCCGAATACCGTTACTACAATATGGACCAGGTGGCTGCAGCAGCGCTGGCCGCTTCTGCTCGATTGACGGGGTCGAGGACCGATTGAGCTTGGTGATCTCGGAGCAACCCGCCCAACCGGTGGCAGCAACGCAGACCGCGTCGCTGGCGCCGCTGCGCACGGCGGCCACCATTTTCGTACTCTGCCCCGCCGGCATGGTAACGGGCGGCCCGGAGCTGCTGCACCAGCTCGTGCACAACCTGCGCCGGCGGGGCCGCGATGCCCGCATCGCCTACGTGCCGGAAGGTCCGGCCGAAACCCCGGCTGCCTACCTCGGCTACGCCTGCCCGGTGGCCGATCGCATTGTTGATGCGCCGGGAAACCTCATTGTCTCGCCGGAAACCCTGACGGGACACCTGCGCCGGGTGCGGCACGCCCACTGCGCCATCTGGTGGCTGAGCGTCGACAACTACGCGGGCAATTTCGCGACGCCGGTGCTGGCGCGCATGCGTTTGCGCCGCCTGCTGCATGCCAACGGGGCGGATCGTCCGGGGGTCATCGACCTGTGCCAATCGCACTACGCGCGAGATTTCGTCCGGCAGCGCTTCGGCCGGGTGGGCGTAATGCTGTCGGACCACCTGAACGATGAGTTCCTGCCGCCCACAGCCGCTTCGCACGGCGCGCCGCGCGACGCCGTAGTGCTGTACAACCCGCGCAAGGACTCCGTCTTCGGCAGATGCCTGCGCCTGCTGGCTCGCGACATCCACTTCGTGCCGCTGCAGAACATGTCGCGCGCGCAGGTCATCGAGCGGATGCGCAGCGCCAAGGTGTACATCGACTTCGGCTTCCATCCCGGAAAGGACCGGATTCCGCGCGAGGCCGCCATGTGCGGCTGTGCCGTCGTGGTCGTGCGCCTGGGGGCGGCCAGGAACGACCTCGACGTGCCGCTGCCGCAGCGCTACAAGCTGGAGCCGGATCTGGCCAGTCTGGGGGCGGCGCGCCGGCTGCTGCGCCACTGTCTCGACGACAACGACGCCGCACTGGCCGCCCAGGACGAGTACCGGCAGAGCATCGGCCGCGAACGCGCTGCCTTCCTCGAGCAGGTGAGCGAGCTGTTCGCGGGCCGCCCGGCTGCCAGCGCCGCACTGTCGTAGCGGCGTGCTCGCCCGCCGTGCCGGCAATGCCCGGCGCCGTCGGCACAGGGGCAGCAGAGCCCCATCAAGCGGCAAAGCGCGCCAGGTAATCGGCGTACGAGCGCCTCAGCCCTTCCGTCAGACCGATGTCGGGGCTCCAGCCCAGCGACCGAATGCGCGAGACATCCATCACCTTGCGCAAGGTGCCGTCGGGCTTGCTGCTGTCGTATACGAAGCGTCCGCGGAATCCGACTGCCTCGGCAACGCACTGCGCCGCTTCGCGGATGGTCACATCTTCGCCCGTGCCGACGTTGATCACCGGGCACAGCGCCGGCGCGACCAGCGGGTCGAAGCGCTCGCCCGGCAGGTCGGCCAGCAGCACCAGCGCCCGTGCCAGATCATCCGCATGCAGGAACTCGCGCTGCGGCCGACCGCTGCCCCAGATCGTCACTGCGGGTTCGCCGCGAACCTTGGCCGCGTGCATCTTCATGATGAGGGCCGGCAGCACGTGCGAATTGGCGAGGTCGTAGGAATCGCCGTCGCCGTACAGATTGGTCGGCATGGCCGCAAGAAAGCGGCGGCCGTGCTGCCGGTTCATCGACCAGCACATCTCGATGCCGGCGATCTTCGCCAGGGCATACGGACGGTTGGTGGCCTCCAGCGGGCCGCTCAGGAGCGCCTCCTCCCGAATTGGTACAGGGGCATCGCGCGGATAGATGCAGGAACTGCCGAGAAAGATCAGCCTCTCGACGCCGTGCTCGCTGGCCGCGCCGATCACGTTCGACTGGATCGCCAGGTTGCGGAACAGGAAATCCGCCGGATAGCTCTGGTTGGCGTGAATGCCGCCCACCTTGGCTGCCGCCAGGAACACGATCTGCGGCCGGTGCTCCGCAAAGAAACGCCGCGTTGCGGCGGCGTCCTCGAGATCGAGTTCGGCATGCGTGCGGTGCAGAAGCCCGGCATGACCCTGCCGCTGCAGTTCGCGCCACACGGCCCCGCCGGCAAGGCCACGATGGCCGGCGACATAGATGCGCTTGCCCCGCAGGAACACGGCCCCTACTCGTGGAAGTCGAACGGACGAAACCCGTGCTGCCTGACCAGTTCGTCCCTTTGCGCACCCTTCAAATCCTCGCGCACCATTTCCGCCACCAGCTCGGCGAAAGAGATCCGCGGCACCCAGCCCAGCTTGTCGCGCGCCTTGCGGGCGTCCCCGAGGAGCGTTTCGACTTCGGCGGGGCGGAAGTAGCGCGCATCGACCGCCACCACGCGACGCCCGCGCTCGTCGAGTGCGTGTTCGTCCACGCCGGCGCCGCGCCAGTGCAGGCGCATGCCCAGCTCGCGCGCCGCCGCATCGACGAAGTCGCGCACGCTGTGCTGCACGCCCGAGGCGATGACGTAGTCCTCCGGCAGGTCCTGCTGCAGCATCAGCCACTGGGCCTCGACGTAGTCGCGCGCGTGGCCCCAGTCCCGCAGCGCGTTGAGGTTGCCCAGGTAGAGGCACTCCTGCAGCCCGAGATGGATGCGCGCCAGGGCCCGCGTGATCTTGCGCGTCACGAAGGTCTCGCCGCGGACCGGGCTTTCATGATTGAACAGGATGCCGTTGCAGGCGTACAGCCCGTAGGCCTCGCGGTAGTTCACCGTGATCCAGTAGGCATACAGCTTGGCCACTGCGTAGGGCGAGCGCGGATAGAACGGCGTGGTCTCCTTCTGTGGCGTTTCCTGGACCAGACCGTACAGCTCGCTCGACGAGGCCTGGTAGAAGCGCGTCTTGCTCTCGAGGCCGAGGATGCGGATCGCCTCCAGCACGCGCAGCGCACCCAGCGCATCGGCGTTGGCCGTGAACTCCGGTTCCTCGAAGCTCACCGCCACATGCGACTGCGCCGCCAGGTTGTAGATCTCGTCGGGCTGCACCTTCTGGATCACCCGCAGCAGCGACAGGGAGTCTGTCATGTCGCCGTAGTGCAGGATGAAGCGCCGGCTCTCGACGTGCGGATCCTCGTACAGGTGATCGATGCGGTCCGTGTTGAAGAGTGACGTGCGGCGCTTGATGCCATGCACCTCATAGCCCTTGTTGAGCAGGAACTCGGCCAGATAGGCCCCGTCCTGACCCGTCACGCCGGTGATCAAGGCAACCTTCATCGTTGCTCGCGCCGCTGCAGAACGCGCGCCCAGATCGGGTCGCGCCGGCCTGCGACGTTAGCAGACGGCGCCGGTCAGTCGCGCAGCGACGACAGGCCGGAGGCGCCCGCGCCGTCCGGGCCTGCGCCGTGCCGGCGCGGCGGGGACGAGCGCCGGACCGCACCGAGCCCGTCGACGCCGCCCAGGCGGCCCACCACGCCCCTGGCCCCATCCCAGACACCGAGCAGCATCCAGTGCAGACGCTCGATGCGATCCGGAACCAACAGGCCAAACAGCACGAGCTGGCCGAGCACCCGATAGATCAGGTGTAGTCGCCAGCGCGACGGCAGGTAGGGCTTGCGCGCGAACAGCAGAGCATTGCGCATCAGATAGTAGTGGCGCACCGGGCTGTGGATGGCGATCACCCGCCCGAACAGCCGCACCGCCCGCTCGCCGATGGTGTGATGCATACGCGCGTCGGCAACGCCGAAGACCTGCCAGCCCAGCGCGCGCGCGCGCTGGCACCACTCGATGTCGACGTAGTCGATGAACAGCCCCTCGTCCATGTTGCCGACCTCGCGCATAGCGGCGGCCGACAGGAGGCAGCCCGAGCTGATCAACAGGTCGCACTCGACGGCATGGCCGGCGCGCGGCACGAAGGTCTGCATGCGCAACCGCCGCAGGCGCGCGAAGGGAAATGCGACACCGCAGCGCGGATCCTCGAAGGCGGGGCCGACCGCCGCAACCCGCCGCCCATCCGCCACGAGCCGGCGATAGGCGCCCACGAGCCGGTCGATCATGTCTTCTGCCGGGACGCTGTCCTGGTCCACCAGCAGCACGAACTCGGAGTCTTGGCCCAGCGCTTCGGCAATCCCGATGTTCTGCGCTGCGGCCACGCCCAGGTTGCGACTGTTGATCACGCAGGAAACGCCGCGCGACCTGCCGACCGCCACGGTCGAGGCGCGGCCGCTTTGCAGCTCCGAGTTGTCGACCAGAAGGACGCGGACGCCGGGGCTCGCGCGCAGCCGCTCGACCAGCGGCAGCAGCGCGTTCCGGTCGGGCTCGTAGCACACGATGACGGCCAGGATCGACGGCGCCGACTGCCCCGCCTCGGCCGCCTGCGGCGGCAGCGCGACCTCGGCGGGAAGAGCCGGCGCGGAAGGTCCGGACGGCGCAGGAGCGAGTCGTTTCGAGGGATGCACAGCCACCGCTGGGATCGTGGTCCGCGCGCAGCGAGCGCGTGCGAAGAGCGGAGCCTAATGGATGCGCGGCAAGGCGACGATCCCGGGCTGTAACGACCTGTTTCGGGCCCATCCGGTCCGGCCGAAGGGCCTATGGGACGCTCTCGACCAGATCGCGCAGCGCGCTCGCCGCGCCCGTGGCATGGCGGCGGTAGCGACCCGACAGCAGCTCTCGCATCACGGTGGGCAGGCGCTGCCACCGCGGCAGCGGCAGGCTCTGACGCGCCTGCAGATGAGCAATGGCCTCGGCCAGCAAGGCCCGATGCGCCCCCGGGACCACGCCTTCTTCCGCCACTTGCAGCCGCACCTGCAGCGCTGCCAGGCGACCGAGCTTGGCGGCACGGTCTGCCACCGCCCGGCGACGCGCCAGCAAACGCGCCCGCCATGCGATGCCGCGCAGCCCCAGCGCATTGCGCCCGTGCACCCGGTACGAGGCGAGACGATCCTCGATCTGCACGAGCCGACCTTCGGCGGCGCCGACGAGGGCCAGCCACTCGTCGTGCATGAACGCCGGTGGCACCGGCAGGGCATGCCGCAGCCATGGCCCGCGGACGGCCAGGCAGCAGCCCGGCGTGCGGTTGCGACGCAACTGTCGCGCGAAGCGGGCCAGCGCGCTGTCTTCCGGCACGACGCCCAGGCGCCGATACAGCGAGCCCGCCAGCGGCCGGTCGCCACCGTCGATGACGTCGGCGTCGTGCTGCACCAGATCCGCGTGCGGTTGCGCGGCGAACACGGCCTCGATCCGGGCCAGCTTGTCGGGCCGCCACAAGTCATCCTGATCGCACAGGAACACCAGATCGCCGCTGCAGCGGGCCAGGGCATCGGCAAAGTTGGCGGCCGCGCCGAGCGTCGTGGTGCGCCGGACCAGAGACAGCCGCGCGCCGAAGCCCGACTCGTCCTGCGCCACCCGCTCCGCCGTGCCGTCGGTCGAGGCGTCGTCGCAGACGACGAGCTCATCCAGCGGACGGCTCTGCCGCGCCAGGCTGTCCAGAAGGGGCCGGACGTAGGCACCCCCGTTGAAGGTGCACAGCACCACACTGATTCGCGGCACAGTCCGCTCGCCCATCGACTACAACCGGGTCCGGATGAAGACGCGTTCCGGCACATGCCGGATCAGCAGCATGATCCAGCGCCAGAACCAGGGCGTGTAGACGACACCGAAGCCCCCGTCTATGGCACGCTCGATGTCGGCGGCGACCTTCTCGGCACTTGCCCAGAGCGGCCCCTTACGGAAACCTGAAGTCATCGGAGTATCCACGAACCCGGGCAGAATGGTCAACACCCTCACGCCTCTGGCGGCGAGTCGATGGCGCAGGCCGGCCGCCAACACGCTGACGCTCGCCTTGGCGGCCCCGTAGACGTAGTTGCTTTGCCGCCCCCGGTCGCCGGCTGGCGACGAGATGACGGCGAGGCTACCCGAGCCCTGAGACTCCAGCCGCGCTGCCAGCAGTAGCAGCAGTGCGAGAACCGAGCGCGCGTTGGTGTCGAACGACGCCAGCGCCGCTTGGACAGAGCGCTCGCACTCGGTCTGGTCGGGCAGGACACCATGCGCCACCAGCACATGGTCGAAGCCGTCGAAGCGGTGCCACGCGGCATCGAGGCAGTCGGCATGCCGCGCGATGTCGTTGGCGTCTAGGACCCAGATCTCGACCTCGGCGGCGCCACGCACGCGCAGATCGGCGGCCAGCGAGTCGAGCGCATCGGCGCGGCGGCCGATCAGGCCGATCCGCGCCTTGCGTGCCGCATAGCGCCGCGCGACCCCGGTGGCGATGGCCGAGGTGGCACCGATGACGAGCAGTCGTTCGTTCACAGTTCAGGACCCCAGCAGGCGGCGCGACATGGCCGAAGACAAACCCGGATCGCGGTAGGGAAGGAACTCGGCAAGCCGCGGATAACCACGCTCGAACAGATCGCGAGGCATGCAGGCGTCCTTGGCGGAGTACAGGCGGCCGCCGGCTTCGCGCACGATGGCGTTCAACCGGCCGAAGAGCTTAAGCGTCCGCTCAACGCCGTTGGGGAAGTCCAGCGCCAGCGTGGTGCCCGGCATCGGAAAGCTCAGCATGCCGGGCGCCGGTCGGTCGCCGAAGGTCTTGAGCACCGCGAGGAAGGAACCGAGCCGCGCGGCCGAGATCTCGCGCAGCATGGTGCGCGTGGCCTCCAGTGCCACCGCCGGCGGCACCACGCTCTGGTACTGGTAGAAGCCGCGCGGCCCATACATCCGGTTCCACTCCAGCAGATTGTCGAGCGGAAAGAAGAATGGCACGTAATGCTGCTCGGCGCGCCCCGTCTTGGCCGTTTGCAGCGCGTAGTACAGGCGGTTGAACACGCGCAGCGAGAGCCCATTAACCAGCGACACCGGCGGCGTCAGTGGGAAGGTCTTCACGCGCCGCGCCATCGGGTGATCGCGCCGCGCCGCATGATTGCCCTGAAAGAACACCCCCCGTCCGCCGCCACCGCTGACGCAGTCGATCCACGATACCGTGTACTCGAAGCTGCGCTTGGCCTCCGCCGACAGCTCAAAGAACCGCTCCAGCGAATCGAACGGGATCGTCTGTGCATCGAGCCAGGGGCCGTCGACGCGCCGCAGCCGCAACCGCGCGCGGGTGATGATGCCGGTCAGACCCAGTCCGCCCACGGTCGCCTCGAACCAGTCGCGATTCTCGTATGTCGAGCAGTGCATCGCGCTGCCGTCCGTGCGCAACAGCTCAAGGTCCAGCACGTGGTCCCCGAAGCTGCCCGCCACATGGTGCGCCTTGCCATGCACGTCGTTGGCAATCGCGCCGCCCACCGTCACGAACTGCGTGCCCGGTACCACCGGCGGGAACCAGCCGCGCGGCAGCGTGACATCGATGATCTCCTTCAGCAGCACGCCAGCTTCGCATTCGATGATGCCAGCCTCGGCATCGAAGGCGATGAACTTGTCCAGACCACGCGCAGTCCACAGTGTGCCGCCCGGATTGAGGCAAACGTCGCCATAGCTGCGGCCGTTGCCAAATGCGATCCCGGGAAGCGCCGAGTCACGCACTGCCTTCGCTACATGGTGGCGGTCGTGCAAGGCGACCAGGCGATGACCCTCTCGCGATAGACGACCCCAGGAGCTGACCGGGTGCAGCACCTCGTTCACGTGGCCGCCCACATCACTGCGAGGAAACGAGCCCCGGCAAGAGTGCGGATGCGGTCGTCTTGCATGAACAGCAACGCATCGCCGTCCATCTCGCCGCGGAGCGGCGCGATCCAGAGGCCCGTGTCCATTACAACAACGGCGGCACGCTCGGCCACATCATTTGCTCGGCGCTCGTGCTGCCAACCTAGCGGAGGCTAGGAGCGCGCTCTCCCGTGATTCGGGCTGCGGCTTTGGTGGCGAACAACAAGGACTCGGAGTTCGGTGACGGATCGCCGATACATGACAGAGTAAGGGAATCCAGTGAGCGGGTATGAGCGCCGGTCGCCTCCGGTGGGCGTGCCCAGGTCGGGAAACTCGTGAAGGAGCCAGACGACACGCTCGAACTCGTCCAGGAAGCGGAGAGCGACACCTGCACCAGCTTCACGCCCGTAGAAACGGAATGCGTCCGAAAGATCTTGATCCGCGCCCGGGTGAACCGAGACCTTCACCTGAGCTCCGCGCGGAGGCGAGCAAGCGCTTCGCCGATCGGGATCGCCGCTGCCTGACCGGACTCAAGCTCGGCGTCGCGAGTTGCCGCCAAGGCGTCCCATGCGGCATCGCGCGCGCGATCCGC
>Ga0068877_10002398_pt1 | contig 15134 bp, 25 predicted proteins | sample NOAtaG_FD_66437 | JGI IMG/M metagenome (GOLD analysis project Ga0068877, IMG submission 66437) | Freshwater lake microbial communities from Lake Erie, under a cyanobacterial bloom - NOAA_Erie_Diel6S_1000h metaG | ecosystem: Environmental > Aquatic > Freshwater > Lake | place: USA: Ohio, Lake... | reverse complement strand
AGGGTGTTGAGAAGAATGTGGACGTAGAAGATTTCCGTCGCGCCGTCCTTGTAGACGACATCGAACGCGGTGTCGCCAGCCGACGCCGCGCCCTGCGGGTAGAGCATGGTTCCCCACGGAAACATCTCGCTGCGCGCGAAGTCGTAGGCGAACCAGCGGCCCGTCGCGTCTTTTTGGATGTATAGGCGGTCGTTATGGAGCGCGTACTTGGTGCCTGCGCCGAAAACCTCGGTGTTGGGCGAGTAGGTGATCGCCGCCCAGGTGTTGGCCGCGATGTCGTAGCGGTCGAGCAGCGCACCAGCCGCGCCACGGAACGAGTAGATGTAGCGCCCGTTGAGGATCGCGCTTTCGTTCGTCCAGTCCGCCTCGGACACCGAGTGGACCCAGTGGCCCGACATGCCAGCGCCAGGTCCGGCGCCGCGCGCAACGCCCGGAGTCAGCGTCGACCAGGTGTTGGCTCCGATGTCGTAGCGGTAGAGCGTGACCGCGTTGTTGCCCATGTAGTACAGGAAATTGTCGTTGCCCTCGATCGCGTAGGTCGAGGTCGCGTCGGGCGTCGTCGTCCAGGTCGCCACCGTAAGCGTGTCGGCGGTGTTTGCGGTGATCGTTCGGATCTGCCCCGCACCGGTCCCGCCGGTGATGCGGACCTGGCTGTTGATCCATTGCGACGCCGTCCAGGTCTTGCCGGTCTGCGTCAGCGTCGTAGCGGTCGCGCTCGTTGCCGTTCCGGTCGCGAACTGCTTGAACGCGCCGTCGACGATCGACGGCGTCGCGACGAGTTTGCCGTCCGTGCCAAGGCTCGCCGCAAGGCCGGTGATCGACAGGTTGGTGTAGCTGTTGGTCGCGTAGTCGTAAACCTTGAACGAGCCCGCCGCGAGCGTGCCTGCGCCGAGCAAATACCAACGCGGCGTCAGCAGGCGGTAGATCGTCGAGGCCGAGAACGCGCTCGCCTGCGCCGCCACGGTTATGACGGCATTCGCGCCAATCGTGTTGCTGACGATGTCGAGGACGGCTCCAGCGTTTGGGCCGCCGATGATGTGGATCTTGTAGCCGCGCAGGTCGCGCGCGAGCGTCTGGTTGGTCGTGATGGTCGAGGTCGTGCCCGCGGTCGCCGTCAGCGACGACGCGCCGACCGCGTTACCCGTGGACCACGCACCGGCAACCGCCGACGCGCCAACGCCGAAAGTTCCGGCGAGTGCCGGCGACGCCAGCTGAATCCAGCCGTCCTCCGACGGGTTGTAGATGTACGCCTCGGTGGCTGAGCGCAGGAAGAGCTGCTGCTGCCGGCTGTGGCGCGACGAGGCGACACACGCGCCTGCCTGCGTCGTTGTCGGCACGAGAGCGCAAGCCTCCCACCGCTTGAGGTCGAGGATCTTCCGGTTTCCGTTGGTCGTCGCCATTTAGGTCACCGCAATGTTGCGGCGGAGGTTGTCCGCCTGAAGATGCATGAGAGCAGGGATTTGTTCGTTGGCGTTGAAGCCGCCGATCTGCGCCTGGTTTGTCAGCGTCGACAGCGTTGTCAGCGTTGTCAGCGATCCAGACACCGTGGCGTTAAGAAGCGACGCAGTCGCTTGCCGGGCTTCCATGATCGGAAAGCCCTGCGCGTTTGGCAGCGTATACCCGAGCGTCTTGACCAGCGACATGACCGCGAAACGCATCGACTCGACTGCTTCGATCAGCTCGCCGTAAGCCGCCACAGGCATAGGGTTCGATGCTGAAACATCGACTGCCGTTCCGTCTGCTCCGACGCTCAGCTTGACGCGCTGATGCAGGACACCGCCGATGTCGTCGGCGGCGATGGTTGCGCCAGACCCTGGCGTGTATCCGACGTTATCGGACATCAGGAGTTCCCATCTGTGAGAGTGAAGGTGTTGATGGTCACGGTGCCGCCAGAAACGAAGCTGGTGGTGCTGACGATCATGTCGCCGCCACCTCCGCTGGCCGTCACGGTGCCCTGGACGTGGCAGGTAGAGCCGCCGCTGTCGTAGACGCGGAAGTGCCCAGCCGTCCCCGTGTTGTCGGCGGATAGATCCTGCCAGGTGCCGTTCTTGGTCTTGCTCCCACCGCTGGCGTTGTTCATCCAGTCGCTCGGGAGGTTGAGCGTCGCCAGGACCGTGCCACTATCTGCTGCCGCACAGTTGGCAGGCGCAGACCCGCTGAAGATCTTGAGGATTGCGGATGCGCCAGCGGTCGTCTCGACCGCGTCGAGCCTGGCGTTTCGGACAGAAGTGCTGAGCTGGATTGCCATGATTCCTCACTGCACCCTTAGGATGCCGGTCGCCGGCCAGATGATCTTGAACGGGGCGCCCGCTGCAGCAGTCTCGACCTGGCCGAAATCGACCAGGGCCATGAGCTCTCGCTGGCTGTTCCCTGCCGCCCCTGCGTCGTAGAACAGCACCGCATACCTGGCCGAGATAGAGCCGCCTGCAGCCGTCCACTCGACGTCGTCTGCGTCGAACGTGGCCACCGCCCCGGCGAGGGTCAGCGTGATGTTGGTCAGGGCCTTGCCGCCAGCGGTGTAGCCGTTGCCGTTGGCGATCTCGTTCGCCACGACGTCCGAGACGGTCGTGTGGGTCCCGCTGAACGTGTACCCGGCGCCGAGAAGCATGAGCTTGAACGCACCAGCGGCAGCGTCGTCCAGGTCAATCGTCCCGATGACGCAGTCCCGGTGGACCGAGTTGTACTTCGAGACGGTGACCGGCATCAGACAACTCCGAGCCTGCGAGCGAGCTCAAGCCGCAGCTCGAGCACGCGATCGGCCTGTCCGAGTTCCTTGTAGCGGTGAATGGCCTCGACCAGCCGTCCGATCCGAGCCTCTTCCCGAGGGTCTGCGGACGGCCAGGTGGACGGGTGCGGCATGTCGTTCTCGATCTCCGGGAGCGCCTCCGCAGCAGCCTTGCGGGCCGCAATCGGGGCGACCTGCTTCTTCCCGAAGATCTCGATGCCAAAGATCTTCATCGCATCACCGTGACGTTGAGGGTCCCGGCGGCCGCAGCCTGGATGACGGCCACCTTTTTCTGGGAGGGGCCATCGAGTACGAAGTACTCGGGGATCGAGGGCGGCATGTAGGTCGACTGCGCGGTCGCAGTCGGGTTCTCTCCGATGGAGATGTAGGCGCCAGTCGTCGTCACTACCCTGACGATTCTGGCGTCGGCTGGCAGGGCCGACGTCTGGACGGACGTCCCGGAATAGGAGACGGACTGCGCCTCGCCAGGCCGCAGGGCCTGGACCGCGTTCTTGTTGCCGTCCTGGAAAAGCTGGGTGTCTGGCATCCCGGCGTTATACCCCCAGCCCCGCCGACTATCGTCCTGGCGGCCTGTCGTCGTTCAGGTTGCCGTGTCTGATGGCGTCGATAACGATGGCGCAGCAGGCCATGGCGTGGGCCAGGTGGTGGGCTCCCGAGGACGGGTCGAGGTCCTGCCCCTGGTAGAAGGCCAGCAAGTGGCGCATGGCGGCGGCCTGGTACACGGAGGCAGAGACTGTATGGCCCCGCCAATTATAGGCCCCGTACTTGTCCGCCCCATCCTGCATAGCCCAGCCCATCTCCATGAGGGCTGGCGGGGGGATCAGGTGCAACGGCGATTTCTGGGCGCCGAGCTTGGACTTGGGGTTGTCGTCTGGCAATGCGCTCATCCGCCTCTCTCCACTCTCCTGATGCCCTTGGCCTTGATGACGTAGCGACCGCTCGGCTTCTGGTAGACCAGGTCGAGCGACTTGCAGTTGTGGATGGTCGACTCCATGACCCGCGCGGGCCCCTTGGCGGTCATCATGTGCGTGGGCAGGACGCCGGTCTCGCGGTCGTACATGGACAACCACTTGAACATCGCCGGGCTGAGGCGCGACATGTACCTGACGCGCGGCGACAGCAGCCTCAGGCTTTTTCCCTGACGGAGAACAATTCCCATTTGGGGCACACCTCTGTTGCTTCTGCCCGAGTCAGCTTGCACGTCCACCCGCCCCTCGTTTCTGGCGCGGCGTGCTTGCAGTTGCGGCAGCTCGGATCTCCGGCCTTGCCTTCCCAGCAAGCCGACTTCTTGAAGCAGCCACGGCAACGCCAGTCGGACTGGTCGTCGGCTATCCTGGTTGCTTCGCCCCTGAGGACGAGCTCGGCCTTGGCCATCAGGGCGAAGTACTCGAACTCGTCGAAGACGATGACCTCCGAGTGGTACTCGGACGTGTTCTTGTTGTAGCCGACCACGAGCGAAGTGCCGACGCCGCCCATGCCCATCTCAAGCATGACCTGCGCGACGTACTTCGGGTGCGAGACGCGCAGCCCCTGCTTCTTGAACTTCGTCCAGTTGGCGTCGTTCATCGACTTGATCTCGAGCAGCCGGGTGGTCCCGTCGCTGTACTCGATGATGCCGTCGGCCTTGGCCTTCACATGCCCGCCATACGCCAGATAGGTGATCTGCTTCCCCGTCATCGGGTCCCTGTCGACGATGTTCAGCCCGGCCTTCTTGAGGTCGGCAAGAACATCAGCCTCGATCCTGTGGCCGTCCCTGAAGATCCGCCGGGACTTCGGGGAGACGACGCTGTCGGGGAACGAGCGCAGGTTCAGTTCGAGGAACGCAAGGCACGGGTTGCCGATGGCTCCTGCCGAGATTGTCCTCGACGGGAACTGATCGGCATCCCTGCCGTATGCTTCGTCGATCAGGATCTCTACAGGAAGTTCCATGGGATCAAGTTGCCGGTCGCGGACGGGGAGGGAGGAGTGTCCCACCGGCTGTCGAGGTTAGTTTCATGGCGCGCCACTCACGACTTACGCGCGTCCGTGCTAGGCCCTAAGGCCCCCCACGGCGGGCCAAGCTCAGAAGGGGATGTCGTCGTCCACGCCGCCCTGAGCGGGCGGAGGAGTCGGGTTCACCCTGACGCCGACGGGCGAGAAGTAAGCGCCGTTGCGGGCCGGCTTGCCGCCGCCCTTGCGCGTCACCCCCTTGTCGTCGACCCAGTCATCGCCCTGCTCGACGACGACACCGACGGTCAGCCCCACGAGGCTGCGGACGTCGCCCGGACGATCCGGGGTTGGGTGTGCGCCGTACACCAGAAGGCTCTTGAGGCGAGACATGCCGATCTCGACAGCCATCTTCGCCTTCGGGTCAGCGCCGGACTTCGGGTTCGTCAGGGTGATGTAGTCGGTGACGTAGCCGCCGCCGTTCTGGTCGCCGAGACGGACCACGAGCTGGCGGCCGCCAGCGCTCGTCTTCCTGATCTCGACTTCCTGGATGTCGCAGGAGTAGCGCCCCGGCTTGAGGGTAGCGCCGCCCTTCTGCGCTTCGACCTTGGTCAGGTCGAGGGTATCGAAGCTCCAGTTGCCACTCATGTCACTTCTCCTTGGCGGCCTGCGCCGCAATCGCGGCCTGTGCCGCCTTGGTTGCCTTCGAGTACTTGTCGAAATCGTCGTCGCTCATCGAGACGCGCTCGAGCAGCTCGGTCACATCCGCACAGCGCTCGACCGCCTTGAGGCGACGCCTCGGGTCACGCGCCTTGCCATGCCACCCACGGACTTCTTCCGTGACGATGAAGCGTTCCACCGAAGGAGATGCCTTGTCGCCCCCGGTGATGCGCACGCCAGCGAACACGAAGTCGAAGATGCCCGGCAGTGCCTTGCTCACCGACCCGCCCTTGACGCTGGGCCAGTAGTCGGTGCCGCCGTTGTCGTCCGCCTCTTCCTTGGCGAGCGCCGTGACGAGAACGTGCATCGGCTGGTCTCGCACCCACTTGGCGGCGCCAAGCATCAGGGCCCCGTACTCTCCCCACATGGCGAAGCCGTTCTTGGCCCCGGCATACTTGGGCTCCAGCTCTTCGATGCAGCGCTCTGCCACCTCGGTCCAGCTGTCGACCATGATCCACTTGTAGCCGAGCTTCTTGAACTCGGCCGACGCCATGTCACGGCAGATCCCACGGAACGAGTACACGCCAGTCGCCTGGTCATGCTCCTTATCCCACGAGGAGAACGGGACGAAGTCGATGTCGTCGAACATCAACGAACGAAGCCCTGCCTCACCGCTGATGACGAGGCCCTTTCCGTAGCGCGCCTTGTAGTTGGCGGCCTGGGTCGTCTTGCCCCACCCGGCGTGCGAGTAGAGCAGCGTCTTCTGCGGCCCGTCGATGCGCAGCGAGCGCGTGGTCTGTGGTGTGAACATCAGCTCTCCCTCCTTACCTTGATCCTCGGGCTGCCCTCGAGAACAGTGAGCGCCCGCCCGTACATGGCGCGGGCCTCCTCGTTGAGGACGTCCCAGTCGTCCTTCGAGATGCTGCACTTCTTGGTGATGAAGTGCGGCATCGGCGACGACGGAGCCACGAGGCTCTCCAGCATTGCGCTGTCCCAGTGCCTGATCTCACGGCGCTCGACGTTGATCGAGTAGCCGCCGCAGCTCTCTGCGAACGATCCGATATCACCCGGGAACTCGGCCGCGATCTTCTCTGAGATCTCGTCGACCAGCTGCTTCGCTTCCTTCGCAGCCTTCACCGCCTCGACATACTGGGCGGCGGCTGCGGCGAGCCGCGCCTCCCGTGTCCCTAGCGCCGCTTTTGGCGCCGCCTCGAAGTCATCGAATGCGCTCATTCTTCCTCCTGTCTGGGGCCGAACCCATCGTTCGATTGCCCTTGCACGTCTTTCGATGTAGCGTATCTATGACACCGGCGCAAGGGGGTCGTGCAGAAACTGCACGGCACAAGCCTTGCAGGACGCCAGGAGGTTAAGAGAGCACGATGATCCGCCTCAACATCAAAAGACTGGTAAAGGACATCGGCGGGGTGACTGTCGTGGCCAACACGCTGGGCATCTGCCGGACCGCCCCTTACCGCTGGCTGAAGGAGGAAACCGTCAGCCTGCCAACGCTGTGCCGGATCAAGACGGCATGGCCAGACATTGATCTCAACCACTACTTCGAGGAGATGCCGACATGGGAAGTGTCCAAGGAGAGGGCGCGCAAGGCGCGCAACCAAGCCAGGCTTCGGGCCAGGGAGCGCAGCAGGAAGCGGCGCAGGGCATGGGAGCGAGAGTGGCGACGCCGCAGGAAAGAGATGAAGCTGTCTACTCAGCAATGATCCGAGCCATCGAGATGGGGCTGTGCCCCATCCCGGTGGGCCTGACCAACAAGGTCCCGTGCATCGAGTGGAAGCGGTTCCAGGTCGAGCAGTCGACCGAAGACGACGTCGATGAATGGTTCCGGTCGATGTCCAACTTCAATGTTGGGATCGTCACCGGAGCCGTCTCAGGAGTGGTGGTCGTCGACGCTGACACGCCGGAGGCAATCGAGTTCTGCAAGACGCACGGACTCGACAGCCCCATCCGTGTCCGCAGTCGCAAGGGCATGCACTACTACTGGCGCCACCCGCGCAACGGGATGCGGTTCGGTTCGCAGCACCACAATGCCGTGACCGGCAAGGGCTTCATGGGCTGCCCGCACCTCGACTTCAAAGGGGACGGTGGCTACGTCGTCATCCCACCGTCGATCAGCCGCAAGGATGGCGCAGACTTCGAGTACCGATGGGAGATGCTGTGCGACTGGGACGACATGCCGACGTGGCGTGGCGCCCCGCTCCTCGCTGACGTCACCAATGCCGACCCCGAGACGTTCGACTTCTCTCAGCTCAACCTGGCCGGCGTGTCGATCGGCAACACGGCATCGGTGCGGGAGAGGATAGAGGCGAGGATCAAGGAGCTCGGCCGCAAGATCGGAGATGGCGAGGGCCGCAACCAGGCGATGATCCAGTTCGCCGGCGAGCAGGTCAGGAAGGGCGTGGTCGGCAAGGAACTCGAGGCGGAAGCCGCTCGCTTCATGGACGACTTCTTCCTGGACCCCCTCGATGACAAGGAGCTGGCTGCCACCCTCCGCTCTGCGGAGCAGATGGACAGGCGCAACCACCCGAGCGACTACGGCCCGGAGGGCGACCGTCTCAGGAAAGGAAAGGCACCGGATCTTTCTGTAGCAAGCCCGTTCGCCCTCATCACCTCACGGGACATCGGCCGCCTGTCGGCGATGACGTCGGCAAGGCCCGTGCTGTGCGACCCGTGGCTGAGGTCAGGCAGCATCTCGCAGGTCGTCGGCTACAGCGGCCACGGCAAGAGCCTCTTCACTCTGGCCGCATGCTGGAACATGGGCGTCCCCCGCACCGACAAGACCTTCGGTCCGTTCGACATCCCCGGCCCCGTCCGCACCCTGTACCTCGACTACGAGAACTCGACCGACACGCTGTCCGATCGCATGGGGCAGATGCTGTCCAGCTACGGGGACCCGGGGGAGAACCTCCAGATCTGGAGCCAGAGTGCCCTGGCCCAGCAGACCGGGCCGGTGAACCTGCTCACCGACGCAGGCGTCGACACGATGCGCCGGATGGTCGAGGCGATGGACCCCGAGCTCGTGGTCATCGACACGATCCGCTCTGCGTTCGAGGGCATGAAGGAGAACGACGCCCACGAGTGGGCGCGGTTCAACCGGATCGTCCAGAACCTGAGGGCTGAGGGGCGCACGGTGGTTGCCGTCCACCACGCCAACAAGCCGAGCGACAGCGGCCTTGGCCGGGAGGCTGGCTCCACGAACCAGCTCACCGCTCTCGAGGTTCAGCTTCGGATCGTCCCGGTCTTCGCAGACGAAGAGGTCGCCCGCCAGCGGGCGGGCAAGTGCCAGCCGAAGGTGATCGCTGAACTGGAGAAGCAGCTGGAGCCAGACAGCCGGCTGGTCACGACCATCGAGCTTGGCTGGGGCAAGAGCCGCAATCAGTCAGAGAACATGATCGTGCGGGCCATGGGCTTCGCCGAACGAGAGGACGGCACGCAGTACATAGTCTGGCAGCGCAGCCCCCGGCAGGCGGCCAAGGCCATGGCCTCGAAGGGGGACAGCGTCGAGAACATCCAGGCGAAGCTGGCGGCCTCCGGCGTGACGGCAACCCGCCGCTCGATCAGAGGCTGGATTGGTGCGCCGTGACACAACTTTCGTTTGCGCCGACGCGCCCTTATCTCTTATTTCTAATTAGAGAGTAGCAGCTAGCTGCCCGTAGCCCTTGGGGCGGAGGGCAGCGTTTCTTCTACTAGAAGCTACTAGCTATTTAATTAGAAGGGCACGTCGGACGACTGTCAAGAGCAAACTTTAGGTGTCTCCAAGCCACTGGACTGCAACGTAAATCCAAGGAGCCTTCATGCCTCGGAAGATCCCTGTGACCCAGGAGACCGTGGCGTGGCTGGCGAATGCGGTCGATTCGCAGATGCCGCTCGACCGCATGGCCGCGCATGTCGGGTGTTGCCTCGACACCCTCAAGCGAATCCTGATGCGCCACGAGCTCATGGAGTTCAGCGGCGCCAAGTACATCCCGTCTCGACGACACCGTGCCGCCTTCTGGGAGCGACGATGCCTGACCTGTCGGACCATCAAGAAGCTCCCCCGCAACAAGTTCATGTGCCTCGAGTGCAAGGTCCGCCACGGCGTAGCCGACTCAGAGGAGATGCCTGTCTAGCTCCGTGCCGCCCCCTCTCCGGGGGGCGTCCCGGAGGAGGACGAAAGATGCAACCGGGCCCTGTAAACCGGCCGTCCATGGAGGAGTGGAAGCCCTTCCCACTGGCGCCTCGCTACGAGATCAGCACGCACGGCCGCATCAGGAAGGTGCGCCACGGCAAGCCGCCATCCCCCATAAGGGTCTTCGACGACAACAACGGCTACCTCTGCACGCGCCTCGTCGTCGATGGCTACCGCAAGTTCTACCGGGTCCACCGCCTCGTGGCCCTCACATGGCTTGGCCCCCCGCCCACCCCCGAGCACAGCGACGTCGCCCACGCAGACGGCAACGGCTGCAACAACCAGCTCTCCAACCTCCGCTGGGCCACGCGCTCCGAGAACTACTCGGACAAGATCGCCCACTCTCGCCGCAACCGGCAGCTGGCCAACAGCCACCAGCACCTCGTCATCGAGATCCGCATCTTCCACAACGGCAAAGAGGTCACATGCCCCGACTGAAGTCTCCCAAGGCCAAGGGCGACGCCTACGAGCGTGAGATCGCCGAGTACCTGTCCATCCGCCTTGGCATCAAGGCGAGGCGCGCGCCCCTCTCCGGGGGCGGCGCCAGCTTCAGGGACTGGCCGCCCGGCGTGCCTGGCGTTGGTGCTGGCATGTCCGACCTGACGGGCGTCCCCGGCATCCATGTCGAGTGCAAGTCCGTCGAGCGCCTGGCCCTCTACCCCGCAATGCAGCAGGCCATCCGCTCTGTCGACTGGCACAAGAGCCCCGACCTGCCGACGGTCATCACCCGACGCCGCCACATGAAGACCGGCGCCTCTCTCGTCGTGATGAGACTGGACGACTGGCTCGCTCTCTACGCCGCATACTTGCGTGAGACATCCATCAAGCCGAGCGACCCCACGCCATGATCCCAATCTCCCGCCCCATCCTCACGGACCGCCCAGCCCTGGACGTCTTCCCGCTGGGACCCTCACAGAACGTCACGACCGGAGCGGCCGCTGCATGGGCTACGCCCATCAACTGGCGCACCTCTGCCGTGCGCCTCCTCACCACGGCAAACGCTCGAGTCGCCATCGGCGCCGCTCCAACCGCCGTCGCAGCCTCGACGCTGCTGGCCCCCGCATCGCCCCTCGTGGCGCGCGTCAACGCCGACCAGCGCCTGTTCCGTGGCATCGTGGACGCGGCCGCCAACACCTTCCGATTCTTCGAGTGGGATGGCGCCTACAGCGAGGGCGGATCTGGCATCGACTCCGGCACCCAGGCCAGCCTCACTGCCGGCCAGGTGATCTTCTTCCTGGCCCAGGGCGGGGCCACCCTGCCTGCCCCACTCGCCGAGAACACGGCCTACTACGTCCGTTCCGACGGGACCATCAGCTCAAGCACCACCGGCATCACCCCCGGCGCCGCCCTCGACATCACCTCTGCCGGCACTGGCCCGTGGCTAGCCGTCACCTCGGACCGCATCTCCTGCATCCAGGACACCGCCGCCGGCAACGTCAACATCACGGAGCTCCGCTGATGGCCCGCGCCTCCAAGTCTAGCATGGCCTGCAACAAGCCACGCCGCACCCCCAGCCACCCGACCAAGTCGCACATCGTCAAGGCCTGCTCCGGCGGCCAGGAGAAGATCATCCGATTCGGCCAGCAGGGGGTCAAAGGCAGCCCCAAGAAGGCTGGCGAATCGGATGCCTCTCGGAACCGGCGCGAGGCCTTCAAGGCCCGGCACGCCTCGAACATCAAGAAGGGCGTGATGTCCGCTGCGTACTGGGCCAACAAGGTCAAGTGGTAGTCACCTCCCCTTCCAGCTCTCGATCACGTCGCTCAACGTCAGATTGAGCAGGGCCACCGCCTCGATCCGGCTGACGCCGGCGAACGCCGTGCCCCTGCTCATGTCGTCTTCCGGCCCGCCGAACCAAGCCACCAGCAGCTTGTTGGCGTCTATGTTGCCGGCCTCCACCTCTGCCACCAGGTGGCGCAGCAATTGCAGGGGGGTCAGCCCCCTCGCATCGTTGGCCCTGATGGCACGCTCAACACCCAGATCCCTAACCATCTCGTCCTCCTGTCGTTGCGCAGGTGGCACCATGCCCCCTGCCTGTCTGCGAGCACAGCCCTCCAAGACAAAACCTAAGTTGTCCTGACGGCAACCCGCTTCCTCCAACGACATCAACCACTTGACCCACCAAGCAACGTCTTTCGACTACTTGGTGGCATCCTTGGTAAAGATGTGTTGGAGGAACGCTAACACCTGAAAACACTACCGAATACTTGGAAGCGTCCAGGTCATATGCACCAAGTCTTTCGACTAGTCCCTGTAGTTCAATGGCAGAACAGGCCCTTGGTAAGGGCCAGACGCGAGTTCGATCCTCGCCAGGGGCACCACCTCACAAGGCGTCTACCAGAGCCACCATCCGGCTCGGCCGCTTGTGCTTGTACCTCTCCGCCATCTTCGTGCTGGTGTGACCCAGCAGCTTGGCGATCTCATCCAGATCCCCGCCCTTCTCCGCAATCAGCGTGGCGAAGGTGTGCCTGCAATCGTGGGGTGTAAAGTCCACGATGCCCGCTCGCCGACACGCCTCCTTGAAGTGGGCATGGACCGGGCTGGTCCAGCCACTCCTGACGGCAGACAGCCCGTCGCTGTAGCCCCACCGCTCTCCGCTGACAGAACGAAACACGGGCTGGCCCACCACCCACCTGACCCCCGGACCATCGACGCCCACGGGCATGATGGCCAGCAGCCCCGCATGCAGAGGCACCATCCGCTTGCGCATCTTCTTGCCCTTCCTCGTGGTCAGCACCACGCCAGCCGGGCCGAACTGTTCGGGCAGCGCAGTAACCGCCTCCCCCAGCCTAGCCCCCGTGTACAGCAGGAACGCAACCAGCGGCCTCATGAACTCGAGGTCGCCGCTGCACGCAGCCAGCAGCGCATCCCGCTCCACGACCGTCAGCGCCCTGTCCCTTGGCTCGCTGTCTGGCGGCATCTCGAAGTGCGGCACCGCCGCCAGGTACCCCATCCTCTTCTCCCGGTTGAGTATGGCCCGCAGCACGATCAGCCTTCGCCGCACACTTGCCGCAGCCTGGCCCCTGTACTCCGCAGCGAATGCGGCGACGTTGGCTGGCGTCACGCTCGTGACGGCAAGCGTCCCCATCGTCTCCCGTATCTTCTCGACGGTAAGCCGATCGTTGTACCGGACACCCTCTGGCCTACCCAGGTAGTCGGCGCACGCAGCCGCCATGCTCCTGTAGGTCTTGGCCCCGGTCATCGCACGAACGCTGGGGCCTGCGGCCCCCGGCGCTCGTGCCGCCACGATCAGCTCGGCTTCCCGCTTCAGCCTGTGCAGGTCAGCCTCATCGACCTGCTCGCGCTTGAGCCCGGTCGTCTCCCTGATGGTGACGCCTCTCACGCACCCCCGCAGGTGCCACATGTTCCCCCTCAGAACCAGCTTCAGCATCTTCACCCTCCATACACATGACGCCACGCATCATGGCGCCCGCAGTTTTCATGCCAGTCCTTGGGCAGCCCGGACGCCCGCTCGTACTCGAGGCCGGGCATCCGGTCCCACACCGGCTTCACCTTGAGCAGGAACTCGCTGCGCGTCCGCACGCTCAGCTTGTTGAACAGCGCCCTCACATGCACCTTGGCCGTGCTCTCCGTGACGCCGAGTCTCTCGGCGATCTCCGCATTGCTGGCCGCTCCCAGCATCATCTGCAGCGCCACATGCTGCCTTCCCGTCAGGCCCAGGATCACCTGCCATGTCGCCATGTCCACGCCAGCCACAGCCTCTGGCCTTCCTGACGGCAACCCTCCGCCTGCCGCCACTTTCTCGAAAGCCAACAAAAGGGTTTCGTAGCGAGCCCGCAACTCAGCCAGCTCGCGCTCCAGCTTCGCGACCTTGTCGCTCATCCTCCATCCTCCAGAAGTCCGGCCGCATCATTGCGGCCGGCCGCGTCTTCACTTCACTCAGTTGCCTCAAGCTCCTTCTCGCGCATTGCCTCAAACTCCTCATCGCGCATGTCCTGCAGGTACAGCGCACCAGCATCGGAAACGGTCGGGACATCGGGCGTACCGACCCGAGCCATCACCTTCGCCATCACCTCGTGGATGGCATCGAGGCCGCTGGTGATCCCCCTGCACATCGGGATCTCGACCCTCCTCTCGGCCCCGGCGCCATAGTTCTTGGCCACGAAGGGGATGCCACCCCTCGTGTCGTCGCGCACGATCAGCTGGTACACCTTCTCCCCGGTGATCCCCGTCACGCAGCTGACGAAGAGCGAACCCTCGGGGTACGACGCCACCTCGGCCCGCTTCAAGAACTTGCCCTCGAAGCGGAAGCCGCCCTTCTCACCCGGCCTGTAACCTTCGATCGCCTTGATCCATCCATAGTTGGGCTTGCCCGTATACACGACGTCCGGCTTAGCCGGAATGGATGCGACCGCAATCACGCCATTCACCGCAGCCGGCTTGACAGACGCGCAGAACAGAACCAGCGACCGGACCTCGTCTTCGTTCATCCCCGCAACCAGCTGCTTCACCATGTCAAGTGTCTCGCTCATCGCTCATCTCCTTGGCGCGCTTCATCGCGCGCTCCATCCATTCCTCGTTATTGGCGGCAAGCCCCAGCGCCAGCACCGCCAGCGCCGGCTTGCCCCTTGGCTGCTCGCTATCGAACACGAGCACCACCTCGCCCGTGCTTCGCACGACCAAGGCTGCGTCTCCCTCGCACAGCGCCACCTTCATGGCGCCTCCCTTCGGTATGGGTTGTCTGCGACCCGACCGGAACTTGTCCTGCCTTCGTCCCACGCGCGGGCCATGTGCTTGCGTCGCCTGATCCCAATCCAATCCTTCACGAACAGGTACAGCAGGAACCACGCATATCCGCAGGCGAAGCCGATGGTGTAGGGCACAAGCCATTCGCGGTTCATGGCTTGGCCTCCAGCGCCTTGACTGCGAGGTCGCCCATCTGGGCGACAATGTCGCGCAAATCGCTTGCCACCAGCGCATCAAGCGCATCGGGGTTCAATGCGTCGATGTCTTTGAGCGCTGCGCGCAGCTTTGCGATCTCGGCCCGCGCCTCGTCGCGCTCGCGGATGAGCCGCTCTATCGCGGCCACAAGCCGGTTTTCCGTCTCCTCGCACAACCTTGCGTAGTGCCCGTGTGATTTCCGTTCGTGGTCAACCTCGGCCCGCGCCTCGTCGCGTCCGCTGGTCAGCCGCTCGACCTCGGCACTCAGATCGACGATCTTGAGAGCCTGTCGTTCGACCACGACGCATGCGTCGTTACGCTGCATTTCCAAGAGCTCGGCATTGACCCTGAGCGCCTCGGCCACGGGCATCTCCGCGCAAAGCCGCTCGTTCTCCTCTCGCAGCAACTCGTTCTCCGCGCGCAGCCGCTCGTTATCCTCGCGCAGCCGCTCGATTTCCGCGCGATGCTCTTCGCGCTCGCGGCGGATGTGGGCATCCTGCGCCGCTGCTCCATCGCAGCATCCTTGCTGGGTGGCGAGATCGGCGCGCAGCCGCTCGACCTCGGCCAGCAGGACGGCGCGGTCCTCGTAAATCAAGGGTAGCTCGTAGTAACGCCACGCGACATCTTCATGGCGCTTGCGGATCTCCGCGATCTTGTCGTCGGTCATGGCTTGCCCTCCAGTTCCCTGGCCAGCTTCATGGCGATGTCCTTCTCCACCTG
>Ga0068877_10002397_pt1 | contig 15134 bp, 11 predicted proteins | sample NOAtaG_FD_66437 | JGI IMG/M metagenome (GOLD analysis project Ga0068877, IMG submission 66437) | Freshwater lake microbial communities from Lake Erie, under a cyanobacterial bloom - NOAA_Erie_Diel6S_1000h metaG | ecosystem: Environmental > Aquatic > Freshwater > Lake | place: USA: Ohio, Lake... | reverse complement strand
GGCGCCTCGCCTGCTGATCGATGCAATCGCATCGATGAGTTTCCTCACCCACTTCACCGCGGTCTCGAAGGGCGTGATCGGTCTTCGGGACGTGCTGTTTTTCGTATCTCTCACGGTGGTGTGGCTCGCCGCCACCGCCGTGGTCATCGAACTGAAACAGGCGGACTGATCCATGGCCAATCGCAAGACTTATCCGCGTATCGCGCTCCTTCTGCTCGCCCTTGGCTTCATTGCCTTCAGTGCGCTGAATACGCTGCTGTTCGGTCGACTGCGTATCGATTTCACCGAGGGCGGGCTCTATACCGTTTCAGACGGTACCCGAGAGATCATTGCCGGCATCGGCGAGCCCATCGACCTTTACTTCTTCTTCTCGGACAAGGCCACGCGGGAGGCAGCGCCTCTGCGCAGCTATGCGCGCCGTGTGCGTGAACTCCTTGAGGAATACGCTCACGCGGCCGACGGCCGGATCCGGCTGCATGTGATCGACCCCGAGCCGTTCTCGGAGGCCGAGGATCAGGCCGGAGAATTCGGACTGCAGGCCGTGCCGCTCGACAGCAGTGGAGACAAGATCTATCTCGGGCTTGCAGCGACCAATGCCTACGGTGACAAGCAGGTGCTGCCGTTCTTCCAGCCCGAGCGGGAAGAGTTTCTCGAGTACGAGGTGAGCAAGCTGCTGTCATCGCTCACCGCCGCGCAGAAGCCGGTGATCGGACTTGTCTCCGGCCTGCAGCTTGCGGGCGGTTTCGACATGATGAGCTCCCAGCCCACACCCGCGTGGATGGTGATCGATCAGTTGCGCGAGGGTTTCGAGGTGCGGACTATCGGCCCGCAGGCTGAGCGCATCGACCCCGACATCACCACGCTGCTGCTTGTGCATCCCGCCACGCTCAGCCCGGCGATGCAGTATGCCGTGGACCAGTTCGTGCTGAAGGGCGGCAAAGCGCTCGTCTTCGTCGATCCTTACTGCGAATCTGCCCGTGCAGCGCCGAACCCGATGATGCCGCAGGAGCCCGGCGCTACCGCTTCCTCGCTCGGGAATCTTCTATCTGCCTGGGGCGTCGACTACCAGATGGACAAGGTCGTGGCGGATCCTGGCACTGCGCTCCAGATCAGTGTCTCTCCTGACCAGCAACCGGTCGCTCACCCAGGGTTTCTTGGTCTTGGTCCCGACAACGTTCTGGCTGCGGATGTCATCACCGCGCGCCTCGAGAGCCTGAACCTCGGCTTTGCCGGCGCGCTGGCGCAGGCACAGGGCGCCACCACCCGCTTCGAGCCGCTGCTGCAGAGTTCGGACAAGGCGGGGCTGATCGACAGCATGCGCATGCAGGCCGCGCGGGACCCCAGAACACTCATGGTCGACTTCAAGCCGGGTGGTCAGCGATACGCACTGGCTGCGCGTATCAGTGGGCCCGCAAAGTCGGCGTTTCCCGGCCCGCAGAAAGAAGGTGAACCGCATATCGCCGAGGCCAAGGACATCAATGTCGTGGTGGTGGCGGATGCGGATATGCTCGCGGACCGCTTCTGGGTCCAGGTACAGGACTTCTTCGGTCAGCGTCTTGCCACCGCATGGGCAGACAACGCCGCGTTTCTCCAGAACGGGATCGAGAATCTGAGCGGCAGCTCCGCGCTCATCCAGGTGCGCAGCCGTGGCCGATTCTCCCGGCCCTTCGATCTGGTGCAGTCGATCCGTCTGGGTGCGGAAGCGCGCTACCTCTCCAGCGCCGAGGAGTTGCAGAAGCGCCTCGACGAAACCGAGAAGCGTCTGGAAGAGCTCCAGAATGGCAAGGAAGACGCGCGTCAGCTGGTGCTCTCTCCCGAGCAGGAGGCCACGCTGAACGACTTCCAGGATCAGAAGCTCCGTATTCGCAAGGAGCTTCGCGACGTGCGCCATCGCATGGACAGCGATATCGAGCGCCTCGGGATGCTGCTCAAGGTGCTCAACATCGTCGTCGCACCGCTGTTGCTCACGCTCGCGTTGTTTGGCTGGCATCGTCTGCGCCTGCGCAGCACGCAGGCGCGCGATGCGCGCGGCCTGGTCTGAAAAGGAGTCATCGCCATGACACGCACACAGCGTCTGGGAATCGCGGCAATAGCCGTGGGACTGCTTGTCGCGCTCGCAGCGCTTTTCGCCCATCAGAGTGCGCCCTCTGGAGGAAGCGCAGCCAAGGACCCTTGGCTCACGGGGCTGAAAGAGGCGCTTGGCGACGTGAGGCGCATCGACGTGTCGTCGTCCACATCACGCGTCAGCCTGCGCCGTGAAGGCGACAGCTGGGGTGTCGCCGAGCGCCACGGCTATCCCGTCGACAGAGAGCGTCTGGCTGATTTGCTTCAGGCGCTCGCTGCGGCGAGAGTTCTGGAACAGAAGACATCCAAACCGGAGTTTTTCGGTCGCCTTGGCCTCGAGGATATCGACAAGCCCGGCAGTGGCGCCGTGCTGGTCGAACTGTGGCGTGATGACGCCGGGCCGACCTGGCGCGTACTCGTTGGCAATGCTGCGGAGGGCCGTGACGGGCGTTATCTGAGGCTTGCGGGAGTGGATGAGACCTGGCTTGTCGATCGCTCCCCTCAGGCATTTGCGGATCCCGCGGACTGGATCGATCGCACGGTGCTCGGCCTCGATTTCGAGCGGGTGGCGAGCGTCACGCGCAGCTTCATGGATGGCTCCGGGTTCGAGGCGAGCCGCCCGGATGCGGCTGTGGCAAGCCTGTCGGTAGCATCCTTGCCAGCAGGTACCCGGGCTCGCTATGACTCTGTTTTTGATGCGGCGGCGCGCGCCGTCCTGACGGCCGAGGCCGAAGATGTCCGCAAGGCCGACGACGAACTCTTCGCGGGGTCTGCCCTCGCCCGCAACCGTATCCGCTTCTTCGATGGACTCACGCTCGACATCGATGCGGTGAAGGCTGGCGACGGCAATTGGGTGCGCGTCAGAGCCTCAGGCGCTGCTCCCACAGCCGCAGCAGCCTCAGCCGTGACGCCGGAGCAGGCTCCCGCAAAGCCGCCCCAGCAGGATCCGGCAGCGGAGGCGTCTGTCATCGACACACGCCTCTCCGGTTGGGCATTCAAGGTGTCCGATTACATTTACGGTGAACTGGCGAAGCGTCTTGAAGAGTACACCGAAGCCGAGCGAGTCGACGAAGGCAAGGCTGATGACACGGCACCCTGAACTACGGCATTCCCGAGGCGCGGTGCGCGCCTGGCTTGCGACAGTGATCGCCATGGTGTTCACCATGGTGGTGGTGGGCGGCATCACCCGGCTTACCGGCTCGGGACTCTCCATGGTCGAGTGGGAGCCCATCATGGGAATTGTTCCGCCGCTCTCGGATGCGGACTGGAACGCGGCATTCGAGGCGTACAAGCAGTACCCCCAGTACCGGCTCACGCACCCGGACATGGATCTCGACGGCTTCAAGGGCATTTTTTTCTGGGAGTATGTTCACCGCGTGCTGGGTAGGGCCATCGGCATGGCTTTCGCGCTGCCGTTCTTCTGGTTCCTGGTCCGCGGTGCCTTCGAGAGGCCCCTTGCGATGCGTCTAGGCGTCGCCTTGCTGCTCGGTGGCACGCAGGGCTTTGTGGGCTGGCTGATGGTCAAGAGCGGACTTGTGGACGAGCCTCGCGTCAGCCATTTCAGGCTGGCTGCCCACCTTGGCCTTGCACTCACGATCATCGGCTATCTCGGCTGGGTTCTGCTGTCGTTGCGTCCCCAGGTGCCTGATTCAGGGCTTAAGGGGGCTGGAATTCCGCGATGGGCCCTGGCAGGCGTCAGTGGGCTTCTGGTGCTGCAAATTCTGTACGGCGCGTTTGTCGCGGGTCTGCGCGCGGGCTGGGGCTATAACACGTTCCCGCGGATGGGCGATCGCTGGATTGCGGACGCCGTTTTGGCGATGGAGCCGTGGTGGCAAGGATTGTTACAGGATCATGCGACAGTGCAGTTCGTGCATCGCCTGCTGGGCACAGTGCTGCTGGGATTCGTCGCGTGGGTGTGGATGCGGTTTCGCCATCAGGCGAGGGATCTGCTCCAGCAGCGTTTTCTGCATCTGCTTTTCGGTCTGGTGATAGCCCAGTACGTGCTGGGTGTGTACACGCTTGTAAACGTGGTGCCCTTGGTGCCTGCGGTGATGCACCAAGGCTGCGCTGCATTGGTGGTGCTGTCGTTGGTCGGGGTCCTCAGCCGCGCATGGCAGGATGCGCCCTCTGCTGCGCCAACAGGCGCCCTGATGCCCCACCCCGCACGAGGGTGATCAGTCCGGTGTGGCCGAGTAGCTCACTACGCGGTCACGCCCTGCGGACTTCGCTTGGTAGAGCGCGGAGTCCGCACGCGTGAATACCCGGTCGGCCTCGTCGTCGTCTGCAAAGCCTGCAACGCCGAAAGACGCAGTGATCTTGATGTCCCTTCGGCCTCCGGCATCAATGTTCAGCGAAGCAACGGCTTCCCGCACTTTCTCCATGGCCCCCTTGGCCTGTTCCGGCGTGGTTTCCGGGAGCAGGAACACGAACTCCTCACCGCCGAAGCGCGCTACGAAGTCAGTCTTGCGGATCTGCGAGGACACGCAGTCTCCCACGGCTCGCAGGACTGCATCGCCCACGGCGTGGCCGAAGCGGTCATTCACGTTCTTGAACCGGTCGATGTCGCAGACTGCAAGTGCAAGCGGCCTGCGGTAGCGCTGCCAGCGCTCGAACTCCTGCTGCAGACGGTTTGCCCACGCCTCGCGGTTCGGCAGTCGCGTGAGGGTGTCTGTATTCGCGAGCCTGCGTTGCTCTTCGATCATCGCTTCGGCGTCGCGGGTCTTCTGTTGCAGCTCGATGACCCGTTCCGCGAGAGCCCGTGCGCCGGCAGCGCTCTCCTGGCCGATGCGCTCTTCCTGTTCCCGGAAGCTCTCGAAGGCCTGGCCCACACCGTCGAGGCGCTTGTTCACTTCCTGCTTCAGGGCCTGAATGTCGCGCGTGCCGGAGATCTGGTCGCGGATCTCCTCGAGGCCGGCCCGCATGGCGGAGTCGAGCGTGTTGCTGTTGCTGCGTCGCTCGTTATCGAGGCTGCCGCCGTCGGCGATGGTTTCCGCTGCTGCCACGAGACGGGAGCTGAGTTGCTCGAGGAATACGGAGAATTCCTGCCGACTCTGCTCGAGGGCTCCCCTTGCCAGGATAAGAATGTCTTCGAGCACACCGGCGATTTCCGGTGCGTTGATACTGCGCTCGACCCGATTGCGCGTCGTGGTATAGCTGGCATGCAGCTTGGCGCTGGATTCAGGTGGTTCAAGCACTTCCACCAGTTCCACGAGGATTTTTCGCGCTGACTCGTCGAGCGAGACGGGTGCCGGCACCCGTTCCGTGCGTGTATCGCCGATCGCCTGCTCCGGTGGGGCGGACGTGGTGATCTCCGCGGGCGGAGGAGGGCTTGCCTTCGCCGGTGCCGGCTCGACGCTGCGCGAACCGAACAGACGGTTGAGCAATCCGCCCGAGCTTGTGTCTTTACCGGCTTCTTGGTCGACCTGCACCTCTGCGCGGAGTGCGACGGCCCTTGCAAGGGCGTCGAGAGGTTCAAGGCTTCCCATTTCCTTGCGCAGCAATTGCGCTGCACGTTGGGTGGCACGAGGAGGCTTGCTGCCCTCGACCTGATCGATCAGGGTGGTGATCGCGCTGTCGAGTCTCCCGTCGGTTTTCTTCTCGCGACGGCCGCTCTTGCGCAGGCGTTCTTCGAGCACGTCCAGCTTGCTGGAGAGAACCTCGCGAGACAGCGCCTTCATCCGCAGGAAGGCGCGGAGCTCACGCAGTTCGACGTCCAGTTCGTGGTCCTGACCTTCGCAGGCCAACGTCAGACGATTCAATCCGCGGACGAGCTCCTGGGTGAACTCCCGGTTGTCCCGTGCGGTCCGTTCGATGGCCTCGAGCGCAAGTTCGTAGCGCTGTTTCCATGCCGAGCTGTCCTCAGCCATTCCTCTCTCCCCCGAGGGTAGGCAGATCTCCGTCAACTGTAGACCCTGGCAGCGCTCCGTGCGCAATGCTTGCGCCAAGCGCATTGGGATCCTGCAGCGTCCAGCGAAGGCGGCTTCTCGCCTCCGGGGTGCCGCAGAGCAGAAGCTTGTCCCCGATCTCGACGGGCGTCGTGTCGCCGGGCAGCAGCACCTTGCCCGTCTCCCGCTGCAGCAGCAGGGGGATGGCGTCCAACCACAGAGCGGGGTTGTCCGGCGAGCGCATCAGGTCAGCTACGCGCAGGGAATGCCCGGCAGCCCGACGCGCTGTGGGTGCGGGGGCCTCCCCGGGATCCAGGCACACCGACCAACTGTCGGGGACTTGATCGCCGACGCGCTCGCGAAGCCGCCCGAGGAGATGGCTCGCCCATGCCTCGTCTTCGCGCCGGGCCAGGTTGAGAAAGTATGAGAGCTGGGGGGCGCGGATCACGCGCAGGACCTCGGCGGCGACCACATCGCCCGCAAGGATGGCCATGTCGGGCGATAGTGCGTCGAAGAGGGGCGTGTTGCTTTTCTCGCTTTGACGCACCACGGTGAAGATCCCGGGGCGCAACTCGCGCGCAAGCATGGTGATGGCCAGGGCGAGCGTGTCGTCGGCGATCGTGACCACGATGCCGCTCGCTTGCCCGATGCCAGCCGCCTGCAATGCCGCAGCGTCCAGTGGGTTGCCCGCGACGATTCCCAGCGGGTCCTGGACGTCGCGGGCATGCTGGGCATCTGCCACCACCGACACCTCCATGCCGGCCTGCCGTAGCTGGCGGCGCACGGTTCTGCCGAAACGCCCGTAGCCGCAGACCAACCATTTACCCCGTGGAATGCACGCTGGGGCAGTGGCAGGTGTCATGGTCTGGGTCGTCAGAGATTCGTAAATCACCCTCAGGCTCGGGCGCGTGATCGCCTCGGCGAGACGTGCAGCGAAACTGTCGGCCGGGTTGATGATGTGGTTCGCACCCACGCGCGCCATCGCGGCATGGTGTTCGTGGTGGTGCGCCACGCAGACGGTTCGCACCTGCGGCGCCAGCAACCGCGAATTCAGGGCCACGGCAAGGTTCGCTGCGTCATCGCCGGTCAGAGCGAGCGTGGCGATGCAGGCAGGGTTGCCTATCCCTGCCTGCACCAACACATCCGGGTCTACCGCTGCTGCCTGCAGTGCGGGCACGCTGGTGGTGAGGTCGTCGACCTCTACGACCTGCGCGCGCGTGGCGTCCTTGTCGACCACAACCACCCCGATCCCGTCCTCGGTCAGTTCACGCGTGACCACCGTACCGGCATCCCCGTAGCCGCAGACGATGACGAAGGGGTCTCGCATGCGCGACACCGCGCGTCTGAAACGCCCCTCGTGCGCTATGCGGCGAAACAGCGGGTCCTGGAGTGTGGCCAACAACTCCCCGATGCCATAGAGCCACGTCACCACCGTCGAATAAATCGACCAGGTCGCCCACATGCGCTGTGCATCCGAGAATGGATAGGGGATCTCTCCCAGCCCGATGGTCGTGCCGAGGAAGCTCACGAAATAGAACGCGTGGAAGAAGTTCATGGTCCACGGTTCCCCGGAGGGAGTTCTGCCGGGGACCAGCGTGAACCCGATCACTGCGATCGCGTAGACGACTATCAGGAGGATGAGCGGGGCTCGAAGCCTGCGCAGGAGCAGAAATACCCCGGGCCCGGATCTGTGCGAGGGGATGCTCATCGGCGCAGGCTGGCGGTCTCGATCACAAGCAGGATCACCGAGACGACGTTGGCAACCATCGCTCCCACGGCGAGCGAGACGACCATGACCGAGTCAGCGGCATCGAGCGGCTGTCCATCCATGCTCTTCACTGCCCACACCACGGCCGCGGCGATCAACTGCACGTCGGACACGAGGCTGGTGGCCAGCATCGTGGAGCCGAGCAGCGAGCGCTCACCGAATTTCATGACCGTTGCGATCAGGCTCACGACGATGGCGAGGCCGAGCTCATAGGGGTTGTGAAAGGCGATGACTTCCGGGTTTCCGTACACGAAACCCACGTTCAGTGTGAGCGCAAGGACGATGACGAACGCGAAAAGGATCTTCTCGATACTCATGAGGATGGACCTGTACAGCAAGGCCCCGAAGGCTAACCGAGGCACCCCCATCGGGCAACGCGCCCGCGTCTGGATTCCTGCGCCGACAGGGCGCGGCTGATGTGTCTGCCTGTGGCAGAATCCGGCTCGCTGACAGCGTCAGCGCGTCTTCCCCTTGTGCGCCAGAGAGGTTGTCGTCGATGCAGATGCGTTATGTCGAAATCAGTGCCTACGGCGGTCCGGAAGTGCTTCGGGAAACGTGGGGCCCCCGCCCCGAGCCGGGGCCGGGTGAGCTTCTGTTGAGGGTGGGGGCTGCCGGGGTCAACCGGCCGGATGTCATCCAGCGTCAGGGGTTTTACGCACCGCCACCCGGCGCCTCTGCAATTCCCGGACTGGAGGTGGCGGGAGAAGTGGTCGAGACCGGCCCAGGCGTCGAGCGTTGGCGCATCGGTGATCGCGTATGTGCGCTGGTCTCGGGCGGTGGTTATGCCGAGTACGTCAGCGTTCCTGCGAGGCAGGCGCTGCCCGTCCCGCGCGGGCTGTCACTGGAGGAGGCCGCTGCGCTTCCCGAGACGGCCTTTACCGTATGGAGCAACGTCTTTGAGCGTGGCGGCCTGGTGAGCGGTGAGACGCTGCTCGTGCACGGTGGCAGCAGCGGCATAGGCACCATGGCGATACAGCTTGCCCACGCGATGGGGGCGCGGGTCATCGCGACGGCTGGCAGCGAGGAGAAATGCGTCGCCTGCGAGCAGTTGGGGGCGGAACGATGCGTGAATTACCGTGAGAACGACTATGTGGAGGTGGTGCGCGAACGGACGGGCGGGAGAGGCGTCGACCTCGTGCTCGACATGGTGGGGGGCGACTACATACAACGAAACATCGCCTGCGCCGCAGAGGACGGGCGCATCGTCCAGATTGCGTTTCTGCGAGGGTCCACGGTGTCGGTGAACCTGATGCCGATCATGCTCAAACGGCTGACCCTTACGGGATCCACCTTGCGTGCGCGTCCAGAGCCTTTCAAAGCCGCTCTGGCGCGTGCGGTGGAGCAACACGTCTGGCCGCTCGTGGAGAGTGGACAGGTGAAGGTGATCCTCGAGCGGCGTTTCGCGCTTTCAGATGCAGCCGAGTCTCACCGCCTGATGGAATCGAGTGCGCACATCGGAAAGATCATCCTCGTTCCCTGAACGCAGGCGCTCACCACTTCGAGGGAACGGGGGGCTCCTCCGCAGCAGGAGCAGACTCCACCGGCTTTTCCGCAGGATCCGGTGCGGGGCCGCCTTTCATGTAGGGCAGGGGGCCGGTCGATGCAGGGGTTCCTGAGGAAGGCTGCATGTAGCCACGCTTCTGCATGGCATCCCTGAATACTTTGTCCTTATCGATCGACATCGCTGCCTCCGACTCCTGCGGACAGATAGCGTACATGTCGGTGCTCTCGGCGCCGTAGCCAGGCGGCATTTCCATTACGTGGAGGTTCTCCCCGAGGCCAAGCGCAGCCACCAGCTTGCCGCTGCCTGCAAGGGTGCGCGCGTATGAGATGGCGTGGTCCCGGTCCGCGTTGAGGTAGGCCCTGCTCGCTTCGTAGTACTCGTTTTCAGTGTCGAGGATGTCGAGCAGCGTGCGCTGACCGATGTCGAACTGACGCTTGTAGGCTTCACGAGCCTTCTCGATGGCGAGCTGGTGCCGGTCGAGGTAGGTTTTCTGCTCCTCCAGCCGGCGGGTGTTGTTCCAGGCGACGCTCACTTCCTGACGGATGTCACGGCAGGTCTTGTTGCGGATATCCATGGCCTGGTAGTTCTTTTCGATCAGTCTGCGCTTCTCGGCAGAGTCGGACCCGCCGTTGAACAGGTTGTAGCGCACCACCAGCTCGATGACGCCTTCTTCGTAACGCCCGTCTATGTCGTCCTTGTCGTGCCAGACGTCTTGCCGCGCCTGAAAATCGAAGCGGGGCAGGTAGGCGGCCTTGGCCACGTCGGTGGCGGCTTCGGCCGACCACATATTCGCTATCGCTGCATTCATCAGCGGGCTGTTCTGGTAGGCCGCCTGCAGCGTTGACTTGATGTCCGCGGGAAGCAGATCCGTGGCTATCTCGGGTTCAGCCAGGTTTGCTGCGGGTATTTCCCCGACGACGCGTTGGTAACGCATGCTCACGTCGTGAAGATTGGTCACGTCAGTGAGGAGGTTCGACTCGGAGAGTGCCAGTCGACCAGAGGCCTGCTCGAGGTCCACGCGGCGGCTGACGCCGGCTCGCACCCGGCGCTCGATCTGGTCGTAGATCATGCGGTGGGTTGCGTAGTTTTCTTCCGAAAGTTCTACCAGATTGCGGTGACGCAGCACGTCGAAGTACGCACGGGCTGTTTCCGATGCTGCCTGCTCCGACGACTCGAGCACTTCGTAGTAGCGTGTTCTCGCCGCGTGGTTCAATCGCCGCACTTCGTTCCGGGTGCGAAAGCCGTCGAAGAGCATCTGGCTGAGGGAGACGGACACACGGTCACGGCCGAACGTGTTGTCTGCGAAGCGAGGGTCGTCGATGCGCTCTTCCCCGATACCGGCTTCGAGGTCGACGCGGGGCAGGTAGCCCCCTTTAGCGACCAAGGTCTGCTCCGAGGCGGCCTGGTACTCCCGCCATGCGGCAAGCACCTCGGGGTTTTCGACGACGCTTTTGCGTGCAGCGTCCTGAAGGCTTCCAGCGGTGCCCCGGATCAGCGATTCCTGCGCCGATGCGGCCAATGACGCCATAGCCAGCGCGATGAAGAGCCTTTTCTTGAACATCACTCAACCGTCTCCGATACTTAAGCCGGCGTCTGTAAGCCGCGAGCCGGCGACAGAACTATAGAAGCAGCGTCGGATCTTAGCCAGTCGGACCCAGCCATGATGCCCAGCCCTGCCCGGTTCCGATCGGGCGACAGATGAGCGTATCTGCGCGTAACCAGCCAGGCGGCTCAGGTTCGCACAGAGCCCTTGCAGCATTTTTGATCTTTTTTTTGGCCGTGTTCTCCTTTGCCGCGCCTGATCTGGATCGCGTGGTGATGCTCGCGGGGCAGCGCTATGGCAGCAGCGGAGAGGAGACCCTGCGTGCCTGGCGCATGATGATCGACGCCGGAAAGAGCCTTCCCGAGAAAGAGCAGCTCGAGCTCGTTAACGCCTTCTTCAATAACCATGTCTTTTTCGAAGACGACAAGGTGGTCTGGCAGCAGCCTGACTATTGGGCGACACCCCTGGAAACGCTCGGGCGCGGCGAGGGCGATTGCGAGGACTACAGCATTGGCAAGTACGTGACGCTCGGTCTGCTCGGCGTGCCCATCGAGAAGCTGCGCATTACCTATGTCCGGGCGGAGCTGGGCCTGCCCGGCAGTGGCATAAGTCAGGCGCACATGGTGCTTGCCTACTACGAAACACCCGATGGCGAACCGCTCGTGCTCGACAATCTGGTGGGCGAACTGCGGCCTGCGTCTCGGCGTCCGGATCTTCGCCCTGTCTTCGGATTCAACAGTCAGGGTTTGTGGGTGGCGGGTACCCGCGGGCCTGCCGCTGCTGACCCGAACGCGCGTCTCTCGCGGTGGCGCGATCTGCTCAGCCGGATGTCGGCGGACGGCCTAAACTGATGCCGCGCGATCGCGCGATGCTTACGGAGGATGACGGAATGTCCCTTATCAAGCAGTTGTGGCTTGCCATAGCGCTCTTGATGCTGATCGCCTTCGGCGGCAGTTTCCTGGTCAGCAGCCTGTCGGCCAAGAGCTACCTGGAGGAGCAGCTGTCACTGAAGAATCTCGACAACGCCAACTCGCTCGCCTCCGTCCTGGGCCAGATGCCCAAGGACCCTGTAGAGGTAGGACTCCTGCTGTCGTCCCAGTTCGACCTCGGCAACTACGAATACATCCGTCTCACCGATCCGCATGGCGGGGTGATTGTCGAGCACGCCAGTGACAATCTCCAACCGGGTGCACCTGAGTGGTTCCGCGCATTGCTGCCGATAGAGGTTGCCCCGGGTGTGGCGCAGGTGCAGGACGGATGGAAGCAGTACGGTACGCTGGAAATCGCCAGTCATACCCGTTTCGCCTATGCGTCCCTGTGGGCGGGGAGCACGCGTCTGCTTGGCTGGTTCTTTGCTGCCTCCCTTCTGGCGGGCCTTGCAGGCACGCTGCTGCTTCGCGTGATCCTGCGCCCCCTCGACGACGTCGTAACGCAAGCCGAGGCGATCGGTGCGCGCAGGTTCATCACGACGCGGGAGCCCGGGACGCTCGAGTTCCAGGCAGTGGTGCGATCGATGAATCTGCTCGCCAAGCGTGTCCGGCAAATGCTGGAAGAGGAGTCGCAGCGGCTCGACAGCCTGCGACGCGAAGCGCACTACGATCAGGTGTCGGGGCTGCTCAATCGTGGGCATTTCATCGCGCGCGTACAGTCGGTGTTGCAGCGCGATGACGCCAGCTCGGAAGGTGTGTTGCTGATCGCGCGCATCCAGGATCTGAACGAACTCAATCGGAACGTGGGATGGGCCGTGATGGATGGGCTCATCCGCCGTTTCGCGGATTCTCTGCGGGCGATGGCGCCTCAGGGCTCGGAGTGGGACTTTGGCCGGCTCAACGGGTCAGATTTCGCAGTGCTGTCTCCCGGGGCAACCGATCCCCAGGGGCTTGCGAGGGCCGTGCACGCATCGATGGCCATGCTTCTGCGTGAGTTACAGATCGAGTCAGGCTGCCGCTTACCCACGGCGGCCAGTGCGTACCACTTCGGCGAGAAGCTCGGCGACGTGCTGTCACGGCTCGATGCTGCGATCGCTGCTGCGGTGGAGGGCGGAGACGGTGTGCAAGTGGCAACGATCGGACAGTCGGCTCCGGTACAGAAGGCAGGAGGGGCTGATCTTGCCCATTGGCGCAAGCTTCTTGAGGCCGCCTTCGACACTAGCAGCGTCACGCTCTTCAGCTATCCAGTCATCGATGCCGCTGGCAAGTTGCTGCACGGAGAATGCGTTGCGCGAATACGCGTCGCCGACGTTGACCCGTGGCTCTCCGCGGGTGAGTTCATGCCCTGGGTATCTCGCCTGGGTTTCGGTTCGCGCCTCGACGAGCTGGTCGTCAACCTCGCACTCGAGCGCCTTCGCGCTGAGCCTGGCCGTCTCTGCGTCAATGTGTCCTCACAGGCAATGGCGGATCCGATGGTCCTGCACAGAATCGCCGCTCGCCTGGGCGCCGAGCCTGAGGTCGCCAGCAGACTCTGGCTGGAAGTTCCCGAGCACGGCGTCTTCCAGAACATCGAGCAATTCCGGGTCCTGTGCGCACTACTGAAGCCGTCGGGTTGTCGCTTGGGCATTGAGCACGTTGGCCACGAGGTGTCGCGCATCGGTGAGCTGCACGACCTCGGGCTTGACTACATGAAGATCGACGCATCTTTCGTCCAGGGTCTGGAGCAGAACGCTGCCAACCAGGTCTTCCTCCGCGGCTTGGCGATCATCGCCCACTCCATTGGCATGATCGCGATAGGCGAGGGCGCACGCACGGATGCCGAGATCCGGACGCTGCGCGAAATGGGATTCGATGGCGTGACCGGCCCCGGCGTAAAGGAAAACACCATCTCCTGAGCGTGAGGGTTAGAAGAGAGAGGAGTCCTCTCCCAGCAGGCCGAGATGCGAGCCACCGCGGCGCAGCCCTTTGCGTTCGAGAAGCTTGCGCTGGGCCGCGAGCGGCAGGTCGGTAAAACGGATGGTGTTCTTCTCGACCAGCAGATTGATCAGGTCATCGAGGACCCTCACCACATCCCGGTCCGATTCCTCGAGCCGGTTCTGCGGTGCGACAGACTGTTCCATATGGGCTGCGAGCTCCTCAGCACTAGCCGTGGCGCTCTCGAAGCCGTCGAGCGGCTCCACGCTCACCGCCACCACGAGTCCCTGGGCGTTCCGCTTCACGTAGTGACTCATCGCTGGGCTCCACCGGCCGGGAAATCCACGCCCCGGCCGTAGCCGGAGCGTGGTCGGGTCAGTCAGTGATGAGTTTACCGCTACTCAGCAGGTTGTCGATGATCTGTTGCTGGCTGTTGCCCAAGCTGCTGAAGTCCACGCTCTGCAGGTCGATGCTCTGGTAGCTGACGCCAGCATCGTGGGCGTCATCGCCCGTGAAGTTACCCTCATGGCTGATCTTGAGCAGCGTGCCGCCCGAGCCTGAATCCTCAAAGCGGAGATAACTCTCAAGGTTACCCGCGCTCTCTGGTGGCAGCAGATCATGGATGTCCAGTACATCTCCCCCGGTCGTCGGATTCGCCATGTCGAAGTCGCTGATCGTATCCCTTGCGCCGGGCTCAGCGAGGTTCCACTGGAACACGTCCGCGCCCTCACTGCCCATCAGCACGGTGTCGCCCGCTGTGTCGCGTACGATGCCGTCGCTGCCGCCCATGTTGACGTTGAAGTTCACGACTGCAGATGCATCACCGTCACCGTCGCGGGCGATGACGCTGAACTCAAGCTGCACTTCCGGCATCGGGACGGGAGTCGGCTTCTCGATGCCCAAGTCGATGAACTTGTAGGAGCTTCCCTCTCCTGCGGACAGTTCGATGCGGTCGAAGAGCACTCCCTCGTCGAGCCCGTTCCTGGCGAGATCGAAGGCGTAGGTGGGCGATTCGTTACCTGCGATCGTCACCGTATTGCCGTTGCTGTCGATGTAGGTGCCGGATATCACACCCGAATCGACGAGCGCTCCCCCCAGATAGACCTTCCAGGTCAGCGTCTCCGAGGACTTCAGGTTTCCGACGGTGAGCGATGCGTTCGAAAGCGCATCCGCGAACTGCATCCCGAGCCTTTCCGCGGGAGCGGTAACCGGGTTATCGATCAGGTTGTTGCCGACCCCGAGACCGTCGTTCGAGGGGTTGAGCACGCCGTTGACAGAGGAGAACACGACGGTCGTCACGGGGGACCCTATGCCCGCTCCTGGTTTTTGCGGGGTGCCGGGCAGGTAACTTTCGTACAGCCCTACCGCAGACGAGATGTAGGGCGACCCGGGAGAGGCCTTGACCGTACTGAAGTTCGGCGCTCGTGCGGTCAGTACCTCCTCTACACGCAAGGAGGTCAGTGTGTAGTCACCCGAGCTGTCGATAGAGAGGCGGAACACGGGGTCGCCATCGGTCTCCCGCGCAACC
>Ga0068877_10002393_pt1 | contig 15144 bp, 10 predicted proteins | sample NOAtaG_FD_66437 | JGI IMG/M metagenome (GOLD analysis project Ga0068877, IMG submission 66437) | Freshwater lake microbial communities from Lake Erie, under a cyanobacterial bloom - NOAA_Erie_Diel6S_1000h metaG | ecosystem: Environmental > Aquatic > Freshwater > Lake | place: USA: Ohio, Lake... | reverse complement strand
CGGTCGTGCAGCGCCAGTTCCGTCGGGTCGTCGTAGGTGCCTTTTTCAAGTAGCAGAATCGCACGCAGCAGCCCGAATGTCGCCGGCAGCATCGTCAGCCACAGCGGGTTGAAGGCCCTTGGCATCGCCGCGGCCGTGGGCGTGGCGCCCGAGGCCTGCATCAACGCCGCGAGCATCGGCGCGCTGGTGACGTACGCCGCGTAGGTGATCAGGCACGCAACCGCCGTCACCACCACCACCATCCGCAGCAGCTCATCGGTGTACTGCGCCTGCACCCCGCGAGCGCCCGCGGCGGCGGTCTGCCCCAGCGAGCGCCGCTCGCCCAGCCGCTTGCCAAAGGCCAGGAACATCGCCAGAAAGAGCGTCGTGTTCAGCAGCCACGTCGAAGGTTCGACCATCACGGCCGCACACCCGCCCACCACCCGCAGCACAAAGCCCAGCGAAAGACTGATCACGTCGGCGATGACAATGTGCTTCAAGCACAGTGAGTACGCCATCGTGTTGAGCGTGTAGAGCGCAACCGCCGCGGCCGTCAGCCCCGGCGCGAGCAGCGCGTGGTGCGAGTCCATCGTCTCGCCGCCGATCAAGACGGAGACGAAGGGCAGCGCGAGCGAAAGCACAATCAGCGCGATGGCCAGCACGAGCGCGGGCGTGGCGGGGACAGTCCCCGCCGCCAGCGGCCGGCGGCTCTTGCGCGGGTGCAAACGATCCGCCTCGCGGTCCTTGTAGTCGTTGACGATGTAGCACCCGCTGCTGGCCAGCGCAAAGGCCACGAACGCCAGCACCACCGGCACAATGTGCGAAGGCGACGTCAACGCCTGCCCATAGACCGGCCCGATGAAAACGAAAGCCCCCTTGGACCACTGGTGCGGGCGCAGCAGCTTGATCCATGCGCGCAAGCCGGTGGCCGGCGGCTTCGAGGTGCCGATGTCGGGAATGGGCCTGGGGCTCGGGTTGGGTTCAGCGTTGGTGGTGATAAGCGGTTCCAGTCCGATCGATGCGCAAACCCGCGCGGGCTCTGAAAGGGCGGGGGCCTGGGGGGGCGAGGGGGAAGCGGGTGGGGCGGATAGCCGATGGAGCGGCCAGCTCCACCCGAAGAACGCGGTTTCGCCAAGGATTGTTCGCTCCGGGGCCGATGCAATGGTCGGACCTGAGCGTACAAACTCTGCCCACTGTTCATCGGCCCGACGCATCCGCCATTCCAGCACGACATGATCGACGGCACCTCCAGTTCGATTGCCCGCACCGAAAGCGCAAAAGATGCCGATCTGCTCACCCCCGGCGCGATCTCGGCGGTCATCCGGGGGGTCTACCCGACCGGGCCGACGCTCTTTCGACTCTTGCAGGTCTATCGCCCCTGGATTTGCCCGTTCGAACAACTCCTCCCCTGGGTCCCGAGGGGTTCGGAGATCCTCGACGTCGGCTGCGGCGGCGGGCTCTGGTTGCACCTGCTCGCCCGGCTGGGGGTCATCCGCGCTGGGGTTGGGTTTGATGCTTCAGTGAACGCCATCGCGTTGGCAAACGGCGCACTGAACACCGGCTGGAAGGCCGATCAGCCCATCGAGACCCGTGCCCGGCTGCGCTTTGAGCATCTGGACGTTCGCGCCGATTGGCCAACGCCCGGCTCGGCCGAAGCACCCGGCTTTGATGTGGTGAGCATCATCGACGTGATGCACCATGTGCCGCCAGTTGCGCAGCGCTCGGTGATCGAGCGTGCGGTTCGGCGGCTGCGTCCGGGTGGAGTGCTGATCTACAAGGACATGTGCCGAAGGCCGCTCTGGCGCGCGATGATGAACCGCCTGCACGACTTGGTGATGGCGAAGCAGTGGATTTGCTACTGCCCGATCGAAGACGTTGAGTCGTGGGTGTCGCAGATGGGCCTGAGCCGTCTTCACGCCGCCACGCACAACCGCCTGTGGTACGGGCACGAGTTCCGCGTCTTCGTGAAGGCGGAGGGCCCGGCGCAATGACTTCGCAGAACGACACGCAGACTCAGCGCCACACCATGCCGCTACCGCGTGGTGATCGCCGCCCGCTCACCCTCGCGGCGTGGGCCTTCGCGGTTTCGTGGCTGATCTTGGCAGCGTTGATCGTGCTGAGCGCTACGCGCGGCGGCGGCTTCGATGTCGGACGGGCGAAGTTTGATCAGGACGTTTTTCACCTGAAGGTCATCACCCAGTTCGCCCAAGAGCTGCCAACTCCCGGGCTGCGGGATTACCTCTCCGCCACCACACCGGGGTATCACCTCGTGCTCGCGGCGGTGCAGCGCGTCTTCGGTGCGCCGGAAGTTGTGCTCCGCCTTGCCGGTGCGCTGTGCACTGCGGGGCTGGTGGGGCTGTTGGTGTGGGCGAGCGCCATCGCCTCGCGTGCGCGAACGGTCAACGGAGCGAGCTCGGCACCCGCCGAGTCTGAACACGCCAAAGGCAATGAAGGCTGGTGGTGGGCTCTTGCGCCCGTGCTGCCCGTGCTGTGCAGCAGTTACGTCGTGCAGTCGGGGATGTACCTGCTGCCGGACAACGCCGCGTGGCTGATGGTGGCCTTGGTGATGGTCCTCTCGCTGAAGCTCGCGACGATCGAGGAAGATGAGAAAGCTCAACGCCTTCGCGCTCTTCGCCGATGGATCACCCCGGGCGCGTGTGTTCTGGCGGCGTTGGTCTTCACCAGGCAGATCCACATCTGGGCGGCGGCGGCGCTCTGGACGGGCGTCCTCGTGGCGTGTGCTCGGCTGGATCTCTCGCCGCAAACATCCGCCACGCCCCTCGCGCGGACGATCGAACACGCCGGCACACTGCTGCGATCGGTCACAAACCGGGCCGTGATCTTGACGGTGCTCGCCACCGCGCCCGCGTTCGCGACCGTCGGCTCCTTCGTGCTGGTCTGGGGCGGGCTGACCCCGCCGAAGTTCCGAGCCTCGACCAATCCCGACGCCATCAGCGGCGCGGTGGACGCAACCACCGTCACCGGCGCCTCCCCAGCGACGGCGGTGCTTGTCCTCGCACTCGTCGGCCTCTTCGGACTCTTCTTCGCCGGGTACTGGCTCGCAAGCAGCCTTTCGCACACGCCCGGCACCAAAGGCCGAATCCAAGCCCTGATCGACACGCTCAGGGGCGGTGCTCTCGGCGGCCTCATCGCCGGGGTACTCGCGGCCATCCCCGCAACCACCTGGCAAAGCCCCTCGCGCAAAGGTGCGCTCTGGGAGATCACACGCAAGTTCGAAGGTGATTCAATCCTCGCGGGGATCACGTTCCCGCGCCTGGTGATCGCGGACCATGTCAACCTGATCATGTGGCTGCTGGCGGTGGTGGGGGGCGTGGTGCTGGGTATCTGCTGGCGTGCCGCGGACGCGCGGGCGCGGTGGGTGCTGGCGGCGGGTCTGATCGCTTTCACCGCGGCGAACTGCGCCCAGGCCCTGAGCTGGCAGCGGTATCTCGAACCCATGGTGCTTCTCTGGTGGGCCCTGGCGATCTCGGCACTTCGATGGCATGGACCCACGACCATCTGGCGGTGGGCGTGGATCGGCCCCGTGCTCCTGGCGGGCCTGCTCACACTGGTCACGCTCAGTCAGTTCGGGACCTGAGGCTGGTCCACGGGCCTGTCGAACGCGCAAAGAACGCGCGAAACGGTCGCTGATGATCCTGAAAGCGTGGTTCGAAGCGTCGGATTGGGAGCCGCAGAGGGCGAGGGCTTCGTGTTCGGGTAGGTGGGCTACAGGGAAGGGTCGATCGGGCCGAAGAAAGAGGGTCTAACCTAGAGGCCCCCCGAAACCACCGAACCGTCAAGGTTTGTCGGCGAAGGGCATGTCGGCGTTCACAGACCCACAGCGGTGGGGGGCGCGGGGCGATCAACCGTCGAGCGTTCGTACAACCCGCATCAACCCAGCCAGCACGAAGGACAATCCCGTGGCGAAGAAGTCAGCGACCAAATCCAAAGCCCCGACCCGTGAAGAAGTGCAGAAGAAGCTCAAGGCCCGTGACGGCGTCGGCAAGCGCGCCCTGATCACCGGCATCACCGGGCAGGACGGTTCATACCTCGCCGAGTTCCTCATCCGCAAGGGCTACGAGGTTCACGGCATCGTCCGCCGATCTTCTTCGTTCAACACCGGGCGCATCGACCACATCTACCTCGACCCGCACGTCAAGGGCGGCAAGCTCAAGCTCCACTACGGCGACCTCTGCGACAGCAACGTCTTGGGCAAGCTCATGCGCACCGTGCACCCGCAGGAGGTCTACAACCTCGGTGCGCAGTCGCACGTGCGCGTGTCGTTCGATATGCCGGTCTTCACCGCCGACATCGTCGCGATGGGCGCGCTGAAGCTGCTCGAGGCCATCCGCGAATACCAGACCGAGACCGGCAAGCAGGTCCGCTACTACCAGGCCAGCTCCAGCGAGCAGTACGGCAAGGTGCTGGAGGTTCCGCAGAAGGAAACCACCCCGTTCTACCCGCGCAGTCCCTACGCCTGCGCCAAGGTCATGGCCCACTGGGCAACGGTGAACTACCGCGAGTCGTACAACATGCACGCGTCCTGCGGCATCCTCTTCAACCACGAATCACCCCGCCGGGGCGAGACGTTCGTCACCCGCAAGATCACCCGCGCCGTGGGGCGGATCAAGATGGGCCTTCAGGACAAGGTCTTCCTGGGCAACCTCGACAGCAAGCGCGACTGGGGCTTCGCGGGCGATTACGTCAAGATGATGTGGATGATGCTGCAGCAGGACGAGGCCGACGATTACGTGGTGGCCACCGGGCGCACCATCACCGTGCGCAAGTTCGCCGAGATGGCCTTCGAGCACGCCGGGCTGAACTTCAAGAAGTACGTTGAGTTCGACCCGCGCTACCTGCGCCCCGCGGAGGTTGACCTGCTGCTGGGCGACCCCGCGAAGGCCAAGAAGAAGCTCGGCTGGGTCCCCGAGACCAGCGTCGAAGAGCTCGCGGCCATGATGGTCGAGCACGACCTCGAACTCGCCCGGCGCGAGAAGACCCTCCGCGACGCGGGGCACAAGCTCCCCGACTCCAGCGGGCATGACCAGTAAGCCCGGCCGTCGGATGATCATCGCAACAACCAAACCCCGGGCCGTCAGCGGTCCGGGGTTTTCGTTTGCGCACGTGGAGATCGGCTATTGAGCTGGAGACGCGGGCGCGGTGATCATCGCCGCCAGGAACAACTGCATGGCGTTGAATCCCGCGTGCACGCCCACGCAGGCCCACAGGTTGCCGCGTTTCTCCATGACCACCCCGAGCGCCACACCGAGCGTGAAGATCATCGGCAACGCGTAGTACTGCGCAACGGGAATATGCACGGCCGTGAAAAGCGCCGACGAGATGAAAATCGCCAGCCACCGCGAGCGCACGGCCTTCAGCACGCCCGAGTGCAGAAAGCCCCGGTACACCAGCTCCTCACTCACCGGTGCGCCGATGACCACGCAGGCGATCACCGCCGGCATCACCCACGACGGGTGCGATGAAGTGGAGCTGAAGAGACTGCTCAACGTGTCGTGCGTCAGAGCGGTTGGTGCTTTCTGTGTGAAGAAGGCGTAGAGGCTTGATGAGACTTTGCCAACCAGCATCACCACGCACGTCACCAGCACCGAAAGCCCAAGCCCAACCAGCAGTTCGTGCTCACTGAACTTCAGAAAGCCCGGCTTACTGTCCGGGGCAACCGACGCGTGCGCCGGCGCGGGGATCAGCTCGCGCACGCGCGGTGCCCATGAACCAACCGCCAACTTCTGACACGTCAGCACCATCAGCGGCACCACGGCCGCGAAACCGACCAACTGCGCCAGCGTGCTGGCGTGAAACTGCGCCGGCGTCTTTGAGCCGCCGGTGGCTTCGACGGGAACACCCATCGCCATGAGCACGAGCACCTGAATCACGCCCGGCACGATGAGGCCCGCGAGCATCAACGCCGCCCAAACCGAAGCAGAAAACGACCCCACCCGTTTCAAGCCAACTTCGCGATCACGAAACGTCCCGGGTTGAATCCAGTTGTGCACCCACGCATAAAGCACAACCAGCGGCGCCGCCGCGAGCAGGATGAACGCGAGCTTCTCCGCGGGGGTCTCGCGAACGACGGTCGGTCCGGTGAGTTGGGCGAGGGTCAGGATGAGCATGTGTTCGATGATTGTACGGGTAAAAACAAATGGCCGCGAAGCTGGACGGAAACCGCGAACCGACGGTGATCTCGACTGTATGAGAGGTGCCCGGTCGGCGATCGACGGCTCGCGCGGTTGGCGCTCGGTGGTTGGTTGGGCGCGTGCTCGGGCGGGGCGTACGATGATGCGGCTCACGGGGTCACGGCGCTTGATCCGATGAGGAAAGCGTCCGATAGAGAAGGTTCGTTGGTCGGAAACAGCACGGAAGAAGAATGATGACCGTTGAGCGTGCGGAAAGTGCCGCCGCCTTGACGGTCGTGGAGACAAGCATGATGAACGCGCGTTTGATGGTCCTTCCCACGGTTGCGGCGCTGGTTTTCTGCGCCGGTGCGTTGGGCCAGGTTGATCCTGCGGCCAAGCAACTCATCGAAGAGTCGGTCAAGTCGATGCAGGAGAGCAAGAGCATCGCCTTCAAGGTCAGCCAGACGATGCCCGGGCCCTCGGGCTCCGCCGGCGACGGCAGCGTCATGAACGTCAAGATGCTCCGCGGCGACAAGGCCGCCCCGCTGAAGATCAACTACACCGGCGACCTGATGATCTTCGCCGAGGGGAAGAAGAAGGTCTCCGTGCTGATCGAGCACATGGACCAGCCCGCCCCGCCGCCGGCCCAGATCCGCCGCCGGATCACCTGGGTCGACGACGGGCAGAAGAAGGTCCTCACCCAGCAGACCGGCAACGGCTCGGGCGCTGACGTGTGGGTCGCCCGCTGCGAGCGCAACCTGCTGGGCCCCTATGAGCCCAACGGCAAGAACCCCTTCGAGAACGAGCTCCGCGCCCGCAAGATCGAGATCGTCGAAGCCAAGGAAGTCGACGGGCAGCCCTGCCAGGTGATCAAGATCACCATGGACGACCAGAACGAGCGCACGCTCATCCTCGGCACCGTCGACAAGCTCCCGCGCTTCTTCGAGCAGCGCCGCGGCAAGATCGCCCGCTCGTGGACCTTCAGCGAGGTCAGCGACAAGGACCTCACCGACAAAGACCTCGAAGTCGCTGTCCCCGCGGGGTACAAGAAGGAAGTGATGCCCGACCCGGTTCCCCCGGCGCCGAAGGCACCCACCGCCCCGATCCCGCCCGCCGCTCCCGCGGCTCCGGCGGCTCAGCCCGCTGATCCCTCCAAGGTCGCGCCCAACGGCGACCTGCCCGAGCCCAAGCCCCAAGGCATGCGACTGACCCCCGGCGGGCTCCGCCCGGGTGCCGAGGTCCCCGCCTTCGAGCTCGCCGGTGTCGACGGCAAGACCGTCCGCATGGCCGACCTGAAAGGCAAGACCACGGTCCTGGCCTTCTGGGGTCCGCAGTTTGATTCTTCCGGTGCAGTGGCTCAGGCCGTCAACGACTTTGCCAAGGCCAACGCCGGTTCGGTCAACGCGGTGGGCGTTGCCTGCCGCCTTGTCGGCGACAACGCCGTCAACGCCGTCAAGCAGTTCTGGACCGAGAAGAACTTCGCCTTCACCGGCGCACTCAACGGCGACGACCTCGCCTCCCGTCTGAACGTCCGCGGCTTCCCCAGCGTCATGATCATCGACACCGAGGGCAAGGCCAAGGCCTTCCTCGAAGGCGCCGTCACGGCGGAAATGATCACCTCGGCCGTCAGCGCCAAGTGATCGCCCCCCCGACATTTCACCGGTGATTTCAACGCGAGGCCCCGGGAATCAACCCCCGGGGCCCGCTGTTTTTTGCTCAGAGCGAAAAGCCCCCGGGCGCGGTAGACTCCCTCCGGTCGGACGTGTTGCCCCGTGCTCGCACAGCGTGCGCGGTCGCTCAGTCTTCGCTCGCTCATGGAAGGTGCAGGTACCAGATGGATCGGATACTCAACGTGTCGGCGGGCAGATCTTCGAGCATCGTCAAACGATCCCTCGCGGGGTTCGTGTGCCTCGCGGCCGCCCTGACGCTCTCCGCGTGCGACGAGCGCGACGCGTCGTCGCTGCGCCTGGATTTGAAGGATGACCTTTCGGGCACGATCGTCGCCAGCGGGTTGGTCGCACCGACGCAGCCCGCGGCCGTCGAATCCGGCACCGCCGGCGGCGGGGTGGCCTGGTCCGGGCGCGCCGGGGTGATGGTCAGCCGGGGCAGCTTCAAGAAGCTCGACGAGCTGAACGTCGGGGGCATCACCTTCCAGACCATCAGCGCCGGTTCAGCCGCCACCACCGGGGTGCTTCGTCCGCGGCTGATCAAGGTCACGATCCCGCGCGGGGCGGATGTGAAGTGGCCTGCGCTCTTCTCCGGTGCAAATGACGAGGAACGCGCCGGGGCCCAGCGCGTGCTCTCCACCGAAGCGGACGCCAGCCCCAACACCGATCTGGGCACGAGCGTGAAGATCACCGTCAACATCCCGGGCAAGGTGATCTCCTCGGGCATCGCTCTCCGCTCGCGCGGGCTGAGCGCCGAGAAGGACGCTACCACCGCCACGCTCATCATGCCCGTCGAGCTGGCCAAGCAGCCCGGCGAGCCGCTGGTCTGGCACATCAGTTGGGAGTGAGTATCGATCCCGCGCGACGGCGTTCCGCCGCGCGGCAGCTTCAGCGTGTCGTTGTCGATGGCCCGGGCGGGTGAATCATCGGAGGTTGCAGCGGTGTCGGATGCCCCGACCAGCCAGGCGTACAAGATCGAGCGCGAGCTCGGGCGCGGCGGCATGGGCGTGGTCTATCTCGCCCGCGACGTCCGCCTCGGTCGTCAGGTCGCCATCAAGACCTTCCCCCCCGCGCCCGGCGCAACCCCCGAAGACCTGCACAGAAGGGCCGAACGCTTCCGCCGCGAAGCCCAGATGCTCGCTCGTCTCAACCACCCCAACATCGCCGCGATTTACGACATCATCGAACAAAGCGGTTCGGTCAGCCTCGTCATGGAGTTCGTTGACGGCTCAACACTCCTCGACCGCCTGACCCAGCAGACCAGCACCGCGATGGGTGTCGGCCTTGCCGAGTCGGTCGATATCGCCGCCGAGATCGCCGGCGCTCTCGTCGCCGCACACGAGGCGGGCATCGTCCACGGCGACCTCAAACCCGCCAACATCAAGATCACCCCGCGCGGCGCGGTGAAGGTGCTCGACTTCGGCCTTGCCCGCGGCGGATCGGCAACACACACGCTCGCCAGCGCCGTGCCCGACGACGTCCCCACCCAGTCCTTCGCCGCCAGCGATATCGATCAGCTCGTCGCGGGCACGCCCGGGTACATGAGCCCGGAAATGGCCCGCGGACAGGCCGTCGACGCCCGCGCCGATATCTTCGCCCTCGGCTGCGTGCTCTTCGAGCTGCTCAGCGGCAAGCGTGCATTCCCCGGAAAAACCTCGGGCGAGATCATGGCCGCCGTGCTGCTGCAAGACCCCGACTACACCCAGCTCCCCGCGGGCACGCCCGAATCTTTGCAGCGGTTGATCGCCCGTTGCCTGGCGAAAGAACCCGTCAAGCGGCCCGCCAGCGCCACCGAAGTTCTGCAAACGCTCAAGAAAGTCGTTCGTGCGCCTTCGCTCGATACCGGGCGTCGCGGCGGCGGTTGGCTTGAAGACGCCGACGCTTCTGAAAACCCCCTCGACATTCCACCATCCATCAGCGTCGCCGCCGCGGCACCCGCCGAAGCACACCGCTCGGTGGTGACGAGCAAACCGCCCGCCGCCGCGGGCAGTGCGCCCGGTTCGCCTCAAAGCAGCGCGAGCGGAGAAACCGAACCCCCCGCGCGTCGCGGCGACACCGTGCACCTCACCGAGCTTGCCCCCGGTTCGGGAGCACCCGCCAAGCACGTCTCGCAGCTCGAACCCGCGCTCCTCAACGTGCTGGTGCAGTGCGCCTGCTTCGCGGGCAGCTTCGCCGCTCGCGACGCGGTGGAAGTTCTCGGCAACACCGCCGGCACCGCGAGCGTGCTCGCACGCCTCAGCGAGTGTGGCTTGCTCGGACACGAGAACGCCGGCGAGAACGAGCGGCTGTTTGTCCCCTCCGCCCTTCGCGCGTACATCCAGCAGCTCTACCGCGACGACGAAGCCCTCGCCGGCGCGCATCGCCGCCTCATCAACCATCTCGCGCTGTGGTCCGTCCGCATGCGCAAACTCATGGAAGGCCCGGCCCAGGCCCGCAGCCTTCAGGAAATCGACGCCTGCGTCGACACCATCGCCGGCTCGCTGGCCTGGTCACAAGCCACCGGCGAGTGCGCCGAAGACGCCGTGCTCGTGGTGGCGAACCTGCGTGAGTACTGGGAAGTGCGCGGACGCGTCGGCTACGCGCGCACCACCCTCGAACGCGCCCTCGACCGCGGACACCTCCGCCTCAGCCCGCTCACGCAGGCCCTGGGGCTGAGCAGTTCCGGCGCGCTCGCCCACATCGAAGGCGACATGGTCGAGGCCGTCACGTTGCAACGCAAGGCCCTGGCCCAGATGCGCAAGCTGGGTGAAGAAGAAGGCACCGCCGAGTGTTTGCTTCTGCTCGGCGTGGCGCTGATCCTCAAAGAGCCGCTGACGTCGCGCAACATGCTTCAGGAGGCCATCGACCTTGGCAACAAGCTCGACCGGCGCGACTTCGTCGCCCGCGGGTGTCTGGGGCTCAGCTTCCTCGCCCTGCAATCCGCCAGCATGATCGACGCGCAGCGCGCCCTGCTGGCCGTCTCGACCGTCAAGGGCGCGGGCGGCTCAACGTCCGCGCAGAGCGCCTTCTCCCCGCGCCTCTCCGCGCAGATCCAGACCATGTGGGGCTTCCTCAAGCTGCTGCAGAACGAGCCGAGCGAAGCCGAGCGCCTGGTCAACGAAGGCCTCGCCTTGCTCACGCAGATCGACGATCAGCCCGGCATCGGTCTGGCGCACTGTCAGCTCGGCAAGATCGACCTGCACAACCGCCAGCTCGACAAAGCCGAGGCTCAGTTGGAATCAGGCCTCGCCATCCTCCGCACGGTCCGCGACAAGCTGGGCGTGCTGCGCGCTCTGGGCGCCAAGGCCCACCTGATGGGCGAGCGCGGGCATCACCGCGACGCGCTCACGCTCTGGCTCGCCTGCGAGCGCGTCCGCACCGAGATCATGCTGCCCATCTCGCCCGCCGAGAGCCTGCTGAATCAACGCTGGCTCGCCCGCACGGTGCAGGCCCTGGGCGAGACCGGCGTGAAAGCCGCGGAAAAAGCCGCCGCCGCCATGACCTGGCTCCAGATGAACGAGTAGTTCGTGTCCACGCCCGCGAGCAATCGGCACTTCGCCTGAAAGCTCGCCGACACTTCACGCGCTCTTGGTCTGCGCATCTGAGCCGTCCGCCTCGTCCGCGTGGTTGGGCGTCGCGTCGGTCGCGTTCGCTCCATCAACCGAAGTTGACCCCTCGGCATTCGTGCCCCCGGCGTTCCCCGCGCTCCCGCGCAGGTCCACCTGCTCGCCGTTGAGTACACCCAGCGCGCGCAGGGCCAGCATCGCGGCGTTCTGCTCCGCGTGCTTCTTGCTCACGCCCCAGCTCGACTCAAACTGCTGCTCGCCCAGCTTCACCGCGACGCAAAAGTGCTTCGCATGGTCCGGGCCCTTCGCCTCGAGCACCACATACACCGGCGACAGCCCGCGCTGCTGCTGGGCATAGTGCTGCAAAAGCGACTTGTAGTTCTCCTGGTGCTTGCTCCGCTCCGCCGATCTGATCCGCGGCTCAATCAACGGCAGCAAAAACCGCCGCGCCGGCTCCAGCCCGCCGTCGAGATAGATCGCCGCGACGATGCACTCCAGCGCCGCCGCCGCCAGACTCATGGGCACGCCCGCGGGGCTCGCCCGCATCCCCTTGCCCAGCACAAGGTGCTGCGCGATGCCGATCTGCTGCGCCAGCTCGGCGCACGTCTGCCGTGAAACCACCGAGGACTTGATCTTGGTCATCTCGCCTTCGAGCATCTCGGGGAAGAGCTCAAAGATCCGCTGACACGTAATCAGCCCCAGCACCGCATCGCCCAGAAACTCCAGGCGCTCGTTGCTCGCGACACGGTTCTCCGCGACGCTGGCATGCCGAAGCGCCAGCCGCACCAGCCCCGCATCATTGAAGCGGTAGCCCGTGCGCGATTCGATCTGACTGACCGGGACGTCGTTGCTCACGTTGGCCTGACCCTGAAAAAGAGAACACCTCGTTCCACGCCCGCGTGCGCCGGTCCGCTTTCGAACCGCTCCGCACAATCAGGCCCGCATCAACCCGGGCCCACGCCCGGCTCAACGCTCCGCGAGGCAAGGTCGGCCCGCTACGGTCAGCACAGCTTGCCCGCCGAGCACAACCTTTCGGTCATCCTCAGCCAGCCCGCTCTGCAAGGCCGCGGCGGGTAAACCCGGCGCTCCACAACTTCCAAACCGATGCCCAGCCCCCTCAACATCGGTCCGATCGACACTCAACCCTATCACCGCACCCCTAAACCGACCAGAAAACCAACCGAAATCTGAACACTCGGCCAAAAATCCGAACAAAGAAAGAACATCCTTCACATTCGGAACCCGCATCAGCCACTTTCCCCGAACCGAGAAGAGCGCTAGCATCTTGGCCCCGATCGGCGGGGGTCAGTTTGCGATCACCAAGAACCATCGGGCCACAGCCCCGGTGCATGCAGCGAAGAAAGGCAGTTCCCCATGGGCATGGCATATCCGAAGCGTACTTCCCGCGTGAAGCGCAAGCGTTCCATCGGCTTCCGCGCCCGCATGAAGACCACCAACGGCCGCAAGCTCCTCAACCGCAAGCGCCGCGCCGGCCGCAGCCTCAACGTCGCCGACAAGAAGCGCGGGTATTGATCCTCCCGCGGCACCACGCCGCGACGCATCATCACCCAACCTCATCGCACGATCATCACCAAAGCGAGCGCTCCGCAAAGCGCTCGCTTTTTCGTTGCCCGATTGATTCACACATCCGCCTCGCCCGGCAGTTCAACCCATCGACGCTTCGCCCGCAGACCCTGAAGTCGACGCGCCCGTGGCCTCGGCGCTTCGCTGATTGACCACCTCAACACGTGTCACCTGCGGCTTCACCGCCGCCACCACCGGCCGCCGCTTCGCCTCGCGATGGTCAAACGCCGGCACCGGGCACTCGTCGTTGTAATAGTGCAGAATCCAGTCCAGCTCCCCCGACGCGAACAGCTCCGCGAAGACCTCCACCGCCCGCGGCTCATACCGCGTGCCCGCGTGCCGCCGCAGTTCCTCCAGCGCCGCCCGCGCCGCCTCATCGCCGATCCGCGTGCGATAAGGCCGAACGCTCGTCATCGCGTCGAACGAATCGATCACCGAGAACAGCCGGGCAACCATGGGTATCTCATCACCCTTCAGCCGATCCGGATAGCCGTTGCCATCGATCTGTTCATGGTGGTGCCGCACCAGTTCGAGGGTGATCGGGTCGGTCTCGCCCATCTCGATCAAGCGATCATGCCCCAGCGCCGGGTGCCGCTGCATGACCAGCCGCTCCTCGCTGGTCAAAGGCCCGGGCTTCTGCAGAATCTCATCCGGGATGTCGATCTTGCCATAGTCGTGCAGCGCCGCCGCCCGCGTGATCCGCTCCACCTGATCGTGCGGCAACTCAAACCGCTCCGCCATCGCCCGCGAATACAACGCCACCCGCCAGGTGTGCGCCGCGGTTGAGCGGTCCTTCACCTCGATGATCCGCAGCATCACATGGATCAGATCGTCGGTCATGGCGGTAAGCAGAGTGTATCGCGCAACCCCGCATCCACCCCGAGCACGCCATCGCTTTTCGCGCAAAGAAAAGCCGCGCCGGACCAAGAAGTCCGCCGCGGCCTGTTTGATCTCAAGTTTTCTTCCTCACGCCCGCCGCCGCCGGCGGCTGAGCATCAGCCCTGCAAGCCCGATCACCATCGTCGCACCCGGCGCCGGGATAGCCGTGATATCCAGACCGTCGATGTTGTCCTGCGGGCGCAGGCCCAGCGACTCGGCCGAGGCCCACAGCGTGAAGCTCCCGTCGAAGTCGCTGATGAACAGGTCCGCCGCCGAGAGCGCCCGACCGAGGAACCCGCTCATCAGCGCCAGCGTGGGCGAGCCCGGCGCCAGCGAAAAGACGATCAGGTCGTTGTTGAACGTGAAGTCAATCCGCCCGAAGTTCTCGAAGGGGTTCGGATCAAACCGCCCGCCGATGAGCAGCCCGCCCTGCGTCGCGACCGTCCCGGGGATCGGCGCCACGCCGCTGGGCGTGATCCCGAAGCCCGGATCGAACGCCCGCTGCAGGCTGAAGGCGTCGATGTCGTCGCCCGCCAGCAGACCCATCAGCGTCGGCGCTGCCCAGACCGTCGGCGTGCCGGCGTTCGAGGTCGTGTAAATCGACGCGCCGCTGGTGTTCTGCGTGATCACCGTGGAGCTGTTGCTCGTCAGCGAGTAGTACGTGTAGAAGTTGCTCTGGAACTGGTCCGTCCGCGCCGGCAGTGCGCCGGTCTGCGGCGCACCCATCGGGTTGGTCGTATCACCCACCGAGCGGATCGCCGGGTCGGTGTTCCGCAGCGAGCGCGACGAATCGACCATTCCGAACTCCGGGCGCAGATCAAAGTCGCGCAGGTTGTCGTGATTCCCGCGGCCCGCCGCACTCACCAAGGGCCCGGCGTTGCCCTGCAAGCCCAGAATGTCCTGGTTGAACCGCAGGTTGTTGGTGCCCTGCCCGGACGTGTTGCTGGGCCGGGCGGAAGTCGAAAAGAAAATGTCGCCCGCGACCTGACCGAGCGTGGCCTGCTGACGAACGCCGCCGCCGATGGTGATGTTCCCGTCACCGCTCGCCTGCCCCAAACTGTCGGCCGAGACCGAGAAGTGCACCATCGAGTTGAACCGATCCGGACGCAGCACCTGCAGCGTCACCGACGGCGCGAGCGAATCAGCGCCGAGCTTCATCCCGTCGATCTGATCGCCGTTGGCACCGGCCTGAAGGCCCATCGCGTCGCGCCCCGCGACGTAGACCGCGTTCGAGGTCGAGCCGTGCGCGCGGTAGATGCCGATGCCCGCCTGATCCGCAACGTCCGCCGTCGCGGGCGTGCTCGTGGTGCCCACGCGCGTAGCGGTGGGTGGGCCCGCCTGGCGCATCTGCTGCACACC
>Ga0068877_10002392_pt1 | contig 15145 bp, 10 predicted proteins | sample NOAtaG_FD_66437 | JGI IMG/M metagenome (GOLD analysis project Ga0068877, IMG submission 66437) | Freshwater lake microbial communities from Lake Erie, under a cyanobacterial bloom - NOAA_Erie_Diel6S_1000h metaG | ecosystem: Environmental > Aquatic > Freshwater > Lake | place: USA: Ohio, Lake... | reverse complement strand
CCGGCGATCCACCGGGCCAACTGGACCAGCGAGGCCGGTTGGCCGGTGCGCAGGACCGCCCGCCGGAAAACCCGGGCACAGGCCCAAAGCACGAGGACGTCGGAGACGACCAGCAGCGCGAGGGTGCCGAGCACATCGACCATCGGCGGACCCGCCGCCACCCGGTTCATCATCACGAACGGCGTGTAGGGAGGGATCCATGACAGCAGGGTGGCCACCGGTCCGTTGGGGTCCCTGGGGATGAAGGTGATGGAAACCAGCGGCACCATCATGAAGAGGGCGATGACCCCGGTGAAGTTCTGGGCCTCCTTGAGATCGCTGCAGGTGCTTCCCAAGGCCAGGATGACCGCCGAATAGAACAGGTAGCCGAGCACGAAATAGAGCGCGAAGGCCGGAAGGATCCAGGAGTCGGCCAGCAACGTGGCCAGTTCGACGGGCAGGCGCGCGACGGCGGAATCCGGGGCGACGGCGGCGACCCCGGAAGCTCCGACCATCCAGACGGTGACCAGCACCAGCGAGCCGATCCAGGCCAGGGTCATCACCGCGCCGACCGCGGCCACACCGAGGAGCTTGCCGACCATGAGCTGCAGCGGGGTGACGGAGGAGACCAGCACCTCGAGGATCCGGTTGGAGCGCTCCTCGATCAGTGAATTGAGGAGCATCTGCGAGACCGCGAAGACGGCGATCCACAGCAGGTAGACGAAGGCGCTCGGGGCCCACTGGCGCAGCAGATCGGCGAGGCCGACCCGTTCCTCGCCGGCGGCCTTCCTCGGGTTCAGGTCCACGACCCGGGCACCCGCCGCCTCGACCTGGGCCACGATCGCCGGATCCAGGCCCCGGCGGGTGTACTCGACCTGCCGGTGATCCCGCGACAGGGCCTCGGCCATGGCATCCCGCAGCCGGGTGTCCGCCTGGTTGGCGGACCAGAAGCGCAGGACGGGAGGCTCACCGGGGCCTTCTCCGTCCAGGACGATGGCCGCCCCGAACAGGACGACGGGTTCGCCACCCCCCTCCGGCGCGCAGGGGCGCTCCTCCCGGAGCCAGTCGCGAAGGCGGCCTTCGAACTCCGCGAGGTCCCCCCGCCATTCCAGGCCGGCCGGCAGGACCACCGGCCGGTGGAGCGGCTCCGGCGGCGCGAAGGCTCCGGCATCGGCCCGCATCGACTCCGCCACCCGGGACTGGAGTTCCCGCCAGGGTGCCTGGGCGCCGTCGCTCGTCGGCAGGGACCGACCCGGCTGGAGCCTTGGGGCCGCCCACTCGCGGAAGTGCATCGACTCCCGGCGTTCCTCCACGCGCCTGAGGTGCCCGAGGATGACCCCGGCGGAACGCCCGGAACGGGTCGCGTCGACGAGCGCGAAGTGGCGCGTCGGCGTGCCCTTCCGGGCCAGCCAGAGGGGCACCTGCGAGGCGATCACCCAGAGCAGCGGCACCATGAGGATGCCGAACCAGAACCCCCGGGTCCGGGCGTTGCCAAGGAACTCGCGGACGGCGATGAGCAGGGCGGGCCTCATCGCATCGAGGCCTCCCGGGCCGCGGGCCCCACCAGGTGGACGAACACGTCGTGCAGGTCGGTCTCGTGCACCTCGAAACGCCGGAGCCTCAACGCCCGCTCGAAGCAGGCCTCGAGGATCACCGAGGGGTCGGCGCCGGGTCCCAGCTCGAGGTTCCATCGCCCCGATCCGAGCGGTTCCCGGCGGACGACCCCCGGAAGCGGGCCGGGATCGGCGGAAGGGTCCGAGGTCTCCAGGCCGATGCGCACCGGCAGCAGCCGCCGCGCCTCGGACACCGAGCCCTCGAAGAGTCCCCGGCCGCCCCCGACAATCGACAACCGGTCGCAGAGGCGCTCGGCATGGGCCATCACATGGGTGGAAAACAGGAGGGTGGCACCACGCGCCCGGAGGTCTTGCACGATCTCCTCGAGCACCTGCTGGTTCACCGGGTCGAGCCCGGAGAAGGGCTCGTCGAAAATCACGAGTTCCGGTTCGTGCGCGATGGAAGACAGCACCTGCACCTTCTGTCCCATGCCCTTGGAGAGGGTCTCGATCTTCGAATCTGCGAAAGCGCCGAGGCCGTAGCGTCCGAGGAGTGCCCGCGCCCGACGCCGGGCCTCTGAACGCCCGAGTCCCTTGAGCATGGCGAAGTAGGCGATGACGTCGGCAGCCGTCATCTTCCGGTACAACCCCTTCTCCTCGGGCAGGTAGCCGACGCGGTTGCGCACCGCCAGGGCCGAGGACGACCCGAGCACCGAGATCCGGCCGGCGTCGGGCAGCAGCATGCCCAGGATCATCCGGAGGCTGGTGGTCTTGCCCGCGCCGTTGGGCCCGAGGAACCCGTGGACCGATCCCTGCTCGACCCGGAGCGACAGATCCTGGACGGCCTGGAAGTCCCCGAAGGACTTCGAGACCCCATCCAGTTCAAGGGCGACCGCCATGTGAGGAGACTGTTCACCACGGCCCGGCCGGACAAGGAGATCCCGGGAGATCCACGGCGTTGGCCGGGAGGCGCTTCTCGGTTTCCCTGAGCCGGGCTCGGGTTCATGCTGTGGCCCGACCGATGAATCCGACCGCCTGCTCCTTCACCGTCAATGGACGCACCTACGCCCCGCCGGCCCGACCGGTGGCGGTGGTCTGCCTCGACGGCTCCGCCGACGCCTACCTTGACGCCGCGATGGCCCGGGGCCTCATGCCCCACGTGCAGCGGTTGGCCGTGCAGGGCTGGCGCGGGTCGGCCCGTGCGGCCATGCCCACCTTCACCAACGTCAACAACAGCTCGATCGTCACGGGCGTGCCGCCGTCGGTCCACGGCATCGGCGGCAACTTCTTCTACGATCCGTCGATCGGGCAGGAGGTCATGATGAACTCCTCGAAGTTCCTGCGCGTGCCGACCCTGTTTCCCGCCGCCCAGGGGGCCGGCCGCAAGGTGGCCGTGGTCACCGCCAAGGAGAAGCTGCGGGACATCTTCGCCAGCGGACTGATCGCCCGCGGTGGCATCGCCTTCTCGTCGGAGAAGGCACGGGAAGCGTCGCTGGCCACCCACGGCATCGAGGCGGTCGAGGCGCTGGCGGGCCCCACGCCGCCGATCTACTCGGGCCAGGCCTCGCTCTACGTGCTGCGCGCGGGGGTGCGGCTGCTGGAGGCCGGCCGGGCCGACTTCCTGTACCTGAGCACCACCGACTTCATGCAGCATAAGCACGTGCCCGACGCCCCGGAGGCGCTGGAGTTCTACGCGGCCATCGACGCGGAGGTCGGACACCTGCTGGCCCTCGGCGCGGTGGTGGGGATCACCGCCGACCACGGCATGAACTCCAAGCAGCGCGCCGACGGCTCACCCAACGTGGTCTACCTCGAGTCCGAGCTCGACGCGCGCTGGGGCCCCGGCTTCCGGGTGATCCTGCCGATCACCGATCCCTACGTCGTCCACCATGGAGCCTTGGGGTCCTTCGCGCAGGTCCACCTTCCCACCGACCGGACCGTGCCGCTGGCCGAGGTGATCGACTTCGTCGCCACGCTGCCGGGCATCACCGAGGTGCTGTCGCGCGACCAGGCGGCGCGGCGGATGGAACTGCCGCCCGACCGCATGGGCGACCTGGTGGTGTGCTCGGGCCGGGACGCGGTGATCGGACGGACCCCGGCCTACCATGACCTGAAGGCGATCGAGGGAGGCCTGCGCTCCCACGGCGGCCGGTACGAGGAAATGGTGCCGTTCGTCCTGAGCCATCCGCTGCGGCCGCAATACGCCGCACGCGCCCTGGGCGATCCCCGCAACTTCGACCTCTTCGACTTCGTCTGCAACGGAACCTTGGCGGGCTGAGTCCCTGCATCCCTCCCCGAGTCATGGCCTTCTCCTCCTCCACCGACCCCTGGGTCGACCGCGCGCTCCGGGTCTTCCCGGGCGGATCCAACGGTGAGTTCGGCATCCCGCCCGAAAGGCTCGTGGTGCCCGAGCGTGGCCGGGGCGCACGGATCTGGGACACCCGGGGCCGGGAATTCGCCGACTTCACCATGGCCTGGGGATCGGCGCTGGTGGGCCACGCCCACCCGAAGGTGGTCGAGACGGCCGCGGCCGCGGCACGCGACGGGGTGAACTTCGCGTCGGTCAACCGGAGGTCCGTCGAGCTGGCCGAGCGCATCGGCTCGGTGAGCCCCTGCGCCGAGCGGATCCGCTTCGTGGCCTCGGGCACCGAGGCCACCCTGCTCTGCCTGCGGGTGGCGCATGCGGCGACCGGACGCACGAAGGTGCTCCGCTTCGAGGGTGCCTACCATGGACAGCATGCGGTGGGCGTGGCGGGCATGATCCACAGCCGGCCCACCGACCTGCCCTCCTGCGATGCGGCGGGAGCCGGAGCCCCCTGGGCCGAGCGGGACGTGCTCGTGGCCCCGTACAACGACCTCGCCACCACGACGCGGATCGTCGAGGCCCACGCCACATCGCTGGCCGCGGTCATCGTCGAACCGCTCCATCGCTGCCTGACGCCGAAACCCGGCTTCCTCGAGGGCCTGCGAGCGATCACCCGGAAGCACGGCATCGTGCTGATCTTCGACGAGGTGGTGACCGGCTTCCGCCTGGCCCCCGGCGGGGCCCAGCAGCACTACGGCGTGGTTCCGGACCTCGCGGCCTATGGCAAGGCCCTCGGAGGCGGCTTCCCGATCGGCGCCTTCGCTGGCCGCGCCGACCTCATGGAGGTGCTGGAGGAACGGCACCTGCCGGGGCCGCGGTATGTCTGGAGCGCCTCGACCACGGGCGGGAATCCCGTCTCCTGCGCGGCCGCGCTGGCCACGCTGGACCTGCTGCTGCAGCCCGGGGTGCATGAGGCACTGCACGCGACGGGACGACGCTTCCGGGAGGGCCTGCTGACGGTGGCCCGTTCGGCCGGCGTCGCGGTGCAGGTGCTCGGAGACGGGCCGCTGGGCCAGGTGGCCTTCTCGGACCGGCCCGTCACCGACCAGGCCTCGTGGCTGGCGAGCGACCGGGCCCGCGGCGGCCGCCTGATGCTCGAACTGCTCGACCGGGGCATTTTCCTGAATCCCATGGGCACCAAGCTCTACCTGTCGATGGACCATTCCCCGGACCTCCTCGACCGCTTTTTCGAGGCCTTCGCCGAGGCCCTGCCCGCCTCGGCCCCGGTCCGTTGAGCCGACCCGAACCCTTTTTTCGAACCCACCGATGAACCTCCACAGCCTTGTGGCCGGAACCCCGATCGCCTCGGATTCCGTGCTCACCGTCCGCAATCCCTACAACCAGTCCGTCTCGGGCACGGTCACGCAGGCCTCGCGCCGGCACGCCCTCGAGGCGATTGCCGCCGCCACCGCCTTCCGGGACACCCCCACCCGGCACCAGCGGGCCGAGATCCTCGAGAAGACCCGCTCGGCGCTCGAGGCCCGGCGCGAGGAGTTCGCCCGGATCATCACCTCGGAGGCCGGGCTGGCGCTGCGCGAGGCGCGCTACGAGGTTGGGCGCACGGTGGATGTCCTGCGCTTCGCCGCCATGGAGGCCCTGCGCGACGACGGGCAGATCTTCTCCTGCGACATCTCGGCCCAGGGCAAGGCCCGCAAGATCTTCACCACCCGCGAGCCGTTGCGCTGTGCGGTGGCCATCACGCCCTTCAACCATCCGCTGAACCAGGTGGCCCACAAGGTGGGTCCCGCCATCGCCGCGGGCACCCCCATCATCCTCAAGCCCTCGGAGAAGACCCCGCTGGTCGCCCTGCGCCTGGCGGAACTGCTCCATGCCTCGGGCCTCCCGGGGCCGATGCTCAGCGTGCTGCTCGGGCCGACGGCCGAGGTCGCCGAGGTGCTCGTCGGGCACCCGGAGGTCGAGGTGGTGGCCTTCACCGGGAGCGTGCCGGTCGGCAAACGCATCGCCGCCACGGCCGGCTACAAGAAGCTGGTCCTCGAACTTGGCGGCAACGATCCCCTCATCGTGCTCGAGGACGCCGACCTGGACCTCGCGGTCACGCTGGCCGCCGAGGGCAGCTACCGCAACTCGGGCCAGCGATGCACCGCCGTGAAACGCATCCTGGTGCAGGAATCCATCGCGGCGGAGTTCACCGGCCGCCTGGTCGAGAAGACCCGCGAGTACCGTTGCGGGGATCCGGCCGACGAGGCGACGAAGGTGGGCACGGTGATCGACGAGGCCTCGGCGGTCTCGCTCGAGGCGGCCGTGCAGGACGCGGTCTCACGGGGCGCGCGGGTGCTGGTGGGAGGCGGGCGCCAGGGAGCCCTGCTGCAGCCGACGGTGATCGACCGCGTGCCGCGTGACTGCCGGATGGTGGTCTGCGAGAGCTTCGGGCCCCTCGCGCCCATCGTGACGGTCCGCGATCTCGACGACGCCCTCGAGGTGGCCAACTCGACGGCCTACGGGCTGAGTTCCGGCGTGGTCACCAACAACCTGGCTCACGCCCTCAAGGCCATCCGGACCCTGCGCTGCGGCACCGTGAACATCAACGAGGTGCCCGGATTCCGGGTCGAGAACTCGCCCTTCGGCGGGATCAAGGACAGCGGCCTCGGCATCAAGGAAGGGGTCATCGAGGCCATCAAGGGCTACAGCTACGTCAAGACCTTCAGCCTGCCCTGGTGAGGCCCGGGGCCGCCGTCCGCCGCCGAGAAGATCCCCGGGGATCGTCCCGGATCACCAGATCTTCGCGCGATCCTCGGGCTTGCGCCACAGGGGCGAGGCCTCGGTGATGCCCCAGGCCTGGTAGAACTCGGGCAGGTTCACGTGGGGCCCGATCCCGCGGAACTGGCCGGGCGAGTGCGGGTCGACCACGAGGCGGCGCTGGAGCTCGGCCTCGCGCCAGTTCACCCGCCAGAGCTGCGACAGGCTGAGGAAGAACCGCTGCTCCGGGGTGAATCCATCGAGGGTGCGGCGACGGGAAGGATCCTTGGCCAGCGCCCGCTGCAGGGCCTCGAAGGCGATGCTCGTGCCGCCGAGGTCGGCGATGTTCTCACCCAGCGTCAGGCGGCCGTTGACCCGCTTGCCGGGCAGCGCCTCGTAGGCGCCATACTGGTCGACCACCTTGGCGGCCCGTCGGTCGAACTCCTTGCCGTCGGCCTCGGTCCACCAGTCGCGCAGGTTGCCTTCGGCGTCATATTTGCGGCCCTGGTCGTCATAGCCATGGGTGATCTCGTGGCCGATGACCACCCCGATGGCCCCGTAGTTCACCGCGTCGTCCATCTCGAGGTCGAAGAAGGGCGGCTGGAGGATGCCCGCCGGGAAGACGATCTCGTTGAGCGGCGGGCTGAAATAGGCGTTCACCGTCTGGGGCGTCATGTGCCACTCGGAGCGGTCGACAGCCTTGCCCACCCGCGCCAGCTCGCGCCGGGATTCGAAGGCGTTGGCCCGGAGCACATTGCCCAGCAGGTCGTCGCGCCGGACCTCCAGGCCCGCGTAGTCGCGGAAGGCGCGGGGGTGCCCGACCTTCTCCGAGAACCGGTCGAACTTGCGCAGGGCCTCCTGCCGGGTGGCCGGCCCCATCCACTCGAGCCGGCTCAGGCGGTCCCGGAACACCGCGCGCAGGTTGGCGATGAGCTCGGACATGCGCGCGGCGGCGGCAGGCGGGAAGTGCCGCTCGACGTACATCTTCCCGAGGGCCTCGCCCAGGGCCCCGTCGATGACCTTGGCCGCCCGCTGCCAGCGGGGCTCCTGCCGGGGCTGTCCCCTCAGGACCGTCCCGAAGAAACGGAACGACTCGTCCGCCGGCGCCGCATGGAGGTGGGGAGCCACCGCGGCCAGCAGGTGCCAGCGGAGGTAGGCCAGCCAATGCGCGCCCTCGACCTCCGTGGCCATCGCGTCGAGCTCCCGGAAGAACTCCGGCTGACCCACCACGACCGTCGCGGGCGTCGGGACGCCCGCCGCCCGGAAGAACGCGTCCCACGGCAGGCGCGGGGTCAGGTCGCGCAGTTCATCGCGCGTGAGCTTGTGGTAGTTCTTCTCCCGGTCCCGCAGCTCGGTCCGCGAGCGCGACACCTTTGCCAGCCGGGTCTCCAGCGCCAGGATGGCATCGGCCGCCGCCTTGGCTTCGGCCTCGCCGTCCCCCAGGAGCCCCAGTTGGGTGGCGATGTGGTCCCGGTACTGCGCGCGCTGGCTGGCGAACCCATCGGCCAGGTAGTAGTCGCGGTCGGGCAATCCCAGCCCGCCCTGCCAGAGCTGCAGGGCGTACACGGAGCTGTTCTTCGCGTCGGGCTGCACCCCCATGGAGAAACCCGCCGCGATGCCGCGGAGCTGCCAGTCGCCCAGCAGGGCCATCGCCGACTCGGGGTCGCGCACGGCCCGGAGGCGCTCCCATTCGGGATTCAGGGGGGTGAACCCCAGGCGCTCGATGCGGTCGATATCCATCACCGCGGCGTAGAAGTCGCCGACCTGCCGCCGGGGAGAACCCGCGGGCGCCTTCGTGTCCGAGGCGGCCGAGGTCAGGATCTCCCGCAGCAACCACCAGTTGCGCTCCTGCAGCTCATCGAACCCCGCCCAGCGGGACTTGTCGCCCGGGACCGGGTTGTTGCGGCGCCAGTTCCCGGTGGCGAACTGGTAGAAGTCGGTCTTCGGGTCGACCGCCCGGTCGAGATGGGTGATCGAGAAGCGCGGAATCGGGGGCGGCTCCTCCGCGGCATGGAGCCCCAGCACGGCCAACAGGCCGAGCACCAGGGGGGCGGTCATGTTGCGGACGATCACGGGCATGGTCCCTGCCCCTGGGCATGGGGGACCCGACGGTCGGAATCGACGAGGCTGCATGCCGGGAAGCTGACCGGCGCGGGGTCGAAATCAACCCGACAAACGGCCCGGCCGGTGGCCTGCCTGAGATCAGAGGGCCGTGAGCAACTCGGTGATCTTGATGCCGAAGCGGTTGTCGACCACCACGACCTCGCCGCGGGCCACCAGCTTGGTGTTGACGTGGAGGTCCACCGGCGCGTCAGCCACCTTGTCGAGCTGGACGATGGAGCCGGTGGTCAGGTTCAGCACCTCGCGCATCGGCAGGTGACAGGACCCGAGTTGGACGCTCACCTCGACGGGCACGTCCAGCAGGATGGAAAGATCGGTGGTTTGGCTCATGAGAGGTTCCTCTGCGGGTTCGCGGCCGGCGTCACTTCGTCGATTTCGACGGCCCAGCGGCCGTCCAGGGTGCCCAGGCGACCAAAGAACTTCTTCTCGCTGGCCAGCTTGACCTGGACCCGCTCGGCGAACTCGGGCGGCAGCGGCACGATGTCACCGACCCGGAGACCGACGACGTCCTTGGCGCGAAGCTTGAGGCCGTTGGATTCGGCCGAGACCAGCATGGGGGCATCGTCGTAGTGGGTGTTCCATCCGCGTTCCTTCTCGGTCGGGATGTCCGGCATGTCCTCGGGACCGGGCTTCAGCCGGGAACTGAGGAGCTGGACGATCGGCTCGATGGTCCAGTACGGGAAGGCGATCTGCAGGGTCTCGGTGCAATCGTTGAGCCGGGCCTCGATGGCCAGCACGAGCATGATGGCCTCCGGATCGACCGTCTGGAGGAACAGGCCGTTGCTCTCGTGACCGAAGAGCGCCGGCCGCAGGTCGCGGTAGCGGGCCCAATGCGTGCACCATTCGGTGAGCATCAGCAGGACGACCTGGTCGAGGAGGGTCATCTCCAGCTCGGAGAGTTCGCGGTTGCCGGAGATCGAGTTGGCGGGCCCACCCAGCAACCGGTCGACGATCGTCAGGCCGAGCCGTGGCGGAACGTCCAGCAGGCAGATGCCACGCAGGGGTTCCACCCGGAACAGGGAGATGTGGGTGGGGCTGTTGAGGCTTTCGCACCAGTCCCGGAAGGAGATGGTGTGCAACTGGCACATCTGCATCGAGAACTCGACGCGAAGGTAGATGGACAGCCGGGCGGCCAGCGCCTGGATGAACTCCTCATGATGGATGCGCAACTTGCGCAACTCGAACGGCGAGAGGAAGACCGGCGTGCGGAAATCGTAGGCCGAGATCGAATCCCGGCTCTGGTTGCTCTTCCGGCCGTTGGACTGCAGGACGACGGTGTTCGACTCCTCCTCCTGGACCTGCTGGAGAAGGCGTTCGACCTCCGACTGGGAGAGCACGTCCCCCGAGGATCCCATCGAGTCCGACATAGGCGTGGCGGGTGGACGATTACTGCACGGCCAGATCGGGCAGCACGACCTCCGAGAAGGCGCTCGGCCCCAGGAGCTTGTGGAACGCCGCCTTCAGCTCGGACTTGATGGTGTTCCGTGACCCCTGCCGCTCGATGTCCATCAGCGTCTTGGTCTGAAGCAGGTTCGCCGCCGCGTCGCGCAGGTCCTCCTCGCGGGCCGTCACCAGGTCCCCCAGCTTCGGGTTCATGCCCCGGAGGCCGATCTTGGCCATCATCAACCGCGAGCCCATGGTGCCGGCGACATTCACCGTGACGGGTTGCTTGAACATGGCGGTGACGGCGGCCGAATGGATGGCCCCGCTGCTGCTGGTGCTGCTGCCGCCGTGGGAATCCTTGGCTCCACCACCACCGTGTCCGCCCGAGTCGTGGGAGCCGGAGGCTCCGGAACTCTCGGCCCCATGGGCGCCGCCACCCCCGTGATCCCCGCCTTCGCCAGCCGGCGTGGCCGCGGCGGCATCCCCGGCCTTCGGCGCCGCGTTGGCCGCCGTCTGGGTGAGCTTCGGGATCAGGACGAACTGGGTCATCAGGAAGGCGATGACCGGCATCAGCACGATGTTGAGGATCAGCGGGAGCATCGACTTGATGCCGCCGGACGACTCGGACTTCGAGATGTCGCTCTTGTCGGATGCGGGGGATGCCATGGGGAGGTGGGAGCCGGGACGGAAATCACCGGATAACGGATCAGCGCTTGAGGTTGATCAGTTCCTGGAGGATTTCATCGGAGGTCGTGATGATCTTGGCGTTGGCCTGGTAGCCACGCTGGGTGACCATGAGATCGGTGAACTGGGTCGCCAAGTCAACATTGGCCTGCTCCAGCGCCTGCCAGCGGATCTGACCCCTGCCGGCCTGGCCCGGGGCGCCGAGCCCGACGGGGCCCGCGGCGGCAAGGTTGCCGAAACGGTTGTTGCCCACCTTGGTCAGGCCGTTGATGTCGCGGAAGGTCTGCACCTGGATCTGGGCGATCTTCAGGGGCTCGGGCGGGGTCGCCGGCGGCGGCACCGCGGTGCTGCGCAGCGAGAGCTTCACATCGCCGTTGGGTTCGATCCTCCAGGAGACCGCCTCGGTGTCGGCAGGCAGGGCGGGTGTGGTCGGAGTGAGGGTGATCTTGATGTCGCTGGAGACGCCGGGCGAGCCCGGGATCTCACCCTGGACGCGGTATCCATCCACCGTGGTCAGGAAGCCATCCTTGTCGGCGCGGAAATCACCCGCGCGGGTGGCATACAACCCGTTGGTCGCGGTGTCGCGGACGATGAAGAAACCGCTGCCGTCGATGGCCATGTCGTAGGGCTGTCCGGTCGAATCGATGGTGCCCTGGGTGAAACTGTTGGAAACGTCGACCAGGGCCACGCCGCTGCCGACCTCCGAGGAGCTCGAATTCGTGGAGAACTCGGAGAGCCTCTGGCTGAAGATGTCGACGCCCTGGGCACGACCGGCCCGGAAACCAACGGTGTTGACGTTGGCGATGTTGTTTCCGATGACATCCAGCTTGTCCTGTTGGAAACGGAGGCCACTGATGCCGGTATTAAGGGATCTGAGCATGGTACTTTCGGGTTTGTTGCGGGTTTACTGAAGGAGGGAACCGAGGACCTGACCCATCTTGTCGGGAAGGAACTTGAGCTGGGCGGCTCCGATGGGGCCTGTGGCTGATGGGCCGATCGCCGTCCCGGGAACGACGCCCGGCTGGGAGGATCCGGTCGGCCCCACCGGGGTCGTGCCGGGTTCGGGGGCCGTTTGGCCGGAGGATCGGAGCAGGGTCACGCGGGAAAGGTCGTAGGGGACATCATCGACCACGAGTTGCGGGTCCCCGCCATTGAAGCGGACCTCGCTGACAACGCCCTCGACGGTGGCCTTGGTTGTCGGGTCCTGGAGCGAGACCCACTGCCCGAGGAACTGGTTGGCTTGAAGGCCCTTGAACTGCGAACGCAGCCCGACGAGGTCGGCCTGCATCAGGCGGGTCTGGTCCAGCGTGTTGAACTGGGCCATCTGCGCGATGAAGTCGGTGTCCTTCTGGGGATTGAGCGGGTCCTGGTAGGAGAACTGGGCGGCGATCAGCTTGAAGAAATCGTCCTGGCCCAGGGTGCGTTTCGGAGCGCGCCCCGTGGACTGCGCCCCCGAGCCATCAACGTCGGATGGCGGTCCGGACGGAGCCGGGGCCCCATACGAGTTGGCGAGGGTGCGGTTGGAGGTTTCGAGAGTCATGGATCGGTGGGGATTCTCGGATCAGGCCCAGGATTCGAGCAGCCGGCGGGAGGAACCCCGGGGGGCGGCCGGCGGCCGGCCGCCGGCGGACGAAGCCACGGAGGATGCCGGCTTCGGTTGCCCGTCGGGCCAACCGGCGGTGTCCTGAGCCGGACCCTGATGGCGGCCGCGCCCTCCGGGATGGGAGGGACGATCACCCGAGGCATCCGGGGCACCGCGCTGGGCCGAGGCGGAAGGCTCCCGCTCCAGGGGGTGCAGGACGATGCCCTGTCCGCGCAACTGGTGCTGCAGCTCGGACCACCCCTCCGCGATGGCGCGCGTGTCACCACGCTCGACCGTGGCGCGGATCTCAACCGAACCCTGACGCCGGCGCAACTCGACCCGGAGTTCGCTTCCGGGCTCGGGCCGGAGGACCGCCGTCATGGATCCGTTGCGGAGGCGCTGGAAGAGCGCAACCTCGCCGGTGAGGAGTTCCTGAAGACGCTGGGTGGGAGTGCGCGAGCCAGAAGGCTCCGGCACCGGTGTGGCCGGCCCGGGTTCCGCCGGGCGGACCGCCTGGAGCAGGCCGGCGGAGGCCGTTTCATGGAGCCTTGACGCCATCGCGTCACCGGCGGCATCGATCCGGGCAGGATGGCCCGGCACCGCGCCGTCCGATCGTTCGGAGGCGGGCGTCGTCGCCGCGGACGTTGGCCGGGAGAGATCCATCGCAGGCTCCCGGGCTGCAGATGGCGTGCCAGCCCCATTTCCGAAGCGGCCTCCCCGGACGGAGGCATCGTCACGCAAGGCTGGAACGATGGGCAGAACCCCCTGTTTTTCAGGGGTTTCATCGGTCCCCGAGGAACGGGACGCAGGAATTTCGGCCTTCGGGGAAGCCATCGGGACGGCCTCCGGGGACGGGATGACACGGGCAAGGTTTGCCGACCACTCGGCGGGCAGATCCGTCTCCCGGGCGGTATTTTGATCACCTTCATGCCCCGTCGGCGCCGGGACCTGCAGAGGCGCCAGCCCCCTCGGATCAGCCGAAGAGACCCGCGGTGCAGGCATCGCCTCGTCGCCTGCGGAGAAGGCACCCGAAGTCGCCACGGGTTCGCTCTTCAGGAGATCGACCGAAGGACCCTGGATGGGACCGGAACGCGAGACCAGGTGGGGATCCCAACCCGCGACCTCCGACCGGGAAACCCAGGCCGGACCGGAAACCTCGACCCGGGGACTGCGGAGGATGCGGTCCCGAAGCGGTTCGATCTCCGATGCCAGCAGGCCGGTCGAGACCTGCCCCAACGGCGCATCCGCGGCGAGGTCGGACCGACCCGTCGCACCCTCAGCCGATCCCCCCGAAGTCGAACCCGCCACCTGGCCTGCTTGCCCGCCGCCCCAGGCAGGTCCCGGGACGCGAGTCGGGGAATCCAGAATCCCGGGCCGCTGGGATTGCGGCATCCGTCGACGGAAATCGGCCGGAGACGGCTCGAGCGGGGACACCGCCGGAGCGGCGATCGAGGCCCCCGGATCCACGTCCGGAATCGCCGAGCGATCCCCCGCAGCCCGGGCGATCTCCGGAACGGATGCCGAAGCACGAACCGCCGAGGCGACCGCAGGCGAGAGCGCCACCGAGGCCCTCCGCGCGTCGGCTTCCGATGCTGGAGCGATCATTGATCCGTGTTCGCCGGGCGACACCGTCTCGAAAGACCGTGCCGCCACCGGAACAACCACAGGCCCAAGGCGGCTCGAGTTGTCCGCTCCACCGGCGGTCCATCCATCGGGCTCGGATTCCCCGGTTGGGATGGCCACCATCCCAGGAGACCTCCTCGGTGGAGCGCCGAACGGCACTTCAAGCACCTCCGACCCAGCGGACGGTTCAGCCCGAAAACTCGCTGCGGCCGGAGAGGCCGGAGTCGCCAGCGGAGTCGGAGCTGCCGGGGAAACGTTCCCACCGGCGGTAAAGCGCTGCAGCTCACTCCTTCTGGGATCGCCCGGCACCCATCCGGTGAGCGGGACCATCCGGGGGAGATGACCGATCGAGGCGTCGGACAAGGCGTCGGGAGGATCTGAGGGACGGCCCCTTCGAGACCCCCCGGCCGGCTTGGTTTCCGGGTCGATGGACGAACGTCCCGCACCGGGGCCCGGCGGGGTCTCCGTCGCCGCGGAGGCGCCTCGAGGCAGGGGGGCGACCGGATCCGGGATCGGGTCGAGGGGATGCCGGGCCTGAGGCCGATCCCCGGGATCCGTGCCTGCGGGAACGCCCTGGGAACCGGCGACCACCGGGCGGGAGGGTCCCCGGCTGGGCAGATCGGACGGCCGGACCGCCGGGTCGGCAGGAGGCTCCCCACCGCGTTCCGACCGGGAATCGTCCGATCCTTCCAACGATGTCTTCCGGGAGGGAGTTGAAGGGGCCTGGGCTCCGCCGGAAGGTTCGCGGGTACCGGACAATGATCGCCCCATCGGCAACCGCGAAGCCGGTTCAGTCAGGGGACCGCGCGCCACGGAACCGGAGGCGGTACCGGGATCGGAGCCCGGGACGCCGGGTCGGCGTCCTGCCGGCAGCGAGTCCGCGGAAACCGCCCGCTCTCCGAGGTCCGACGCTTGGTCCTGAGGTCCCCGGGTTTGGGAAGGCGCCGATCCGACGACGGAGATCACCGCCGCCAAGGTCGGATCCAGGACGGGGACCACGGCCGGTTGCAACACCTCGACCACCGGGGTCGCATCCCGCTCTTGGTCGGCACGAGCCCCGGCATCGCCCGGCATCCGATGGATCCCGGAACGGGTGCTCTCGGCCTCCGAGTGGTCGGCGGGAAAACCGGTCCGGAGGGAACCCGGGGTGATCGGGCC
>Ga0068877_10002386_pt1 | contig 15172 bp, 12 predicted proteins | sample NOAtaG_FD_66437 | JGI IMG/M metagenome (GOLD analysis project Ga0068877, IMG submission 66437) | Freshwater lake microbial communities from Lake Erie, under a cyanobacterial bloom - NOAA_Erie_Diel6S_1000h metaG | ecosystem: Environmental > Aquatic > Freshwater > Lake | place: USA: Ohio, Lake... | reverse complement strand
CGCGGTTGGACAGTCGATAAACTTTGAAGGCCGCAGTTGGCGTATCAGCGGTCGCTTCGTAGCGCAAGGCTCCGCGTTTGAATCTGAAATTTGGTGCGGCTTAGAAGATTTTCAAACTGCGACCAAGCGACAAGACATAAGCCTCGTTGCATTGCGACTGTCCCCATCTTCGATCGGTCTGCTCCAACTCTTCTGTAAACAACGAACCGATTTGGAGCTTCGTGCGATTGCAGAAACGGCTTACTACGCGGCACTGCAAAAGCATTATGGACCGGTCCGAATCTTGGCGTGGTTTATCGTGGCTTTGGTCGCAAGCTCGGGAGTGTTTGCTGGGATGAACATGATGTACGGAGCTGTCGCAGGGCGTGTCCGAGAATTTGCAACGCTCCAAGCTATCGGTTATCGACGTCGATCCATTCTTGTCAGTCTCATCCAGGAAGGCTTGGTGCTCGCCGCAGGAGCTTCCGTGCTCGCATCTGCAATAAGCCTGTGGATGATTCATGGTATGGCGATCCGATTTACGATGGGTGCATTCGCACTCGTCGTTGATGAGTTTGCAATTCTAATCGCGTGCGCGGTTGGAGTTTCTATTGGCTGCTTCGGTACGATACCGCCCGCGATCAAGGCACTTCGAGCGGACGTCGCCGCCAGCCTGAAGGCCATTTAATCACACTGTCGCGTCTATTCGAGATGCGAAATGAATGTACGAAAAACCCTTTAATAGTGTTACTCCGAGGAAGATCATGAAAAGTATCAATTCATTGGTTCTGTTTTGCCTTCTGTTCGCACCTGTTGGTTGTTCATCCACGAACGATACAACAGCGAATAACAACGATGCAAAAGCATCGCAATACGTTTTAACCAATGAGCCAACCGGTGCGATCCCCGTCGGCGATGCGCGAAAGCAAGTGAAAAGTGAGGATGAAGTAACCCTCGTTGGGTTGATCGGTGGATCACCAGAGCCTTTCGTCGATGGCATTGCGGCCTTCACGATCGTCGATGCCAAAGTCCCATACTGTGCGGCGGACGAAAATTGCCCGACACCTTGGGATTATTGCTGCCAACAAGATGCCGTGAAAGAGAACATCGCAACGGTGCAAGTCGTTGATGATAATGGCAAACCGGTCATGGCTGATGCTCGCAAACTACTCCATCTCAAAGAGCTGACGACGGTAACGGTTCAAGGCAAGGCGAAACGCGATGAACAAGGCAATCTGGTTGTTCACGCAACGAAGTTGTTTGTGAATGCTCACTAACAACGGAACCATAGCATGACCAACGGTACATCGCAGTTGGACCTGACTGGTTTGCAACGAACCAGCACATCAGCGTCGGCATCATCGACGCCATCATCGACTCGGAGGCCGATCCGAAAGCGGTTGCTCACACGCGTCGTGATCCCGGTTGCAATCCTTGGCGGATTCGTCAGTTTACTCTTGGTAACTGCAGGATTGCAGTGGATGCCACGTCAAAATATAACCGTCCTACCCGTTTTAGTCGACGATTCCCAAACGGCGCCGTCCGATGTCCCTCTCTTCCAAGCGGCGGGATGGGTGGAGCCGCGGCCGCAATCAGTCGCTATTGCTGCGCTGGCGGCTGGCGTTATCGACGAACTATTGGTAGTGGATGGACAAATGGTCGAGCGAGATGAACCGGTCGCGAGATTGTTTACAAAAGATGCAGAACTAGCCGCACGTCAATCGAAAGCCAATCTTGCGCTGCGGCAAAGTGAGTTAGAACGTTGCCATGCGGAACTGCGAGCCGCCATGGCACAGCATGCGAAACCTGTCCATTTGGAAGTCATCCTCTCGGATGCCAAAGGACTTTTGGCGAAAGCAAGAACGGAGCTCGCGAGTCTCCCTTTTCTAATCGATGCTGCGCGATCGAAAGAGACGTTTGCCAAACAGAACCTAATGGGCAAGCAAGCAGCAAGAGAAGCAATCGTTGGTAGAATCGTTCAACAAGCAGAGAGTGAACATGGTTCAGCAAAAGCGACGCTCGACGAACTTCTTCAGCGTCAACCTTTTCTTCAAAAAGAAGTGGATGCACTCGAAAGTAAAGTTGCTGGTATCCAAACGCAACTCGAACTACTGATCGACGAGAAACGACAACTCGAAGAGGCACGCGCCAAGGTGCAGTCAGCCGCCGCCATTGTCGAGGAAGCCCAAATACAAGTGGAGCAAGCGGAATTGAACTTAAGCCGCATGTTGGTCACAGCTCCGATTCGTGGACGCATCCTTCGCGTGGCTGTGTCGCGAGGTGCGCGTGTCATGGGACTGGAGGCGCATGCTGGCCAAAGCACCAGTACGGTCGCGCTCCTGTATGACCCGGAGAAACTTCAAGTTCGCGCGGATGTGCGGCTCGAAGATGTTCCCAAAATTCGGAACGGACAACGTGTAGAGATCCAGACAGCCTCCGCCACGGAGGCGATTCAAGGGCGGGTCTTGCAAGCGACCAGCAGTGCTAACATCCAGAAGAATACACTCGAAGTTAAAGTGGAATTGATCGATCCTCCACCTAGCATTACGCCGGAGATGTTAGTGACTGCGACTTTTTTCTCTCCAGAGAATCCAGAGGTTGCATCACAATCCAAGTCGACGTTGCGGATTCTGGTCCCAAAGCTATTGGTCGACACCACGGATGCGGGGGCATTCATATGGACAGTTGATGAGCATCAATGTGCGACCCGTAAAGCAGTGGTGCTGGGCAAACAAACGTCGAGCGAATTGACTGAGGTGATCAGCGGATTGAATCCGACAGACAAATTGATCGTCCAAGGTCGTGAGACGATCACTGAGGGATCCAGATTGAGGATCATTGGTGAAGATCAAAATCTAGGAATCGGACGATGAACATAGTTGAACTGCGCGGTGTTACAAAAAGTTTTCGTAAAGGCGACGAGACGATTACTCCGTTGGACAACATCGATTTGGATATTCAGGAAGGCGAATTTGTATCGCTGATGGGTCCGAGCGGCACGGGAAAGAGTACGTTGCTGAACGTGGTTAGTGGAATCGATCGAGTGGATTCAGGGACCATCCGAATTCATGGCCAACAAATTGAAGGGATGTCGCGTGGAAAGCTTGCAGACTGGCGCGCTGCGAATTTGGGCTACATCTTTCAAACGCACAATCTTATTCCCGTCCTGACAGCTTATGAGAACGTCGAGTTACCGACATTGCTATTGAAACTGTCCGCGAGTGAGCGTCGTTCTCGCGTCGAGCTCGCCTTAGAAGCGGTCGGACTAACCGATCGTGCAAATCACTATCCGCGGCAACTCTCTGGTGGACAAGAGCAACGTGTGGGTCTTGCGAGATCGATTGTATGTCATCCGAAAGTGGTTGTCGCTGACGAACCTACCGGAAGTTTGGATGTGGAAACGAGCCTTTCCGTGCAATCGCTTCTCAAGCGGCTCAACAAAGAACTCAACATTACCTTACTGATGGTGACGCACGATACGCAAGTCGCCAGCATCGCAACCAGACGGTTATATTTGGACCGAGGCAAATTTGTCGAAGTCAACGAAACAGCGGTGTCGCATGTTTAAATATGTCTTCAGGACATTGACTCGACATCGAGCGAGATCGTTGCTGACTATTCTGGGGGCCTCCGTCGCGATCTTCGTCTTCTGCATCGTAGGATCGGTTCAAGAAGGGCTGAACCAACTTACGATGGGTGTCGATGCCGAACGGAGTTTGATCGTCTTTCAAGAAAATAGATTCTGCCCGGCAACAAGCCGACTGCCCGAAGACTACGCGAGCAAGATCCAAAAGATCCCGGGGGTCAAGGATGTCATGCCTATTCAAGTTTGGACCAACAACTGTCGAGCGAGTCTCGACGTCGTGGTCTTTCACGGCGCGAATCCAAAGAAGATTCAGACGATGCGCCCGATTCGATTGATCCGCGGAAGCTGGGGTCTGTTGGAGTCACAACATGACGGAGCGATCCTCGGTCGAAACATCTCGATGCGCCGAGGTTTGAAGGTCGGCGATCAATTTACGATTGGCGAAATATCAGTGAAGATCGTAGGAGTGTTTGAATCGGACGTGCCAGCGGAAGAGAATCTCATCTACACAGGTTTATCGTTTCTGCAATACACACGAGGCAAAGAGTCGGCAGGATTGGTCACGCAACATGAGGTCTTGCTTCAGCCGAGTGCGGATGCGGATCGTGTCGCCGCCGATATCGATGCCGCATTGCGAGCGGGCGCAGTCGCTACCAAGACACGCCGCAAAGGAGCGTTTCAAGCAAGCACACTCACCGATTTGGTTGATTTGATTGGGTTTGCGCATTGGTTGGGATATGCATGTGTTGCGTTGGTTCTATCCTTGGTCGCGACAACAACGATTATGTCCGTTCAAGATCGGATGAAAGAGTATGCTGTTTTGCAGACGATCGGCGTCCGACCGATGCACACGATGCGATTGGTGTTAGCCGAAAGCACCATGCTTTGTTTGCTCGGAGGAGTTGCAGGGTCAATCGTTGCATTGCTCGTCCTCTATTTTGGAAGATTCGCCATCGGAGCGGAGGGAGCAACGATCGCCTTTCAACCCTCGTTGCAATTAGTCCTCTTGAGCATCGCCATGTCTCTGATCGTCGGTTTAGTTGCAGGTCTGCCTCCAGCATTCCAAACGGCGAGGATGTCAATCGTCAACGAACTCAAGTCAGCGTAGAAGATGTAAACGTGGGTATGTTTACTGATCGGCGGAAACGGACGAAATCAGAAATTAACGGGCTGACCGCATCATCAATCCAACGGCGATATACATCAAAACGATTGTTGCCAGAAATAAAAGCAATGCCGACGGAGGATAGCATCCTTTCTTTTCGGAGTTATCGTTTACTTTGTCTCCCGTCCGAGGCGACTCATACGGATTAAAGTGTGAATCATTCGTCAACGCAGCACGCAACGCATCAAACAACCATTGAGACTCGAAGTAGCCTGGGGCAAAGGGCTAAATACTGACTAGATCCCCATATCAGCCAACCGCTCTGCGATGGTCGATAGGGTCTTGGTTAGCTGTGGATGCTGGAGCTCAAATTCATCCACAAACGATTGCACCCGGGAGGAAAGGGTTTCGCTTTCAACGCTTTCCGTGTCCTCCTCCGTTGCATCTCCCTCTAACACTTGAGATATCTCTCCAACAACCTTTCGCAACGATTCTTTCGTGCCAGCGTCTAGTGTAGGGTGACCTGCGAGCTCTGCGTGTAACTCAGCTAGGATTTCTTTTAAATGGCTAGGCATCTTCATTTCCTTACGAAACGATGGAGTGAATAACGTGTCCATGGACATCGGTAAGACGCATATCGCGACCACCGAATCGAAATGTGGATTGCGTATGCTCGATTCCGAGCAAATACAACATGGTCGCATGCAGATCGTGCACCTCGCATTTGTCGCGAACCGCACGATAACCCCATTCATCGGTTTCACCGTGAATCGTTCCGCCGCGAATCCCTCCGCCAGCTAACCATATCGTGAATCCGAAAGGATTGTGGTCGCGGCCATTTGCTCCTTGAGCGAATGGGGTTCTTCCAAACTCGCCTGCCCACACCACCAATGTCGAGTCTAGTAAGCCACGTTGCTTTAAGTCTTTCAATAGCGCGCCGATGGGTTGGTCAACTGCTCTCGCATTCGCAATATGTCCTTCGCGAAGATTGTTATGCTGATCCCAACGATCGTGTCCAACGTTGGGGCATGTCAACTCGATGAACCGAACTCCTTGTTCGACAAGCCTTCGCGCTAGCAAACATTCACGACCGAACGTCCGTGTTCCTTCGTTATCTGAATCAATCCCATAGAGCGTTTGCGTCGCTTGTGTCTCCATCGAGATATCACAAAGCTTTGGCACTTCGGCTTGCATCCGAAAAGCGAGTTCATAGTTTGCGATCGCCGCATCAACTGCGTCGCTATTGCCATAGTGCCGGATGGTTCCTTGATCTAGTTGACGCAAAAAGTCGAGTTTTCGCCTTTGAGCTTCCGGCGATTCCAATGGTGTCACATTCGCTATGCTTTGCCCGGTGGGTCTCAATACCGAGCCTTGGTAAGTGGCGGCCAGAAATCCATTTCCAAAGCAATCCAAACCACCGGGCGGCGTGAGCCCTCCATTGAGAACAACGAATCCAGGAAGATTTTCATTTTCACTCCCAAGTCCATAGGTGATCCAAGCACCCATGCTCGGACGGCCTTGCAACCCACTCCCTGTATGCAAAAAATAATTCGCAAACGTATGTTCGGGAAACTGAGAAGTCATCGATCGAACGATTGCCATTTCGTCGACATGTTGTGCCATGTGAGGAAACAAATCACTCACAGGAATGCCCGACTGGCCGTATTGCTGAAACTTCCAGGGACTAGAGAGAACTTTCCCGTTGTTGTTGAACTGCGTGGGTGACACCTTGAATAAATCTCCAGGGTCTTTCCCATCGTGCTTGGTCAGCATCGGCTTGGGATCAAAGGTATCGACCTGGGACGGACCACCATCCATGTAGAGGAATATGATACTCTTGGCTCGCTGCGGATGTTGCAAAGCCTGTTTGGATTCAGCCGACTGACATTGTTGATGCAGCAATCCAGCCAAGGCTACCGATCCGAATCCGTTTGCGGCTTGGAGTAACCATTGGCGTCTCGAGGGAATCACCATTGCATATATTCCTCTAACGATTCGCGAACCGAGTCTAGAGGCGGTGTCGCGCCAGTCAAGAATGCGAAATCAGCGACGGCCTCATGAGCCATCCATTCTACTTGCTCGACGCGTTGGAAACCACGCATTGCCAGTTCCTCTCGCTGATTCTTTCGCGTTTGTGGAAGCGGGGAATCGAGCTGGATGACCACAGGACTCGCAATCCAATTCCACTGCAACAACGACTTTAGCTGTGAATTCTCGATGTCGTGCTCAATAATCAACGCACCCAAACGTTGCACCGCCAATTCAGCCGGTTCCGCCTTCTCCGAATCGAATCGATGCAATTGCCAAGCATCGGGCTGGTTGATGCGCAAACACTTCTCGAGTGAATCCGATCGCGGTGAGGTTCGCTTGCCCACCAACAAAGCACCCATTGGATCCGATGATTCCTCGCTTGACTCGCTTGCCATCGTTGCATGGAGTCCGTGTTCGCGTGACACTTTCGATTGGATGGTCTGCCAAATCGCCGATCCAAAAAAATTATCACCTAACCAAGAGTGTCCATCCAATCGCGCGATTGTCACTCGCTGCAAACTATGTGCGCTCTCGGTAACAGTATCTAGATACGGAATGACCGCCTGTTGGAAGGGAGAGAGAATGACAGCCCCATGGAGGCCGAGCGCTTGCACGCCGCGTATGGCGGCTTCGAAGTTCGCCTCGGCGACTTGCGACGTAAAGAAGCGCCAATCTACACCGCACACTTTCGCAGCTCGCGACATCACGAACTGCGTAGGGTTTCCTGCAACTGGATTGCCTAAACAGCAAACATGGGGCTGTAAGACTCGCGATGGATCCATGTACTATTGGGCTCAGAATTTCAGCTTCAACGAACCGATTCGCCGCAAAGTTTCATTCATCATCGCATCTTCTGCCGATTCATTGTCTGCTTCGTAGGTTACCGAAAATCGCAAATGAGATCCGGCGTCATCCCACGGAACGGTAACCATCGAATGCTTCGTGATAAAGTACTGCGAAGCTTCTTCCGCGTTTGCAAATTGCTCGCCTCCTTCAATGCCCTTGGGAGACTTCGTGTAAAGAAAGTAGCTTCCCCCTGGGACATCGCAAGTGAAGCCGCATGCACGCAAACATGTGACCAGCTTTTCCAAGCGACGACGGTACTTCTTGTTGATACGAGCGGGAATCTCCGGGCTATCCAACCCTGTGATGGCTGATCGTTGAATGGCTCCGAACTGACCACTGTCGCAATTGTCTTTCACATCGGAAAACGCTTGGACGATTTTTGCGTTACCACAAACCCAGCCAATTCGCCAACCGATCATGTCGAAACCCTTACTCATCGAGTGGACTTCGACACCGACATCCATTGCTCCTGGTACTTGCAAGAAGCTCAATGGCTCTCCGCGGAACGTGAGCAATATATGAGCTGCATCTTGAACAATAATGAACTTCTTGGTTTTCGCTAGCTCGATAATTTCTTCGTAAAACTCTCGCGTTGCAACTTGCCCGGTCGGACTGTTGGGATAGTTGACCACGAGCATTTTCGTCCGTTCCCACTCGTCATCGGTAACTTTCGAAAAGTCGGGATAGAAATGATTCTCAGGAAGCAACGGCAATCGGTAGACCGATCCACCGTAATACTTCGTGTGGGTGCCAGCCACTGGATAACCTGGGACCGTCATCATGGTGATGTCTCCAGGATTGATAAAGCAAGCAGGCAACATGGAAAGGGCTGTCTTGCTGCCAATGCAGTGGTTGACTTCGCTCGCCGGATCCAGAGCAACATTGAATTGCCGCTTCATGAATCTCGCTACGGCTTGCTTGTACTCGGCTGGACCATTGTCCATGTATCCGCGATTCTCAGGGCGGTTCGCTTCGACGGCCAATTGCTCCCGCACTTTCGCATCCGCCATCGAATCGTTTTCGCCGATTCCGAAGTCCAGCAAACTTCGATCTGGATAATCGGCCAAAGCTTTTCTCTTCGCTCGTTTGATTTTCTCAAACTTGTAGATCTCATTTCCCTTACCATAGGAAAGCCCGCCGATACGCTCAGCGAAAAGTTCTTGGAAGTAAGGATCAGCAGAAACAGTCTCGATTACCGTGGACATAAGCAATTATCAGGAAAGCAAGTTGAAGGGACTCAGGTCTTGCGATTCATGATAGGCGTTTACTCAGATTTGTCGATTCCTCAGCGTAGAGATTCAACTTTAGCGCAGCAAAAAAGGACCCAAGCATTTAGGTCCTTTTCCTATTCAATCTCTCTGCTGCCTATGACCACCTAAGGTATGCCATATCTCATAACGGATGTTAGAGACACGTCGCGCACATCGAACAGCAATTTCGATTGCTGCTACCTTCAGGTGCCATTTGCGAGCACTACTTCTTACGATGTCGGATACGGGCTCGCATTCTTCTTTTCTTGCGGCCAATCTTTCTACGTCCACGACCAGTCTTCTTAACGCCCACGAGCCCTAGCTCCCAATCTTTCGGAAAGTTCTAATTTGCCTGGAACGGTCCAATACGGTCCCAGTCGTCGCCCTCGTTAAAACGAGAGCCGTTGGTTCTCTGAATGTGAGGGGGAACAGCGTACACACCCGCACATTGTTCGGCAACCCCAAAGCGACCACTGCTATTTTTTCTTCGGGGGAGGATTTACTGGTTGCTGCGGATTTCCATTTCCCGGTACCCCAATTTGGGCGGGCCTTCCTGCGGGAGGTTTTGCTGGATTGGCAGCGGCTTTCGCCGGGATCGGCCTCTTATTAGCAAGGATTCCACCTAACTTTTTCTCCATCTCTGCTGAATAATGAGAGCCGCTGTGTACGACTCGACCGTCCTGATCGATCAAAATCGTAACTGGAACACTCAATACACCCAGGCCGACTGCTAAATCACTGTCGAAGCCGTTTCCTTCATGAATTTGTGGCCAAGGAGCGGCGCCAGGTTTCAGGGAATTCACGGCTGTTTGAGGGTCGCCGTCCAAATTAACTCCGACCACTTGTAGGTCGCTCGGATAGCGAGCCAATTCCGCTCGCAACTTTTCCATGTCCGCTTTACATGGCTCGCACCATGACGCCCAGTACTGAACAATGACTGCTGCTCCTGCAAATTTCTTCGTATCTACCGACTTCCCATCGAGTGTCTTGCCCGCTAACGCGAACGATCGTCCATCGAGACTAAGCCTTGCCATCGCACCCGAAGACTTCTTGCCTTCCATCGTTTCGGGAAATCTCTTGGCGACCTTTTCATACCATTCTTTCGCTTGTTTTATGTTCGACGAAAGCTCATGATTCAATGCGATCTGAACCATCGCGTCCGCAATTTGAACTTTGGCTTCTGTCGCCCCTGCCACGTTTTCATACTCAGCGACATACGCCTCCAAGTTTTCCATGTGCTCAGCCTGAAGCTTTGCGAAATTAGCGTCTTCGCTCATGCTTTTGACTTGATACTCCGTCGTCAACAATCGATAGGCCACATAAGGCAATAGCGATTTGCCACCGGGCACATTCGACAACTCGGATTCAAATTCACGCAGTCGCCCCAGGCCAGCATCGTACTGCCCTTGCATCGAAGCCGAACTAACGGAGTCCACGAACTGGCGAACCCAAAGTTCCATTTCGTTGGTACCTTTGGTTGCATTGATTAGCTTGACCAAGATTTGAGCTCGATCTTCATGCAACTGTGGCATTTTGCTCGCGTTTGCCGTTTTCAACTGATTATCGTTCTTCTCCAAATCGCTCAACAACGATTGCATCTCTGCTGATAACCCGTTATTTCCACCTGTTGCCATCGCCGTTCGACTGCTAATTGCGGACGGGAAGAAGAAACCATTTTCCACCGTCGCTCCTTCCGTAACCACGCGCGGCAGATCAGCAAGTTTCCAAGCATCTCCCTGTTGAACAAGCGTGCCAACCATCAACTGTTGACTTGTACCATCGTTATCGAGAATCGAAATCACGTTTTCGTAAGCGATGATATCTTTGGTTGCTCCGTCCGTCCCCGAAGGAACCACTCCCGGTTTGTCGGCTGCAAAATGAGCCCACTTTGTCTTTGCCGTGACAAGACTCTGCTTAGTGACGAAGTCAGAAAAGCCACTCCTCGCATTGCTCACTCGCTCTTGAAGCTCGCGCGATTTTTCTTCACCCAGACCGAGTATTTTGATTTCTTGATCGCTCAACAACAGTCGGCGATACTTTTCTTCATCCTTCGTTTTGATGGCATCGACAAGCTCAATCGTGACTTCTTCTGGTGAGATAAACTTCCATGCATCGATCTTGCCGTCTTCGTTTTTGTCAATGCCCCATCGCATCCCTCCAGTTCCCAACCAGCGATATTGATCTGCCGACTTGTTGAAGTCGCTGTCGATATCTCGATAGACTTCGATACCATCCCTGTAATAGCACCATTGGTCGACTTGGCGGTCCCCATTGACATCCGTAAACCGCCTTAGGATCTGTCCTTCCGATCCGTAAATCGTGAGACCTTCTACTCCGTTTTTGGATTCCGTCTTACTTGAACACTTTTCAAAATCTTTCTCAGCCACCTGGTCGTAAGCGACATTCGCTTGGCGAGGTTTGTAACTTAGCGCCACCGCTACCTGCGGATCTTTTTCGACGGCCTGTACTGTCGCGCCGGACACAGAAATCGCACCGACAATAGAAACGCCCAAGGCTGTTTTAGAAAACGCGTGCGCGGTGCTCCATGCGAGATTGCTGCGAATCGATCGGGAAAACCACGCGCTTGGCTGCTGACTCATTCCATTGACTCCAGGACGATCCATCGAACACCACCAATCCGTATGGTTGGATGTTGCGCGCAGAACGAGTCCAGGACGCCTGCGCTCGGCCCGAGTCTAGCAAATCCTGTTCGCGGATTCCTAGGCCATTCAGGTCGCTAATTTCTTAGGAGCTTGGAAATGTGTGAGTCGAAATTTTGAAAAGGACACACCATGCTCCGATATCCCGTCTGCAACTGCCTCTTCACAGCAAAAGATAGCAATCGCTGCCGTAGGCATGGATGTTGGCTGACCTGATAGCTCGCTTACCAAATCTTCCATCCCAGGGTTGTGACCCAACATCAACAGGACTGGTTCGTCTGGAAACTGGCGCCAAACATCGTTGGCCACGCGCAGAATGCGCTCGGAAGGTGCGAGATACAGCTCGTCGAAGTACGCGATTTCCGTTCGTTTGGCTTGTTCTGCTTCGCCAAACACTCTCAAAATCCAATCCAGCGTCTCACGCGTCCGTACTGCGGAGCTGCAACACACGCGATCGGGCAATATGCCTTGCTCCAGCAACCACCTCGCCATTCGTGGTGCCGCGTCGTTCCCCCTCGCGTTGAGTGGACGATCTTTGTCACTGAGACCGCTTTGATTCCAATCGCTCTTGGCGTGACGCATCAATATCAATGTTCTATTCATACTCCCGATTGTAGCACCCTTGGCGCCAGCCTTGTAGCTAAAGTACGATCGGCAAACGTATGTTTGCTTCTGCACAACGCATCATCCTCCTTCTCCACTCACTGCAAATGCCATCCACCGAAGAAATACTCGCCCAAGCTTGGAATGTTCACCAACGAGGAAACCCAGGCCAAGCGGAACAGGTCTATCGCGGTGTGCTTCAGAAGGAGCCGAACAACGCGAACGCATGGTGTTATTGGGGAATCGCCATGCATGACCTTCGGCAATACGATCGCGCAGTCCATGCCTACGAGAATGCGATTCGTATCCAGCCGCAGTTTCCAATCGCTTTGAACAACATGGGTAACTCATTGCGCTATTTGGGCCGAGTCGCCGACGCAGACGCTGCTTTTCAAAAAGCACTGGATCAGTCCCCAAAGTACTTTAACGCCCTCCGCAATCGCGGCACCCTCCATGCATGGACAGGGAGGATTGACTTAGCATTCGACTACTATTATCAAGCGATGAAACTGAACCCGAACGATGCAGAATTGCACCGGAATCTGGGCGTAATTCATTTGCTTCAAGGGAATTTCAAAGAGGGTTGGAAAGAATATCGCTATCGATGGCAATGCACCGAAGCGATTCAGCATCCTTACTCTCAACCAAAATGGAACGGCCAACCACTGGAGGGCAAACGTGTATTACTTTACGCGGAGCAAGGACTCGGAGACACGCTTCACTTTATTCGATTCGCCAATGAGCTGAAGAAGCTTGGTGCTCGTACTATTGCGCTTATACAGCCGCAGCTTCTCGCGATCCTTCAAAGTTGCCGCGGGATCGATGAAATAGTGCCAAATACATTGCGGGTCGAATCTCCGTTCGACTATCACTGTTCGCTGATCGATGTCGCTGATGTTTTGAATATCAACGCTACGAATATTCCTGCCTCGGTCCCTTATCTTCACGTTTCCCCCAATCTCATTCAATACTGGCGCGGAGTCCTCGCGAATTCACTTCCGAAAGCGAGACTTCGCATCGGTATCAATTGGCAAGGGAATCCGGACCATCAAGCGGATATGTTTCGCTCCTTTCCTCTCCAATCGATGGTTCCGCTAGCCGAGATCGAAGGATCGCAATTGATCAGTTTGCAAAAAGGAAAAGGGACCGAACAACTGAGTCGATGGAGCCATGCTCAACGGATCTATTGCTTGCCAGAGGAAGTCGATCAAACCAGCGGCGCGTTTATGGATACAGCAGCGATCTTGCAGGAACTCGACGTGGTGGTGACCAGCGATACAGCGCTCGCTCACTTGGCAGGTGCACTGGGGATCAAGACATGTGTCGTGTTAGGCTTCACGCCCGACTGGCGTTGGCTTCAGTATCGATCCGATTCTCCTTGGTATCCAACCGTCCGCTTATTCCGACAAACGGAGATTGGCGATTGGAGCTCTACCTTAGAAGATGTCGCCGAGTCGCTAAGGAATGAACTCCACGATATTGATCGCAAAACGGTGAGCTCAACGTGACCGAGAAAGTGGAAGTGAGTTCTTGCGTCGATCCTCTGGATGATTCTCATACGAAGATCATCGAACATCGCCCATTGGATTGACTCTAGTACTTTGCGCAGAAGTAATTTATTTGTTCTCACAATTATCATTGCTTTACGTCTGTTCATGCAGCGGGGTTAATCGAGCTCTCAGTCTGTTTTGGATTGCTTTCGCAGCTCTTGACATTCCATTGCTGGTCATGGGCGTTGTCATAGCGAATCGGACGATTGTGAATTTCCAAAACTGGCCTTACCCATTCTGTTTAACCCCGGGTGCGCATTCCTTGATAGGTCCGCACAATCCGCTCCATCGGCAGTATTGACTTCGTTAGCCTGGCAAAATCGGCAGTATTCAGGCAGAATCGACTTGACTCTGAAGGCAATGGACCTAGCGTTCGCTGATCACTGTATTGCTGATTGCGCTATTGCAAGTGACTTTCGAAGGAAAGGTGTTTTAGAAAATGGTGAAAAACGAACGCTCATATCGCTATGCCTTTCTCGGCCTGATTGCCTGGGTGAGCATCTGTTTGTTGATTGCCGGTTGGGCAGAATTGGAAAGCGGCCAAGTTCGTATGCTGTCTTTTGCTGGGTTGTTCGGGTTGATTGCAGCGGTTGGACTTTCCGAATCGCTTGAGTCTCAATCAAGAATACGATTTGCCAATCTCATGGCATCATCTACTACCGATCCACTCACGGGCATTCGCAATCGACGATTCTTAGATGATGAGATTGAGCGTCAGCTCGCGCAGTTTCGACGGCAGGGTACAACAGTATCGTTGCTTATGATCGATGTGGATCACTTCAAGCTGCTGAACGACAATCATGGCCACTTGGCTGGTGACAAAACGCTTAGAAACTTAGCAAAGCTTTTGGATAGTACGCTTCGAGATATGGATCTCATTACACGCTATGGTGGAGAAGAGTTCGTGGCTGTCCTTCCATGTACAGATCTTCATCATGCACAACTCGCGGGAGAGCGAATTCGGTCAGCAATCGAACAATCGCGAGTGCATTTTGAAAACAAAGAAATCAAGGTCACTATCAGCGTGGGTATCACAGAAGCGACGTTAGTCGATACGCCAAACTCATTTTTGGACAGAGCGGATAGAGCCCTTTATGTGGCAAAAAAATCGGGCCGTAATCGTTGTTGTATTCTAAGGGCCGAGGATACCGTCTCGCAGATTTCCGAAATTCATCAAGAAAATGAGCCAGTTCTCGCGAATTTCAGTTAACGATCTACGACATTTAGCACTATGTTTTTGTACCCGGCACCAGGTACTTGCTATTGGAGGCAGGGGACGGACTATCCCTACAGAAAGGAATGGATCCGACAAAGGATTGAGAAGCTAGCATCCGTTTTTCGTACAGATGTGCTCGTGTACGAAATTGTATTCAATCACCTTCACGTTGTACTGAGAAGTAGACCGGACGTCGTTGCGACTTGGGAATCGCTAGCGAGTCATCCGGAGAGGATGGCGGTCATTCGTCTTCGATGATCTGATGTTTCGTGGTTTATGAAAGCCCTTAATCGCAGCGGCTTCTCGACGAGGCTGCATTGTTGGCTTGTTGCATGTATGTCGATTT
>Ga0068877_10002385_pt1 | contig 15177 bp, 9 predicted proteins | sample NOAtaG_FD_66437 | JGI IMG/M metagenome (GOLD analysis project Ga0068877, IMG submission 66437) | Freshwater lake microbial communities from Lake Erie, under a cyanobacterial bloom - NOAA_Erie_Diel6S_1000h metaG | ecosystem: Environmental > Aquatic > Freshwater > Lake | place: USA: Ohio, Lake... | reverse complement strand
TCGCAAGGTGGCTCGCAGAGTGGTTCGCAAGGTGGTTCGCAAGGTGGTTCGCAAGGTGGTTCGCAAGGTGGTTCGCAAGGTGGCTCGCAGAGTGGTTCGCAAGGTGGTTCGCAAGGTGGTTCGCAAGGTGGTTCGCAGAGTGGTCCAAGGGGTGGAGGCGGTGGCGGCGGCGGCAGCGGCAATCGAGCGGGAACACAAGCACCCGCCGCTGCGGGATCGCAGGGTCAACCGGTCGATGAACGCACGGGCGAGCGGGTCACGGCGCGCGATGGCGGTGGTTCGGCGGGGACTGGTGGCGGAGGAGGAACAGGACCGAGCGCCGAAGGCAGCCTGCGCGAGAGCGCGCGCGAGACTTCTCCGAACGCCGCCAAGCCGAGCGGCGCATTCGCCGAAGCACCCGCACCGACGAAGGACACATCTTCCGGCGTCGATACCCCCGGCACTGTCGCGGAACCAGTGAAGGATGCGAAGCAGGTGGATGGCGCGCGGCCGCACGGATCATCCGATCTCGAGTCTCAGAAGCGTGCTCAAGACGCGCCGTCGCCGAACTCCGGGGCGAAGGGCAACAGCGGGGTCGGCCAATCGAGCGATGAAGCAGCCGCCGAGCACGCCACGTCACCGGCCGGTGCGAGCGCTGGACGTGACGATCCCGAGTTGGGTGCGGAGGAGGCGGCCGGGACGTCTGCCACGGATCAAGACGCGCGCCGACCAAGTTCCGACCCCGCGCAACGTGAGGGTGACCGTCAGACGGACATCGCGCTGCCGGAGTTCGAGATCGAGCGGCTTGAGGGGGACGGGTCCATCATGGCGCGTTCCGCCGGTACCGAAGCGCGCAACGCTCATCCGGCGACCGGAATCTGGGAACAGGTGGACGGTCCCCGCGACTCTGACTTCGCACCGGGCGGCTACGAGCGCTCGGTCGTGATGCTCAATCCTGCGTTGAAGGCTGCTGCGGTCTATCGCGTCTTCCGAGGCGATATCGCGCTCGTGATCGGCGGCGAACTGGCCCTCGACGCCGAACCACCAGCCCGGCGCGAGGCACACGGTCGACTCACGATCCGCGAGGATCCCTCGTCGACCTCGAAGTTCCGCAGGACTCCGCTCGAACTTGGCGGCACCCCTTCCGTCACCGTCGCACCTCCAGCGGGCGCAGGTCCCTGGGGCTTCGAGTGGCGTCGCGAAGGCATGGATCTGGTCGTCGGCGAGAAGCGGTATCGGGCGATCACCCGCGAAGACTTCGAGCAGGTTCGCCGGGGCGGTGGCGATGTTGCGACAGCCTCCGACGCGGCCGACAGCATTGCACGCCGACCGCCCGAGACAGCCCGTCGTCGCGTCAATGAGACTTCGTTCTTCGGAATTCGAGGTGGTGGCAAGCGCATCTGCTTCATCGTCGATGTCTCCGGATCCATGAGCTCGGGGGGCAAGCTCGATCGACTCAAGCAGGAGCTGAGCGCGACAATCCAGGGCCTCAAGCCGGATGCCCAGTTCGCCGTAGTCTTCTTCGACAGCAGCACCCACACCATCGCACAGACCTGGATGAGTAGCGACGCAGACCGCCGCAATGCCATGCAGGTCATCGCAAACCAGGGATCCGGAAGTGGAACAGACCCGACCGGCGCATTCGAGTTCGCCTTCCGAACGCTCAATCCACTTCCGGACTGCATCTACTACATGACCGACGGGCAGACCTATGCCGACGTCGTGGGGCTACTTCGGAGCCTCAACGCTGGACCGCAGAAAACCTCGATTCACGCGATCGCGTTCGGAGACCAGACGCTTGAGGCCGTGATGAAGCAGATCGCCGCCGAGAACAACGGGACATACCTCTTCGTTCCCTAGGTTGACGCCGCGCGCGGTTCAGAGGCCCCGAGGCGTACCCGGCACCCAGAAGTCCTTGTAGATCGGCAGCGCCGCATGGCAGGCGGAGAGCGTGTAGTTGAACCCAGCGCCGAGCACTGCTTCCTTCACCGCAGAGAACGAGTCGAAGGAGTCCGGAGCGACATCAAGCAGCACGAGGTCCTCGCCGGGATCGAGGGTACCGAGCACCTGCTGGAACGCGGGGTCGCGGAGGAGCGATGCTGCGTCGGCGATGGGAATGCCAGCATCCGGCCGCAGCGGAATCGTTCGCGCGAATCCTGATGCATTGAGGCCTCGACACTGACCATCGAGGCGGCATGACGCCGCGACCACGTAGCGGTCGTCCCACTGCTCGAATCGCGCGCAGGAGTCGGGGGTGCGGTTTGACCAGTCGCAGACTGGATAGATGCGATCGTTCCAGATCACCATCGTGAAGGTACGGCGATCGATCTCGCGCTCGAGAGGGGTGCGCATGGTTCGATCCTTGGACCTGCGCGCGGTATCGAGGGCGGCCTTCAGCCGCTCGATCTCCTCGCGCAGTGGCGCGACCTGTGCGCCGATATCGGTGAGATTCCCGGTGACAGCGGCGACGGCATCGCTATAGCGCTCGATCAGTTCCTCGCGGCGGGCGATCTCGCCAAGCGCCGACTCGACCCGCTCGACCGCTTCCGGGTCGATCTCTATGGCCGCCGCCGCTGGCAGCGTTGCAAGTTCCCGCTCAAGTTCCGCCGCGCGCGACTGGAGCGACTCGATCTGCCGGTCGCGCTCGATGTCGATCGAGGCGAGGCTCGTCTCCGTACGACCTGCAGTCGACGAGAGCGCAAGCAGCGCCGCGATCAGTGCGACAAAGATGATGGTGCCGAACATGTTGCAGATCGTGTCGAGCAGCAGCTCCAGGCTGTCCCCTTGGTCAGTCGATCCGCTGCGGCGCGTACGCCTCATGGTGCATCACCCTTCGTCCCAGCCGCCCCTCCACCAAGGACGCCCGGAAAGAGAGGCGACACAAACGACCCTTCCGGAATGAAGTCGAGCCCAAGCCGCGGCCGTTGCGACTCGTCAATCTCCGCGATCGCATCGAGGATGGTCTCGTAGAGCGGTAGACCCGATGGCGTCACGACCAGAAGGATGTACGAAGAACGCTCCGTCGCCAGCCGGCGATAGAGGGCGAGCGCATCGAGCACCTGCGCCGCCGGTGTGCCCGCGGCGATTCGGGCCGATGCTCCGGACTCGGCATCGGTCACGATGATGCGAGACCCGGACACCTCGAACACGATGGGCCGCAGCGACTCGCTCGCATCAATGATGAACGTGATTCGCTTCCGCCGCTCGAGCTTCGCGAGCTCCTGCGCCATCTGATCTCGCGTTCGGGTCAGCTCGAGCACCTCGCGAAGGCTCGACGCGTCGGGATGTGCCACCAGAAGATCGCGCAGCTGATCCTCAAGCTCGCGGGCCCGCTGCTCAAGAGTCTCCAACTGCGCCGCGCTCTGGAGAAGTTCCTGCCGCAGCGATGCGCGCTGCGCGAGGGGATCGACGTCGGGCCGCCTCGAAGCCTGCCGCACGGCCTGCTCGAGCGCAGCCACGCGATCGCGGATCGCGCGCTCTCGCTCGGTCAGCGGAATGCCGGCGTCGATCGACACCCGCGCATCCTTCACCGCGTCCGCCGTCACCTTCGTGACTTGGATGAGGAGGATCATGGTGATCACGATGGTGATCCCGATGAGCGACAGCAACACGTCCTGAAACGAGAAGAACGAGACTGGAGCCTGTGCGCCGGGTCGGGAGCGCATCGTCATGCGTCCTTGCGCAGGAGTCGGATGCGCGCCACGACGGCGTTCGAGCATGCCGCACGGATGTCGTCGTACAGCGACTCGTCCGCGCGCCGGACCGCGGTCTGGATGAGATAGATGAAGAGCACGGCGATCAGCGCCTCCGCCGTCGTGATGAAGGCGGTGTCGAGGCCCTCGAGCACCGACTTGAGCTTGTCGGTGATCTCGCCGACATCCTTGCCGGCGACCTGCATGGCGGCGCCGAACCGTCCCATCGCCTGCGTGAGTCCGATCACGGTTCCGATGAACCCGAGCACTGGAATCGCCCACACCAGTCCTCGCAGCACCGTGTAGCCGGAGTCCATGCTGGACTCGTCCTGGTCGCCGCGGCTCGAGAGAATCTCATCGGCGTCGGAGACGCGACCGAGGTTCCGCATCATTCGCAGCACCATGCGGCAGCGGGCAAGAAAGAGGAACCGCGATGGGTCGTCGACGGCTCGGTCGATCGCGTCGATGACGGAGTCGGCGGTCGCGTCGTTGAGCACGAATCCCGAGTCTTCGGGAACGAACGCGATGCGCAGCGCCTGGGCCTGCGCACGGATCTTGAGTGACTTGATCGCGAGGAACACGAGCGACCAGATCGAGAGGATGACGATCGGAATCGGAATCAGGCCGAATCCCGTGGTGTACTGCCACACGACAGCGCCCCACTCGCCTTCGCGGAACGCGTACGCCATGCCGTAGAACAAGGCGCCAAGCACGACCGTGAAGATGAGGCAGGTCGCACCGCTGGGCGTGGTGCCTCGCCCCGTCGGAAGTCCGAGCCGCGCCTCGGGATCGAGGGTCGCGAACCGCAGAACCGGGCCGACAGGATGGGACGATGATGTCGCGACGCGCGTCATGGATTCAATCTCCGGAAGATGAGGATCGGACCCTTCGGCAGACCCTCTGGCTGCTCGACCACGCCGTCCTTCGCAGTCAAATCGAGGAACTCCCATTCATCACCGAACCTTCTCGCGGCGATGAAGTCGCCCGAAAGTCGCCGACCATGAATGGCGCGGACTCCCGAGGCGTCGGCTGGCGTCAAGACGCCCACGGGAACAAGCGGCTGCAGGACCGCCGCGAGCTTCGCCTGCTCGGCGCGTGCGGCGGCAAGCATCGCACCAAGATCGGGGAAGCGTCGCAACGCAGCCGTCGCGTCACGACGCGCCGTTCGATGATTGGCCTCGGGCTCGTATCCGGCGCGAACCCAGTCGGCGCCGAGCGCCGTGCCAGCCGTGCTCTGGATCAGATCGCGCCATTCCGCGAGTGGCTTCGACGCCGAGGGCGGCATGTGGCCACTCTGCTCGAGTAGCGCGGTTGCATCTCGTAGCGCCCGGACAACGAGGAGAGGATCCGATGGCGAGGAGACGATCGCCTGCACAAGCGCGAGAAGCTCTGCCTGCACATCGGAGGTGCGCCCCGAGTCGATGCGCTCGATCGCCTTCATCCAAGCCGCAGAGACGTCGTTCATGGCAGGCGGCCCCGCCAGCTCATCGCGTTTGACAGACAGAATCATGCTGAGCTTGTCGGACGGCGTCGACAACTCGCCCATGTCCTCGATCGCCCGCGTCCGCGGGTCGGGATCCTGGCCCGCACGCACGTACAGGCGGCGATTCCCCTGCAGCGGCACTTCCTCGACGCCCTCGATTCCCGCGTCTGCGAGCGACTGTGCCACGCGCTCGCTCGGCCAACGGGACGCTTGCCGCGCAGGGTCGAACTGCGCCGCAAGGTCGAGCAGGTGGCGGCGCAGCGGCGTGATCGGATGCGCGGCGAGAAATCCGTCGATCAGCTCCAGCGCACGCGGCCGCGCGTCGTCAGATGGGCGCTGATCGAGGCCTTGACCGAGCAGTGCCACGATGCGAGGCCGAAATTCATCGCGCCAAGCCTGCGTCGAGTTCCAGATGGCAGCCGACGCAGCCGCCGCCTCAAACGCACCGAGTCGGTCCTGCCTCGCAAGCACGGCGCCATGACGTTGAATCACATCGGACAGTCGCCCGACGAAATCGGCTTCGAGCGTGACGGGTGCGCAGAGCCGAACCGGATCAAGGTCGCGGAGCGCCGCAGCCAGTGCGTCGCTTCGCGACTGCGCCTCCGATCGCCGCGAGTCGATGATCTCGCGCTTCAACTCGATGCGCGAGACGCTTGCCTGATGATCGACGGCGCGATCGCGAGCCCGCGTGAGCGTGGAGGCGGCCTCGTCGAGCGAGGCGATGTACCGAGACCACTCGCCGGGATCGACCTGCAGCGCGCTCGGCCACGTCTCAGGCAGCTTCCAGCGCCCGAGCATGTCGTCTGTGGTCGCCACCGCCGCGCGCGATTCCCTGTCGGCCGTCGCATCGAGCTGCTCGATTCTCTGCATGCATGCGGTGTCGAGCCGCTCGACCGAGAGGCGGTCCGCGGCGGCAGAGTCGGGTCGTAGCGCCTCGAGCGCCGCACGCATTGCGACGAGCCGCGGACGCGCGGGTGCGCGCACGAGTTCGGCCTCGAGGGCAACGATCTCCCGCTTGACCTGCTCCTCTCGCAGCGCGCGCGCCTGAAGAAGCGCCGCGCCGCGCTCGACGGCAGCGGTCATCGCCGCATCGGTTTGGCCGCCACGGGCCCCGATGGCCTCGGACATCGCGCGCACGGTGTCGAGATCACTCGCCTCGATTGCTGCGTTGAGCGCAAGCAGCTCTCGATCGCGCTCGCGCGATTCGGCAGCGGCACGGACGACAAGGGCTCCGGTGATCACGAGCACCAGCGCTGCCGCGAGCGCAGAGACGAGGTAGAGGCGATGTCGGCGGTGCTGACGGCTCCTCTCGATCTCGATCAAGGCAGCGGCCCGATCGAGAAGTCCCTCCGGCGCCTCCCGACCATAGTCGCGCAGGAGGGCCATCTGCCTCTCGACGTCGGGGGCGGGCCGCGCATCGTTCAGAATGTGCTCCAGGCGCTCGACCTCCGCGTCGAAGGAACGCTGCTCATGCAGCTCCCGCTCGAGGCTCGTGAGCCACGCGAATGCGGGTGCAACCGTTGCCGCAAGCGTCGGCTCCGGCAGTCGGCCCGTCTCCGTGGACACCCGAGCCCACGCGGCTTCGAGCCTCACGATCTCGTCGCGATCCATGCGCGCTGCGGCATCGTGAATCTGGTGTGCGAGTGCCTCGTACCGCTGCCCAGCCCGATGGGCACGCATCGGGGTCAGTCGCGCAAGGAGCGCCTCGTGAAGTCCGCGGGGCACGCTCGCGATCCAATCGTGCGATCCGAGCGCCTCCACGGCTTCCTCAAGCGACTCATAGGGCGCGTTCGGATCTGTCCGAAGTGCTGCGATCTGCCGCAACCACGCCGTCTCGAGCAAATCGATCTGGTCCAGCCACATCCGGTTGCGCTGGTCCGCCGCGCGAATGCGCTTCAGGATCCTCAGCCGCATCTCGAGCGGCTCACCGCGGAGGGCGCTCAGCCGCAGCGCATCGACGAGCGGTCGCTGGGTCTCTGCACGCATGACAATCGCCATGAGCGCGTCGACCTCCGCCTTCGTTGGCAGCATTCCACGGTCGACCATCGCTGCAAGCTGTTCATGTGCGGCGCCACCTCCGGCGCGTGCGTCGTCGGGCAGCGTCCGCAGCGACTCGGCCTGTCGTACGAGATCCGGAAAGTCATCGATGATCGAGCACGCCTCGCAAAGAAGTCCGCGCGACGCGAAGTCGTTGGCTCGCTCGATGGCTCGGCGGACCATGAGTGCGCATGCCTCGAGGTCGTTCCGCGCCGTCGCCAGAGCGACATCATCCGCCGATGGTTGGCGCGCCTGCTCGAGAAGCCCTTCACGGATTGATCGAACGCTGGGAATCTGGCTCATGGGAAGAAGGGGTCGGTACGGTGCGTTTGGCGCCGTCCCATCAGGACAAGATCAGGAAGGCAGCGATCGCAAGCGCGACCGCGGAGTAGAGAAAGAGGAGGTACGCGACCATGTCGTGTGGGCCGGATGGGGCCCGCGAGGCAGGAGCATTGACGAAGGCCCCAGGATGCCCGTCGGAACGGACCGCTTGGGGATCATCCCGCTCGGCATCGATGCGCGAGGCAACCGCCCGGCCGATGCTTGGCGGCCTCTGCTGCGTTCCTAGGTCTGCGCTGACAGCCTCATCGGCTTGCTGCAGCTGATCCGCCCAACGGAGTGCATCGCTGGGAGTAGACGGAGCATCGCGGTCACGCACGAATGGTGCGTCGAAGTCTGGACGGGCTTGCAGCACGGGGTTTACTCGCAGCCTCGGCGATGCGGGGATCGAGCACTCGACGAAGCGGCCCTCCCGCGCCGCGCGTGCGGCAGGCGAGTCTCCGGCGTCTCTGCCGTTCGCCACCTCGACGCTCCTCGCACCAGGCTCCGCGAGCATCGCCTTGACGCCCTGCGCGCCGGTACGGAGAAACCGCAGCTGGCATCGTCCACACGCAGGAAGCCGCTGAAAGCGCGTCGAGAACGTGATGAGCCAGCGCTTCTCCGGAGGGATGAGCGCAAGCACATCGCACACGAGCGGAAGCGCATCCACTTCCTCGGGCATCACGACACAGCAGATGGCGCCCGGATGGTCGAGGAGCTGCTGCGCGATGACGCCCGCCCACCCGCGATCGAAACCGCGATCCTCCCAGGCGAGTGCCGGCCGCGCCGCCTCGTCGCCCTGCGGCAGCGGCGGTGCGCTCTCGCGCTCCCCCACGACGGGCACCGTCTCGTGCAATCCCTGGAATCTCGAGAGCATCCAAGCCGGACCCGCCGGCGCGCGCTCCTCCGATGAGACCACGACGTGATGCGCAACGCGATTCGGCCGTCCGCTGGCGTCGTTCCCGCACGGCCCCGTCCTCGAGATCACGGTGTAGCTGCGTCCGTGGATCGAGAGAATGCGATGCGCCCAATCGACACGATCGGCGCCGACTGCACGATTGTGGTCGAAGTCGTAGGCGCTGAGCTCCGAGAGTGCCGGCTCGAGCGCAGGCGGAAGACCTCGCGTGAGGGCCGCGACGGTGAAGCCGCCATCGCCTCGCACGCCACGATCGACGGAAGCATGGACGAACTCGAAACTCATGAACTTGCATACTCCGGCAGCAGTTCGGGTCGCGCCTCGCCAAGCGCGACAAGCAGCGGTGCCGCTGGCCACGCCGGGCGGACATCACGGGGCCGGATCGTGAGCCCAGCGTGTGCATCGGCGCGGGAGGGTGGGCCGCCGAGTGCACTGAACGGCACGATCCGCAAGTCGGGATCAAGTGCGCGCGCCGTGGCGATCAGCTCGGGCATGTGCGCGAAGAGGAATGCCGCGCTCGAGGCTTGCGCCTCCGCGAGCAACGCGTGGTGAGGCGCAGCCGAAGCGTCAGGCGACTGAGCCTCGGCGAGACGGTCCATGAAGTTCGGCTGCGCAAGATGGCCCCAGATATCTGCCTTTGCGAGCGCAAGTACCACGCGGACCGGAAGGCGTTCGGCGGCACTGAGCGAGCGCAGGCGACGCACTCGGTTCGCAGTCTCGGTGAGAAGGAGGTCCTGACGTTGCTCCGCTCCTCCGGCGCCACCGAGCGAACGCACCGTGTCGCGACCACCGAGTCGATCGATCACGCGAGGATCCTGGGTGGGGTCGACCACGAACACGACCGCACGCGAAGCCCCGAGGTGCCGGGTCACCGGCTCATGGGGCGAGTCCCGCCCGGGCAGGAAGTGCTCGCCAGCGTTGTCATAAAGGCACAGAAGCTCGCGATCGCTGCCGCGGCTGACAACGAAGATCTGCGGCTTCGGAGCCTTCCAGGACGCATCATCGACGCGAAACGTGCGGTAGAGGCGGCCTGCGAGGTCGGTCTTTGCGATCATCGTCGGCTCATTGGGAGTGGATGACCGAAAGAGCGAAGCCTCGAGTTCGACCGTGAGATCGTTGAGCGTCGGATCCGCATCGATGAAGTCGAGGCCCTTGACCACCCGACCGGAGCGCAACGAGAAGGTTGCGGCCGCGAGCATGACCGACTTGCCGCATCCCGGGGCGCCCACGATGGAAAGGATGGTCTGCGGAAGCTCAAGCACGGGCGGAGGCAACTCGAGGTGGCAGCGCTTGCAGGCGATGCGGGTACAGACCCCACCGAGTGGATCGATCGCCCGCGCCGATGCATCAAACCGACTGGGGAGGAAGCGCATCTGCTCCGCTTCTCCCAGCATCGAGTCGCCCCGCAGGGACTCGTGCTCTGCGACAAACCGCACCTGCGCAGGTGGAAACTCACACCAGCAGTGCGGGCAGGTCACGGAGGGAACCAGTGTTCGGGTAGGCATGGCGCGGAGGTTGGTACGAATCGGTCGGGGATACCGCGAGGGTCGAGCTGGGCCACAACGACGCGCTATGGCGGCGTGACGGGAGGAGTTGCTGACGGCGGCGGACTCGGCGCCGCGGGGGGATTGGCCGATGTGGCCGGCGGCACACTCGGCGGCGGCAACGGAGACGAAGCACCCGCGCCCGCCGTCGGACTCGTGCCGCCGGGTACGGCGCCACCTGGGCTCGCCGGGCGCTCAAGCACGAGAATCATGTATCGCGCTGCAACTGGCTCGCCAAGAAACAGTGTCTGTACGGCGATCGAGATTTCGAATCCCTGCTGGAGAACCGCGTCAACGTCGGTGCCTGGCACCTTGATCTGCACGGCAACCGTCGCACCCGACACGCTGCTCAGATCGCCGCCAAGTCCCCGAAACTGCTGCCCAATGATCTCCGGTACATCGAGATCGATGGAGCGATCGCGAGGAAGCGCGAGGACCGCAACTTCCACTCCTCCGGCGCCGATCACCCGGTGAAGGTGCGCGGACCGGCCTGAAGCATCGGTGACCATGATCGCGCGTCCGGTGAGCCTCCACCCTTCCGCCTCGCATCGGCGCAAGAGGTTGGCGAGCGGAGAGAACGTGGGCCATGCCCTCGCCTCATCGACAACGCCGGGCGACGGGAGCGGCTCGCCGGCCGCGACCTTGATGGAATCGCGCACGCTACGGAGCGAAGGTCCCGAACGAATGACCTCAAAGACCTGGTCGGCGGCGAGCGCAAACTTCAATCCAGCCCGCTCTGTTCCGTCGCCATGCAACTCGCCCCATGTGCTCACCGCGGCGACCTGTTGACTCTGCTCCAACATCAAGGGGCCGCCGCTGCAGCCGGAGCCGTAGTTTGCACTGGTCTGCACGAGGGTCGGCTTCCCAGCCGTGCGGCGGATCGCCGAGAGCACGCCGTCGAAGAGACTGTGCGTGGCGATCCCAGCGGCGTCGCGATCGCTGTCGGCACCGAGGGCGAACGCCCGCGAGGAAACGTGGCCGATCGCGACGACGCGCGCACCGACCTCGAGTTCGCCCGACGAGGCGATCTCGAGTGGCTCGATGCCGAGCATCGCGAGCTGCGGGCGGTACATCTCGATGTTCACCGCAGCAAGGTCGAAGTCGCGCGCATCTGCGGCGGTCTCCTTGACGGAAAGGAAGTCCGGATGGACCCGGAACTCCTGCGTGGGAATCCCGTTGAGCGGGAAGAGAATCGACCCGTCCGTCGGGTTCCGGAAAATCGCATCCACCTGCGTCGCGCCCTCGATCACGTGGTAGTTGGTCACGAGCCACAAGCGACGGTCCTGCTCAATGACGAATCCAGTGCCCTTGCCGAGTGCGGTCACCATTTGCGGAACCGCGCGCTGAGAGAGCGCCCAGTCGACCCCGCGGGGCTTCATCGAGAGATAGCGCACGAGCAGGAGCCCGCTGACGATCACGAGTGCCACTGCGATCCCGACGAATCCGAGAGCCCGGATCACACGCGCAGTCCCACCATCTGCCTCTCGCTGACGCGCCACCTCCGCCGCGACCTTCGCTCCGACCGCGACATCCATCGCACGATCGACGACCCGAGGATCAATCGCGCGGGGCTTCTCGCCGACTGTGAACGACGCCCCCGACAGGACCCCACGCGCCCCGCGACGCACGCTGGATTGCGCGTCGTCTGGATTCGAGCCGGCGGGTGCTGGGGCGCCTGCGCCGTCGTTGAGCGCGCCGCAGCGAGCGCAGCGCACCTGCTGGCCCGCAAGCGCGCGCGCGGTCAGGTAGCCGTGGCCACACTTGTGACACTGTGCCTGCATGCACACACCATCCTCTCCGGCGATTGCGCCGCCTTACGACCCTGCCGTGCCCTGCCCAGCCCATCTCGACTCGGGCGCTCTTGATTCACTTGTCTCTCGCCGCACGCTCAAGGGCCGTTCGCTCTCTCTCCCGGCCTTTCCTCGCCATCAGCTTCTCGACTCGGTCCTTGACCATCTTCTGCTCCGCGTTCGTCAGGCGAACAAAGCTGCTCGGCAGGAATCTGTCGAGCTCATCCTTGAGGGACAGAAAGAAACTCTCGGAATCCTCGATCGTGGGCGCGTGCCCCTCGAGTTGTGCCAGGTTGAGTTCAAGCTGTCCCAAGATCTGCCTCCACATCTCCCCAAGTTCCGTGTTCAATCGCAGTCCATTCGAACTCCATGGATCGGTGGCCTTCGAGATGAAACCACCGTCGACCACGGCCTCAGCCGTCTCGCCTTGCGGATCGGAAGCGGCCCTCGCCTCCAGCTGGAGTCGCGCCTCGCGCTTCAGGACGGCGTCAAGCACCACCGCCTCCACGAGCAACCCGACCCATGAACCTGCGACTATTCCCCAGTTCGGCGGCTTCTCTGCGTTGCGATCCGGTGCCGCCTCAACTGCGTCGCTGTACCTGTTGAATTCTTCTCGAGGCGACCGCGCTTCCAGTCGTGAGCGAAGACGATCGAGTTGCTCCAGAGGTGTCAGCGTGGGCGGCGCCGTTGAAGCGGGCGGCGATGTCGAGTCGGGCGGCGTGGGGGCCGAGTGGGTGGATGACGATCCAGCCTCGCTCGGAGTTGATCCGGCTGCAGCGCCCCCGCTTGGCGGATCGCCCACAGGCGTGCTCGGATCTTGGGCTGGAGCCTCCACGCTGTCTGGCTGTTGGCTCGCTGCTGCTTCGCCAGCTTCGGTGCTCGGCGCGGGCGGCGAAGGCGGAAGCGAGGCCAGCGAAGGAGGAGGACCAGGTGGTTGTACCGGCGGCGACGAAGGACTCACCGGCGGCGCAACGCCGCCCGTTGCCGCGGGAACCGTCGGCGACTGCTCGGGTTCGGGAAGTGCGTGCGTGAGAGAGTCCGGTGCCGCGGCGGTGGCCGACGGATCCTCGGTTGAAGGGCCCCCGGTTGAGCCGTCCTCGCTTGAGCCGCTCTCGGAAGTCCAGCCGACGATAGAGGCGGGCGCTACCGGCGCCGGGCGGCGCCAAGCGCTCAACGCGATGGCGAGCGCAAGCGTCGCAAGGATGGCGGAGCCTACCGCCGCGCGCCGCACCGGCGAAAGACGCCGCTGATCTCCCGCGAGCGCGCCGCGTGCCGCGTCGTCTCTGGCGATGACACCCGCGTCAAGCGCATGGACTTTTGTACGGCCATTCGAGGCCACCTCGGCCGTGGAGGGCAGGCTCCGGAGCCCAGATGCCACACGAAACTCGACGTAATCCCCCTCTCCACCGCAATGCCAAACCCCGGCCGATGCGATTCGCATGACATCGCGTGGTCCCTGCAGCTGTACGCCGGAGGCAACCGAACAGATGTCTGCGGTTGTCGAGAGCGAGAGAAGCCCGATACCCCAACGGCATGATCGCCGGTCGGAGGGGTGCAGCAGCGCGACAAACCGCAGCAGCGCATCCGAGTCCGCATCCGGCACGACGCCGATCGCCCCGCTGCGGCACGCAGCGCGCCAGAGGTCGAAGAGCCGAACTGTCGTGAGGTCGACCGACCCGGGCGGCGGAGCTGCGGAACGGATCTGCGTCCCCGACGACGCAGCCGCACGCAGGCCTCGCCAGAAGCCGGCGTCCGACGCGAACTGTGCGAGCATGCCGACGCACGCGTCGTAGGTCGAAGCTTCGAGAACGACCGTAACGACCTCCACCGTCGGGCGACCGATGTCGTCAGGGCTCCCGGGAAGCATGCGAGAAAGAGCGAAGCGGCCCGAATTCAACGGTCGCCCTGTGATGAGGACATGCGTCCCAAGGCGCGCGATCGCGTCCGCCGTCGACAATTCGCCAAACTGGAACTGCTCGAGCTCCTGGCGCTCGGTCTCGCGCACGCCAGGCGAACAGGCGATGGTGCTGTAGCCCCGTACCGATCCGAGGACATGAATATCGGCGAACATGTCGGCGTCTGCCATGTGATTCACCTCATCCTTCACCACGACCTGCCCCGGCGGCATGCCCCTACGCCCTCTGCGATACGACGAACCACGTCACAACTCCGACCACGGCGAACAGCAACACCATGGCGATCGCGAAGATGGTCCAGGACTTCGTCACGACCTGCCGTTGAGACTGCTCGTGGCGCTCGACCGCAATGTTCGCCTCGCGATGCAGCCGCCTCGCCTCCACGATCCGCGACTGATCGGCCACCACATCGATGAGTTCCAGGCAATAGCGGAGCGGCTCGACCACATTCTCCGCCGGTCGATCCGCGTGCGGAATCGTGGCGCCTAGCGGATTCGGCGCGGATCGGACGGCGGCGGATGCGAACACGCTCGTTCGCTCGAGGCTTCGGAACATCTGCCCAAAGTGGGTGCGCGCGAACTCCCGAACGCCTCCAGCTTCTCGCAGCAGCCCCTTGTTGATGTCCGCTTTCGTCAGGACCACCGCGATCGGCACGTCCTTGCCATCGGCGGCGCCTCGGATTCGAGCCGCTGCCTGCGTCAGGCCGAAACTGTCCTCGTGCGACTCTGCGTTGCCCGCCACAACCACCGAAGGATCGATGAGAAAGATCACCGCAGCAGCTGAATCGATTGCTGCGAGCAGTTCTCGCGCGTCCGCATCCGAGGAATCCTCGAGAAACGCCTTTCGGAAGACCTCGCCTGGGTAGTCGAGCGCTGTGAGGACGCGCTCACGGCCTCCGTACGAAACGATCAGCTCCGCATAGCTGTTTCCGAGCGTCGCCGCAGGCCAGCGGCCCGCCTGCAGTTCCTCGATGATCGCCATGAAGTGGCGGTGCGCCGCGCCTGACGTCGCACGACATGACATCTCGACCACGCGACGCCCCGCTGTTGGCGCTCCTTCGCCAACGACCACACCATCGACAAGGGCGCACCCACGCCAGAGCGTCTCGTAGAGCCGCGCGAGAAACACCGTCTTTCCAGCACGCCGTCGTCCAACGACGACGATTCGATCCCTCCCGGAGCGACGGACGGATGGTGGAGAAGTCGCCGCAGTCAACTGCTGCGGGTCGGGCGAGAGGGGCGGTGGAGTCATGCCTCTCGAGCTCCTGCACGAATCGGGCTGCATGAGACGAAACCACCGCAAGGTCGCTCGGCGCGCAAACGCGCTCGCCACCTTGGTTCTCTTGCTGTCCCCGGAAAATCGGTCGTCATGAAGTCCCCTCGCGGCCTCGGTTTAAGTCTCAAACTCGGCCGTCTCGGTCAACGTAGCGGAATTTGTCGATTGCGGCAATCCACTCGACGCTTCGCCATCGGGAAATCGCCCTTGGTTCTGCTCGTCCGAGG
>Ga0068877_10002383_pt1 | contig 15181 bp, 14 predicted proteins | sample NOAtaG_FD_66437 | JGI IMG/M metagenome (GOLD analysis project Ga0068877, IMG submission 66437) | Freshwater lake microbial communities from Lake Erie, under a cyanobacterial bloom - NOAA_Erie_Diel6S_1000h metaG | ecosystem: Environmental > Aquatic > Freshwater > Lake | place: USA: Ohio, Lake... | reverse complement strand
ATAGTTTTTGGTAGCGAGCCGGAGGGATTTTGCGGGCAGCCTAGGCGCGAGACCCGCGCATAGCTGGACGCTCTGTAAGGGTTGAGCAACGACGGATGCCCGGAAAAGACCCCGGCGTAGACCGAAGGATTATTTTGAGATGGCTTCTATTCTTTTTTCTTTCAGGCGCAGTGGGAAGATGATCAGGTAGCGGTGCCTACGGGATCACCTTCCGGCGAAGCATGGGCGGAAAAGGGACCAGGGGACGAGTTTGAAGAGGTCCCGAACAGCTTCTAGGGCTGTTCGAAGCCTTCTTCCTTCCACAGGAAACGACCATCGGACAAACGCACATAGGCGAACCGCTCATTGCGCTCCATCCGCACGATACCGTCCGTGAACAGGGCCACCTTGTCATAGATCAGCGCGAGTTTCTCGGCACCCTTGGCATCCATGAGGCCCGTACCAGAAGCGGTGGTGGCAATGAACAGGCCCTGTTCCGCCTCGGAAAGAGCAGTGAAGCGCGGGGCGATCACCTCCTTGCCGGTACTGTCCACCGCCCCGAACAGGTCGCCCACCTTCACCCGTGCCAGGCCGTTCACCATGGGCCATGCCTGCTCATACTTCTCAGGCACCACCAGATCGCCCTTCCGGTCGGCAAAGCCCCATTTGGTCTTCTTGCGCACCGGGATCAGGCGCCCAGTGGGAGCACCGATATCGGCATACTGGCAGGGCAGCACACGCACATTGCGCCGGTCGATGAGGCAGCGCTTGTTGTTGAGCACCACCTTGGCCAGTCCACCGGTGAGGTCGCCCCAACTGGCCACATCGGCCGCTGCATCGTAATCGAGGGCAATGGCCACCTGCCCGTCCATGCGCACATAACCGGCCTTGTTGCCCTTCACCACCAGCGCCAGGCTGTCGCGGAACGGACCCACGTGTTCATATACCAGTGGCAGCAACACATCGCCGAACGGGCCGATGACGCCCATCCTCCCCTCCTTCCGCACACGCGAAACGGCGAGGTCGAAGCCTTCGATCCAATCATACTGCGGCGGCACGATCACGTTGCCCTTGGTGTCGATCACGCCGTAGCCCTCTGGGGTCTCCACCACGGCCAGTCCGTTGCGGAAGGTGCCAGCTGATGCGTATGTGAACGGTATGGCCTCCTCGCCGCGGGCATTGATGTAGCCGTATTTGCCCTCGCGCGCTGCATAGGCCAGTCCCTTGGAGAACTCGCCCACATCGCCGAACACGATGGGCACCACGAGATCACCATTGCGGTCCACGGCACCGAAGCGCCCGCCGCGCTCCACCGTGCTGGTGCCTTCCACGGCCTCCTGCACATCATCGTAAACGATATCCACCACCACACGGCCCGAGCGGTTGATGGTGCCCACCTTGCCGTCGCGGCTTACCAGGGCCTGCGCACCAACAAAAGGCTCCACCCACTCGAGGTCCGCCTTGATGCGCTCCACACCCTCATCGTCGATGAAGCCCCACAGCCCTTCGCGCCGGAACGGCAGCAACTGCAGGCTGGCCATGCGGTAATCGTCCACCAGTTCCTCCACGTAAGGGTAGTCCGGATATTCCTGGATGAAGCGGGTGATGGTACCCACGCTGAGGTCGCGCGTATAGGCCTCGTAGATGCTGCGCCAGGCCGTTTCCACGTTGCGGTTACGGGGGTGGTCGACGATGAACTTTCGGTACTCCTGGATCGTTCTTCCCGGCGTGCTCAGCCTGTACACCTCATCCTCGGCCTGCCGCACATAGGGACTTTCGGGATGCGCCTGGATGAACGAGATGTAAGAGCCGATGCTGCCATCCACGGTGGCCTCGCGGTACAGGGCCTGCTGCAGCCGGGTTCGCGCCTCATACACCTCCCGCGCCATGGGGTAGCGGCCAAGGAAGGCCTGGTACGAGGCAGCCGTATTGGCCTCGCGGGCCACTTCGAAGGCCAGATGGTCGCGCACCAGAGTGGCATCGGCCAGCTGGGGAGCACCCACATAGGTATTGATGAAGCGATCGTAGGCGGCAATGGTGTGCTGCCCCTTCGCCACCTGCCAGGCCAGGTCGAACACGTGCCGCTTCTGGTCCTCGATGGCCACATGGTCCACACCGAAGCGGGCCACATGGGTGCGTTCCTTGTCGCGCGCCACGGTGAAGGCGGCATCCGAACGGAGCACCTGCATGTAGGCCGAATCGATGTTGAAGAACGGGTTGTTGGCGCGGCCGCTGATGACACTGAGCCCGTACCAAGCGGCCACCGGGTGCTTCTTCACGCTCTTGGTGAAGAGCGCACGGGCCTTGAAATAATCGTGGACCTCGATGGCCTTGAAGGCCTTGTCCAGATCGCCCGCCCGGGCCGGGGTGGCGAACAACGGAACGAACAACAGGACGAGGGCGAAAGCCGGGACACGCAACATCAGCGGTCAAAGTTAGCCGCCCCCTTGCCGCAACTGCACCACCTTTGCCCACCGGCATCGACCACCATTTGTTGATGGAAGCACGCATCCAACGCATCGAACGCCTGTTGACCAAGCGCAATGCCCGCCTCGTGCTGGGCCTGCTGGGCGTGCTCACCGTAGTGTTCGGTCTGGCGCTGCGCAACGTGCGGCTCGACCACGATTTCGAGAAGTTCTTCCCTACCGACGACCCCGAACTGGACCGCTACCTCGCCTTCCGAGAGCGCTTCGGCAACGACAATGACATGCTGTTGGTGGCGGCCACCCACGCCCCCACCGTGTTCGACCGCGCGTTCCTGCAACGCTTTGACTCCCTGGGCGGAGCGTTGGCCGCAGTGCCCGACATCGACGGCGTCACCAGTCCCACGCGCCTCGGCGACCCGCGGATAACACCGATCGGTGCGTTCAATATTCCCTGGTTGCGGCTGGAAAGCGACAGCACCCTGGCCGTGGACTCGGCCCGCATCTGGAGCGATGAGCGTGTGCGCGACGGCTTTTTCGCGCCCGACGGGGAGTCGCTGCTGATGGTGGTGCAGACCGCACCGGGATTGAGCAAGGAACGCAGCGACGCCTTGATGATGCGCGTGGACAGTGCCGTTACGGCCAGTGGGCTCGGCGAGGTGCGCATGGGCGGACGGATCCATGGCCAGTACTGGTACATCCAGAAGATGCAGCGCGAGCTGGCCCTCTTCTTCACCCTGTCCGTGGTGTTGCTGGCCATCTTCCTGGCAGTGGGTTTCCGCACGCTGTGGGGTGTGCTGGTGCCCATCGGCGTGGTGGGCCTTACGGTGTTGTGGCAGGTGGGCCTGATCACCCTGTTGGGCAAGCCGCTCAGCATACTCACCATGCTGTTGCCCACGATCCTGTTCGTGGTGGGCATGAGCGATGTGGTGCACATCCTGGAGCGCTACATCGAATGCCTGCGCCAAGGACGATCGCAGGCCCGATCGCTGGCCATCGCCTACTACGAAGTGGGCCTCGCCACCTTCCTCACCTCGCTTACCACGGCGATCGGTTTCGCCACCCTGCTCAACAGCGGCATCCCACCCATCCGCGAGTTCGGAGCTTACACGGCCTTCGGGGTGATGCTGGCGTATGGCCTGGCCTACACCCTGCTGCCCTCCGTGCTCTTGCTGGTGCGCACCCCAGTGGCCGCAGATCAGGACGAAACGCGCACTTCCTGGTATGCACCGCTGCACGGCATCTTCCGATGGATGCTACGAAATCGAAGAGCGGTTCCATGGGCCTTCATGCTCCTGACAGTGGTCTCGCTCACCCAGATCACCCGCCTGAAGGTGGACAACTTCCTGCTGGAGGACTGGCCCGAGGACGACCCGCAGAAACAGGACTACTATTGGTTCGAGGAACACTTCGGGGGCGTGCGTCCCTTTGAGGTGGAGGTGACCTTGACCGACAGTACGCGCACCGTTTGGGAACTGGACGTCCTGCGCAGCATCGAGGCCGTGGAAGGGCACCTGACCCAGCAGTACGGCGTGCGTGCTGTGATCTCGCCCGTGACCATCGTGAAGACCCTGAACAAGGCCTTCAACGGTGGTTCGGATGCCTTCTATGCACTACCCGACGACCCGGACGAATGCCGGCGGCTGGTGAAACGCGCCGAGCTCTTCAGTGGCACACAACGCATGGCCACCCTGGTGGGCACCGACAAGCGTACGGCCCGCATCACCGGGCGCATGAAGGACGAGGGCGGATACGTGCATCGCGGCCGCAACGCGGAATTGGACGCGTTCATCGCCGGGCTCGATAAACCGGAAGGGCTGCACTTCAGCCAGACCGGCATGGCCTACCTGATCGATCGCAACAACGAGAAGCTGAGCAGCCAGTTGATCGGTGGCCTTTCCATCTCCTTCGTGCTCATCGCCGCCATCATGGCCTGGGTGTTCCGCAGCTGGCGCATGACGGTGATCGCACTGATCCCCAACATCGTTCCGCTGGTGGTGGTGGGCGGCATCATGGGCCTGCTGGGCATCGATATCAAGGTGAGCACGGCCATCATCTTCACCATCGCGTTCGGCATTGCGGTGGACGACACCATCCACATGCTCGGCAAGCTGCGGATCGAACTGATGAAAGGGCGTTCACTGGCCTACGCCACCAAGCGGGCATTCCTCTCCACCGGCAAGGCCTTGGTGATCACCACCATCATGCTGCTCTCGGGCTTCGTTTCGCTGGTGTTCTCGGGCTTTGCCAGCGTGTACTACATGGGATTGCTCGTGAGCATCACACTGGCCGTGGCACTCGTGGCCGACGTGCTGTTGCTTCCGCTATTGGTGCTCTGGGGACTACCCCCCCGGAAGCACCAAGGATGAACAGCATGATCCGGATCCGCATTAAAAAAGAACGGGCCTCATCGGCCCGTTCCATTTATCGGTGAATGCTGCTCAGAGCGCGTTCCACATGCCCTTGAAATCGTCCTCGGCCATGAAGGCATCCTTCACCACCGTGGCCACCTTGCGGGCCTGGTCACGCATGCCTTTCGAAACGAGGTAATCGCAATACCGGATCACGCCGTTCTTCAACATCTTCTTCTGATCGACAGGCAGGGTGCTCACATCACCAGCGGCGGCAATGGCCTTGTTGTACTCCTGGATGCTGAGGTCGCCCTCCTTGGCCAGGTTCGACTTGTACTGGCACATGGCCAGCATCAGCCAGGCACCAGGGTTCTCGGGGTAATAACCCGTAGCAGCCACCCAGATCTGCTTGGCCTTGCTCAGGGTCTTGGGATCATCGAGCAACCCCTCGCCCATTTCCAGCGCCATGGTGTTCAATGAGCTCCAGTAGTCCTCGTAATTGTTGAAGAACTCCTTCTCCTTGTCCTTCTTGCGGTACTTCACGGCCCACTTCAGCGCCTCCACGGCCGCCTTGGGATAGTCCACCTCGTACTTGGTATTGCGCGACATCTCGTAGTAGCACATGCTCACGTAGAGGAATGGCAGGGCATCGCGCTTGGTATCGTCGGCATTGATGTACGATTCGGCCTTGGCGATGCACTTCTCGTACTTCTCGTCCACGTACATCACGAGCAGGTCCTCGTACACGTGCTTTTGGGCCATGGCACCCAGTTGGAGCGCAGCCACGAAGGCAAGGGTCAACAGCTGTTTCATCAGGGAAGGAATGTGCCGGAGGGATGGCAACCGGCATGCCGAAAATACGGACCTTCCCGAAAGTGGGCCGGTACACCCCCTTGCGGAGCGCTGCCGAAGGTGGAACTTTGCCCGCTGAAGGACGTCCGCGGCATGAACGTCGTAACGCCCTCCACAACGCTCCATGCGCATCGACATCCTATCCGCCGTGCCCCGCCTGCTGGACAGTTGGTTCGGCGAGAGCATCCTGCAACGCGCCCAAGGCAAAGGCCTGGTGGAAGTGGTGGTGCACGACCTGCGCCAATGGAGCACCGACAAGCACCGGAAGCTGGACGACTACCCCTTTGGCGGTGGTGGCGGCCTGGTGATGACCGTGGAACCCATCCACCGGGCCATCAGCGAGTTGAAGGCGCAGCGCGACTATGCAGAAGTGATCTACATGAGCCCCGATGGTCAGTTGCTGGACCAGCCCCTGGCCAACCAACTGAGCCTGAAGGGCAACCTGATCATCCTCTGCGGGCACTACAAAGGGGTGGACGAGCGGGTGCGCGAGCGCTTGGTGGACCGCGAGGTGAGCATTGGCAACTATGTGCTCACGGGCGGCGAGCTGGCCGCGGCCGTGCTGTGCGATGCCATCATCCGCATTGTGCCGGGCGTGATCGGCGACGAGATGTCGGCCTTGAGCGACAGTTTCCAGGACGGTCTGGTGGCCCCGCCGGCCTACACCCGCCCGGCCGACTACCAAGGTTGGACGGTGCCCGATGTGCTGTTGAGCGGCCACCAGGGCCACATTGATGCCTGGCGTCACCAACAGGCCGTGGAGCGGACCCGGCAACGCCGTCCGGGGCTGCTGGAGCCCGGGGAATGAGCGGGTTGGTGGAGCGAACGGAAAGATCCGTAATATTGCGGCCCCAAATCCGGAGACCGAATCCCTGTTAATGGCAGGGCGCTGGGTTACCTCCTCAAACACGACAGGCCATGGACAGGATGAAGCAGCTCGAGAAGGAATACGCGCCACTGAACGCCCTTCCCGAATTCAAAGCCGGTGACACGATCACCGTGCACTACAAGATCGTTGAAGGTAACAAGGAGCGTATCCAGCAGTTCCAAGGCGTGGTGATCCAGCGCAAGGGCAGCGGCAGCACCGCCACCTTCACCGTTCGCAAGATCAGCAACAACGTGGGCGTGGAGCGCATCTTCCCGGTGGCCTCCCCCTTCATCGACAAGATCGACCTGAACAAGCGCGGCCAGGTGAACCGGGCCCGCATCTATTACCTGCGCGGTCTGCGTGGCAAGAGCGCCCGCATCACCGAGAAGCGCCAGGCCGTGGCCAAGTAAGCCACCCCTCGTTAGTGAACGTGAAAAGGCCCCGGCGACGGGGCCTTTTTCTTTTCATACACCAGGCCGGTCAGCCCGCCCCTTATCCATGCGATGGTCGGTGGAGAGCCATGAGTACATTGGCAGAATGGAACCCAGCCCCGCGGAACTGGAGAAGATCTATTCGCAGTACACCGACGCCGAGCTGGTCCATATCGCCACGAGGTCGGCGCACCACCTGCGTCCCGAAGCGTTGGCCGTGATCCGTGGCATGCTGCGTGCCCGCAATGTGGACGAGGCCGTGTTCCAAGGCATTGATGCGGCCGTGCAACCCGTGGACGAAGTCCGCGTGCAGGAGCAGGTGGCCCTGATCCGTTCACTGCCCTGTCCGGAATGCGGCAACCGTTCTGCTCCACTGAATGCCGTGCTGGCGAGTCGCGCCATCAGCTTCCTGGTGATGACCAGCTACGACCGCACGCCTTACATCGGATGCCTTCCGTGCCTGGAGCGGCGCTGCACCAAAGCCACGTGGACCTCGGCCCTTGCCGGCTGGTGGGGCTTCCCATGGGGGCCCGTACGCACCATACAGGCAGTGATCCAGAACCACTCCCAGAAAGGCGCATTACGCACCGGCCTGCCCAGCGAGACCATGGTGGCCTTCGTGGTGGAGAACACCGGCAAGATCGAGGCCTATAAAGGCCGTCCGCAGGAACTGCTGACGATGATCACCGCGCCGTTGTGAGCGGGCGAACTGAAAGGTATCGGAAGAGTACGAGCGCTATCCGGGGTCTGAACAGATCACATTTAAAAATCTGGTGCAGGGTCCCTTTCAGGAGACCCTGCACAGGCAATGAGCAGGTGTTTCATGGGACGCGGCATTCATCAAGTGTAAGCCCTTCGTCATTCTCGTCGCGAGCGCAACAAGTGCGCGGCGATCATCGCGTGCGTTTCAGACGCGGGGTAGTTGGCGTAGTTGATGCTGGCACGGATCTCAGATCCGCGCCAGCATCAGCTGTGATGGGATTCCGGCAAGAACAACAGGTCGGCCGATAAGGGCGGAATCGTCGCGCGAACGTGGGGCCTAAAGCTCGCATCAGTATTACATATCAACGTGGACAACGCTGAGCAAGCACAACCTTATTGAGTTCAAGATCCTCTTGCTTTAGTTGAAGCTTGTCGTTCCTTTCAACCAAACGAAACCCACGATCCAGCTCGCGCCATGCGCTATCACAAGCATTGAGTGCCAAGAATGCTTGAAAACGGAAGGAGTGCCTCCGCATCAGTTCATAGTCATCTGCGCCATCTGATGGATAACCGAGGTCTATGTGATGAAGTGCGCTCTTCCCACTGTCCAAAGCGAGAAGTACGGACACATAGCACCGGGACAGACTGATGGAATCATCGCGGCTTAAAGAGTACCTCATTATCCCTTTGACAACCGAGTCTGCTTTTACCGCCTCTTGATGGCTGTAGAGAGAATATACCAAGTCCAGTTCCTTTTGGAATGTCTCGGAGGTGAGTAGCTGCGTTGATGCCGGCCGTTGGCACCCAACCAACACCCTGCCTAGGCAGATCACCCAGACCGTGTGCCGAATCCAGTGCCCCATTACCCCACCAATTCCTTGTTCCGGTTCGGGATATCCTCCTTGCTGAAGGGCACCTGTTCGTCCTCCTCCTTCAGCTTCAGCACCAGGGCCAGCGCGTCGGGGACCACGTCGCTGCACAGCACCACGAAGGCGCCTTTCGGCGCGGTGCCGATGGCGTGGCGGATGGCCTCATCCTCCTTCTTCATGATGATGTACTTCTTGTTGGGGTCCACCTCCTTGATGCCCTTCACCAGCAAGGCGATGATCTCATCGTCCGTTTTGCCGCGCAGGTTGCGGTCCTGGCGGATGATGATCTCGTCGAACATGCGGGCGCTGAGCCTGCCAAGGTTCACGGTATCCTCCTCGCGGCGATCGCCCACACCGGCAATGACGCCGATCTTGGGGGTATCGGGCACCTTGCTGAGGAAGCGGCCCAGGGCCTCGAAGCCGTGCGGGTTGTGGGCATAATCCACCACCACCTGGAAGTTCTTGAACTGGAACAGGTTGAGGCGGCCGGGCGTCTGCGCGGGTGAGGGCACGAAGGTCATCAGTGCGTTGCGCAGCTCCTCGATCTTCACGCCCTGCGTGTAAGCGGCCAGCACGGCGGGCAGCACGTTCTGGATGTTGAACACGGCCTTTCCGCCATAGGTGAGCGGCACGTTCACGGCCTTCTCGATGCGCAGCTTCCACTCGCCCTTGCTGATGGTGATGAAGCCGTTCTCGTAGATGGCCGCGAGACCGCCGAGCTTGCAGTGCTGGCGGATGAGGCGGTTGTTCTCGTCCAGGCTGAACAACGCGATCTTGCAATCGCACTGTTTGCGCATGGCCATCACCAGCTCATCGTCGGCGTTAAGGATGGCGTAACCATCCTTGCGTACACTGCGCGGCACGGTGCTCTTCACGTGGGCCAGTTCCTCCAGGGTGTTGATGTCCTTGAGGCCGAGGTGATCGGCGGCCACGTTGGTGCAGATGCCCACGTCGCAATGCTCGAAACCGAGGCCGCTGCGAAGCATGCCACCCCGTGCGGTCTCCAGCACGGCCATGTCCACCAGCGGGTCCTTCAGTACGAACTGCGCACTGGCCGGGCCGGTGCAGTCGCCTTTCTGCAGCATCCGGTTCATGATGTACACGCCATCGCTGCACGTCATGCCCACCTTGTAGTTCACGCTGCGCATGATGTGGGCGGTGAGGCGCGTGGTGGTGGTCTTCCCGTTGGTGCCAGTGATGGCGATGATGGGGATGCGGCTGGGCGTGCCCGGCGGGAACAGCATGTCCACCACGGGTTCGGCCACGTTGCGACCGATGCCTTCCGTGGGCTCCAGGTGCATGCGGAAACCGGGCGCGGCGTTCACCTCCAGCACGGCGCCACCGGTCTCGGTGAGCGGCTGCGTGATGTCGTCGGTCATGATGTCGATGCCGCAGATGTCGAGGTCGATGATGCGCGAGATGCGCTCGGCCATGAAGACGTTGTAGGGGTGCACGACCTCGGTGACATCGGTGGCGGTGCCGCCGGTGCTCAGGTTGGCCGTGGCCTTCAGGTACACCACCTCGTCCTTCGGCGGCACACTGTCGGCGGTCATGCCACGGCGGGCAAGCATCTTTTCGGTGTGGTCGTCGATATCGATGCGGGTGAGGACCTTCTCGTGGCCATAACCGCGACGGGGGTCCTTGTTCACTTCGTCGGCCAGCTGGCGGATGGTATGCACACCATCACCGATCACACAGGCAGGCGTGCGCTTGGCACCCGCCACGAACTGGTGGTTGATGACCAGCAGACGATGGTCGAGACCGGTGATGAAGCGCTCCACGATGACGCTGCGGCTGATCTCCTTGGCCTTGGCCAGCGCGGGCACTGCCTCTTCCCAGGTCTTGATGCCGATGGTGGCGCCGCGACCATGGTTGCCACCGATGGGCTTGATCACGCACGGGTAGCCCACCACTTCCAGCGCATCCTTCAATCCTTCCTCGCTGCGCACCACACGCCCTTTGGGCACGGGGATCTCGTAGCTCTCGAGCAGTTGCTTTGTCTCCTCCTTGTCGCAGGCGATCTCCACACCGATGTTGCTGGTGCGGCTGGTGATGGTGGCGCGGATGCGCTTCTGGTGAATGCCATGGCCAAGCTGCACAAGGCTCTGTCCATTGAGCCGCAGGTAAGGGATACCACGTGCCACGGCCTCCTGCACAATGCTGCCGGTGCTGGGTCCAAGGCGTGAATCCTCGCGCAGTTCACGCATCTGCTGGATATCCGCCTGGAGGTCGTAAGCCTTGCCTTCAATGAGCGCCTCGGCAATGCGCACGGCGGCCTTTGCGGCATACAGGCCCACGGGTTCCTCGATGTAGCTGAACACCACGTTGTATACACCATGCTCACCGGTGCTGCGCGTGCGGCCGAAGCCGGTCTCCATGCCCGCCAGTGTCTGGATCTCCAGCGCAATGTGCTCGATCACGTGGCCCATCCAGGTACCCCGTTTGATGCGCTCCCAGAAACCACCCTCGTGCTCTTCGCTGCAGCGATGGCTGTAGGTGGTGGGCAGCAACGTGGTGATGCGCTCGTAGAACCCGGGGATCTTGTCGGTGGGCCGTTGTTCCAGCTCGCCGATATCGAGCCGCATGATGATGAGGTGGTGGCGACGAACGGACCAGTGGTTGGGGCCACGCATGGCCTTGAGCTCGAGGATGCGCATGGGATGGACCGAATTCCTCGGTGGGATGTTGAAGGTGATGGAGCGATCGGGGTAAGCCGAGGGGGAAGATAGGAGACATCCTTCTGTTCATCAAAACTTCATCCATGGATAACGGTGCCGATGCGGTCCGCTACTTTCGCGCTGTTCGTGCCGGACCAACGCACCATGCTGCGAGCATGATCGGCGCGAACGGGGGGTGGGGGTTGAACCATCGCACATGACACCGAAAGGCAAGCTGATCGCCATTGGCGGCAACGAGGACAAGGGCAACACGCCCGAAGGCGGACACCACTCGAAGGTGTTCCACCACGGCTTCATCGAAGAGGGCATCCTGAAACGGGTGGTGGACGAGGTCGGCGGCCCCACGAAGCGGATCGCGGTGATCACCAGTGCCAGCAGCATTCCCGACGAAGTGGGCCAGAACTACATCGAGGCCTTCGGCAGGCTCGGGGCCACCAACATCGACATCCTCGACATCCGCGACCGCAGCGATGTGAAGCCCGATATGATCAAGCGCCTGTCGCGGGCCGATGGCGTGATGATGAGCGGCGGCAACCAGTTGCGCCTGACCACGATCTTCGGCGGCACGGCCTTTCTGCAACTGATGAAGCGGCGCTACCATGAGGAGGCCGGTTTCGTGGTCGCGGGCACCAGTGCCGGCGCCATGTGCATGAGCAGTACCATGATCTACCAAGGCCACAGCGCCAGCGGACTGATCAAGGGCGGCGTGAAGATGACCACCGGTGCGGCCCTGATCCAGGACGTGATCGTGGACAGCCATTTCGTGGAGCGTGGGCGTTTCAGCCGCTTGACGCAGGCCGTGGCAGCGAACCCCTCGGCCATTGGCATCGGCCTGGGCGAGGACACCGGCGTGGTGATCACCGATGGCGAACGGTTGGAGACCATCGGCAGCGGCCAGGTGATGATCTTCGATGGGCACGACATCACGTACAGCGACTTCGCAGACGTGGAAGAGGGCCATCCCTTCAGCATCGAAGGCATGAAGGTGCACATCATCAGCAAAGGGCACAGCTACAGCGTGAAGGAGCGCATGTTCACGGCCGTGAAGGTGCCGGTGAAGAGCTGAACGCATGCCATGCAGCGCCGCCACTTCGAACTGGAACGCGGATACCTGAACATCGATGGCGAGGCGCTCTACTTCACCCGCTCGGGCAACTGGCAGGAAGCGTTGGGAACGAAGGAGCTGAGCGGCAGCCACACCCCCCGCCGCACCCTGCACGTGCTCTTCGGGTTCCTGCTGATCGGTGCACGGGCGTTCTTCGATCTGCTGCACCTTCCCTCCCAAGGTCCTGAAGGCCTGCTGCTCACCGCAGGGCTGGCCGGACTGGGTGTACTGGTGTTATACCATACCCTGCGGCATGATCTGGCCACCACGTTCCGCATCCCCTTCAGCAAGCTGCGAAACGTGCAAAGCGACGGAAGGAACGTGACCTTCACGTTCGTGGATGGTGACTGGAAGGAGCGCTCACGGACCGTTGCGCTGCCCGCTGATGCCATCGAACACCTGGAGGCCACGTGGCGTTCCAAGCTCGCTGATCCTTTCTCCGAATGATCCGTGCCCTGATCCTCGCGGCCCTTTTCACTGCCCCCCAATTTCCAGGGCCTGTGCGGCCATCCGGTTTCGTTCTGGACCAGGAACATCTCCTTCTGGACCATGAAGTACAGCGGCTCGACAGCCTGTACCGCGCCCATGAAGAACGCACGGGGAACGAGATCGCTCTCGTAACCCATCCCACGTTCAACGGCAGGTCGCCCGTTGAATTCGCGGTGGCCTTTGGGGATTCCGTAGGCGTGGGCAAGCGCGAACGTGACAACGGGATGGTGATCGCCATCAGCAAGGGCCGACGCGCCATGTTCATGGCCACCGGCAAGGGCACAGAGCAGGTGATGCCCGACTCCATCTGCCAGTGGATCATCGATGTGGAGATGACCCCCTACTTCAAGAAGGACCGCTACTTCGAGGGACTTTGGAACGGAAGCATGGCCGTTGTATCGTACTTGGAACGCCCTGAGAACACCATCGCACCGCGCAAACAGTAAGGATAGCCACGCTCCATAGCTAAAGCACACCCGATCTTTGTACCCGCATGAACGCCACATCCCCCATCCACTCCCGTTTCCGCACCATCGCCCGCCTCGAGGGCATCAGCTTCCTGGTGCTGTTGTTCATCGCCATGCCGTTGAAGTACATGGCCGACATGCCGCTCGCCGTGAAGTACGTGGGCTGGGCGCACGGGATGCTCTTCGTGGGTTACTGGGTGGCGGCCGTCCCCTTGTTCACGCAGCTGAAGTGGGACATCGAACGCATCGTAGGCCTGGGTGCCGCCAGCGTGCTGCCCTTCGGCACCTTCGTGATGGAGCGGAAGTGGCTCTCGTAGGGCAACCGCTCACTTCCCCTCCCCTTCGCCGAACGGGAACCGCAGTCCTACGGTGATCCCGAAGCCTTGCGTGAGCTCCGCGGCATCGCCCACCGTGGTGCCCGGCATGTAGGCCAGCTCCGCGTAGGGCACCAGTTTGCCCGCGCGCCACTCATAGCCCACGCCCACCGGGAAAAGCACCAGCATGAGGTCGTCCTCGGTAGGCCCGAGCGCCGGGATGGTATACCGGGTGTTGTCGTACGCTTCGGTCTCGGCAGTGAACGACCAGAAGCCCAGGTGCACGCCCAGGTGGACATAGGCCCCGCCCTTGCTGAACGCACCACCCAGCACATACCGGCGGGCACCGACCGTTAGGTGGAAATAGCGCTCGCGCTCATCGGACCTCACCGTGTCGTTGGGAAGTCCGGCATAGGCCGGCAGCGGTACCGCGGTATACACCCGCACTTGCCCATCGCCCATTCCTCCCACCATGCCGCGCAACGTCCAATGGTCGTTCAACACCCGGTCGTAGCTGAGCCGGAGCCCCAGGTTCCCGTTCTCCGCCGCTTTCATATTGAAGAGGTATTCGCCCGCCAACCCGAACGCATGCTGGGCCTGCGATCGAGCGCCTGTGGCGCACAGGAGAACGACCAGGAACACCACCGGGTTTCGGAACAAGCGCTTCATGCCGCAACAATAGACCGCACCCCGTGGCGGATACCTGCAACCTGACCGGGATCAGTCGGCGCCGGTATTGCCGGCCGTACCTTTCGGGAAAGCAACGCCATGAGCAACGAACGCAATTACGGCATCCTGGGCTTTCTGGCCGGTGCCGCCATCGGAGCGGCCATCGGGGTCTTGTTGGCCCCGCGCTCCGGCAAGGAGACCCGCGAACGCATGGCCGGCAAGGCCAAGGACGCCAAGGACGATCTGGAGGACATGATCGACCAGGCCCGCACCGAATGGGCCAAGGCCAAAGGCAAGGTGGTGGACACCGCCACCATGACCAAGGAAGAGGTGAGCGACTTCGTGCGCTTCCTGTTCGAAGAGGCCGAGGACCTGAAGGAACGGCTGGGCAAGGATGTCACCGAAAGCGCCGAGGATGTGGCCGACCGTGCCCGACGCACGGCCGACCATGTGCGCCACGGCGCCAATTGATCACGCATGACCGAGCGCGAGCAACATCCGCCCCCGGAAACAGAGGTGCCGGACCTCGGGGAACTGTTCCAGGCGGCAGCGTCCGATGCCAAGGGCTACTTCGAGGCCCGCAAGGCCTTGATCACCCTCGACCTGAGCGAACGGGGCGGCCGTGTCGCCGCAAAGGCCGTTTGGTACATAGCGGCCATCCTGCTCGTGAGCCTGGGCATCGGGCTCCTCTCCGTGGCCTTGGGGCTTTACCTGAGCCGCGTGCTTCACGATAACGTGCTGGGCTTCCTGGCCGCTGGTGGTGTGCTCTTCGCTGCTACCGGACTGTTCTACCTCCTCTGGCGCTGGGTGCTGCGCGACCGCATCATCCTCGCCGTTATCAATGCCGCACATGCCAGGCCGGAACACCTTCCCTGACCTCGACGCCGTGAAGCGCGAACGTGGTCGGCTCATGGGCGAACGCGACCGCTATGGCGCAGCCCTGAACGGTCACTGGCAGCGGGCACGCACACCGGCCTTCCGCCG
>Ga0068877_10002381_pt1 | contig 15194 bp, 8 predicted proteins | sample NOAtaG_FD_66437 | JGI IMG/M metagenome (GOLD analysis project Ga0068877, IMG submission 66437) | Freshwater lake microbial communities from Lake Erie, under a cyanobacterial bloom - NOAA_Erie_Diel6S_1000h metaG | ecosystem: Environmental > Aquatic > Freshwater > Lake | place: USA: Ohio, Lake... | reverse complement strand
ACCGCTACGTCGCATACAACTACGTCGACAATTACTGGATCATTGGCTCCATGTCCAGAACGGCGTGGCTTGACTCCTCATTCAGCGGGTATCCCATCGCGTGGGGGACGGAAATAAACCAGTACCGATTGTTCCAACATGAAATCGGAGTCAATCGGATACTGAGAACTCTATCTGGAAATCTCCAGGCGTATTCCCTCGCTTCACATGTCGAGGGGTCTGACCTCACGCTCCTGGACGGGGAGTCGTTCGCCTTCATCAGCCGGATCGCCCCCGACTTCAGTAAAACCGGGGTATCGACCAACGGGCCTGTGGTCTTCGAGATCAAGCAGCGTAATTTTCCGCAAAACGCCTCCGCGGCCGGATTCAGCGGGGCGCTCGTCTCCACCTCTAACCCGAAGGAACTTTTCGTCCGGGTTCGGACCAGGCAGTTCGCGCTTCGCGTGTCCTCGAATACGATTGATCTGGGCTGGCGCCTTGGCACAACGCGCTTTGACATCCGCGAGGATGGGCGTAAACAGTGAACCGTCACTATCGAATCAAGCCGGTTGACATCCCGCCAAAGGATTGGTCCGACCAGGACATCTCGAAGGCATTTCAGATCGTCAACCAGCTTATAATTAATCTATACAACCCCGGCGACGTAGTCGCTGCATCCCTGCGGTTCATTGACGCCGCGGAATCTGGATACGGACTTGACATTGGGCAGGTCTACGTCGATGCCAATGGGTTCCTGAAGGTCGTGCGCGAAGGAGAGGCGTTTGCTCCGTCCTTCTCCATGGTCGTCACGATGGGAACCGTGACCGTCACCAGTTAAAGGGGAATCCATGCCACTACCGTTCTTAGTTCCGCTCCTGACTACGCTTGCAGCATCGTTGGGGACCAAGGTCATTTCCGATAAGATCTCCAGCGGCAAGAAAAAAGACTCCGACGTCCCAGCATCCGAGGCCCGTAAATACGTCGATGCCCTCTATGCTCGCCGCAGAAAGGAAGCCGACGAGCGCGGGTTCCCGATCATCAATCTTGAAAGCATGGCTCCGCCCCCGAATCTCCTGGGCGTCGAGCAGCAACAGTTCTCCCCCGTGGGCGTTGCCCCGATGGGAATAGGCGCACTCTCGCAGCGACTGGCCCAGGGCGGTATCCCCGGTATCCCCGGCATCCCTGGCATCCCCGGCCTTGAGCCCGAAGAGGACCAGCGGGATTCCGTCTTCTCAAACGCGCTTGACGCGCTACGCGGCGACAGCGACGACCCCCAGAAGGCGTTCAACGAGTTCATCCGCACTTACGGCGTCGAGGCGCTACGATCCCTCAGTGAGGACGCCGGCACGCCGGAAGCGCCGCTCCAGAAAATGCTGGGCGGCGGCAAGATCATGGGGCCTGGCGCCGGGATGGATGACATGATCACGGGTTCCATCGGCGGTAACCAGAAGGTCCTGCTTTCCGATGGCGAGTTCGTCGTCCCCGCCGACGTTGTCAGTGGCCTAGGCGACGGCAGCAGCGAGGCTGGATCGCGGGAACTCTACGCCATGATGGACCGGGTCCGCAAGCAGCGCACCGGCACCACGCAACAGCCGAAGAAATTGAAGAAGGGGGCGGCACTGCCGGCTTAATATGCCAGAACAGACCAGTCAGATCGTAATCAACGAGCCATCGCAGGACGTAAAGCCATACCTTGAACTGCTGCGAAACGCGGCATTCGGTCTGGTGTTTACCCCGGAGGCCATTCGGCGCTCGCAGCTTCCCGGTGCGGCAAACCTGTGGGGGAACATTGCGGCACCTGCAGCGAATACCGTCCAGGCGCCGGCATCGCTCCCGTCGACCGTCCAGGCCCCGATTGACGTGCCGTATAGCGTCATCGACCTTGACTCCGGCAGCGGAAGCCGCCTCGCGCAATCCGCGGCGGCGCTTGAGCGTGCGTTCAGGGACACGGTCGGACGGCCTGCGGGCGGGGCTGGGCGGTTCGCCGATGGCGGTCGCCTTTCGCAGTCGGCAAGCGACATCGAGCGCGGCATCGCACAGTTCCTCTCTGACGTGAATCTCGGCGCTGGCGGGTCTCCCATCGGCGGGATGTATCCGGCACTTCCTGTCTCGCCCCCTGCGCGGGTTCCCGTTCGCATTGGCACCGGAACGCAGGCCCCTCCTCCCCCGACTCCTCCCTCGGTAACGCCTCCCCCGACCTCGGTGGGCGGGGTGATTACGACCCCGCCGAGCGGTCCTCCGCTTGTCGTCACGAACCCGAACCCGGCGATGCAGCCCCCGCCCCAGCCTCAGCCCCGTCCTGGTCAGCCTCAACCGCAGCCTCAGCCGCAGCCCCAGCCTCAACCGCAGCCTCAGCCTAGTTTCGGTGGCGCGACCGCAGCCAACCAGAGCTTCCGCGACATGATGTTCACTCGCAACCAGCCAGAGAACTTCGCCGGGGCGGCCGCAGCGCAGGCCGCTGGATACAATCCAACCCAGTACGCTGACCGCAGCGTAGCCGATCAATTGGCAGCGAGGCTCGGCGGCGGCTTGATGTTCACGAATACAGGAGGGCCAATAAGCCCTCCGTCACAGGCCACGCTGGACTTCGGCGGCGGGGCACAGCTAAACGCCGGCCTGGTGGACGACAAGATCCGGCGCGGAGAGATCGAGGCGCTCAGGCAGGAGATCCGCATGCTCGGCGGCACTGTCAATTTCGCCAAGGGCGGCGCTGTGCGGGCGCAGCAAGGCCTCTTCACGCCAGCGAACAATCCGTTCAGCCGGCCAGGTACGCAGAGCCTATTGACGGGCACGCCGTCCTCCTCCACGCAGCAGGGGCTATTCACTCCGGCGAACAATCCATTCGCCCAGTCGGGAACACAGGGCCTGACGAGAGCCGTGCCGTCCAGCCCCACTCGACTATCGTCCCTCGGGCAGTCCGCAACGCCCACTTCTCAGCCCAGCCCAGAGCAGCTAATCCAGACCGGGGCGCAGCCCGCCACTGCAAATGTTCAAGGGCTGCCCCCTGGCACGAACACCTCGTTCGCCACCTTGAATCCGTACCAGCGGTACGAACAGCAGCGGGTCCTCGGCATGGGAGGAAACTTCGGGCAGGTTGGCGCGGGGAACCAGATGCAGGTATCGGACCTCACCCGCGCCGGCCTGACTGGCCTCGGGCGGCTCCCCAGCTACTTCGACGAGTATGGTCAGGTTCAGGCCGGTCGAACCCCAACCGGGCAGGCGACCACCAACTTCGGTATCGCGAACGACGTCTTCGACGTGGCAGGAAATCAGGCTCTCTCGGCAGCCCAGAACGCCGACACGCTCTTCGGAAGGAACGACATCACCTCGACCTTCCAGGACACGATGCGGTACCTCCAGCAGAACCCGACGCAGTTTCAAGCGGGGGATATCACGCTGGGGCAACTTGAAGCACCGCAGCTGAATGCGCCCACCGGAATCTCTCCCTCACAGCTAACCAGCTACCAGATGGCGGGGCCTCGGTTGGTCGATACGTCCGCGTCCAACATCAACCCTCTCTCCGTCCAGGGCGAGAGCATCACCGGGCTGCCGCAGCTAACCAGCTACCAGATGGCGGGGCCGGAGAGAATCGCTACCTCGGATCTCTCGATCAATCCGATGGCGGTCACCGGACAGGCCATCCGCGATATCAACGCCTCCAACGCCGGCATGCAGGTACAGGGCGAGGGGTATCAGGCGAGCACGATGGGCGGCCCCAGCCGCTTCATCGACGCGAACAACCCGCAGTCGTACATGAGCCCATACCAGCAGGCCGTCATCGACACGCAACTTCAGCAGGCCCAGCGTGGATTCGAGGAGGATCGTGCCTCGCGCAACGCCCGCGCCATCCAGGCTGGGGCATTCGGTGGTTCCCGGCAGGCGGTGGCTGAATCTGCCGCGGCGCGGGACCTCGCGAATCAGCGCAACGCCATCGTCGCGAGTGGGATGCAGAGCGCCTTCGAGAACGCGCAACAGCAGTTCGAGCGGGATCGCGCCGCTCAGATGCAGGCACAGGCGCGGAACCAAGAGGCTATCAATCAGGCCTCTCAGTTCTCCGCTGCGAACCGGCAGGGCGCGGGACTCGCCAACCAAGCCAACGCCCAAGCCTTCGGTCTTGCCAATCTCCAGGCGCTGCTCCAGACACAGGAACTCGGAGCGCAACTCGGGCAACAGGCAAGCCTTGCCAACCAGCAGGCCATGCTGGAGGCCGGTCGAGCCAACCAGGGCGCAACACTGCAGGCCCGTCTCGCCAATCAGCAAGCCCAGCAGCAGGCGAACGAGCGTAACCTTGCCGCGGCGCTGGGCGTCCAGGAACTCGGAGCGGGTCAGCAGTTCAACGCAGCACAGTTGCGGGCGCAACTCGGGCAACAGGCAAACCTTGCGAATCAGCAGGCGTTCCTCGATGCCGCTCGGTCCAACCAGGGCGTCAACCTGCAATCGCAACTTGCGAACCAGCAGGCGCTCCAGCAAGCGAACGAGCGCAATCTTGCAGCTGCCCTTGGGGTCCAGGAACTCGGGGCGCAGCAGCAACTGGCCGCCCAACAGGCTAACCAGCAGGCAGGCCTCACGGCGGGCCAGTCGAACCTGCAAGCCGCCCTCGCCACCCAGCAACTCGGGCGCACGTCGGGGCTGTCGGCAGCGCAAGCGAACCAGCAGACCCGGCTCGCGCAGAACCAGGCGCTCCTCGACGCCATGGCGCGGGCCGATCAGTTGCAGCAGCAGGCCGCCCAAGGCAACGTCGGGAATCGCCTCGCCGCCCTCGGCCAGCAGACGCAGTCCGCACTCGCCGCGAACCAGATCGGGCAGTCGCGGGCAGACCTGCAACGGCTGGCGCAAGCGATGGAACTCCAGAACCTTCAGGCGCTGCAAGCTGCTGGCGCAGGCGTCGATGCCAGAACCCAGCAGGCTCTCGACCTCGGCTACCAGGACTTCATCAACCAGCGCAACTTCCCGTATCAACAACTCAACTGGCTCACGGGCCTCGTCAACAACATGCCGCAGTCGTTCAATCAGGAGCAGGTCCTGTTCAACCGGACGAACCCGCTCTCGCAGATCGCCGGCTTGGCAACGGCAGGACTCGGCGCTTTCAACGCATCGCGGCAGGGGTAAAATATGAATCTCATCGAGCAGGCCGAACGACTCAAGACGCTACCGGATCAGGAACTGGTCCAAATGCAGCAACGACCAACGATGATCGCTCCGTTCCTCGTACTGGCCGAGATGCAGCGGCGGGAGACGATGCGAAAGGCGGCCACCTCGGGCCAGGACCCCGTCCAGCAGACGACCGTCGCGCAGGAGATGTCCTCGCGGCTGGCCCAGATGCAGCAGCCGCAGCAGCCGCAGCAGACGCAGCAGATGCGAACGGGCGGGGCGGTGCGGGCGGCGAACGGGTTGCCGATGGAGATGCCACCGACCCTTGCGAGTGAGTCTCTCCCAGCGGGTTCCGACTTCGCCTCGCAGTTGGCGGGGATGCAGAACCTGCCGCGGCGTCCGCTGGTCACGAATCCGGGGATGATGCCGTTCATGACGAGGGCTGATATCGAACGAGAACAGGGGCCACCTCTAGATATCGCAGAGACCCTCACTCGTATCCGCAAAATCCGGGGCGAATCTCCGCTTGTCGCCCTCAGTGAACAACTCAAGCAGCGCGAGGAGCAGGTCCGCGGCCAACGACAGAGCCTCGGGGAGACGTTGATGCGTCTAGGCCTCGGGATGGCGGCCTCGCGCCGTCCGGACTTTCTCGGGGCGGTCGGCGAGGGCGGGCTATCTGCACTCCAGGGATACGTCCAGAATCGCGACTTCACACGCAAGGAAGCCGCCGATCTCCTCCGGCAGCGTATGGCGGTCGAGGCCCAGCGGCAGCAGAGCGATGACGTTCTCTTCCGCGAGGCGGGGCAACTTGCTAGCGCCGAGCAGTACGGCAGGGTTTCGGCGGGACAGGCGATTCAGTCAGGCCGGAATGCGTTACTGAACCAGATGAACGAGGACGTTCGGGCTCAGGAGAAACAGCGCAAGGACGAAGAGATCGCCAAGGAGAATCGCCGGTTCCAAATTGAACTGCAGAAGGCCAAGAGCCAGGACGAGGCGGCGCAGAAGTACCAGCAGCATCTCTTTAATTTGGATGAGATTAAGGCGCGGGCGCAGTACGGCGGCACGACCGGGGGCGGGGGCGCAGGTATTGGGATAGACGACCAGGTAAAGCTCCTGAACTCGGCTATCAGCCAGAACAACTCCATGATCGACTCGCTCTCCAAGCGGCTACTAACAGCGCCTTCGGATCAACAAGAGGCAATCAGGAGTCGCATCGCCGAACTCGAAGCGAGGGGCAGGCAGCTTGACGAGAGCGCGGCATTCATCATGGAGGAAGCCGGAATGACAAAGCCAATCCAGTTTACCCGTCCTACGCCGTCGCCCAGGCCTACTCCCGCGCAGCCCCCTGCGCCGCAACCCGCGCGGGGCGAAACCGGCCTACAGAGATTCCTGAATAAATACTTCAGCGGACCTGGTCAAGCAGTGCCCCCCGATGACGGTATTGCCTTTGGTCCATTTATTCGTGGGGGTCAATAAATGGAGCCAACCTACAAGCAGTACATACGCGAACTCGGTGCAATTGTAACCTTTCCCGTCGGCGTCACTGAGGAGGAAAAGCAGGAGTTTATCCAGCGAACGCTCGCCTCGCGCAATCCGGCGGCTGCTGCTCCCGCGACCCCCCCTCCCGCCTCGGGGATTCCGAACCCCTTGCGGTTCGTTGCGGATGTCTTTTCTGGCATCCCGTCTGGCATAATTCAAGGCGTCTCCGCGGTCCCCGAGGGGATCGGCGGCATGACCGGAAACGAATTCCTGAAGGATCTTGGGCTCGCCATCCGCGACAATCAGCTATCGAACGTACTGACGAAGCGATTCGAGGGAGAGACCGCTGGCCGTGATATCGGCGAACTCATCGGTAATCTTGGCACCCTGGTCGGGCCAGGAGTGTATGCTCGGGCGGCTGGCCTCGGGTCCACTGCTGCCCGCGCCGCCGGTCTTGGCATGGGAGTCTCCTCCGGTGCCGCCGAGCAGGTCCGCGAAGCCGCCGCGAATCGACAGGCCGGCATGGCCGTGAGTCCTGAGCAGGAGCAGCTTGCGGCCATGATGGGAGGCGCGACCGGGCTGGCCGACATAATTCCCGCCGAACGCCTCATCAGCCGATTTAGCCCTCTCCTGCGCGGAGCCAATGAACTCGCCCAGAAGACCGTAGGCCAGCGGCTGGGCATGGCACTGGGAACGGGTGCCCTCGAAGGAGGCACCGAACTCGGGCAACAGATCGCCCAGAACGTCATCGAGCAGCAGGTATACAACCCACAGCAGGAAACATTCGAGGGCGCTCTGCCTGCCGCAGGCACCGGGGCTGCCGTAGGGACCGGTCTCGACTTCCTTCTGACGACACTTGGACAGCGCGTCGCCAGGAAGATGCAGCCGCGCATTGAGCAGGCACGGCAACGACAACAGGGCGCTGGCCCCGCTGTCCCCGCAGGACCAGAAGACGCCATCGGTATCCGAAGAACGGAAGCGGGCGACCCGGAGATCACGGTGATTCCTCGAGCGGGAGCGCGGCCTGCCCCGACTCCGCCCACAGTTTCGCCCGCACTCCCCCCAGAAGATCTGGCCTTCGCGCAGGACCTCGCTGATCTCAATCGGCAACAGCAGCCACCCGCTGCACTCTTCCCCTCAACGCCTATGTCGGAGCAGGCGCTGGGTGAATTCCTTAACCCCCCGGAAGTCTTCCCCATCGCCAACCTCCCCATGGGAGATCTCGGAGGCGCAGGCGAGTTCACGCCGTCCGGTCGGTTCGTTCCCGCCGTTGATCCGCTTGCCCCCGGTCTATTCCGAGACAGGCCGCGGGAGATGCGGGGGACGGGGGCGCCACCTCAGCCCGTGGTCCCGATCACGCCCGTTGCGCCGACTCCACGGCAGGCTCCTCGCCCTCCGATCACGTCTATTCTCGACCTAATGATGGGAGGCGGAGCGGACATTCCCAGCCTCAGCCAGGACGAGAGACTTGTTCTGGACCTAATCGGACAACAGCGCCGCCCGTCTCAGCCCGTCCCTCCGATGCCGTATGCCGAGACGCTTGAACTCGGGCCGCAGCAGCCATACCTCCAGGATGCGCTCGCACGGCAGCGAGCCGAATCCCAGCGGCTTGCCGAGAGTCAGTCGGTGGTCGATCAGTTGCTGGCAGCGCAACGCGCCCCGGTTCCTGAGCCAGCCCCTGCCCCCACATCGACAGCAGCCCAGCGGCCGCAAACCGTGGAGGACGAAATCTATGCCCTGCTTGATCAGATGCGGGCTCGCAATGAGCAACTGAGAGCCGCGTCCTCTCCTCCGGCGCAGCCATCCCTTGACCTAGCTGAACAACGCAGGCAGCGAGAGCAAGTTCTCGCCGAGCAGCGCAGTCAGTTTGAGCAGCCGACAGGGATGCGAGTGAGCACCGCCGAACAGCGCGATGCGAGTTTGCGAGAGACATTCAAGCGCGTCAATGCCGAGGAACTACGCCCTGTCGAACGCGCCCGCGCCGAGCGCCAACGCGCCGCCCGACGTACCCAAGCCCCCGTCGTCCCCGAGACGGGAGTCCCCAACGAGATCGCGCTTGACGCCCAACAGCGCCTCGCCCGCGAGGAGTTCAACCGGAACCTGACCGAACTCAACCCGGACGAACTCGCCATCGTGCAAGCGAAGCAGGAATCCGGCCTCGGCTCTGCCGTCCGACCGCAGGAACTCGCCGATGTCCGGGAGTTCGCCGACCTCCCGTTCACGCGGGATCAGTATCGGCAGGCCATTGAGATCGGGAAGACTACGGCGCCGATGGGAACCCGTGGCGTGGCTAACGCCACGAACATTGCCAGATCCCTCAATGTCTCGACCGAGACCGCGCAGTCCATCACCGACACCATGCTCCGCCGAGGTGACGCCACTCCAATCCCTCGGTCTCCCGGAACCGTTCGGATCAATCCTGAATCCACGGGCCCCCGCTTCAGCGTGGAGCCCCCAGCGACCGAGACCCCAACGCCGATCACCGTCGAAGCCTTCCGGCAACGTATCGCCCGCGGCGAGGTCCCGGAGGTGCCGCTCCAGATCCACGCAGAACTCAAGTCTCTCGGTGTCGACGACCTGGTCTCGGCGAGGCTCGTGGATTCCCTTGGAAGCCCGGATGTCGCCGGCCAGTACGCCAATCGCATCATCTCCCTTGCACTTGCCGGGAAGTCTCCTGACCAGCTTCGCTCGACCCTCAACCATGAGGTCGTACATTCCCTGGTCGAACTTGGGATTTTCAGTAAGGCTGAATGGAACCTACTTCAGAACACCTTGACCCCGAGCGCAGTCCTCAGCGACGACGAGCGGAAATTCTACGCCGATCTCTACAAGAACGACCCCGAGGCTCTCGCTGAAGAGGCGGTCGCCCGAGGGATACAGAAGTACATCGACGGGCGCATGGATCTGCCCCGGCAAGCCGCTGCCGCGGTCGAGAAGACCACGTCCGTATTCTCGAAGCTGGGGGATCTCTTCCGGGAGCGTGGCCTGGAGACGCCCGAGCAGGTCATCGGCGCGTTCCGGGCTGGCGAGATTGGAAGACGGCAGTTGCCCGGAACGCGCACCGCGAGCACTCCATCGAATACGGCGGACTCCACGAACCTGCGCGACCTTGAGGACCTTCTGGGGAAGACGGATTCTGAGGGATATGCGATTCCGGAGGAGCGGGCCAGACTCAGTTACGTTGGGGAGCGGGCGTACTCAGAAGACCCGGCTGAATCCGCTCGCATCGCTTCATTCCGCGAATCGGCGATGAAGATGGAGCAGTCGGGCGAGGACCCGGAAAAGATCCGGCTCGCAACGGGATGGTTCCGAAACCCATATGACCAGATGCTGCGGTATGAGGTAGGGGACCAGGGAGCATCGCTGACCCAAGCATTCCGGGATCTTCCAGAGTCTGGCAGATATGCCGAACTAAAGGAAATCCCTCTTGAAGAAGCACTGGACCATCCGGATCTGTTTCGGGCGTATCCGGAGCTGAAGAAAGTAAGAGTTATCAAGCAACCAGGGTTTTTTGATATTTTTAGAGGGCTGCAAGGATACTTTGATCAGGAAAGAAATATCCTCAACATCACCCCGTACGCCAAAGATCCAGGGGGCACTATGCTCCACGAGATCCAGCACTGGATTCAGACCAAGGAGGGGTTTGCCCCCGGAGGAAACGAGAACCTTGCAGTAGAGCAAGCACCTAAGGATAAAATTGAGAAAATTATCCTCAGCGCGATGGATGAGAAACAAAAAGGACTAGACGAGAAGGCTCAAAAAGTTCTTGATCTAAAGTCATCTATGGCTAACCTGCGAGATCTGGAAAAGAAATATCCAGCTTTCGTGAAAGAATATAAGTTGGCGGAGCGGAAGAAAGAATTAGCACGAGAGGCGTACTACAATAAATCCGGCTCACTTGAAGACTACAATAATTCAATAGGGTTGTTAGCAGAGGCACTGAAAGATATAACAGATCGAATCAAAAAAGATCGTGGAGTATCTGAGCTAACTTTTCGAGAAAAAGTAAACATCCGGACAAAAACAAGAGAGGCTCTTGAATTTAAGCAAGACAAGCTGGATGAGGCAGAGTCCAAGTTCATGGCCGCTCAGGATGAACTCTCAAAGATCAGACGCGGCGATCCAGATACGATCAATCAGCTGGTCAAGGACAAGGGGTTTGAACTATACAAGAACATCGCAGGAGAAATCGAGTCCCGCGACGTCCAAGCCCGCCAGTTCATGACTCCGGAGGAGAGACGGCAATCGCGCCCACTCTCCTCGGAGAATATCTCCCCCTCTGACGCCATCACCATCCGTCCCGGCGTCCCGGTCCCCCGCCTCTCCATCGAGCAGGAGCCGGTACCCAACCCGTTCTTCGCGCCGCCCGAACCAGGCAAATCCATCGCCCAGACCGCAGCTGAGAAGCTACAGTTGCGTCCCAGTTCGCTGAGTGAGACGCGAACGGCGGTCATCGACCGTCGCGCCCCCTTCGCCAAGTTAGCTCGCGCCGCAGGGACCATCGGCAAAGCCGAGATCTCCAGCGAAGAAGCCGTGCGCCGCCTCGACGTAGCCAACGATCAGGCCATCGCGAACCTGAAATTCGGGCCTCTGAAACTCGAAGGCAAGGCTGGCAACGGCTACTTCATCGCGAGCGAAGGGCCGCATCCGCTCGGCTCCGATGGCTACATGACCCGGATGGCCGAGGCTGGGAAGCTGGACAAGTTCTTCCACTATCTCGCTGGACTTCGCTCCACCGCCCTCGGTGAGCGCGAGAAGCAGCTTACCCCGGCGCAGATCCGGCAGTACCTGAGCTACGGGAACGAGCCAGGAATCAAGCAGGCCGCCGCCGAGCACAAGCAATTCAACGATGGGATGATCGATGCGGTCGTCGCCTCCGGGCGATTCTCGAAGGAAGAGGGCGAACGACTGAAGCGCGACATGTATATCCCCTACCTGCGGATCAGTGAGACGCCCGAGGGCGATGTTCGCTTCACTGCCGGCGGGGCGAGCCTCGCCTCTGCCCCCAAGCTGAAGGCGCTCAAGGGCGGCCTCGGGCAAGCAGCAGATCCCCTCGCTACCTACGTCGAGAACGTCCAGATGCTGACCACCATGGCGTTGAAGAATGAGGCCATGAACCGCGTCAGCCGCGACGGCATCCAGGCCGGCTACATGCGCCCTGCTCGCAAGGGAGACGAGAATACCGTCCAGGTATGGGTCAACGGCCAGAAGAAACGCATGGCCGTTCTCGACAAAGAACTCTACGAGAGCGTCACCTACGCCCCGCAGCCGCTCAGTGACATTATCAAGCTGCTGGCGATACCCGCCGATGCGCTCCGCGCCTCAGTAGTCTTCTCGCCCATCTATCCCATCCGCAACCTCATCCGCGACTCGCAGCAGGTCTTCGCCCAAGGCTATACCGACATGCCGATCATCTCGGCTCTCGACGGCGTCCGCAAGGCGCTCACCCGATCAGAGTCGTTCCGCGATCTCGAGCGGTTCGGCGTGGTGTCCAGCAACATCCGCGGCGAGGGCGGGGGCGAAGGCACGGCGCGGGAGGCCCGTGCGATGCTCGACTCTTCGCTCCTTGGCGCGGTGTCGAAGGGCATCCGCGCCTTCGAGGATTTCAACCAGCGATTCGAGGCCGCCAATCGCATCGTCGTCTACGAGAACCTCCTCAAGAAAGGCTACACGAAGGCGCAGGCGGCATCGGAGGCCCGCGAACTGGTGAACTTCAACAGGCATGGAGCGAACGTCATCATGCGGTCGCTGTCGGCGCTAATCCCCTTCCAGAACGCCCGCATCCAGGGCGCTGACGTGCTGTACCGTGGGGCTGCAACGAAAGACAACCCCACGATGCGCCGGCAACTCTACACCCGTGGCGCTATGCTCGCTGCTCTGTCGATGACCTACGCGGCCGCCATCCAGAACAACCCGGCCTATCGGTCGGCGTCCGAGGAAGAGCAAGAAAACAATTGGTTCGTTCCTCTGCCGGATGGTGGGGCTATCCGTGTTCCGATCCCGTTTGAGCTGGGCTGGTTCGTCAAGGTGGTGCCGGAAAAGATGGCGCAATTCATGAACGGCACCGCCGATGGCAAGGCGTTCTTTGATAGCTTCCTTCGCTTCATGGAATCGACGATGAAGTTCGACGTCGTCCCCCAAGCGGTGAAGCCGTTTGTGGAGGCCAAGATCACCAACTTCGACAGCTTCCGCGGCAAGAACGTCGAACCGAATTGGATGAAGCGACTCGAGATCGCCGACCGCTACGACGAGCGCACCACCGAAGTCGCCAAGGCGATCTCCGAGTACTCCAATGGCGTGCTGTCGCCGATTCAGGCGGATCATATGCTGCGCGGATACAGCGGCACGACCATGAACTACCTCTGGCAGACCCTGGATTTCGCCACTAACCCGCAGGCATCGCCTTCGCTCGAGAGCAGGCAGGCCGCCGAGATGCCCGTCGTGGGTACGTTGTTCGCGCGGCGGGACGGCGGGCGGAAGCTGGCGGAAGCCTACGAGATCCGCGACCTCGCCGATCAGGCCGCGGCATCACTCCGGCTTCGGCTGCGTGAGGGTACAGCGATGGAGGCCCCAGAGCGGGAGCGGTTGACCCGCGAGGCCGGATTCGATCAGGCCATCGAGCCGATCAATCAGGCGCTTACCGCGCTGAACCAACGGGAGCGGGCGCTGCGGCGCGATATTCGCATGGGTCGCGTTACCGGCACGCAGGCGAAGCCGGAACTCGACAATATCCGGGCGAGAAAGATCGAACTGTCCGAGCGAATCCTGGAGATTCGGAAGCGGTTGGTTCCGGGTGGGTGATTTGTGATACCATGAGGTATCTCCTCCAAGGCGGGGAGGTGCTCTTCCTCCCGCATCTCCTTGTACGTTAACCCCCGCGGCGACGCTCACGCCACGGGGGTTTTTTCTGTGTGCTACTTCAGCAGCCCAGCCATCCGCTCAGTGGCATTCCGGGTGTAGTCCGGGTCGTACTTGACGTAGACCTTCTGCGTGATCGCTACGTTTGAGTGGCCGAGCATGCGGGACACCTCGATCAGCGGCACCCCGGACGATATCAGCGCCGTTGCCACCCCGTGCCGGATGCAGTGCGGCGTGGCCCCGACTACCCCCGCCACCTTGCATACCCGCCGCCACTCGGCGAGGTAGACGTGATACCGGACGCCGATCACATGGTCACCGTTTCGCGGACACCGGGCGAGAACCTCCGAGATAGCGGGGATCACCGGAATCACCCCGCGCCGCTTCTGCCGCGGACCCGCCCCCAGCGTGAAGTCCACGATCCCGTTGCGGATCTGGTCCCAACGCAACGTCAGCACCGCGTCGATGCGCTGGCCGGAGGCCATCGCGAGCCGGGTTGCTGCATCGAACCACCACGGCGCCGGGACGGCGAGAATCGCCCGCATCTCCTCCGGTGACAGGAACCGGGAGCGCGGAGGCGGGGCAGCCGGAACCTCCCAGAGCGGGACAGCCGGGAGGTGGCCGGCGCGGACGAGCCACGTCGCGAACACGCGCAGGCAGGCGAGGTCCCGGCGGATGGTTCCGGGGCTCAGGTCCAGCTTCTGCGTCACCCTGTCCGTCTCCTGGTGCGTCCACTTCGCGGGGGTGAGGCGCATTAGTGGTTCGTAGTGAGAGGCCGCCAGTTCGAATCGTTTCCAATCGAGGATCGGCCCCGCCCTCTCCGAGCGGAACCGGGTCCAGTGGTGGGCGAGGGTCATCAGTTTGGCCTCATGTGGGTCAGCAGGTACAGCAGGATCAGTAGTACCCCGACGATTGCGTCGGAGCCGTTGTTTCTCCGTCGCCGCCTCATCGAACCCCCCTCCCGGCGCGGTTCGCCTGGTTCACCTTCGCGTTGTGCAGCAGCTTCCGTTCAGTCGGCGTGAGCGCGGCGAGACGGGCCTCGAGGACCTGGGTTACGCCTTTGCTGATCTCCAGCGCCAGCATCCGCTGAACCTCCCGGTCAACGATGCCGGCGAACATAGCAATCTCATGCTCCCGCGGCACGTCGCCGAACAGATTCGTCAGGCAGGCCGCGATTTCTTGACGGAAGGACGTATACGCGGGTTGAGCACCGAGTACACCCGCTTGCCCTTGGCAAGCCGGCGCGTCTGCTCGAGGGTCGCTCGGGCGTCCTCCGCTCTCTGCCGCTCCTGGGCGAGGCGCTCCTGATCCTCCTTCATGGCCCTGCGTTGCTCCCGCAGTTCCTGGAGCTCCTTCGATGCCTTCGCCCGTGCGCGGGCGTGGTCCTTCTGCTTGGCCGACAAAATCAAATTCGGATCGATATCCCATTCTCGTTTTCCTCCTGGTGGCAGGTGTTTCGTTTCGCAGCTATACCGTAGCTGCGCGGTGCGGATGAACCTCCGACACTTCTGGCAGACCGTCCACTGCTCCTCCTTCCCCCGGATCAGTACCTCCCGGCGCTCCAGCTCCCAGACAAGGAAGTCGGTATGGACATCGGATAAATCCGGGGGGATGGTGAAGTTATTCGCGAGGACGGGGTCGCTGAGTTTGGGCTCCGGGAGTCGGACCCGGTACCGAGGTCTCATCGCAACCCCAAGGCGAACAGCACGCCGAGGAGGATGAGCGCGAAGAGCGCGGAGTCGATGAGGAATACGATGAGGGGGCGGTATTTATTCATGGCCCACCAG
>Ga0068877_10002376_pt1 | contig 15208 bp, 14 predicted proteins | sample NOAtaG_FD_66437 | JGI IMG/M metagenome (GOLD analysis project Ga0068877, IMG submission 66437) | Freshwater lake microbial communities from Lake Erie, under a cyanobacterial bloom - NOAA_Erie_Diel6S_1000h metaG | ecosystem: Environmental > Aquatic > Freshwater > Lake | place: USA: Ohio, Lake... | reverse complement strand
GACTGGACATCCGGGTCGGTCGACGTCGCCAGCAGGTAACCCTCCTCCCACGGGAAGGCCCGGGCACGGTTGACGTACTCGAGGTACATCTGTTCCTCGGAGGTCGGGTCCCCGATGAAGTATTGCTTCCATCCGGTCGACGACGACGGGGACTCCATCCGCTTGGCCCGGGGAGCCTCGGCCAATCCGGGCGACAGTCGAACCGCCGGGGGCGCCGGCCGGGGTTCCTCCGCCAGACCCACCCGGAGGCCCACCAGGGAACAGGTCAGGATCCAAGCCCCCCGAAGAACCTGCCCGCCAAAGATTCTCATGCGAGGACCTTAGTCGGATCGGCGGCGGGCGGACCAGCGCAAAGCCGGCCGGGGATCAGCGGCCGGGGATCAGCGGCCGCAGGAAAACACCCGACGACCACCGACAAACGTGGCGGTGACGCGGCCCCGGATCGGCCAACCGTGGAACGGGTTGTTCTGGCTGAGGCTGGCGGTGTCATGCCGGTCGCAGGTCCAGACGGCGTCGGGATCGAAGACGGTGATGTCGGCCAAGGCGCCGGGCGAGAGGGTGCCGCGACCGCCGGACAGCCCCAGGAAGCGCGCGGGGTTGACCGTCAGTTTCTCAATCACCGCAGACAACGGCAGGCGTCCGGTGTGGTGAAGCTGCATCAGGGACAATGGCAGCTCCAGTTCGAGGCCCACGATGCCGAAGGGTGCTTCGTCGAACTCCGCCTCCTTCTCCGAATCGGTGTGGGGCGCATGGTCGCTGGCGATGATCCCGAGCGTGCCGTCGACCAGGCCCTCGAGGATGGCCTCGCGGTCGGCGGCCGTGCGCAACGGCGGGTTCATCTTGAAGTGCGTGTGGTAGGCCGGCCATGAGGGCAGCGGACGCCCACCGAAGACCCGGCGCGCCAATTCGGCACCGTCGCCGCCCCAAAATTCCTGGCTGCCGGCGATCGTGGCGTCGGTGAGCGTGAAATGGTGGGGACACGCCTCGCCGGAGATGGGCACGCCGCGCCGCCGGGCCTCCCGGATCAACCGGACACTGCCGGCCGAACTCATGTGCTGGCAATGCACCGGGGTGCCGGTCTGCTCCGCCAGCAGGATGTTGCGGGCCACGATGAGCTCCTCGCCCGCCGAGGGCCACCCGCGAAGCCCCAACCGGAGGCTGTGGAGCCCCTCGTTCATGACGCCATTCATCACCATGCCGTAGTCCTGGCAATGGTCCATGACCGGAAGCCCGAACTGCCGGGCATATTCAAGGGCCCGGCGCATGAGGTCGTTGTTCTGGATGCAGTGACCGTCATCGGTGAGCGCCACCACACCGGCCCGGGCCAGCGATCCGATCGAGGCGAGTTCCTCGCCCTGGATGCCCTTGCTGAGGGCCCCGGCGACCTCCACCCGGACATCGGCGGAACGGGCCTTCTCCTGGACGAGGGCCACCGTGCTGGCCGAGTCGATGGACGGCTGGGTGTTCGGCATGCAGACGACCGTGGTGAATCCCCCACGGGCGGCCGCCCGGGCGCCACTGGCGATGGTCTCCTTGGCGGTCTGCCCGGGTTCCCGGAAATGGACGTGGAGGTCGACGAGTCCCGGGCAGACCACCTGGCCCGAGGCGTCGATCCGTTCGGCCGAAGGGGGCGGCTGGATCGACGGGGCAACGCGGTCGATCCGGCCATCGGACACCAGCACGTCGGCCACCGCATCGAATCCGTTGGCCGGATCCACCACCCGGCCCCCCGTTATCAGCAAGGATCGCATCTCGGACGCGACGCTATGCAAAAGGGGGGCGTTCGGCAACGACGCCGGACCGGCAAGGCCCGGGACCGACACCGGTCACGGGGCCTCGGGATCGTCGTCGTCGGTCAGGACGCCCTGGCGGGCCATGGCCTCGCGGAGGCGGGTGCGGAACTCGTAGCGCCGGGCCGGCGTGATGACCAACCACGGGAACCACCCGCACCGCCGCTCGACCACGAGCACCCGGTGGTTGTCGAAGAACCCGTTGCGCCAGTTCTCGGTCAGCCGCCATGGCGGGGTGTGGCGGGGCTTGCGGATGCGCAGGATCTCCTCGTAGGGCACGCGCCGCACGGTGAACCGACCGAAAACCACCCGGAGCGAGGTGCGGCCGATGACGTAGCGCAACCGGGAGCGGAACCAGTACCAGGACCATGCCGACCAGCCCACCGCCGCGAAGCCGATCAGCACCCACTGGAACGGCCTCAACTCCATGGTCAGCCCCTCCGTCCCATCCAGAGCAGGACCACCGGGACCACCAGGCCGGCCACGAGGCAGAGGACCACCCAGACCGTGCCCCGCACCGTCCGGAAGGCCAGATAGACCCCCAGCGCGGTCGTGATGAGGACCGCCGCCGACATCGCTCCGACGATCCCCTGGAAGAGCTTCGGCGAGGAGGGCCTGCTGAACTCCCGGTCGCCGGGGTAGATCATGTCGGTGTGGACCACCCGGAGCTTCTGGAGAAGGGTCTCGGCATCGCCCGGGGTCTTGAGCCGCTCCGGCTCGAGGGTCTGGTACCACCCGGTGGCCACGAAGAAGACCAGCAGCGGCGTGAAGAACACGCCCAGGAAGAGGTGAAGCTTGCGGAGCAGTTTCATCGGGACCTCCGGGGTGCGTCGGGCCCGGCCTTCATTTCACGACCGGAATGCGCACCTTCTGGCCGGGGACCAGGCGCTCGGGCCGCAGCTTCGGGTTGGCCTCGAGCACATGCTTGAGCCGGACCTTGAGGCCGTAGCCCTTGTTGTATTCGTTGATGATCTGGCCCAAGGACTGTCCATCACGGACGAGATGGTCGTAGAATTCGTAATCCGGAGGCAGCAGCGGCTTGGCAGCCTCCGCCTTGGGCTCGGTCTTGGGGTCTGTCCTGGGCTCCGGCTTCCCGGCCTGGCTTCCCTGGGAGGACGCGGAGCCGGAGGTGCCAGCCCCCGGGTCGGTGACGGGCTTGCGGCCCCGGGGCTTGGGATCGTCAAAGACCGGGGGAGGCGGTGCCGGCAGGTCGGCCAACCGCTTGATCTGCTGCACCACCTTCTCGTTGTCCTCCTGGCGGCGGCGGTCCAGTTCCTTCAACTGGTCGAGCACCTTGCGCAACTGTTCCTGGGTCACGGCCTCCTTGCCCGCCGAGGCGGCCACCGAGCGCACGTCCCCGATCTGCGAGCGGAGTTCGGCCACCGTGGCCTCAAGCTTCTGGATTCGGGCCCGCAGGCGCTCCTCGGACTCCTCGGCCTGCTGGAAGCGGGTCTGCAGCTGGCGGATGTCCTCGGGGGTGATCTCCGCACGCAGGCGGGGTGTGTTCCCGCCCATCGCCAGCGCAATCCCCAGGGCTCCGACTCGGATCAACCTCATACGCGCCGACCTTAGGTTCGCTGCCGAACCTCGCGCAAGGACGGCGAGCAGGAGGATCGGCCCCGGGTGGGGGCGTCCGACACCGCCCCATCCGGCGCTTGCGGAGGCGGGATCCCGACACCACCGTCGGGAGCGTCAACTGAACCTTCCATTCCCCGCATGATCTCCCGTCGCCACGCCCTCAAGTCCGCCGGCGCCCTGGCCTTGGCCATGGCCTCGTCCCCGCTCCGAACCCTCGGCCAATCCGCCTCCGGCCCGCACAAGCTGCCGCCGCTGGGCTACGCCTTCGACGCGCTCGAGCCGTACATCGACGCCAAGACCATGGAGATCCACCATGGCAAGCACCATCAGGCCTATGTCACCAAGCTCAACGAGGCCTTGGCCGACCACCCCGACCTCCAGAAGATGTCGGTGGAGGACCTGCTGAAGAACCTCAACACCCTTCCCGAGAAAGTGCGGCCCGCCGTGCGCAACCATGGCGGTGGCCACTACAACCATTCGCTGTTCTGGCAGTGCCTCAAGAAGGACTCCGCGCCGCTCACCGAAGGCGGCCCCTTGATGAAGGCCTTCGGCGAGCTCTTCAGCAGCGAGGACGAGGCCAAGGAGGAGTTCCTCAAGCGCGCCATGGGCGTCTTCGGCAGTGGCTGGCTCTGGGTCGTGGTGACCAAGGAGAAGGGCGTCAAACTCGTCTCCACCGCCAACCAGGACAGCCCGCTTTCGAACGGCGAGGCCCCGCTCTTCGGCATCGACCTCTGGGAGCATGCGTACTACCTCAAGCACCAGAACCGCCGGGCCGACTATGTCCAGGCCATCTCCAAGGTCCTGAACTGGGAGTTCATCGAGGCCCGCTTCGAGAAGCTCACGGCCTGAGGCCGCAGGATCCCCGGTCCCTTCGCCGCTCGGCCCGTGAGGCGCCGGGCCGCTTTGGCGCACCGGACCACCAACCACCGCCGGCCCACGCCCAGCGTGCGCCGGCGGTCCCGTGTCCGGGCCGCCCGGCGAGGCTAATCCACGGCGTCGCCCGACTGCACAAGCACCTTCAGCGACTCCTCGGTGGGGCGGGCGGCCAGGGCCACGGCGGCGGCGGTCTCCTCCAGAGGGAACCGGTGCGTGATCAGTCGTCGAACGTCCAGACGCCGGGAGAACACCCACCGGGCCACTTCCCTCTGGAGCGTGAAGTCGGACGAATAGCTGCCCACCAGCCCCTTCTCGTCGACACAGACGCTCCCGAGATCCACCGGTGCGGTCTTGCCGCGCAGGGTGTGCGCGAACAGCAACGTGGTTCCGCCACCCCGGAGGGCGGCCTGCGCCTGCGCCACGACGGCATCGACCGGCACGCAGACCACGGCCGCATCCAGGCCTCGCCCCCGGGTGAGCCCGCGGAGCGTGTCGACCAGGTTCGGGTCGGCCCCGTCGAGGGCCTTCCAGGCGCCCCAGCGCCGAGCCAAGCGGCATCGGGATCCGATGAGGTCGGTGGCCACCACCCGGAAACCCAACTCGGAAAGCATCCCGATGAACAGGAGTCCAATGGGGCCCGCACCCGCGACCCACACGGTGTCGCCCGCCAGGAGCGGCAGGCTCCGGATGCCCTTGAGCACGGTGTTCACCGGCTCCAGCAGCGCCCCCTCGGCGAGGCTGTTCTTCGTCGGGATCTTCACCACCCCCGGGAGGCAGAAGTCCATCACCCGGACGTACTCGGCGTAGCCGCCCCCGGCCGGCTCGAAGCCCGCGGTGATGCCCGTCTTCTTGTAGGTCTGGCACTGCGCGAAGGCGCGGTGACGGCAGAAATGGCAGTCCAGGCACGGCACATGGTGGTGCAAGGCCACGCGATCGCCGACCGTCCACCCCCGGACCCGCGCGCCGATCCGCACGATGGTGCCGGCCGTCTCGTGCCCATAGATGCGCGGCGCCGCCTGGGTTCCGAAGTGGATCTTCTTGATGTCCGTGGGGCACACCCCGCAGGCACCCACCCGGACGAGGATCTCCGACGGACCGATTCTGGGCACCGGGACCTCCTCCACGCGGAGGTCGTTCACGCCCCGATAGACCACGGCCCGCATGGTCTTGGGAAGGACGACTGCCATGGGGCTGAACCTGACGCAAAACATGGCGGCATGAAACCGGGGATTTGCCGGCGCCCTCCTGACGATCCCGAGACGCACCCTAGGCTGGAGACCGATCGTCAGAGCGGGTATCTTCCCAGCCATGAGGCCCGCCGAACCCCACCCGCAGACGCTCGAATCCCTGCATGGCGAGATCTGGCAGCGGCTCGCCGACGCCACTGCCGACCCGGCGCACGCCTGGCGGACTCCGACCCTCGCGACGGCTGGTCCCGACCATCCGGACGCGCGGATCGTGATCCTGCGCGCGGTCGATCCCCACGAGCGGACCTTGGTCTGCTTCTCCGACAGCCGGACGCACAAGGTGGCTGGCGTGCGCATCCAGCCGGTCGCCACCTGGTGTTTCTACGACCCGGTGCAACGCATCCAGCTGCGGGCCACGGGGGAAACCCGCGCCCACGTGAACACCGCCTTCACCCGCGCGTATTGGGAGACCCTGCCGCACAGCAGCCGCCGTCTGTACGCCACGGTTCCCCGCCCCGGCGATCGCGTGCTGGCACCCTGGGAAATCCCCTTCGGAGACCATCCGGCCGAGCAGTTCACCGTGCTGGTGACGACCGTCCACGCATTGGACTGGCTGCGCCTCGGGCCCGAACACCACGAGCGGGCGAAGTTCCGCTGGGAGGACAACTCATGGGAGGCGCATTGGGCCTGTCCCTGAACCACGCCCCATACCCCGTCTTCGAATCGGCCCCCCCCTCTCGTGCACTACCTCGCCCACGTCCACGGTGACGCCAAGGGACCCTTCGCGGTCCGGTCCCGGACCACCGGGGAGATCATCCGCCGCGTCGCCGGCTATCTCCGGCCCTACCCGTTGCTCGCCTCGGGCACCATCGCCTGCGCCGTGCTCGGCCAGGTGGCCGCCTTCGCCTACCCCAAGCTGACGCGCTTCGTCCTCGACGATGTGATCACCCCCGGGCGACGGGATCTTCTCGGCGGGGCGATCGTCGGGCTGCTGGCCGCCTTCGCGCTGCGCGACGCCTTCAATTCGCTGCGCATCCGCCTCAACAACCGCTTCGAACAGAACGTCATCTTCGACATCCGCCGGCAGGTCTACGGGCGGCTCCAGGAGCTGCCACCGGCGTGGTTCGACCACCGGGCCACGGGGGATCTCATGACCCGGGTCATCGAGGACGTCGGGGCGATGGAGCGCCTGCTGATCGACGGCACCGAGCAGGGCGTGGTCGCGGTGCTCGGGGTGGTGGGAGTGGCCACCCTGCTCTTCCTGAACGACCCGTTCCTCGCGGGGGTCGCCCTGGTGCCCGTGCCCCTGCTGGTGGCCGGGGGCGTGTGGTACACGCGGACCGCCGCGTCCCGGTACCGGGCCCGGTCCCGGGCCAGCAGCGCCATGAACGCCCTGCTCATGGACAACCTCCAGGGCATCCGGCAGATCAAGCTCTTCGGGCGCGAGGCCCACGAAGAGGCGCGGTTCGCGGAGCGGGCCGACGCGCTGCGCCAAGGCGCCCTGACGGTGATGAAGGCCTGGGCGGCCTACAACCCGGTGATGCAGTTCGCCGCGGCCCTCGGAACGGTGCTCGTGCTCTGGCTGGGCGGGCGCAAGGTGCTCGACGGATCGATGAGCGCGGGGGCGCTGGTGGAGTTCCTGCTGTTCCTCGGGATGTTCTATGCCCCGCTGAACGTCCTCCACCAGTTGAACCAGATGTCCCAGTCGGCGCGGGCGGCGGGCGAGCGGATCTTCGACATCCTCGACGCCCCGCCTGAACCCCCGGGCGACGGGCCGGCCGAAGCCCACCCCGGGGCCTCCGCGCCCCACCGTTTCCGGGGCGATGTGGTCTTCAGCGGCGTGTCCGCCTCCTACGAGGGCCGCGCCGAGGCGCTGGCGGGCATCGACCTGGAGGTGCGGGCCGGACAGACCATCGCCCTGGTGGGTCCGACCGGTGCGGGCAAGTCCACGCTGGTGAACCTGCTGCCCCGGTTCTACCCGATCGCCGCGGGGCGGATCACCGTCGACGGACGGCCGCTGGAATCCATCCCGTTGGCGCACCTCCGCTCCCAGATCGCCGTCGTGAGCCAGGAGCCCTTCCTCTTCAACGGCACCATCCGCGAGAACATCCTGTACGGCCGGCTCGACGCCTCCGAGGCCGAGATGATCGCGGCTGCCGAGACGGCCAATGCCGCGGAGTTCATCCGTCGCCTGCCGGAGGGTTTCGACACCCGGGTCGGCGAGCGGGGCATCCGCCTGAGCGTCGGTGAGAAGCAGCGCATCAGCATCGCCCGGGCCCTGCTCAAGGACGCACCGATCCTCATCCTCGACGAGGCCACGGCCAGCGTGGACACGGCCACCGAACGCCTCATCCAGGAGGCGCTCCGACGGCTGATGAGCCACCGGACGAGCCTCGTGATCGCCCACCGCCTCGGGACCATCCGCGACGCCGACCTGATCGTGGTGCTCAAGGACGGTCGCATCGTGGAGCGTGGGACCCACACCGGACTCCTCGCCGCCGAGGGGCTCTACGCCCGCCTGCACCGGGCCCAGGAGGCCACGGCGGCCCTCCAATGACCGGCCTTTCGACGATGACCACCCCTCCCTTCACCACCCCATGGACGCCCTGATCGCCCAACTCGACCGCCACCTCCGCAGGCGCCCCGTGCTCGGGCGCGACGTGTACCTCGCCAAGACCGCCGTGGTCGTCGGCGACGTGACCCTCGGCGACGAGTCCAGCGTCTGGTACGGGGCCGTGCTGCGGGGGGACATCAACCGGATCGTCGTGGGCCGTGGCACGAACATCCAGGACAACGCCGTGCTGCACCTGGCCGATGAATTGCCGTGTCTCCTGGGCGACCACGTCACGGTCGGCCATTCCGCCAACGTGCACGCCTGCACCGTGGGCGACCGCTGCCTGGTCGGCATGGGGGCGACGATCCTCGACGGCGCGGTGATCGGCGAGGAGTGCCTCATCGGCGCCCATGCCCTGGTCACGCCGGGCACCCGGATCCCGGCCGGCTCGATGGTGCTGGGCTCGCCCGCCAAGGTCGTCCGCCCGCTCACCCCCGAGGAGCGCTCACGGCTCAAGCACTGGGCCGACAAGTACGTGGTCAACGGCGCCTACTGCCTGCGCCACGGGTTGCACGTCGGCCAACCGCTGTGAACGGGCCCGTCGACGGGCCCTGTCTGCGGGCGCGCCGCTTCAGCCCGCGTTCTCCAGCGGCAGGGCGCTGATCTCGAGCATCCGCTCGATGGGCCTGCGGGCGCGCTCCAGGATCGCCGGCGGCAACTCGACCTGCGGCTCGAGGGTGGTCATGCAGTCACGGAGCTTCTCGAGGGTGTTCATCTTCATGAAGCGGCACTCGTTGCAGGCGCACCGATCGGTCGGCGCGGGGATGAAGTGCTTGTCGGGGCACTCCTTCTGAAGGCGGTGCAACATGCCCGCCTCGGTGGCGATGATGATGTCCTTGGCGGTCGTCTTCCGGCACCACGCCACCATCTTCTCGGTCGAGCAGACCTCGTCGGCCAACATCCGCACCGATCGGGTGCACTCCGGGTGCGCCACGACCGGGGCCCCGGGGAACTGCTGGCGGATCCGGGTGATGGCCTGGTGGGTCCACTCCACGTGGACGTAGCAGTTGCCCTTCCAGAGGGTCATCGGCCGCCCCGTCTGCTCGATCACCCAGGCGCCCAGATTCTCGTCGGGCACGAAGAGCAGCGGACGATCCTTCGGGGCATGCTGCACGATCTTGACCGCGTTGCCGCTGGTCACGATGCAGTCGCTCAGGGCCTTCACCTCGGCCGAGCAGTTGATGTAGGCGATGGTGTAGAAGTCGGGATTCGTGGCCTGCAACTCCCGCAGCTTGGAGGCCGGACAGCTTTCCTCGAGGGAACAGCCCGCGTCGCGATCCGGCAGGATGACCCGCTTGCCCGGGTTGAGGATCTTGGCCGTCTCGGCCATGAAGTGCACGCCGCAGAAGACGATCACGTCCGCCGGGGTCCTCGCCGCCTGCTGGGACAGGCCGAGCGAATCGCCGACGAAATCGGCCACGTCCTGGATCTCCGGCACCTGGTAGTTGTGGGCCAGGATCACCGCGTTGTGACGCCGCTTCAGTTCGAGGATCTCCCGGGACAGGGCATCGACCTGCGCCGGCGGCACAGGCTTGCGGACGGAAGCGATCATGGTTTCGGACGCATGGACCATGAGGAGGACGCTAAGGCCCGGAACCTCCGGTGCCAAGGTCCGGCTCCGGCACGGGCACGCTCATCACCTCCTTTGGACACGGCCACCACCCGGGTGTCACGCCGGAAAACGACCCTTCGTCGAACCGGGGTCGCGCCCACCGGCGGAACCTTGTCGGTGCGGCGTCTGGCAACCGATCTCCTCCGATCCTTCCCTCCCGGCCCTCAGAGGCCTAGGGTTGGCCCCTGTGTTTCGGCCGTGCATCGATCTGCGCAATGGGAAGGTGGTCCAGATCGTCGGGGGGACCCTCGACGATGCGGGCACGTCCACGCTCACCCGTTTCGAGTCCGAGCGCCCGCCGTCCTGGTATGCGGAACTCTACCGGAAGGACGGCCTCACCGGCGGCCATGTGATCGCCCTCGGGCCGGGCAACGAGGCCGCGGCACGTGGCGCCCTCGGGGCCTGGCCGTGCGGCCTGCAGTACGGCGGCGGGGTGAATCTCGACAATGCCTCGACCTGGCTTGAGGCCGGGGCCTCGCAGGTCATCGTCACCTCGTGGGTGTTCCGCGACGGGATCCTCGACCGGCAACGCCTGGCCGACCTGGTCCAGCGCGTGGGCAGGGAACGCCTCGTGCTCGACCTGAGCTGCCGCAAGCGCGACGGCCGCTACTGGGTGGTCACCGACCGTTGGCAGCGCTTCACCTCGCTCGAGGTCGACGAGGCGATCTGCCACGACCTGGCCCGCTCCTGCTCCGAGTTCCTCATCCATGCGGTGGATGTCGAGGGGCTGTGCCGGGGCATCGACCTCGGGTTGGTCGAGTCGCTGGCGCGCTGGTGCCCCATTCCGGCGACCTATGCCGGCGGAGCCCGATCGATCGAGGACCTCAGGACCGTGGAACGCGTCGGTGGAGGCCGCATCCACCTCACCATCGGCTCGGCGCTGGACCTCTTCGGCGGATCCGACGTGCGCTACGCCGACTGCGTCGCGTTCAACCGGTCCCTCACCTCCGACTCCCTCACCCCATGACCCCCAAGCATGTCCGCCTCTTCATCAAGCCCGGTTGCCCCTGGTGCGACGAGGCCATCGAGTGGCTCGATGCCCGCCAGATCGGCTATGAGACGCTCGACGTGATCCGCGACGCCGCGGCCCGGGCCGAGATGCGCGAACTCACCGGACAGACCCGGGCTCCGTCGATCGAGTGGGACGGCCACGTGCTGGCCGACTTCGGGGCGGACGAACTCGAGGCCTGGGCGGCCCGATTGGGCTACACGGTCTGAGTCTCCGATCGCCCGGGGATCGGACTCCTTGAACCCGGACGGGCGCCTGCGGGGTTACGGATTGGCCGCGCCGGGCGATCCACCGAGCCGGCTCGAGGCCTTCCAGGCCGTCGGCTGATCGAAGGAGGCACCAGGGTTCTTCAACTCCAGGGTATACCCGCGACCATCGGCCTCGATCGGCCAAGGCGCGACATCGTCGTAGGCCAACCGGAGCATCAGTGTGCCGTCGGGCGCATGGAGCCTGAGGGTGTCGCCGCCATTGCCGAGGCCGAACCCGAATTCACCCAGCGGCACGGGCCCCGCCGGGAACGCCCGCTGGAACCGCAGGGCCTCCTGGCAGAGCACGGCGTATCCGCCGGCGGGAATCACCCCGCCCGGGATCACGGCGACGTTGTCGTCAGTCGCATCACGCAGGAACCACCCGGTGAGGTCCACCGCCTCCGGGCCGGGATTGTGCAACTCGATCCAATCCCCGGAATCGGCGGCGTCCGACGGATGGTATTGGACCTCGCTGAGCACCACCGGCGGCCGGATCGGGGGCACGGCCGGATAGGCCTCCAGCCGTGCCGTCAGCGTGTTGGTCCCGGGAGGCGGCTGGAACGACCAGCGGGCCTCCGTCGAGTCCATGCCCCAACCGCTCCAACCCGCCAGGCGGAATCCCGGCTTGGGGAGAACCGTGGCCACCAGCGGCACATCGCGGAAGAACGTACCCACCCACGGAACGGGCTCGGCCACGGTGCGATTGAGCCGTACCTGCCCCGCCCCGGCCGGTGAGACCGCCACCTGCATCTGGGCCAAGCCGGATTTCAGGCCGAAGTGGGCGAGGCAGTCCTGCCGCAGCTTCGCCGGGCGCCTGCGGGCGAAGTCGCTCAACGAATCGATGTTCTTCTCCCAGGTCGCCTGGGTGAACGGCTCGTACTCCGCCTGATACGGCTTGCCGTACCCGCGTTTCTGCAGCTCGGCGAAGCTCCAGCGCTGGAGGTGCCGGGGGATCTCGGGCCGGATCACCGCGGCCATCGCGCGGATCGTCGCCTCCACCCGCTCCTCACGGAAGGGACCGTTCAGGAAGTCGGCGCACCGCTGGATGAAGCGGGTCCTCACCTCCGGGTTGGCCAGCAGGCGCCGCAGCATCAGGGTGCGGCCGCCCTCGTTGGGCCAACCCGTGCCCGTGCCCGTGCCGGCGGTCAGGAAGGCGAACATGTTGTCATAGTTCGCATAGTCACGGGCCATGGCGGGGACGTACACCTCGGGACGCCACAGGTGGAAGCCGTAGTCCTGGTCGTACACGATCCATCGGAATCGGCCGTTCGGAACCCGCGGCCGCCAGCACTTGATGTTGCCGATGTCGAAGTTCTGGAAGTAGGCGACCGACGCCTGGTACTCGAGGAAGTTGTCGAGGTCCAGGTACCGCTCGACCAGCGTCTGCAGGTTCGTGGCGACCGAGAGATCCCGCGAAGCCATGAATGAGCGCATCGCCGTGTAGGCCTGGCTGTCGCCGGCGATCACCGTGCCGTAGCCCTCGATCAGGTCGAGCCCGCCCCGGGGCACCTCGTGGTTGCCGATGACGGAGTGCTCGTTGAGCTTCTCGCGCAGGTTGTGGATCCCCCAGTAGTCGCCGTTGAGGTACACGACCGCCGGCCGGTAGGCCTGGGTGTCGAGCCCCGTGTCGGCGATCAGACGCTGCATCATCGCATCGCGCATCAGCGTGAACTGCCCGTTCACGAAGTAGCTGCCATAGGTGGTCACCGGCCCGAACTGGGTGATCGGCGAACGCACCGCCGTCTGGTGGGTGCTTTGGTTGTCGTTGCCCGAATTCCGCAGCACCAGCGCCTCGAACTGGTCCATCGGCCGGTCCGGGAAGAAGCGGTGGGCCAGCGTGCCATCGCCATACTTGGCCCGCGCCGAGAGCGCATAGGACTTCTGCGGGTACCCCCGAGAACCCCAGCCTCCATAGACGGACATGCCGACCTTCTGGCGGACCTTCGACTGGCGGTCGGTCTCGAAGAACTCGAAACCCACCTCGATCTCCCGGTCTTTCCAGGCGTTGGAGCCGGAATACGGATAGCTCTGCAGCACCTGCCCGCTGGCGTTGAGCACACTGGTGCCCATGCCGATGAGGTAGCCGTTCTTGAAGTCGAAGTTCGAGGCCGCCGCCGCCAGCGAGATGACCGGCAGATCGTGGGACACCCCGAAGAAATAGCTGCGCATCGACTCCGCGCTCGACCTCGCCTCGAGGTAGGCCTTGGCCCGGACCACCATGGAGCGCTGGACGCGCAACGGGCCCGACCATGCCGGCGAGACCACCGTGACCGGATCGCCGTTGGTCGTGTAGCGGATCAGGGCGTTGGTCGGGGACCCGCGCAGTTCCAGCAGCACCTCGGCCCCTGCGGCGTGGAACCCCGAATCGACCGAAAACACCGGTGGCGGCAGAGGCGGGCCCACCGAGACGGCGCCATTGGCCGCTCCCGGCGTGACCTGCGACTTGGCATACACCACCCATTCCCCGGCCTCGGGGTTGGGCGGGCGCCCGAGCGACTCGTTGGGCCCCAATCTCGGGATGGCCACCTCGTCGACCCGGCGACCGTCCGGATCGCGGAGCGTCAGGGTCTCGCCGGCGGCATCCAGTCGGAAGTCGGTGTGCAGTTCGGAGCCGGGCCCGAGGCGATCCAGGCCCGAGGCGAAGACCAGGATCGACTGGCCGGGCTGGATCCACCGCTCGGGGAAGCGCCACCGGCCCGGCCGCAGCGGATCATCGGACAGGGCATGGCCGGTCAGGTCGATCGCCTGGTCCTGCGGGTTGGTGACCTCGATCCAGTCCCAGAAGGCGCCGGAGGCGTCGGGAGCCACGCCCGTGTTGTCGCTCATCACCTCGGTGATCCGGAGGCGCCCGGTGACGGCTCCCTCGGTGAGCAGGCGGTAGAACAGCGGCGTCGGTCCGGCCGGCTCGGGGATGCGCACCCGGAAGCGCCCGGGAACCACCTCGGAGACCGAAGCCGTGGGATCGAGCACCCAGACCGGGGATCCGACCAGGCGCTCGGCCACCTGCACGCGATGGGATGCCGAATCACCGGGATCGGCCGAGACATCGAAGGTGAACCCACCACCGGCGGGGCGCTGGAGGGACTCCGGAATCAGGACCGGGGTCTGGATGGCCGGAGACTGCAGGCCTTGGGCGCGGAGCCCGGCTGGTGCCAGTGGCGCGAGCGCGACCGTCGCCAACACGCCGACGAACAGGCCCCGGAGCGTGGGCGCCTTCACAGGCGGCTCTCCAGCTTGCGGGCCCGTCGGATCCAGACCGCGTTGCGCGACTTCTCGAAGGCCGCCGAGTGGTCGCCGTCGGCCAGCACCTCGTCGATCTCGGCCTGGGCTTCGTCCACCCGGCCCTTCGAGGCGAGCAGTTCGGCATACTGGACGCGCGCACGGGGATAGCTGTTGTGCTCCAGCACGCGCTTCCAGTTCAGCAGCGCGGCATCGACCTCGCCGAGCGCCGTCTGCGTCTCGGCCAGCGCCATGAGCGTGTAGCCGAAATCATGGCGGGCATCGGCCGCGAGGACCTTCTCCAACAGCGGCTTGGCCTCGGCCGCCCGGCCCTGCCGCAGCAGGCACTGGCCGAGGTGGCTCAGGGTGTCGTCGTCTTCCGGGTCCCGCTCCAGCGCCTTGCGGTAGCAGGCCTCGGCCTTGGTCAGCTTGCCCCGCGAAAAGTAAACGTCGCCCAGGTCGGAGTGGTCGCGGGCCTTGTCGAGGTGGTGGATGCGGGCCTCCAGTTCCTTGATGCGTCGCCGGTCGGCCGCCCCCGGCAGTTCAAAGCCGCGCAGGCCCAGCCCACCCGCGGCCGGCCCCTGCATCCGGTACACCATGAAGTAGTAGAAGAGCGCACTGAAGGTGGTGAAGAGAAAGATGAACACCGCCCAGATCCATTCCTCGCGGCGGATCGCGTCCACGAGCATCCAGATCTGGAAACCAACGAGCAGCAGCACCAGGGGGTTCCCCAGCGACACCTGCATCAATTCCTGAATCAAGCCGAGCATCGGGCAAGAGCCTAGGCGAAGCCGGGAAAATGGAAACCACGCGCAGTCAAAAAGCCGGAGGCCCTGGTCCGGAGGCTGGACCCACGGGCTAATCCATTGAGCCCGGTGGCGTTTTGCCGTTTCATGCGCTGCATGACTTCCGCCGCCGTGGCCACCGTCCGCGTCCCGGGCACCACCGCCAACCTGGGCTCGGGTTTCGACACCCTGGGATTGGCCGTCGCCTTCTACAATCGGGCCAAGGTCCGTCGGCGGGCCGACCGGCGGATCGAGATCACCTCACCCATCGCCGAGGCGTCCCGGGCCGG
>Ga0068877_10002375_pt1 | contig 15215 bp, 12 predicted proteins | sample NOAtaG_FD_66437 | JGI IMG/M metagenome (GOLD analysis project Ga0068877, IMG submission 66437) | Freshwater lake microbial communities from Lake Erie, under a cyanobacterial bloom - NOAA_Erie_Diel6S_1000h metaG | ecosystem: Environmental > Aquatic > Freshwater > Lake | place: USA: Ohio, Lake... | reverse complement strand
ATCCACGACGACATCATCGTCTACCGGATGGATGAGGATGATTTTCTGGTCGTCTGCAACGCCAGCAACCGGGAGAAGGTGATCGCGCACATCAACGCTGTCAAGGATGCGGGTGGGTTTGTGGCGAGCCTGGAGGACCAGACGAGCAAGACGGCGATGGTGGCGGTGCAGGGGCCGAGGGTGATCGAGTTTATCAGTGCCGTGAGCCAGGAGATACCGGGGCTGAAGCGGTACACGTTCGCGGTCAAGAACCTGCTGATTGCCAAGTTGATCGTTAGCCGAACTGGGTACACGGGCGAAGACGGCGTGGAGGTGATCCTGCCAGCGGGGATGATCGACATGGCGATGACGATGATTATGAAGAAGGCCCCCGAGGGGTTGATCCGCCCCTGCGGCCTGGGCGCACGCGACACGCTTCGGCTGGAGGCGGGGATGCCGTTGTACGGGCACGAGTTGACGGAAGAAACAAACGCACTGGGGACGGGTCTTGACTTTGCCATTGCCCTGGACAAAGAAGCGGTCGATGATGGGGAGGCGTTTGTCGGTGCCGACGCGCTGAAGCGCTCGCGCGACAGTGGCGGCCCGCCGACGAAGCTGGTGGGCCTGAAGGTCGATGGGAAGCGCTCGGCACGGCAGGGGATGAAGGTCATCGTCGGTGGGCGCGAGGGGGGAGTGGTTACCAGCGGTGCGCCCAGCCCGACGCTGGGCATCTGCATCGCGATGGCCTATGTGCCGTCGGCGAGCAGCACGCCTGGGGTGCAGGTGGAGATTGATACGGGCAAGGGTGACCGCTTGGGGGCGACGGTGTGTGCGCTGCCGTTTTATAAGGCGCCGAAGGTGAAGGTCTGAGGGGGTTGGATATCTTGGGCCCGCACTGCTATTTCAGATACCCCCGCAGCCCATGCACGCCACCTTCGCGGCCGAAGCCGCTTTCTTTGTACCCGCCGAAGGGTGAGGCGGGGTCGAACTTGTTGTAGGTGTTGAGCCAGACGACGCCGGCATCGAGTTTACGGGCCATTTCGAGGGCTTTGCTTCCTTTGTCGGTCCAGACGCCGGTGCCCAGGCCGTAGGGTGTGTTGTTGGCGCGGGTGAGGGCCTCTTCGGGCGTGCGGAAGGTGAGGACGGAGAGGACGGGGCCGAAGATTTCTTCGCGGGCGACGGCGTGGGCGGGCTGCACGCCCGTGAGCACGCACGGCCGGCAGAAGAACCCTTTGCCAAACCCTGCCGTAGCGCTCCCTGCATCCATTTGACCATTTGGCAATTTGGCCATTTGACCATTTCCACCAACATACAGCCCCGCCCCCTGCTTCACGCCCAGTTTCAGGTACCCCTTGATCTTGTCGAGTTGCGCCCGGCTGTTGATCGCGCCGATGTCGGTGTTCTTGTCCAGAGGGTCGCCGACGCGGAGGGTTTTGAGGCGATATTTGAGTTTCCGCACGACCACCTCGGCGATGCTTTCTTGCACGAGCAAGCGCGAGCCTGCGCAGCAGACGTGCCCCTGGTTGAAGTAGATTCCTTCGATGATCCCCTCGACGGCCTGGTCGATGCTGGCGTCCTCGAAGATGATGTTGGCACCCTTGCCGCCCAGTTCGAGGGTGAGGCGCTTGTGGGCGGCGCCAGGCCCGGGGTTGTGCCGGGCGACGGCCAGGGCGATCTGTTTGCCCACGTCAGTGCTGCCGGTGAAGGCGATCTTGTCGATGCCGGGGTGGTTGACAATCGCGGCGCCGGTGCGTCCGTCGCCGGTGACGATGTTGACGACGCCCGGCGGCAGCTCAACCTCGGCACAGATCTCGGCTAGGCGCAGGGCCGTCAGCGGGGTCGTCTCAGCGGGCTTGAGCACGACGGTATTGCCACAGGCCAGGGCGGGGGCGATCTTCCACGCCGCCATGAGCAGGGGGAAGTTCCAGGGGATGATCTGCCCGCAGACACCGACGCCCTTTGGGTAGGTCGGTGGGTAGGTCGGCTCTCCGAGCCGAGCGTGTTGTGTTTGCGTAGACGCACGAGGGTCGGCTCGGAGAGCCGACCTACCCGAGGGCAAGTATTCGAGTTTGTCGGCCCACCCGGCGTGGTAGAAGAAGTGCTGGGCGGCCAGGGGGATGTCCACGTCGCGGGATTCGCGGATCGGTTTGCCGCCGTCGATGGTTTCGAGGACCGCCAGTTCGCGGGCGCGCTCTTGGATGCGCCGGGCGATGCGGTAGAGGTACTTGCCGCGCTCGCTGGCGGGGAGGGCCTGCCACGGGGCGAGCGCCGAGCGTGCGGCATGGACCGCGGCATCGACATCGGCGGGGGAGCCTTGCGCGATCTCGCCAAGGGTCTCTTCGGTCGCCGGGTTGATGGTGGGGAAGTACTCAGCCGATGCGGGTGGCGTGAAGCGTCCGTTGATGAAGTGCCCGCTTTGCGGCGCGATGGAGACCTTGGTCGTTTCGGGAGCGGGGGCATAGTCCCACGCCATGGCGGGGACGGGCATTGTGGCGGCCCCCTTTGCGGGCTTGGATTTGGGCGCACTCTTGGGCGCGCTGGGGCGGGCGGGTCCCTTGCGGGTGTTTGCGGGTGCCTTGGCCATAGGGACGAGTCTATCGCGCAGGTGAAGGCTGCCGGGGGCGTCGATGGATGAGCCCCTACGATTTCGGCGTGCCTATTCGTGTGCAGCAGTATCAAGAGACGCCCAACCCCAACGCCCTCAAGTGCGTGCTCGATGCCCGCGTGGCCGTGGGGTCGAGGGCGTATCGGGAGGCCCATGCCGCGGCTGGGGACCCGCTCGCCCGCGCGGTGCTTGCGATTCCGGGTGTGGTCAACTTGCTGCTGCACGAGGACTGGTTGACGGTCGGCAAGTCGCCGGGGGCGAAGTGGGCGCCGGTCAAGGCCGCGTTGGAGAGCGTGCTTGCCACGATCGACCCGCCGACGCTCTGAGGTGCCTGTGCCTGGCGAGGCCCTGGGGGTCGCAGAAGCCGCGCGCGACCGGGAGATTGCCCGGCTGGTGGTTTCGTGGTTTGAGGGTGCCGCACGCCCGCTGGCGTGGCGAACGGACCTGGGCACTTCGCCGGTGCCGCGTGATCCGTATACGTGCCTGGTCGCCGAGGCGATGTCGCAGCAGACGCAGATAACGCGGGTGGAGGCGTATCTGGAGCGGTTTTTGGAGCGGTTCCCATCTGTAGCGGCGCTTGCCCGGGCCGATGAGGTGGACGTGCTGGCGTTGTGGTCGGGCCTTGGGTATTACCGCCGGGCGCGCAACCTGCACGCCGCGGCGAGGGTGATCGCCGAGCAGTTTGACGGTCGCGTGCCCGAGGACGTGGCCGAGCTTCGCCGGTTGCCGGGTGTGGGTTCGTACACGGCTGGGGCGGTCGCGTCGATTGTGTTTCATCGGCGTGCGCCGCTGGTTGATGCCAACGTCCAGCGCGTGCTACAACGGCTGGACGCGCATGAGGCGACCGGCAAGGAGGCGTCGGCATGGGCGTGGGAACGTGCCGGGGGTTTGCTCGATGCCCTCGGCTCGGCGGAAAAGTTGCCCGCGTATGCACGCCTGAACGAAGGTCTGATGGAACTGGGCGCAACGATCTGCCTGCCGATGCCCGCTCAGGCGCGGTGCGGGTCTTGCCCGCTTGCGGGCCACTGCCTGGCAAGGGCCAAGGGGCTTGTCGGGGTGATCCCCAGGCCCAAGGGGGTGAGCGTCAAGAAGAGGCTCGTGTGCGCGGTAGTCGTTGTCGTCGATGCCGGCGGGCGCGTGCTCGTCGAGCAGCGTGCCGAGAGTGGGATGTGGTCGAAGATGTGGCAAGCGCCGACGCTCGAGTGCGCCAAACGCCCGACGCAGCAGCAGGTCGCCGAGTTTGCGGTCATGAAATCCGCCGATGGTGCCAGGCTTGTGCGTGCGGGGGGGTTTGTGCACCAGACGACGCACCGGACGATCCGGTTTGTGGTCTTTGCCGTGCGTGCGGTTGCGTGCCGGCGTAAGGGAGGGGCGGGGCGAAAGTGGGTGCAGCCGGGTGCGTTGCAGGGGCTGGGAATCTCTACTGCGGCTAGGCGTGCGATCGAGATGGGGGTGGGCGCATTTGGGTACCCCGGACCTCCGGGCCGGGCGTCTTGAACTCGTTGGCTCACCGAACGCAGATAGGTGGTAGATGGGAAGCCCGGCCCGGAGGTCCGGGGTACCCGGGGGCCGCGATCTGGGTCTGATCCGACTAACCTGTGTTCATGCGTCCGGGGTGGAAGGAAAACCTGCTGCCAGTGCTGGCCGTGCTTGTTGCGGGGTTGGCCGGTGTGCTCACCGTGGCGACGGCGTTGCCGGTGTCGGTGCGTGTGGGGTTGTCGCTGCTGGGGATCGCCGCGGGCGTGGGGTTGGTCGTGGCGTGGTCGTTGCGTCGTGGTGCGCAGGTCGAGCGGATCACGGCAGAAGTTCGGCGGATGCTCGCGCCGGGGCACGGGCCGTCCGTCGAGGCCGCACGCTCGCTGACGAGCAGCGTGCAGGGTGGCCCGCAGGACGAACTGGCGGAACTTCGCACAACCCTCGGGCAACTGGGCCAGCGGATGGCGACGCAGGTCAAGGAGACGGCTAAGAAGGGGCGCAACCTTGAGTCGGTGCTCGATGCGCTCGTGGACCCGGTGATTGTTACAGACCAGGCCGACGAGGTGCTCATGTGCAACGCCGCGGCCGAGCGGCTCTTTGCCGCCCCGCGTGGGACGCTTGCGGGCCGGCCGGTGCAGGGGCTTTTGACGCGGCGTGAGATTCTGGACCTGCACCACGCCGCGCACAAGGGCACGAGCGGGTCGGGGCGAGTAACGCTGACGACGGAGGCGGGGCCGAGGGTCTTTGACGTGGCTGCCGCGCCGCTGCCCAACGCGTGGGGGACGGGTGTTTTCGGCGTGCTGCTGGTGCTGCGCGACATCACGAGCCTGGCGCAGGCGGTGCAGATGCAGACGGACTTTGTCGCCAACGCCAGCCACGAGCTGCGCACGCCGATCGCGGCGATCAAGGCCGCGACCGAGACGCTCGCTGGCGGCGCGATCGATGAGCCTGTGATGCGCGGCAAGTTGATGGGCACCATCGGCACGCACGCGATGCGGCTGGAGGAACTCGTCCACGACCTCATGGACCTCTCCAGGCTCGAGACGCCCACGCTCAGTGTCGAGATCGAGCCGATCTCTTGGCCCGAGTTGGTTGCCAGCATCCGTCAGACGTTCGACCCTGCGTGCGCGGGCAAGAACATCAGGCTGCACCTGGTGCTGGACCCGGGGTGCAACGGCTTTGCCGGCGACCGGCGGCTCATCGGGCTGATCTTGCGGAACTTTATCGACAACGCGGTGAAGTTCGCGTACGCAGACTCAACGATCCAAGCGCAGATTACCCGCACGGGTGCGGGCGTGCGCATCGAGGTAGCCGACAGCGGGCAGGGGATACCGCTGGCGCACCAGGAGCGTGTGTGGGAGAGGTTTTATCAAGTTGATCCGGCACGGACGGGTTTTTCAACCCGCCGGGGGACGGGGCTGGGGTTGGCGATCGTCAAGCATGCCGTGGGCGTGCTCAAGGGCGAGGTTGGCCTGACGAGCACCTGGGGGCAGGGGACGCGCGTGTGGGCGGAGCTGCCGTGGTGCCAGATCGAGCGGAGCCAGGCCAGGAGCATCGGGGGCGCTGCATGAGCGAGGTCGCGACGCTGGTGCTGCTGCGCCACGGCAACGCCGAGCGCCCGATGCCTGACGGCACCGACGAGGTCAGGGCCTTGACTGCGCGTGGGGAGCGACAGGCGCGCCATATTGCCGGGCTTTTCCAGCAGCGCGGCTGGATGGGTGAGGGTGTACGCATCGTTTCCTCACCCCTTGTGCGTGCCGAGCAGACGGCACGGATCGTCGCGGGTGCCTTGCGGGTTGAAGTTGAGATCGACAACCGCCTGAGCACTCACGCTGATATGCCCGAGCAGATTGAATCAGCGATCGAGCACGCGACCGCACAGGGCGTGCTCGTGCTTGTCGGGCACAACCCGACGCTCAGCCTGCTCGCGCACGCACTGCTGGAATCTCCGCAGACGCACGAACGTACCTGGACAGGGGAGTTGCGCACGGGCGAGGGGCTCGTGATGCGCTTCGCCGGGGTTATGCGGCCGGGTGGGGGGAGGTTTGTTGAGGCTCTCCGCCTGCTGGACGACGAGCCGGGCGGGTGATGCGTGCCAGCCCGCGCCGGTGTGTTTGAGAGGCTTTTTGAGAAATCCAAGGCGGCGGGCTGGAAGCCCGCCCCACCGGGTGCCGGCACGGTTTCTATGCCTCGTCCTTGAGTGCCGTGATCCGGGCGAGCAGCGGGTGCCCCTCGCGCTTTTTGCGGGCCAGGGCCTGGACGACCAGTTCGGGGACCATCGAGCGCAGGGGGTGCAGGTCGTGCCCCATGGCCGTGAGCTGGCGGATGAGCGAGGAGCTGGTGTAGGCAAAGTCTTGCCCGGCGACGACGAAGGCGGTCTCGATGTTGGCGATGGCCCGGTTGGTCAGCGCCTGCTGCACCTCGCTCTGCAGGTCAGAGAGGTTGCGGATGCCGCGGAGCAGCACTGCGGCCCCCGCGCTGCGGGCAAAGTCGACGGTCAGGCCCTCGAAGCTTTCGACGCTGACGGGCGCGGCGTCGGGCGCGTCGGAGCCTTTGACCAGCTCGCGCAGCATCGCCACGCGTTCGTCGATGGTAAAGAGCGCGTCCTTGCCCGGGTTGCGGCCAACGGCGACGATGATGCGGTCAAAGAGCCTGCGCCCGCGGGTGATCACGTCCAGGTGCCCGTTGGTTACAGGGTCGAAACTGCCCGGAAAGATGGCAACGTGCGTCGGCATGGGCAGGCTCACTCTGTCGCGTCGGTCTCAGAAGGGCACGTCTAGGGAGAAACTGAAAAGCCGCGTTTGGTCAAAGTCCTCCCTGACGAAGGCCCTGGCAAAGTCGAAGGCCAGCGGCACCGGCCCGAGCTGCGGGATGTACAGCCGAAGGCCTATGCCCACCGAGGCTCGATATTCATCTAGGCTTACCTCGTTGAGCAGCGTGCCCGTATCGGTGAAGACAACCACCGAGATCGTCTCGCCAACCAGCGGCTTTTCGATCTGTGCGCCGGCGAAGAAGCTGAACGTGCCGCCGATGGAGTCAGCCGAGGGAGAGCCGTTGGTCTGCACGCCGCGCGGGCCGACGCCCTGGAACCTAAAGCCGCGGAAGTCGCGCCCGCCGAGGTTGAAGTTTTCGTAGAACGGCACGTCGTCGGTGCTCTGCGGGATGTACCCGGCCGAGGTCCGCAGCAGCAGCACGGTGCGCTTGCCCAGCGCGTCCTCGTCGATGGGGATGTACGCGGCGGCATCGGCGTTGAATTTGGTGAAGGTGAAGTCCCCGCCCAGCAGGCCGAACTGCTCGGCACCGAAACCCAGGATGGTCCCGCGGGTGGGGCGGATGTTCCTGTCCAGCGACCGCCGGCTCATCTGGGCCTTCAGGCCCGTCAGCTCGTTGGTCCCCCGCTCCTTGATGACGGCCGTCGCGGCGTCGTTGTCGATGCTGCTGATGTTGACCAGTTCACCGCGTGCCGAGACTGAGCCGGACCAGACCTCGCCGAAGCGCCGCCCCACGCCCAGGCTGAGGAAGGTGCGCCCCTCGTTGTAGGTATCAAAGTCGCGCCGGCGGTAGCCCACGGCCGCCGAGCCTGAATAGTCTGTGTCGAAGAGGTAGGGGTTGCTCAGCGAGAGGACGTAGTTCTGCGTCTGGCTGCCCGGCGCGAGCGTGAGGTTGAAGGTCTGCTGCGCACCCCGGAAGGCCTTGCCGCTGAAGAACTCACCGAACGAGTCGGGCGTGTCGAAGATATCAAAGTTCCGCTGCGTCAGCGAGACCTGCCCGACGACGCCGCCGTCGCTGCTGGCGCTGGCGCCGAAGCTGAACGAGCCGGTGTTGGTCTCGGCGACCTCGACGAGGATGTCGCGGTAGCCGGGGTTTTGCGAGTCCTCGCGCTGTGTCGTTACGCGGATGGCGTTGCGGTCGAAGATGCCGCTGTCGACCAGCCTCCGCTCGGTCTCGCGCAGCGCCACGCCGTTGAGGGGCTGATCGGGCTTGACAGTAATCATCCGGCGGACGACCTTGCTCTGCGTCGCCTCGTTGCCCTTGACGGTGATCATCCCGGTCATCGCCCGGCTGCTCTCGCTGACGATGAAGATCACGTCCGCCTGCGTGCCGTTGTCGATCTGCCTGGTGAAGGCCCGGATCGACGTGTCCACGAACCCCATCTGCAAATAGGCGTCGCGCAGAGCAAAGCCCGCCTGCGTCACCCCGTCTGTCGAGAGCGCCTCGCCAGCCCGAAGGGGCATCAGCGTTGCCGCCTGCCGGGGGCTGATGATCTGCGTCGGCTCTTCCGACCCGTCGGGCGTGTTGTCCTCCTGCACCACCTGGATGCCACGCACCGTGAACCTGGGCCCCTCATCGACGACAAACTTCACCACCGCCTCGCGGTTGTTCGGCGAGATGATGATCTCGCGGTCCACACGCGCACGCAAATACCCCTTGTTGGCGTACAAACCCTCCAGGCTGGCGATGTCCGCAGCCATGTCGTCCTGGTCGATGTACCCCTTGCGCCCCTTGCGCTGGCGCGGCTCGCGCACCGTCGCCACGCGGATCGGCTCGTCGAGTTTCAACTTTGGCGAGATTGACACGCCCCCAGGCGAAAGGTCGATCAGCGACCACTCGCGCGTCAGGGTGCTCCCCTCGAGTTCATCGCTCTCAATGTTCGCGTTGCCCTCAAAGACGATCCTCGTAACCTTCACCGGGTCGCCCTCGCGGATGCGGAAGACCACGATCCCCCGCTCAGCCAGCTCCTTGGTGTCGATCGTTACATCCACCTGATAAAACCCACGCTGCTGGTACAACTGCACAATCCGGCGTTTGGCCCCGTCGAGCAGGAACTGGTTGGCCGGGATCCCTGCCTGGATCCCCACCACCGCCGCGAGGTCGGCGTCGGGGATCTCGCGGTTCCCTGCCGCTTGCACGTCCTGCACGATCGGCGCGGGGGTGAGGTTGTAGGTAACGACCACCCCGCCGTCGTCGAGGAGTTGCACGCTGGCCTGGATCTTCTCGAACAGCCCCAGCCGGGCCATCCGGCGGACGTCCTCGCGGACAGTCTCGGATTCCAGCGGCTGGCCCACCAGCACCCGCACCTGGTTGCGCACCAGCGCCTCCTCGGCGGCCTTGAGGTTGATAAAGACCACGTCGCGCACCGGCCGCGAGTCCATCGCGGCCAAGCGCTCGTCGATGACTTCGACGACGCCCGTGCCCGCCGGTGGTGTCGGGGCCGGGGCTTGGGCGCAGGCGATCTTCGCAGGCACGCCCAGCAGCAACCCCGCGAGCGCGGCCAGCAACGCCGGCGTCGGCCCTGATATTCGTACCCGTCTGTTCAAGTGAGCGTGCTGGTGCATCAGTGATCCCCACGATAGCCCGCAACACCCCACCGCCCCCGGCACCACTCTTCCGACACCAGCCCCGCCAAGGGGCCAACAAGCACAACCCGCCACATCGCGGGCTCGATGCTAGCAGCGGGCACGCCCTCAAGTGAGCAACAACCCTTGCTCCGGCGCAGCGGCCCCGGCGCGCTTGGCTGCCTTGGCCGGGCACCGATCCGCCGCGCGTTGAACTTCTTGTCGCTCGTGCTCTTGCCCGCGCTCCAAAGTTGCCGATGCACGCCGGCGTGGCTACGAATGTCCACGACAATCTGGCTACACATCTGTACATCCCCCGCGTCTTGACACTCCCCCTGCCCGCCTGCCGAGCAATCGGCTTGCTGGCCGGGTTTTTTCTGGCCCCGGCCGAGCAAAGAACTTTTCCATGTCGATGCACACATTCCTCTCGCCCAAGCGCTCGATGCTGCTGGCGTGCGTTGTCTCGGTCCTCGGTGCTGGTGTGATGATCTGGGTCTTCGCCCCCGGCCTCTTTGCCGGGCTACGCACCAGCGAGCTGCTGATCGTCATCGGCCTGCTGACACTCCCCGGCCCGACGTGCTGGGCGATCTGGCGCGAGGCCGTGCAACGCCGCGAGGCCGCACACCGCCGAACACTCGGCACGCACACGCCGGGCCTGGAGGCGCCGGGGAGTGCCAGCGCGGCGGCTTATGCCCACCACACCCACGACGCCGAGCCACCCCCACGCAACCCCCCAGGGCACGCGGGGGCACAACCGGGCAGGCCGCCGGGCAAGCGGGTTTTGCATGAGCCGGCGTATAGCGGGGATCCGCGGCAGAGGGTGTGAATGGACGGCTTTGGGGTGTTTTGTGCTAGTGAACCGCGCGGCGGTCTACGCACAGCCTGCTTTATGGCAGTTTTCTAGCCTTGGCCAGTTTCACGTTCTTATCTACAAGTTCGGGGGGCACAGTAACAAATTCTGAGATCCTCGTACCCGCCACATTGGGATTGCACACGAGATCGCAGGCGCGATCGATTGGCAGCACTGGTCCCCAGTCATGTACGCTTCCAAACGCGAGCATCGCGGGAGGTCGCTTCGGCACATCTGCCGAGGACGCAACCCCAGTAACTGTGCTGGTTGCCCAGTTCAACTCGGCATCAGGAGTGCAGGATACGTCCGTATCACCACAGGCTTTGCAGTGGGTGCCCCAGCACGTCCAACCACGCACCGCCACCCGTGGGATGAACCGCTTCGGCACCAGTTCTATGTACCGCTTTCGGGTGCGTGGGGCTGGTTGCACGGGGATCATCCTACAGGTCGCCAGTTCCGCCCGCGTTAGCAGCGCGAATAAACGCTCGGAGATCATCACGGGACGGTAAGGATAAGCAATATAGTTTGGATAGCAGAGATCACCCTCCCCTGGCCATATTGCAACCAATGGCACATTCGTACGGCTGCCGACAGGCCTGTCGCACCCCTTGCACAACCCGCCCGTAAAGCAGCGGGGGTCAAGCTCGGTTAGCCGCACATCCCCCTCGGGATCAAGACGGCACAACTTGGGATGTGCCCACTGCGAAATCCTCGCGTCCGTCGGCTCAGGAGGGTCAAATCTCATCCGCCCTTCCCCGTCCCCCGTTGCCAGGCAGATTGCTCCACCCAGATCATCCAACGTATCTTGCCAGGTCGCGCCATTGCCGACGATCTTGGGACGATTGATAACCCACGCCTTGTAGCCGTCGGTCGTCTTGACCCATGTGCACAACCAAAAGCGTCCCTCACTCATAAAAATATCCTATATTCGAAACACAATAGCCATTAAGGGCGTCTTGCACCAATCACCGGCCTGCCGCCGGCACTCGGCACACCAAGCCCGATGGGCATAGAGGCTATTTTAGAAATCCAAAGCCACGGGCTGGAAGCCCGTGCCACCGGGTTTGGAGACAGTTTCTTTGGCCCGCGGTCGCCGGGTTTTCTCACGGATGCAACGGATTCCGCGACGCTCAAAGCCCAATCGCTCCACTCGTAGCCACACCCCCTCGCCCCAACGGGGCGACGGGCTGTAGCCACGGGTCAAGCCCGCGCTGCGCGGGCGCAACCCGTGGAAACGTGCGTCCTCTCCCAGACCTGCCCCGGCGGGGCAGAGGAAGCAAACACGGCGAGGTTCCGATACGTCTCGCCATTCCTTCGCCCCGCCGGGGCGAGGAGAAAGAGAGAGGGAGGTACTTTGTCCACGGGTTCCGCAAGGCCCAGGGCGGCCTCGCTCCACCCGTGGCTACACCCCGTCGCCCCGTTGGGGCGGGGAACCGGCCGCGGTGCATCTCTGCTTATCTACTTAGATGATGCTTCAGAAACCAAAGGCCACGGGCGGGAAGCCTGTGCCGCTGGGTTCTGAAATGATCTCTTATATAATACTCTTCGGCACCCCTCCCGCCCCCCTCCCAACCTCCCGCCTCTGAGTGAATCCCCCTCACTTCCCCTTCGGCGGCAACGGCACCACCATGCTCGCCGGCTCCGCGCTCGGCTCCTTCTTCGTCGCCACCTGCCCGCCCGCGCTCACCAGCCGGGCGCGCGTCTTCTGCTGGTTCTTGGCGACCTCGGCGTTCTCGGGCCGTTCGTCGCCGATCGTCTGCGCCTGCGCCTCGCTCAGCCGGTCGACCAGCCGGTCGCGTTCGACCGCAAAGGGTGCCGCGATCACGCCGCTGAGCTGCATCTGGTAGACCGCGCCGACGACCTGCGAGTAACTCAGGTTGAACCCCGTTTCCGGGTTCTCCGGCGAGACCTTGTGCGCCAGCAGTTTGATCAGGTCGCTCACCTTCGTGCTCGTCGTTGCCGTCAGGGCTGAGCCCCCACGCGGGTTGCTGAACATCAGCCGGACAGGCTCCTCGCCCTCCTCGGCTACGAGGAGCAGCCTGTCAGACCAGACACCCGCCAGGCTCGGGCGCGTCAGTTGGGCGTTGCGGCCAAAGAGCACGATCCTCGGCTTGCCCGTCTGCGTTACATACACCAGCGGGCTGGTGCTCGGGACGATGTGCAGGTCAAACTTGTCGATGATCCGCACCCGCGTGATGCTCGGGTCGTTGCGCTCCAGCATCGCGGTGTACGCGGCGATGCGGATCTCCAGTTCCTCGCTGCCGACCAGGTCGCGCAGGGCCAAGTCGGTGTTGGGGTCCGTCGGCGTCGGGCCGAGCAGCTCGGCAGCCTCGGCACGCAGGGGGATCGGCAGGCTCGCGTCCTGGGCGATCTGCCGCAGCGGGGCGGCGGCCTGCGGGTCCTCCAGCCGGGCGCCCACGCGCAACGCCGTCATCCTCGGCACGAGCTCGGCGCTCTGGTACAACGGCCGGACAAACGGCAACGCGGGCTTGTTGAGCGCCTGCAAAATCCACCCGAGTTGCTCGGCCAGCGCGGGGTTCTTCTCCAGTTCCTCGGCCGCCCGGCGGGCGTATTCCTCCGCGAACATCTGGTCCGTCCGCAGCCCCTGCACCAGGCGGACAAACTCGCCGGTCTTCTGGCTGTAGCTCGGCGGGATCGTGATGGCCACCGACGACGGCCCGCGCCCGCGGGCCGTCTGGTCGCGCTGACCCGCCTCGATCGGGAAGCGCGAGTTGATCGCGCCCTGCACCGCGCTCGCCCGCGCGTGGCTGGCGTTGTCCAGCACCAGCTCCAGCGCCAGCGGCTCGGTTACGCGGCCACCGCCGAGGATCCGCCCGGCCGTGCGCACGATCCCGTCGGACTCGGGCGCCTCGGCGCCTGTGCCCGGCTCGGCAAAGGGGTTGATGAAGATCGGCCCGCGTGCCTCGCCGATCTGCCGGGCCTGCGCGCTGCCGAAGGTTGAGACAGGCCCGAAGCGCAGTTCGGTCGTCCAGAGCGTGCCACCTTCCAGGCTCGTGGCCACCGAGCCTGGGAGCTTGCTCACCCGGACATCAAAGACGCCGTTCATCGGCGCGCCCGGCGGGACGACACCCTCGACAACCACGACCGCGACGTTTTTGTTCTCGAGAATCTGCTTGGGCGTCAGGCCCGCGAAAGCGTGCCCGTCCCCTTGCGTAGAGCGCCCGAGGCCTTTGCGCGCAATCTCGCGCTCCATCGTCGACTGGATCGCCGTCGGGTACGGCCCGCCCCCGGTGCCGGCCAGGTCGACGACCAGGCCCAGGCCAGAGACGAGCACCGGCTCAACGCCGTTGATAGAAGACTCGGCACCGATGGTCCCGCGGATGGCCGAGGGAACGTCTCGGACGATCGGCTCGACGGACTTGGCCCTTCGCCGCTCCCCATCGCTCTCGCACGCCGCACTGCCCAGCAGCAGCACGAGCCCCACGCCACAGATGCACCAGCGCACAAGCGGGCGCAGCAAGGGCCTGTGTTGGAAACCCAGATCGGGCACGGGGTTGAGAATCGACTGGCTCACGCAACGGCTCCAAAGAGTCATATTTCACGCCCCCGCCCGAGAGTCTAGGTTCGGCACCCACAGACCCCCCAAAACACCCCGCAAACCGCACGCACAGGCCCTCTCCCACGGCACGCACTATTCGTCGAGGATGCCCCGACAGACTTATCCACAACCAGAAATCCCGACAGTCATACGAACGAAAAACGAACTGAGCCCTCTCGATGAAGATTCTTTACACACCACAACCGCTTGATTGGCAAGGACTTACCAGTTTATCCACCGTCGGCTCAGGTTCATCCGACAACATTTACACAGTATTTGGGGGGTCCGAGGGCTTGAACCCACGATATATCGTGGTATGCTGGTTTCCCTCGAACGCTCATCTCGTCCGAGAATGTTCCTCTAGTAGAGTTGCTTGATTTTGGATCGGAGAAGGCTCCGACGCGGGTTTTTTCGCCCCGGTGCGGAAAAATGTGCTGGTTTGATCGGGTTTTATTCGTATCATCAATTGGTATTCATCCCCGCCTCAGGCGGCTGCAAGGACCGGCGATATGGCGATTCTCTGTGATACGCAAATCCAGGAGCTCATCGATATCCGCCCGTTCGAAAAAGCCCAGAAGCGCCCGGGGCGCATCTCCTACGGCGTCTCCTCCTACGGGTACGACATCCGCGTCGGGACCAGGTTCAAAATCTTCACACCCACCCCCCGCACAGGCGGCGTCTCGATCGTTGACCCCAAGGCGTTCGACGACGACCTCTTTGTCGAGGTCGACACCACGGCCAACGGGCGCGACCATGTGATCATCCCGCCCAATAGCTTCGCGCTGTGCGAGACGGTTGAGTACATCGCCGTGCCGAGGGACGTGCTGGTGGTCTGCGTGGGCAAGAGCACGTATGCACGGTGCGGGCTGGTGCTGAACGTAACGCCGTTGGAGCCGGAGTGGAAGGGGAAGGTAACGCTGGAGATCAGTAATACGACGCCGTTGCCGGCGAAGGTGTATGCGAATGAGGGGATTGGGCAGTTGCTTTTCTTCCGCGCGGACATGGTTTGTGCGGTTTCATATGCGGATAAGGCTGGGAAGTATCAGGATCAGACGGGTTTAACTCTGCCGAAAGTCGATTGATAAGGAGATAGATAATGGCAACCAATCCTCCGAAGGGTGACGGTGCTCGTAAAGGTGCTGTTCGAGATCGGTCTCAAGTGTTCAACCCGAAGACAGACAACTGGGTCAAGCGTGACACGGAGACGGGACGTTTTATGGATGCGAAGTCGGATCCGAAGCCCTTTAAGGGTGTTCGTAAAGAAAAATGACTGGAGGTGTGGTGTGGCGGATAGCAAAAAACTCACAAAGATCGTCGCGATGCTGGCGGAACGCGACGATGATTTTCGTATGCTACGCGATTTAGTTGTGACTACGGACGAAAACACCGGCGAGGCTTTTTGGTCCCTGG
>Ga0068877_10002364_pt1 | contig 15245 bp, 9 predicted proteins | sample NOAtaG_FD_66437 | JGI IMG/M metagenome (GOLD analysis project Ga0068877, IMG submission 66437) | Freshwater lake microbial communities from Lake Erie, under a cyanobacterial bloom - NOAA_Erie_Diel6S_1000h metaG | ecosystem: Environmental > Aquatic > Freshwater > Lake | place: USA: Ohio, Lake... | reverse complement strand
GAGCTGCCCTCCGGCGGTCATGGGCTGAACGGTTATCAGGGGCCAATGTGGGATGCATGGCAGCAGCAGTCACTGGAGTGGCTGGGTGCGCAGGGATTTCTAAAGCCGCAACCGTGAATTTGATCGCTGGTGTGGAGAGTGTGCCGGCTGAGACAGCCTGGGTTGTTGATTTGCCTTGGGGGCTATTTGGGCAGCAGGTCGACGGCTGATTTCCAGATTCCCCAGCCTGCGGCGAGCAGCAGTGCGACAGTGGAGATTCCGAGTGCGGCATCCCAGAGTCTGCCTGGGCGGAGTCGTTCGTCGGTGACATTCCGGCGGAAGTGAATGGCTGCATAGCCGAGCATGGGCAGCATGGCGGCTTGAGTCAGTCCGGCGATTTTGATGAGCTTGACGGGTTCCGGGAAGAGGATGAAGGCGACGACGCAGATGAGCGGCAGGATGGTGGAGATCCACTGGACGAGTTTAGCGCGTTGTTTGCTTTCGTGATCGGCGGAGCTGAGTCCGACGACTCCGCAGAAGTCAGCGATCATGCGGGCGTTACCTGCGTTGGCGACGAGGAATGTGGAGTAGAGGACGGCGAAGGCACCGATCAGGAACAGCCAGCGGGCGTATTCTCCGAAGATTGGAACGTAGCTGCGGGAGAGGGTACCGACCATTCGCATGCCTTCGGGGTCGCGACCTTCAGAGTGCAGCACGCAGACTCCCATGAGGTAGAACGCGGCGGTGGCAAGTGTGTAGATGATCATGGAGGCGAAGGCGTCCCATTTCATGACATTGAACCAGCCCTGGGCGCGTTTGAGCCAGTGTGCGGAGGATTCGCGGGGTCCGGCGGAACGGGCGTATCCTTTTTCGATGCACCAGTAGGGGTAGCTGATCAACTCGGTTGCGCCGACGCCGATGATGCCGAAGGTTGCGAGGGCCGTGATGAGTGCTGCGTCACCGGGGGGCAGTCCGAAGCTGAGTCCCTGCAGGATTTCGGCTGAGGAGAGGGCGTAGGAGGTTTGCTGGAGGGCGAAAACATTTCCAATGGTGATGAAAGTGAAGGCGACGACGAGTGCAACGGAGAAGACTTCGACGAGTTTGTAGCGGCCGTACCAGAGCAGTACAGCCGTGGCGACACTGAGGATGATGGCCCAGATTTTTTCGTCGCGTGTGGGTGGATCGACGAGACTGACACCATTGTCGTCGACGAGCGGTTTACCGGCGAGTGCGAGTGTCTGAATCTGCTGTCCGCGTGGTCCCAGTTCCTGCAGTTCGGCTTCGATTCGCTGCAGCACGTTCAGTTGTTTGGTGTTGGGGGGCGGGCTGGGCAGAGGATTGGTTTCGGATGCGGTTGTCTTCCATGCGGCCCACTGCTGAATTTCTTTGGTGGAGGGGCAGTTGACTGCTGCGGCATAGTCGCCGGTGAGAGGGATGGTGAGTGACAGCGATTGACCGACTCCACCGGCGATGCCGCCGAGCTGTGCTGTGGACGTGGAGATCATGAGGACCCAGAAGGCGACGATCCAGTTGATGCCGAAGAGACGCGGTCCGGGGACTCGATTGAGTGACGTGAGCGTGGTTTCGCCATGGCTGATGGCGAAGCGACCGAATTCGAGCTGGACGAAGACTTTGACGACGCAGCCGAGGAGGATGAGCCAGAGCAGGGCGATGCCAGCCTGGGCCCCGGTTTTAGTGGTCATGATCAGTTCGCCTGAGCCGACGATATTGGCGGCGATGATCAGTCCGGGGCCGATGTGCTGGAGGATCTGCAGCGGCCGATTTGGTGGATCGGCGATTTCGGATGCGATGCGGCGATCGGTGAACTGCGATTCGGAGGGTTGCGACATACGAGGAATCTTCGGGAGAGAGCAGCGTGGGCTGTGTGGGAGTACGTGGCAGGAATTGAAGGTTCAGAAGTGCACAGCATACACAGATCTGCGAGCGGTGCCACTTTGGCTTGAGGGGAAGGGGGGTGAGAACGGGGGGAAGTGTTCTGTTTGTCAGAGTCATCGGGCGGATTTCGCGAAAATCCTGCCGGCAGAGGTGTGGCAGGGTAACTTCTGCGAGTGCCGGGCTTTAGACTTTGTGCAGCGTTGGGGGGTGTTCGTGGGGTCAGTTCGAATATTTTGGAACGAAGACTACTGCCTTGGGTGCTGTTTATCGTGTTATCTGTCGGCGCATGAGTGTTTCGATGGCATTTGTGCTGGTGCTGGTACTGCTGAATGCGGCCCCGGTTTTGGCTCAGGGTACGTCGGCGGATGTACTGCGGGTTGTGCCGAGCGGGGAAGTGCAGCAGTTTTCGGGGCGGATGGTCCTGCTGCTGTCCGGATACAGTGCAGCGATCGTGCTGGCATCGCTGCTTGGTGGCTGGCTGTCGTCACTGGTGAATCTGACCCACACGGTGAGCCAGACGATCATCAGTTTTGTGGGTGGTCTGATGCTGGGGATTGGTGTGTTTCACCTGTTTCCTCATTCGCTGCATGGTGGTCAGACAGCCAGCGAGGCGGCGGGCTGGATGATGTGCGGGATTGTGGCAATGTTTTTGCTGATTCGCTGGTTTCATTTTCATCATCACGGTCCGCTGGAGATATCGACGGACCGGGAGGATCCGTGTGCCGGGCAGCATGCGGACAAATCGGCTGGGTCATCGCTGCTGGTGCAGCTGGGGGCGGGCTCAACGGTTTGTGATCACACCGGTGAGCACGTTCATGGGGATCACGGTGGCCTTGTGCAAAGGGCTGCTCCGGCAACTGCACCGCATTGTCATCATGCTCATCAGTTGAGCTGGGTGGGAATTCTGATTGGTTTATCCCTGCATACACTTTTGGACGGTATGGCGCTGGCGGCCAGTGTTGCAGCGGAGAGTCGGCATTCGGTGCTGTTTTCGCTGTTTGGTTTTGGGACGTTTCTGGCGGTGCTGCTGCACAAGCCGATGGATGCGCTGTCGATAACATCGCTGATGAAGTCGGGTGGCTGGAATGCTCGTCAGCGTTTCCGAGTGAATCTGGGATTTGCGCTGATGTGTCCGCTTGGGGCGCTGTTGTTTGTGCTGGGTCTGACAGCGAGTGGTGGTGTGGTGGCGGGTGCGGTTTCCGGGATGCTGGCATTTTCTGCGGGTGTGTTTATTTGTATTGCTCTGAGTGATTTGCTGCCGGAGATGGAGTTTCATGCTCACAATCGTCTGCAGCTGACCACGGTACTGTTGGGTGGGATTCTGCTGGCCTGGTGCCTGCGATTTCTTGAGTCAGGTCAGTTGCACCAGTTGCGGTAGGTGCTGCTGAGGAGATTTTTCAGGGGACTTCGTGAAGGGGTGCTGTCGCGATGACGATGGGTTTTGGGATAATTGGCACGGGGATGATCGCGCATTTTCATGCGAAGGCGATTCAGGCGATGGCTGGTGGTCGGGTGGTGGCCTGTTTCAACCAGAATCCAGAGAAGGGTCGGGCATTTGCGGCGGAGTATGGCTGTCGAGCCTGTGATTCACTGGAGCAGATGCTGTCGGATCCGGAGGTGCAGATTGTGACGATCTGTACTCCGAGTGGTGCACATCGGGAGCCGGCCCTGGCGGCGGCGCGCGCTGGTCGTCACGTGGTCGTGGAGAAGCCTCTGGAGATTACACTGGAGCGATGTGATGACATCATTCGAGCGTGTGATGAAGCGGGGGTGAAGCTGTGCACAATCTTTCCGTCACGATTCAGTCCGGCCAATCTGGCACTGAAAGCGGCTCTGGAGGGCGGGCGTTTTGGTCGAGTGACGCTGGGTGACACGTACGTGAAGTGGTGGCGGACGCAGGAGTACTACGACGGCGGTGGCTGGCGTGGCACGTGGGCACTGGATGGCGGTGGTGCCTTCATGAATCAGGCAATTCACAACGTGGATCTGCTGTGCTGGCTGATGGGTGGCGTGTCGGAGGTTGCGGGGTACACCGGGACACTGGCTCACGAGCGGATTGAGGTGGAGGACGTGGGTGTTGCGTGTCTGAAGTTTCAGAGTGGGGCGTTGGGGGTGATGGAGGCAACGACGGCAGCCTGGCCGGGGATGCTGAAGCGGACGGAGATTCATGGCAGTCGCGGGACAGCGATTGTGGAGCAGGATTCGATTTTGAAGTGGGAGTTTGCTGAGCCGCAGGCGGGTGATGCGGAGTTGTTATCGAGGCTGGGAGGAGGATCGGCGACGACCGGTGGAGCGGCGGATCCGAAGGCGATTTCCTTCGTGGGTCATCAGTTGCAGCTGCAGGATTTTGTGGAGGCGATTGCTGAGGGCAGGGCACCGCAGGTGGACGGCCGGGAAGGGCGTCGCAGTGTGGAGGTCATTCTGGCGCTGTATCGAGCGGCGACAACGGGGACCAGTGTGAGGCTGTGACAGACTGACGGACGGTGTTTACTGGTTTCCTGACGGTGCCGGTGGCAGTCCTGCTCCCGGCTGCCACAGGACATCATTCAGTCCGTTATTGTTGGCAGCGCGAGCCATGACGAACAGCAGGTCTGACAGCCGGTTGAGTGCGATGAGCAGACTGGGGTTGAGGGGGTGCTGCTGGTGCAGTCGGAGTGCGTCGACTTCTGCGCGGCGGCAGACTGCGCGTGCCAGATGGATGAAGGCAGCAGCCTGGGAGCCTCCCGGCAGGATGAAGCTGGACAGTGGCTGGAGTTGATCTGTGAAGTGATCGATGAGTTTTTCGAGTCGTGCAACGTGTTCGGGGGAGATACGTGAGGGCAGCAGGTCTTTTTGGCCAGGTGCGGGGAGTGGTACGCACAGATCGGCGCCGAGGTCGAACAGCAGCTGCTGCAGGGGTTTGATGATTTCGGCGAGGTTGGCTGGTGGGCTGGCTGCCAGTGCCAGTCCGAGGCAGCAGCTGGTTTCGTCGACAGCACCGCCGGCAGCGATGCGAGGATCCAATTTGGAGACTCGTGAGCCGTCTCCGAGACTGGTTTCTCCGGCGTCTCCTCCGCCGGTATAGATTCGATCGAGCCGGACCATAGCGGATTCGCCCTGCTGGGTTTGAGTGTTGCTGGGGTAGTGTTGTGGTGGTGTTATGAGGGTATCAAAGACAATTCGGGTGTCATGGCAAGGCAGAAAGCGGCAATCAGGTCGGCGGCGTGGTGCAGGTCGGATTCGGCGACCAGTTCCACCGGGCTGTGCATGTATCGATTGGGTATGGTGACCAGTCCGACAGCGCAGCCGGCGCGGGCGATCTGAATGGCGGCGGCGTCATTGCTGGCCGGGTATCCGAGGGCATTGATCTGGAAGGGGATACTGCGGGCGGCAGCCTGAGCGGTGAGGAGGTCAAAGACGACAGGGCTGGCATTGGCACCGCGGACGATGACGGGGCCGCGACCGATTTCGATTCGCCCGAATTCGTTCTGGTCAATTCCGGGGCAGTCGGTGGCATGAGTGACGTCGACAGCGATTGCGACATCGGGAGCGACAGCGAAGGCACTGGTGGTGGCTCCGCGGAGTCCGATTTCTTCCTGCACTGCAGAGACTGCGACAACTTTGCAGGACGGTGCAGCGGCGGCGATTTGTCGGAGTGCCTGCATGATGACCCAGATGCCGGTGCGATCATCCATGGCCACGCCGGAGATTCGTCCGTTGCGGAGTTCGCGAAGGCAGGGTTCCGGGGTGACGAAGTCGCCGATGCGGACGAGTGAGCGTGTTTCAGCTTCGGAAGCGGAGCCGATATCGATCCAGAGTTCCTTCATTTTGGGAACGGATTTGCGTTCGTCGGGGTCAAGCAGGTGGATGGGTTTGCGGGCGATGACTCCGGGTACCGGACCAGCGGCTGTGTGCACCAGCATGCGCTGGCCCAGCAGGATCTGCATGTCCCAGCCGCCGACCGCATTGACTCGGAGAAACCCGTAGCTGTCGATGTGTCGAACGATGAGTCCGATTTGGTCACAGTGAGCGTCGAGGAGGATGGTGCGTGAACCGGTCGGGTTGACGACGGCGTGCACACTGCCGTGAACGTCGGTTGTGACGTGATCGGCGAACTGCGAGGCGAAGTTGCGGACGACGGACTGAATCTGCTGTTCGGCTCCGGATGTTCCGGGTGTTTGCAGGAGTTGGCGGAGGAAATCATCGGGCATGAGTTGTCTCGTGTCGCGGCGGATCGGGGCGTAAAAAAGGGAGCTCAGCCGAACCGACTGAGCTCCCGTGGGACGAGTGAACTGGGAGGGCGATCGGGCGGCCTATTTCATGGCAGCCTTGGCTTCCTTTTCCTTGCGTCGTCGTTCGAGGATTTCGGGCTGCAGCCCGCGAGGGACCTGACGGTAAGCGAGGAATTCCATGGTGAAGGTACCTTTTCCCTGCGTCATGGAGCGGAGTTCGTTGGCGTAGTCGAACATGCTGGACAGCGGGGCTTCGGCATTGATGACGCAGATACCGCCGTTGACTTCAGAGCCGGTGACGAGGCCTCGTTTGCTGGACAGGTGTCCGGTGATCTGTCCCTGGAACTCGTCAGGCACTTCGATTTCGAGTTTCATGAACGGTTCCTGCAGTGCGACTTCTGCCTTGCGGAGCGTTTCACGCATGCAACCGAGGGCGCAGATCTTGAAGGCCATTTCGGAGGAGTCGACATCGTGGTAGCTGCCGTCCTGCAGCCGCATCTTGACGTTGACCACTTCGTACTCGCCGAGCGGGCCTTTTTTGAGACCTTCTTCGAACCCGTCGTCGCAGGCGGGGATGTATTCGCGGGGAATACGGCCACCGGTAACTTCGTCTGAGAATTCGTAGGGGACTTCGGAGGTTTCGGGGAGTGGTTCGAGGATACCCTTAACGTGAGCATACTGACCGGAGCCACCGGACTGCTTTTTGTGTTTGTAGTCGAATTCGACGGCTTTCGTCGGCGTTTCGCGGTAGGCGACGCGAGGCTCACCGACGACGCATTCGCATTTGTATTCGCGGCGAATACGTTCGACGTAGATTTCGAGGTGCAGCTGTCCCATACCGGCGATGAGTGTCTGTCCGGTTTCTTCGTCAGTCATGACTCGGAAGGTGGGGTCTTCGCGACGGAAGCGTTCGAGTGCTTTGCTGAGTTTGTCTGCGTCGTCGCGTTTTTTCGGCTCGATGGAGAGTCGAATGACCGCGTTGGCGACGTAGATGTTTTCGAGTGAAACACTGAGTCCTTCGGCGGTGAACGTGTCACCGGAGGCGCAGTCGACACCGACGAGAGCGATGATGTCGCCGGCTTCAGCACCGTCGATGTCTTCGCGTTCGTTGGAGTGCATGCGGACAAGTCGCCCGAAGCGGACTGCCTTGCCGGTACGTGCGTTGACGTAGGACAGACCCTTGATGATGCGGCCCTGGTAGATGCGGGTGTAGGTCAGCTGGCCGAAGCTTTCGACGACAGTTTTGAAGGCCATGCACACGAGCGGGGCGTCATTGGAGTCGCTGAGCAGGACGCGAGGGTGGTGCCCATCTTCGCCGGCCGGCTTGCTGTTATCAATGGCGTACTTTTCGCGATGCGGCGGAGCCGGGAGGTAGCGAACGACGGCGTCGAGCGCTTCCTGCACGCCTTTGTCCTTGTAGGCGGTACCCATCAGCACGGGAGTAATGGCCTGAGCGAGCGTGAGGCGACGAATGATGGCGCGGAGCTGTTCGATGGAAGGTTCCTGTTCTTCGAGCAGGATGCCCATCAGTTCATCGTCATGCAGGGACAGTTCTTCGAGCATTTCGCGGCGAGCTTTGGCAGCGGCGTCTGCGAATTCGGCGGGAATGGGGCGTCGGATGACGTCTTCGCCTTTTTCACCTTCGAAGAAGACAGCTTCCATGCGGACGAGGTCAACGACGCCCTGGAAGGCGGATTCACGTCCCATGGCCAGCTGCAGCGGGACGGCGTTGCATTTGAGCTTGTCCTTCATCATCCCGATGACCTTTTCCGGATTGGCTCCGATGCGGTCCATCTTGTTGATGAAGGCGATGCGTGGCACGCCGTAGCGTCGCATCTGGCGGTCCACAGTAAGCGACTGGCTTTGGACGCCGCCGACTGCACACAGCACGAGGATGGCGCCGTCGAGAACGCGGAGGCTGCGTTCCACTTCGACGGTGAAGTCCACGTGTCCCGGTGTATCGATGATGTTGATCGGGTGGTTGTTGCCCAGTTCCCGGTCTTCCCATTCGACGCGTGTGGAAGCGGAAGTGATGGTGATACCGCGTTCGCGTTCGAGGTCCATGTGGTCCATGGTTGCGCCGCCGTCGCCACCCTTGACTTCGCGAATTTTGTGAATGCGGCCGCAGTAGTAGAGAATGCGTTCGGTGAGTGTTGTTTTGCCGGAGTCGATGTGGGCAGAAATGCCGATGTTGCGGAGTTTGGTAATGTCCATGATTGACCAACAAGCCTTAAGAAACTGGGGAACAGAGGAATTTACTGGTTGTGAGCAGCCCGAACGGCGACGAGGGGCCACGGGCAGGCTGGCAACCGCTGCCTGAAATATGCACGTATGTACATCACTTGTTTTTCAAGAGTTGAAAGTTTATCGGCGAAATTCGGGTTTCGGAAGTGGGAACCGCGGCGAATTCGTGGAAAGCCCTTGCATTCCTGACAGGGAAAATCGGCAGCAGATGTTCCCGTCGACATGCGGGGCATATCCGGCGTAGGATGTGGTGGCGGGTTGTGTGAAGCACGGACTCGGATGTGTTGTTGTCTGCAGCAGGCTGGCGAGAGCGATGGGGCTGGAAAACCGGGAATACATGCAGGATGAATTCAGTGACGGGGCGGGATTTGGGTCGCGTCCGCGTCCGAGGCTGTCGGCGGTCGCGCAGATCATTGTGATCACGATAACGGTCTTTTTGCTGCAGCTGCTGACGGTGTCGGAGCAGTCAGATTTTGCGGGGCTGCTGCGGGATTCAAGTGTCGAGAGCTGGCTGCGGATGGATGTGGAGTCAGTGCTCAGTCGCGGGCAGGTCTGGCGTCTGGCGACGTACGCATTGTGCCATAATCGGGCCAACATCTGGCACATTGCGATGAACCTGATGATGCTGTATTTCGCCGGTCAGATGGTTTTGTCGGTGATGAGTGAGCGGGAATTTCGCTGGTTTTATGCGGCGTCGGCGGTTTTTGCGGGGATTGTGTCGCTGGTTTTCTGTCGTTTTTTTCTGCCACAGGCGCAGATTCTGGGTGCATCGGGTGCAGTGCTGTCGGTGTTGACGGTGGCTGCACTGCACTATCCGCGGCGTGAGGTTTTGCTGATGGGTATTCTGCCACTGCAGATGCGGTGGCTGCTGCTGCTGTATGTGGCGATGGATTTGCTGCCGTTGCTGTCGGGCAGCTGGCGGCAGAGCCAGACGGCGCACACAGCTCACCTGGGCGGGGTGTTGTTTGGTTTTCTGTATGTGCGTCAGAACATGAATTTCAGTCGCTGGCTGGAGGAGTTTCCTCGGCGTGTGGGGCGACCGCGGAAGAATCGCAATCTGAAACTGTTTGCTCCGCCGGCTCCCGAAAGCAGCCTGAGCGATCAGGTGGACGCGATTCTGCAGAAGATCAGCGAGCAGGGCGAAGCCAGTCTGACGGCGAAGGAGCGGCAGATACTGACGCAGGCCAGTCGCCAGTTGCGGAAGAATCGCAAGCCCTGAGGTTGTGTTACGACAGGATGGGCTGCAGGACATTGCCGTGGACATCGGTCAGTCGTCGAGCGATGCCGTTATGTCTGAAGGTCAGGCGGGTGTGGTCAAGTCCCAGCAGGTGGAGGATGGTGGCGTTCAGGTCATGGATGGATGACACGTCCTGAACAGCCCTGAAGCCGATGTCATCAGTCTGTCCATAACTGACTCCGCCCCGGACACCGGCTCCGGTCAGCACTGCGGTGAAGCCCTGTGGGTTATGATCACGACCGAGTGCGCCTTTCTGAAACATCGGCATGCGTCCGAATTCGGTACACCAGACGACGAGGGTGTCTGCGAGCAGTCCTCGCTGTTTCAGATCGCGGATGAGTGCAGCGGTGGGCTGATCCATGATGCGACCGTGGACATCGTACTGTTCGCGGAGTGCCTGATGTCCATCCCAGTTGAGTTTTCCGGCACTGGCGTAGGCTCCGTTGAACAACTGGACGAATCGCACACCCTGTTCGATGAGTTTGCGAGCGAGGATGCAGTTGCGGGCGTAACCGGCGCGGATCGGATCGGACGTGTCATCGGCTCCGTACATGCTGAGAGTGTGCGGAGATTCGGAGCTGAGGTCTGTGATGTGTGGTATGGAGGTTTGCATGCGGGCGGCCAGTTCGTAGCTGGCGATACGAGCGGCCAGTTCCGTGTCGAGGGGGTTCTGCTGCAGGTGCTGTTCATTGAGCAGTCGCAGGAGTCCGCGGGTTGCGCTGTCAGCCGAGGCAGATGTGGTGCCTGGTGGCTGGAGATTGCGAATGGGCTGGCTGGCACTGAAGGAGGTTCCCTGGAAGACGGCGGGCAGGAAACCGGGGCCCCAGTTATTGACGCTGGCCTGGGGGATACCCCGGGGGTCAGGGATCGCGACGAACGCGGGCAGGTTTTGGTTTTCTGTACCGAGGGCCCAGGTCACCCAGGCTCCGATGCTGGGGAATCCGTCCTGCACGAAGCCGGTGGAGAGAAAGTTTTCGGCGGGGCCGTGGGTATTGGTTTTGCTGGTGAGCGTGTGCACGAAGGCGAAATCATCGACCAGTTCTCCGAGGCATGGCAGCATATCGGAGACCATTTTTCCGCACTGTCCGCGGGGGCGAAAGCGATACTGTGGTCTGGCGAGATTTCCGGCGGGCCCCTGGAAAGTGACTGCTGGTCCGCCGGGCATTGGTTGGCCGTCGAGTCGGATCAATTCAGGTTTGTAGTCCCATGTTTCGAGCTGGCTGCAGGCTCCGGCGCAGAACACCACCAGCACATTGCGGGCTTTGGCTGGCATGCTGGTGCTGCGGGCGGCATGAGGTGCAGTCGGTGGTATATCGGGCACCCACGGCTGATCATCGGCGAGGAGATTTTGTGAGGCGAGCAATTCAAGCAGAGCGATGCTGCCGAGTGAGGAGACGGTTTCTCCGAAGAACCGTCGTCGGTCAAGCAGTCGCTGACCGGGTCCGGAGACTGCGTTGGCTGAGGTGGTCATAATGCTGGATGTCCTGCGGTGCCTGTGTGGTAATCTGGTGTCAGGGGATAAGCAGGAATTCGCTGCTGTTGAGCAGAGCGCGGCAGGCCTGTGGCAGGCCGTGCTGCTGAGCGACAGTTTCTGCGGCGGATAATTCTGTGGTGGTGGGCGGTCGAGACAGCGTCAGTTGCCACGCCAGCTGCAGTTGTGCCGTCAGTTGTGCACCAGCCTGTGTGGACAGTCTGTGAGCGAGGGCTTCAGCGCGGTCGTGGGTGAACCTGCTGTTGAACAGGTTCAGGGCCTGAATGGCGGTAGTTGAACGACTGCGGCGGGGGATGGACTGACCGAAGTCGGGGCAGTCAAAGGCGCCGAATACCGGCACCTGTTCCATGCGGACTCGGTGAGAATACACCATCCGTCGGAATTCTTCGCTGGTGAATTGCTCCTGCTCGGGGAAGCCGCTGAGACCGCCGCGAGTCTGAAAGAAGCTGAAGCCGGGGCCGCCGGTTTTGAGGTTCAGTTCACCGGTGACCTGCAGTGTGCAGTCGCGAATGGCTTCTGTTTCCATGCGGCGGGCTGAGTAGTGCCAGAGGAGGGCGTTGTTGCGGTCCAGTTCGAGGCCTTTGGGAAGGAGTGCGGAGTCCTGCTGCCAGGCGGAGGATCTGAGGATCAGTCGATGCAGGTGTTTGAGTGACCAGCCGCTGCGGATGAGTTCTGAGGCGAGCCAGTCGAGCAGTGGCTGGTTGCCGGGCGGGGTGCCATTCAGGCCGAAGTCATTGGGGGTTTCGACGAGTCCGAGGCCGAAATGGTGCTGCCAGACGCGATTCACGATCACGCGAGCTGTCAATGGATTTGTGTCTGAGGCGAGCCAGTCAGCGAGTGTGAGTCGGCGCTGTTGTTCGGGGGTGAGTGCGCCGTGGTCGGGCTGACTGGTCGGACTGCTGGTGGGCAGTTGCTGAAACAATTGCGGGATCTGCGGCTGCACATCGTCGGCGGGTTGTTCCGGGTCACCGCGTCGCAGGATTCGGGTGCGGTCCGGTTCGCGGAACGTGCCGGCGAAGACCATCTGTGTCTGGCTGAGTTTTGTGCGGGAATCACGCAGTTGCTGCAGTTGTTTAACCAGTGTTCCGGCTGATGAGGATGAGCTGGCAGCATTGCGGAGCAGGGCCGCCTGGGGATCCCATGGTGTGCCGACTGGTGCGCGATCGGAGTGGTCCGCGACCGTCGTCCAGTTCACGCCATCTGCGGAGACAGTGATGGAGTATCGGACGGGCAGGCGATCGAGAAATTTTCCGGTACGGTCGCGGGACCAGACGACTGTGTCGAGTTCGACGATTTCGGGGAATTCCAGCTGAACCCAGCCTCCGCCGAGCTGGCTGGAAATCCAGCTGAAGTCATTGCCGTGGCGTCCGTCATTGATGTGAGGCAGTTGATGGATGCCGATGTCGGAATAGTTACCGGATGACGTTGGGCGAACTCCCAGGCTGGCGGCGGCAAGATTGCGTTGTGGCTGAGCCGGACCGAAGGCTTCCAGTTCATCCAGGCAGGGCTCGTGCTGATTGTTGTTGATGGTTTGAAACGTGGTGAACCTCAGAAATCGTGCCGGCAGCGGTGCAAATCGTTCGATGTTGGTCAGCGGGGTGACGGGGTCACGGAGTGGCGGAGTGGCTGGTGGGGGAGTGTTGTCAGCGGGGTTATCGCGGGCGGGCAGTCGCTGGAACGCGATGACGTCTGCGGTGATGCCGGTGCCGGTATCGCCACCGCGCAGGATGATGGCGGAGTCAGTGTTCAGTTCGAGGCTGCCGGCATACTGAAAGCCGCTCCACTGCGGAGTCTGTTCGGTGGTTCCTGAGCTGACACCAGCGGGGTAGTACTGATCGGCTTTGAAGATTTCCAGCTGGTCATCACGGGTTGTCAGATCACCGTCACGATCCAGAATGCAGCGGGCATCCCGGGTGTGCACGCCGCTGCCGTGGGCTCCCCAGGAAAGCCACAGTCGGGCGGGACCATTGAGCGCTGGTTTCCAGACGGCCACATCTTCCCCCGGGACATTGTTCCACCATGTGTAACGTCCGTTGCTGAGGTTTCCGGGCTGGAGCAGCGAGCCGGGATCATCGCGGTAGCCGCGCTGTGTCCCCGCCGGATTGGCTCCGGGGCCGTTTGGCGACCTGAGGAATCTGACGCGTGTGGAATCTTCTTCATCGATCAGCAGGAGTTGATTGGGGGCAGCGAGCGGCACGATGCCGCGAACCTGTCCTTCCATTTCAGCAATTTGTGCACTGAGAGCTGCGGCCTGCTGCTGAGACTGCATCCAGTTGTTGTCGCGAAGCGGGCGTTCGCCGTATTCGACTCCGGCGAAGAAGGCCTGCATGCTGTAGTAATCCTGCTGAGTCAGCGGATCAAATTTGTGATCGTGACAGCGAGCGCAGGCGAGTGTGATTCCGAGGACAGCGCTGCTGGTGCCGGCGATGATTTCGTCGAGTGCGTCCTGGCGGGCCAGTCGTTTGGAGGCGTCATCGGCTCCAATTTGTCCCGGGAGCAGGACGGCTGATGCGACAAGGAAACCGGTGGCTGCATCTTCACCAAGCAGGTCCCCGGCAATCTGCTCGCGGACGAAAGTGTTCCATGGTTTATCAGAATTGAGTGAGCGAATGACATAGTCGCGATAGGGCCAGGCGTTATCGCGGGGAGTGTTGACTTCAAATCCGTGAGTATCTGCATAGCGAATCACGTCCAGCCAGTGCTGGGCCCAGCGTTCGCCATAGTGCGGGCTGCTGAGCAGTGTTTCGATAAGGTTGTTCCATGCGTTTGGCGATTCATCAGCCACGAAATCAGCAACCTGCTGCGGAGTGGGCAGCAGGCCGGTGATGACGAGGTAAGCCCTGCGAATCAGGATGCGACGATCGGCCCTGGGGTTCAGGCTGAGGCCGAGGGGGGACAGTTTGTCAAGGAGGAACCGGTCGATATCGGTGAGATGCTGGCGAGAATCGGCAGGTGGTGGGGAGACAGATGCGGGGAGTGGCTGGAAGGACCAGTGTTTTCGGCGGGGATCAATCAGTGCCTGGCGGTCATATTCTGTTTCCGGCCAGTTAGCACCGGCATTAATCCAGTTCTGCAGAAGTTGAATTTCGGTGGTGGTCAAACGGGGGCCCGTGGGTGGCATCTGCAGGTCGGCATCTGCAGATGTGATTCGCTGAATGAGGTGGCTTTCGAGGCTTTTTCCGGGGACAATGACCGGGCCACTGTCGCCACCGCGAAAGAAGTGACTGCGGGCGTCCAGTCTGAGGCCGCCTTTCTGCTGGCGCGGGCCATGACATTGACCGCAGTGGTTCAGCAGCAGGGGCCTGATGTTGTGTTCAAAATCTGCCGTGCCGGCAGAGTCCTGCGACAACAGTCGGTTGTTTGCCGACAGCAGGCACAGCCCATGCAGCAGCAGGGAAACCGCGAAATTCCGCCGCATGGCGAGGCTTTCCGAGGAGACTGGCGACGAGTTCGGGCAGGGTTTGAGTCAAACGCTGACTCGGGCGTATTGCAATCAGTGTATCGAGGATTTGGCGGGAAAAACAAACAGAGAAGCGGAGTGAACGAGCAGGTCTCAGGCGGTTTTGTGGTTTCCGGTGGGAGTGTCGTGAACTTTTCCGGCTGTGACGGTTGTGCAGGCAGTGCGGAATTTCCTGATCCTGTGACAGTTGCTGGTCGATCCGAACGTGATACGGGTGGTTTGGTGCCTGAGGAGAGGTGAAGGCTGGGGGGCTGAGCAAATGGTGCTGGTGCGCAATTCCGGATCCCTTGACCGTCGTCGTCGTCGATTGACTCTGGAATCCGCTGGTGCGGACGATGTTTCTGCGATTTCCGGGGGACTGTTTTGTTTTTCCGGGGAGCAGGAGCTGGATCCGTTTGAGTCGCTGACGAAGGATCGGCTGATTCGGCGTCTGCTTTCCGATCGACTGTGGAAGCACTGGCTGATAGTGGGTGTGCTGGTGTTGATTCCGTTGATCGTGATGGGTCTGGCTCTGAGCGGGGCTTTTTCTGACGTTGTGGCGGGACCGGCTGGTCGCAGTGTGGTGGGGGCAGCGGCAGGATTGCAGCTTTTTGCGTCAGGGCAGTTGTGTCTTCTGATTGCGGCAGTGCGAGCGGCCAGTCACGTGGACTTTCATGGACGATATCGCTGCTGGCGGTGGCTGAGTGTGTGGTTTTTCGGGGCAGCATTCTTTGTGTTGAGTGACAC
>Ga0068877_10002363_pt1 | contig 15245 bp, 12 predicted proteins | sample NOAtaG_FD_66437 | JGI IMG/M metagenome (GOLD analysis project Ga0068877, IMG submission 66437) | Freshwater lake microbial communities from Lake Erie, under a cyanobacterial bloom - NOAA_Erie_Diel6S_1000h metaG | ecosystem: Environmental > Aquatic > Freshwater > Lake | place: USA: Ohio, Lake... | reverse complement strand
CGCCTCCCGCGGCGTCGCCGATCGCGTGGACGCGGCGATTGGTCGTCCGCAACCCCGCGTCGACGCGGATGCCGCGCGCGTCGTGCTCGATGCCGGCGCGCTCCAGGCCAAGGTCGTCGAGCCGCGGCCGGCGGCCCGCGGCGACGAGCAGGTGGCTGCCCTCGATCTCCTCCTCGCCGCCATCGGCACGCGCGACGCGCAGCGCGACGCCGTCGCCGGCGCGGCGCGCCGCGACGACCGAGGCGCCCTCGCGCAGCTCGACGCCCTCGGCGCGCAGCCGCTGGCGCAGCACCTCGACGAGTTCCGGATCCTCGCGCCCGCACAGCGCGCGCGCCTCGAGGACGACGACCTCCGAGCCGAGGCGGCGATGGGCCTGGCCGAGCTCGCAGCCGATCGGCCCGCCGCCCAGCACCAGCAGGCGGCGCGGTGCCTCGGCCAGGTCGAAGACGCTCTCGTTGGTGAGGAAGGGGAGCGAAGCGAGGCCGGGGATCGGCGGGACGGCGGGGGCCGAGCCGGTCGCGACGACGAAGCGCCGCGCGCGCACGATGGCGTCGCCGGCCTCGACGCTGTCGCGGTCCCTGAAGCGCGCATGGGCGCGCAGCACCGTGACGCCCAGGCCCTCGAAGCGCTCCTGGCTGTCATGGGGCGCGATGGCGTCGATCACGCCGCGCAGGTGCGCGCGCAGCGCCGCGCGGTCCACGCGCACGGGGCCGGCCTCGACGCCGAAGCGCCGCGCCTCGCGCGCCGCCTGCGCGGCGGCGGCGGCGGCGAGCAGCGCCTTCGACGGCACGCAGCCATGGTTGAGGCAGTCGCCGCCCATCAGGTCGCGCTCGACCAGCACGACGCGCTGGCCGAGCTGCGCGGCGCCCGCGGCGACGGAGAGGCCGCCCGCGCCCGCGCCGATCACGCAGATGTCGGCCTCGATCTCCCGCGCGCTCATGCACGCCCCGCGATGCGGCGCCACGCCACGGGCAGCAGCGCGAGCAGGCCGAGGCCCAGCAGCGGCCCGAGCACCGGCCAGGACAGCGCGACCGACAGGTCGGGCCGCGCGCCGGCGTCGAACACGCTGCCGAGCCCCGCGCCGATCGACGCGAAGACGAGCGTGCCGGGAACGATGCCGACGAGGGTCGTGGCGACGAAGATGGCGGGCCTGGCGCCGAGCAGCGCCGCGGCGATGTTGACCACGAAGAAGGGGAAGGCGGGCACGAGCCGCAGGAAGAGCAGGTAGCTCGCGGCGTCGCGCCGGAAGCCCTCCTCGATGCGCGCGAGCATGCCGCCCGCGCGCAGCCGGAGCCGGTCGCCCAGCGCGGTGCGCGCCGCGGCGAAGACGGCGGTCGCGCCGATCGTCGCGCCGACGACCGCGAGCCCGCCGCCCGCGAGCGTGCCGAAGAGGAAGCCGCCCGCGAGCGTCATCGCCGCCGCGCCGGGCAGCGAGAAGGCGGTCACGCAGACATAGGCGAGGACATAGGCGGCGGGCGCCGCGACCGGGTGGGCGGCGACCAGGTCGAGCAGCGCGAAGCGGGCGTCGCGCAGCGCCTCCCAGCCGAGATGGCGATGCAGCCCCGACAGGATGGCGGCGGCCATGCCGGCCGCGATCAGCGCAAGCGGCAGGAAGCGAAGCAGGCCGCGCGCCTTGCCCGTCATGCGTCGGCCGGGGGCGTGTCGCGCCTGTAGCGGATGGTCGACCCGCGCGCCTTGAACTCGAGGTCGACCCATTCGCCGGACTGCGTATAGCCGAGGCGGCTGGTGAGGTCGCCGGTCACCTCGTAGATGCGCAGGTCGACCTCGCGGCCCGCGATCGAGGCGCGTTCCGTTCCGGACTGGCGCGCGCGCACGTCGATCAGCGTGCCGGCCTGCGTGTCGAGCAGCCGGGTGCGGCGCGTCATGTCCTCGTGCCAGTAGCTGGTCGGCTTGGTCTCCGGCGGCGCGACGAACTCCCCGCCGCTGCCCGAAACGGCGAGGCCGCCCGCGGCCGGGCGGACACGGACCTCGGTGCGCGTGCCGTTGTCGTCGGTGCGCGCGTCGAGCCCGACGAAGCGATTGCCCTCCCACTCCTCGCGGCTGCGATGGACATAGCGATAGAGCGGGATGGAGGCGAAGCGCACCTCGAGGTCGATCTCGATCTCGACGGCGAGCCTGTCGCCGGACTTCGTGAATGCCACGCGATGGCGGCCGATCGGCGATCCGCCGCGCAGCACGGTGAAGAGGATGGGCGTGGGCGTGGGCAATGCGCGCGCGGCCCGGGGGAAGGCCAGCGCGGCGGGCGCGGCGGCGAGGAACCTGCGGCGGGGGAGGGCGATGGTCTGCATGCGTCTTCTACGCGGCCGTGGCGCGGGTCGATCAGTCGGGCGCCGCGGCGCGACCGCGCAGCAGCGCCGGCACGACCAGCACCAGCGCCAGCGCGCCGAGCATGAGGAGGAGGGCGAGCGCCTCGCGCGGCCCCAGCGGCTCGCCGAGCGCCAGCGCGCCGCTGGCCATCGCCGTCGCCGGCACGGCGAGGGTGGAGAGCGACGCGACATGCGAGGGCAGGATCTTCACCAGCGTGAACCACGAGATGTAGCCGACGATCAGCGCGACGAAGGTGACGTAGCCGGCCGAGAGCCAGGCCGCCGCGCTCGCCTCCGGCCAGCGCACCGGCTCCATGATCGGCCAGATCAGGAAGAGCGGTATCGAGGCGAGGACGAGCTGCCAGCCGGTGCTCGCGAGCATCGGCAGGTCGGGCCTGTGGCGCGCGCGCTTGCCGTGCTGCACGCCGAGCGCCCAGCCGATCGCGGCGGCGAACATGAAGCCCATGCCCGGCAGGTCGCTCGCGGCGAAGCCGCCGCCGCGGAAGCTGAGCAGGCCGACGCCCGCCATGCCCATGGCCAGCGCCGCGACGAAGAGCCCGCCGGGGCGCTCGCCGAAGGCAAGGAAGGCGATGAGCCCCGACCAGAGCGGCATGGTGAAGGCCAGCACCGCCGCATGGCCCGAGCCGAGCAGCTGCACGCCATAGGCCGTGGTCACCTGCCAGATCGTGACGTTGAGGAAGGCGGAGATGCCGAGGAAGCGCCAGTCGCGCGCGCCCGCGGGCATCAGCGCCTCGCGGCGCATCCGCGCGACGGCGAGCAGCGCGAGGCCGGCGACGAGGCCCGACACCGCGCGGAAGCCCCAGACCGGGAGCTCCGCGAAGACGATCTTCATGAACGGCCAGTTGCAGCCCCAGGCGAGGGCGAGCGCGGCCAGCACGAGCAGCGGCCCGGCGATCGCGGCGCCCTGGCGCCGCCCCGGATCTGTCACCGGCGCGCGCTCTCGGCGATCGGCCGCGCGAGCTGGAGCTCGGTGTCCCAGGGGAACATGATCCAGGTGTCCTGGCTCACCTCGGTCACGTAGCTGTCCACCAGCGGCTTGCCCGCCGGCTTGGCGTAGACCGTCGCGAAATGCGCGCCGGGCAGCAGGTCGCGCACGACCCGGCCCGTGGTGCCCGTGTCGACCAGGTCGTCGACGATCAGCAGGCCGGAATTGTCGTCTCCGCCCAGCGTCGATGGCTTGAGCAGCTGCGCCTTGCCCGCCGACTGGTGGTCGTAGGTGCGGATCGAGATCGTGTCGATGACGCGCAGGTCGAGCTCGCGCGCCACGATCGCCGCGGGGACGAGGCCGCCGCGCGTGATGGCCACGATGCCGCGCCAGGCCCGCAATCCGTGCAGCCTCCACGCGAGCGCCTTGGCGTCGCGGTGCAGTTCCTGCCACGAGACGGGGAATGTCTTGGTGTAGGTCGCCTCGGACATGGGGGCCTCGCTTGCGTCTCCGGGCACCCGGTCCCGCCGCCCCGCCGGGGCGGCGCGCTCAGCGCACGAAGACCTGGACCTCGTTCGCGGTCGCCCGGTTGTCGCTGCGCGCCTGCAGGCGCACGCGATCGGCGGGCATGCCCATGTCGACCAGGGCGCGCATCACCTGCTCCGCCTGGCGGCGGGCATTTGCCGTCGCCATCGCGGCGTCGCCCGCGCCGCCGCCCGTCGCCGCGACGCCGACGATGTCGAATGTCGCCTGCGGCCGCGCCTCGAGGGCGCGGGTGGCGGCGGCGTAGAGCGACTGCTCGAAGGCGGGGTTGGGACGGTCGTAGCGGATGGTGACGAGCGGGCGCGCGGCGGGCGCCGGGGCAGCAGCGCGGGCGTTCGCGGCGGCGGGGCCGATGGCGCGCGCCGACAGCCCGGGCCCGTAGAACTCGCCCGTCCGGACGGCCGAGCCGAGCGTCGTCATGTTCGAGCGCTCGCGGCTGACATAGGAGGACTGGCGGGCGATGTCCTCGGAGAGTTCGGTGCGCATGCGGTCGATGGACACCATGGTCCGCCCGACCTCGTCCTCGACCTGCGCCAGCAGGCGATGGTCTTCCTCGACCGCGCCGGAGATGGCGTAGGCGTTGCGCAGCGAGTCGAGCAGGTAGGTGCCCATCGAGGCCGCGGCGCCGACCTGGCCGGAGAGCTGGGACAGCGAGCCGATGTTCGCGGAGAAGCGGTCGAGCTCGCCCTGCGCCTGCGCGAGCTGGCCGGTGAGGATCGGGTTGCCCGGCGTCGTGCCGACCTGGAGCCGCGCGTTGATCTGGCCGACGAGCGTCTGGTAGCGCTGCGCGGCGTCGATGTTCTCCGCGCGCAGCTGCTGCAGCGTCTGGCCGTGGCCGGTGGAGAGGGACTGGAGCCGGCCGGCCTCCTCGCGCAGCTGGACGGCGCGCTGGCCGACGGCGGTGGACATGCCCTGCTGGGCCGCGGCACCGGCGGCGCGCTGCTCGGCGGGGGAGGCGGGGATCTCGACCCGCGTCACCGTGGCGCCGGGGTTCTTCGAGCCGGCGGCGGGCCAGAGCGCCTCGGAGACGAGGCTGCAGGCGCCGAGGCCGAGGCCCATGGCGACCACGAATCCCGCCCTCGCGGCGCGGCCGGCAAGCGACCGGGCGGAAGCGCTCACGCTGGGGGCTGGAACGTGCAAGTCGGATTCTCCCTGCCGGGCAATGAGTTGCGAGCGAGTCGCAGCCCTTCGAGGCGCGCGGAATGTATCCAATGGGTCCGGGGGCGACAAGCCGAAAGCCGTCCTTTACCTGTGAGCAAAACCGCCCGCGCCGCGACGCCCGAGGCGCTTGCAAACGCCGCGCGCTTGCGAGTAGCTTCCGCGGCCTTCAGCGAACCCTGTCGTTCGCCGGCATGCGGCCGTAGCTCAATTGGATAGAGCATCAGACTACGGATCTGAGGGTTAGGGGTTCGAATCCCTTCGGCCGCGCCATTCCCGTTTCCGGGAAAGCATGCACTCCCTCGACAGCGTCACCCCCGCAGCCCAGGCAGCAGGCGCAGGAAGCTCGTCGTGCTGCCGCACAGCGCGAGGCCAGCGCCGATCCACAGCGCGGTCGCGAGGCCGTCGGTGCCCTGCGCGCCCAGGCACAGCGCCACCAGCACCGCGCCGATCGACTGGCCGAGCAGGCGCGACGTCGCGAGGATGCCTCCGGCGCCGCCGCCGCGATGGCGCGGCGCGCTGGCCATGAGTGCCTTCATGTTCGGCGACTGGAAGAAGCTGAATCCCGCGCCGCACAGCACCAGCCCCCAGGCGATGTCGAGCGCGCCGGCGCCGGGCGCCAGGCCCGCCAGCATGGCGAGGCCCGGCGCCATGGCCAGCAGCCCCGCGCCGCCGAGCAGGCCGGGCGGCACCCGGTCGGCGAGCGCCGCCACGACCAGCGTCATGGCCGCCACCGTCGCCGGCCAGGGCGTCACCAGGAACCCCGCCTCCACCTGCGAATGGCCGAGCCGCGCCTGCAGCAGCATGGGCAGCGCCACGAAGGCGAGGCCCTGGATCGCGAAGGCGCACACCGAGGTGACCGAGGAGAGCGCGAAGACCGGCACGCGGAACAGGTCGATCGCGAGGATCGGGCCGGCGCTGCCCGCCTCGCGCCGCCACAGCGCGAGGCCGGCGGCCGCGGCCAGCGCCGCCGCGGCCGCCGGCGCGGGCCAGGCGACGCGATGCGCGACGCCCGCGAGCGCGAGGAGCAGCAGCGCGAAGACGAGGGCGCAGAGCGCGGCCGCGACCGCGTCGAAGGCGCGCGCGCTGCGCTCCGTCGACGGCATCAGCCTGGCCGATGTCGCCAGCACCGCGAGCACGACGGGCACCCCCGCGAGGAAGAGGACGGGCCAGTCCGCCACGGCAAGGACGAAGGACGCCGTGGCCGGCCCCGCGGCAAGCGCGACGCCGACCACCAGAGCGTAGTGGCCGAGCCCGCGGCCGAGGCGCTCGGGCGGGTTCAGCGCGCGCACCAGCGCGGGCGTCGTCGCCGCGACCGCGGCCGCGCCCAGCCCCGCGACGGCGCGCGCGGCGGCGAGGGCCGGCAGCGATCCCGCGAGGCTGCACGCGAGCGAGCCGGCCGCGAAGGCGAGGAGCCCCGCGAGGAAGACCCGCCCGTGGCCGTGGATCTCGCCGAGCGCGCCCATCGGCAGCAGCGCCGCCACGACGGCGACGTAGTAGGCGTTGACGATCCAGATCGCCGCTGCCGGGCTCGTGCCGAGGCCCGCCGCGATCGCCGGCAGCGCGGTGCTCGTGAGCGAGATGTCGAGCGTGACCACCGCCACGCCGGCATGGACGGCGAGCAGCGCGAGCCTGCGCGTGCCGCCGGGCCCGGGGGACGGGTGATCGCCGGCCATCGCTGCTGCTCCGCGTCGCCTCGCGCCCGGCACCTCAGCGCAGGAAGCGCTTCTCGATCTCCCTGACCTCGTCCATGCGCTGGAGGCGGAAGACCTCCTCGACGGACGCGATCTCGCCCTCGACGCCCGCGATGCCGCCCTCGGCCGCGATGCGCGCGAAGGTCGCCTTCATCGCCGCGACCGCGGCGCGGATCGCATGGTTGCCGTAGATCACCATGCGCACCGTGCCGAGCGCGCGGATGCGGCGCTCGTCGAGCTGCGGGTAGGCGGTCGGCACGAGCACGATGCCGCGGCGCCCGTCCCATGCGCGCGCGAAGGCCTCGACCTCGTCGGGCGTGCGCGACTTCGAGTGCACGAGCACGAGGTCGGCGCCCGCCTCCTCGTAGGCGCGCGCGCGGCGCAGCGCCTCGTCCTGCCCGAGCCCCGCGATCAGCGCCTCGGTGCGCGCGACGACGAGGAAGCCGGGGTCGCGCCGCGACGCCACGGCGGCCGCGACCTTGCCCTGGAACTCCTCTGTCCGCACGAGGTCCTGTCGCCCGCCGGCGACGAGGCTCGTGACCTTCGGGAAGCTCTTGTCCTCGATCACGACCGCCGAGGCGCCGGCCTCCTCGTAGAGGCGCACCGCATGGACGACGTTGACCGCGTTGCCGAAGCCCGTGTCGATGTCGGCGACGATGGGAAGGCGCGTGCGCCAGGCCATCGCGCGCACCATCTCGAGATGCTGCGTCATGCTCACGAGGCTGACATCGGGAAGGCCGAGCAGCGCCGAGAGCTCGAAGCCCGAGGCCCATGCGCCGTCGAACCCCGCTTCCTCGGCGAGCGTCGCCGAGAGCGGGCTGTGCGCCGCCATGATCCGCGCGAGCCCGCCATCGAGCGCCGCGCGCAGCCTGCCGTTGCGTTCCGCCTGTCCCGCCATCCCCGTCCTCCATCCCACGCCGCGGCCATCCTAGCCGCTGCGCCCGCGCGTGGCGCCGTCCTCCGCGCTTGTGGAGCCGGCGCCGCTTCCGCCACTATCGCGGCACCGACCATCGAAGGGATGAACGCCGTGGAGATCAAGCAGCCCTACCTCCTGTTCCTCGCCGACGCGGGAGACCCGCTCGCGGCCAAGACCTCCATCGGCGTCGCCCAGTGGCACCCCGAGCGCTGCATCGGCCAGGTGCGCCTGCCCGGCTGCAAGGCGGACGCGCTGGTGCCGGACATGACCCCGAAGGAGGCGGCCAGGAAGGGCGCGCGCACGATGATCGTCGGCGCCGTGAACCGCGGCGGCGTCTTCTCGCCGGCATGGATGAAGGCGCTGCACGCGGCGCTGGACGCGGGCCTCGACCTCGCGGCCGGCCTGCACCAGCGCCTCGCGGACATCCCCGAGATCGCCGCGAAGGCGCGGAAGCTCGGGCGCAGGCTCCACGACGTGCGCCACCCGACGGAGGAGTTCCCGATCGCCACCGGGCGCAAGCGCAGCGGCAAGCGGCTGCTGACCGTCGGCACGGACTGCTCGATCGGCAAGATGTACACGACCTGCGCGCTCGAGCGGGAGATGCACGCCCGCGGCCTGAAGGCGACGTTCCGCGCCACCGGGCAGACCGGCATCCTGATCGCCGGCGGCGGCGTGTCGATCGACGCCGTGGTCTCCGACTTCGTCGCCGGCTGCGTCGAGAAGATGTCGCCCGACAACGACGCCGACCACTGGGACCTGATCGAGGGGCAGGGCTCGCTCTTCCACGCCTCCTATGCCGGCGTCACGCTCGCGCTGATCCATGGCGCGCAGCCCGACGCGCTGGTGATGTGCCACGAGCTCGGGCGCCCGCACATGCGCGGCCTGCCCGGCTACAGGCTGCCGGACATCCGCGAGGCGATCGACCTCAACGTGCTGCATGCGCGCCTGACCAACCCGAAGGCGAAGTGCATCGCGGTGTCGCTCAACACCTCGAAGCTGACGCCGCGCGCCGCGGCCACCGCGATGAAGCGCATCGAGGACCGCACGGGCCTGCCCTGCGTCGATCCCTCGCGCGGCGGCGTGGGCCCGATCGTCGACCGGATGATGAAGATCCGATGACCCGCCGCAGCCTGCGCGCCGTCCGCGAAGTCTTCCCGATCCGCGGCGTCTTCCGCATCTCGCGCGGCGCGCGCACCGAGAGCGTCGTCGTCACGGCGACGATCTCCGAGGACGGCGCGCGCGGCCGCGGCGAGTGCGTGCCCTATCCGCGCTACGGCGAGAGCGTCGATACCGTGCTCGCGCAGATCGAGGGCGCCCGCGCCGCGATCGAGGCCGGGGCGGGGCGCGCGGAGCTGCAGTCGCTGCTGCCCGCGGGCGCCGCGCGCAACGCGCTCGACTGCGCGCTCTGGGACCTCGAGGCGAAGCGCGCCGGCAAGCCCGTGTGGGAGCTCGCGGGACTGCCCGCGCCGCGCCCGTTGACCACCGCCTTCACGCTGTCGGTGGACGAGCCCGCGGCGATGGAGGCCGCGGCGCGCGCCGCCGCCGGCCGGCCGCTGCTGAAGATCAAGCTGACCGGCGACGGCGACCTCGCGCGCGTCCAGGCGGTGCGCCGCGGCGCGCCCGCCGCGCGGCTCGTCGTCGACGCCAACGAGGCGTGGACCGCCGCGCACTACGCGTCCTTCGCGCGCGAGCTCGCCGGGCTCGGCGTCGAGATGATCGAGCAGCCGCTGCCTGCCGGGAAGGACGCCGGCCTCTCCGAGGTCGAGCACCCGGTCCCGGTCTGCGCCGACGAGTCCTGCCACGACACCTCTTCGCTGGCGGAGATCGGCGCGCGCTACGAGGCCATCAACATCAAGCTCGACAAGGCCGGCGGCCTGACCGAGGCGCTGCGCCTGCGCGACGCCGCGCGCGCGGCTGGCCGGCGCGTGATGGTGGGCTGCATGCTGGGGACGTCGCTCGCCATGGCGCCGGCGATCCTGGTCGCGCAGGGCGCGGAGTGGGTCGACGTCGACGGGCCGCTGCTGCTGGCGCGCGACCGCGACCCGGGCCTCGTCTACGCGGGCAGCACGGTCTCGCCGCCGACACCGGCCCTCTGGGGCTGAGCCGCGGGCGCGCTCAGCCCGCCGCCGCCGCGCGCAGGTAGCGCTCGCGGATGGCGGCGCAGGCCCGCGCCGAGGACGCCGCGACCTCCTCGACCAGGCGTTCCGCGTCGCCGCGGCGGCGGTCACGGCAGGCCGCCTCGAGTTCCGCGGCGAGCAGGCTGGTGCGCCGCGCGCCGAAATTCCCCGCAACGCCCTTGAGGTCGTGCGCCGCGCGCGCGAGCGCGCCGAGGTCGCCGGCGGCCGCGCGCAGCGCCTCGATGCGCTGCTCCGCGCCATCGACGAAGCCCGCGAGCAGGCGCTGGAACTCCGTCGCGCGCAGCACGGCCTGGATGGCGGTGACCTGCGCGTCCTCAAGGTCCGGCGCCTCGGTGGCGGGCTTGGCCTCGACGACGGGCTCGGCCGCGCCGTCCTCGCCCGAGGCGGGCGCGGCGACGACCAGGCGGCGCAGGATCGCCATGACCTCGGTGCGGTTGATCGGCTTGGCGATGTAGTCGTCCATGCCCATCGACAGGTAGTGCTCGCGCGCGCCGGGCATCGCGTTGGCGGTCAGGGCGACCACCGGCACGCGGGCGCGATCGCCGCCGATCTCGCGGATGCGCGCCGTCGCCTCGACGCCGTTCATGGCCGGCATCTGGACGTCCATCAGGATCGCGTCGTAGCGCTGCCGGCGCGCCATCTCCACGGCCTCGGCGCCGGTCGAGGCGATGTCGACCGCGAAGCCCTCGCGCTCCAGCACGGCCCGCATCAGGCTCTGGTTGACGCGGTTGTCCTCGGCCACGAGCAGCCGCGCGCCATCGACCTGCTCGCGCGACGCGGCGGGGTTCGCGGCGGCGGGCTGGCCGCGCGACGCCGCATGCGGCGCGCCGGAGGCAGGGGCGTCGGCGAAGAGGCGCGCGAGGCATTCGCGCACGGAGTGCAGGCGCACGGGCTTGCCGAGGATGGCGTCGCAGCCGCGGCGCGGGTCGTTCTCGCCGCCGGGCGGGCGCAGCGCGCCGATGGAGGATGCGAGGACCATGCGCGGCGCGTGCGCGCGCGCCGCCTCGCGCAGGCGGTCGATGCCGCCGCGGCCGGGCCGCGCGGCGACCTGCTCGTCGACGACGACGAGGTCGAAGCGCTCCGCCTCGAGCGCGGCGATGGCGTCGATCGCGTCGACGGCCTCGGAGACGCGCACGCCGAGCGCCTCGAGCTGGCGGCGCAGGATGCGGCGGTTCATCTCGGCGTCGTCGACGACGAGCGCGCGCAGCCCGGCCAGCGCGCGCAGGGCGGCCGCGCGGTCGGGCACGGCGCGACTCGCGAGCTCCAGCGGCAGGGTGAACCAGAAGGTCGAGCCGCGCTCGGGCTCGCTCTCGACGCCGATCTCGCCGCCGAGCATCTCGACGAACTGGCGGCAGATGGACAGGCCGAGGCCCGTGCCGCCATAGCGCCGCGTGATGCTGCTGTCGGCCTGCGCGAACTTCTCGAAGATGCGGCCATGCGCCTCGGCGGGGATGCCGATGCCGGTGTCGGTCACGGCGATGCGCAGCTTCACCTTGCCCTGCTCGCCGCGATGCGCGCGCACGTCCACCTCGATGGAACCGCGCTCGGTGAACTTGATCGCGTTCGAGACGAGGTTGAGCAGGACCTGGCGCAGCCGCGTCGGGTCGCCGCGCAGGTCGAGCTGGGCGGCGGGATGGATGTAGACGCCAAGGTCGAGGCCCTTGCGGTGCGCGCGGGGCGCGAGCAGCTCGATCGCGCTCTCCACCACGTCGGCGAGGCCGAAGTCGATCGTCTCGATGTCGATGCGCCCGGACTCGAGCTTGGCGACGTCGAGCACGTCGTTGACCAGCGCCAGCAGGCTCTCCGCGCTCTCGCGCACGGCCTCGGCGAACTGGCGCTGCTCGTCGGCGAGCGGCGTCTCGAGCAGCAGCGCGTTCATGCCGATGATGCCGTTCATCGGCGTGCGGATCTCGTGGCTGACGGTGGCGAGGAAGTCGGTCTTCGAGGAATCAGCGCGCACCGCGCGGGCGCGCTCCTCGTCGATCGCAACGCGCTGTCGCTCCACGCGCCCGCGCAGCGCGACCAGCTCGGCGTTCTGCCGAGCGACCAGCTCGCGGCCCGCCGCGAGCTCGTCCTCGGCGCGGCGCTGGCGCGAGCGGTCCGACACGACCAGCATGGCGCCGCCGCCGGGCAGGGCGGAGGCCTCGATGCGCAGCGTGCCGCCATCGCTGCCGCGTCGCTCCTCGGTCATGGGGTCGAATGCGGTCGGCGCGACGAGGAGCCGCTCGAGCGCCGCCTCGCCGCGCGTGTCGGCGAAGTCGCCGCGCGACGCGCAATGCGCGACGACGTCGGACAGGTGGCGGCCGGGGCGCGCGAGGGTGGCCGGCAGGCGCAGCACCTCGGCGAAGCGCCGGTTGGCGAAGGCGATGGCGCGGTCGCGGTCGAGGATGGCGAGGCCGGTGTCGAGCAGCTCGAGCGCGGCCGCTGCCTCCGGGGCCAGGGGGCTGTCCCCTGCGGATGGCCGTGCCGGCGGGCGCGGTGCACCGCCGCGCAGCAGCGCGATCCCTCGCTCGATGACGTTCCAGACCGCGGCCATGCGTGCCGAGCCTTCTCCCCCGGGGAAAGCGCGACCCTAGGCACGGGATAGTTAACGCGGTGTTAGCCCTGCCCGGTGCCCGCCAGGGCGGCGAGGGCCTCGACCCGGTCGGCCTCGGCGGCCGGCTTGTCCCAGCGGATGCGCTCGATGCGCGGGAAGCGCAGCGCGACGCCCGACTTGTGGCGGCTGGAGACCTGCACGGCATCGAAGGCGAGCTCGCAGACGAGCGCGCGCTCGACCACGAGCACCGGGCCGAAGCGGTCGACCGCATGGGCGCGCACCCAGCGGTCCAGCCGCGCGAGCTCCTCGTCGGTGAAGCCGAAATAGGCCTTGCCGACGGGGACCAGCTCGCCCCCGGCGCCCCAGCAGCCGAAGGTGAAGTCCGAGTAGAAGGACGAGCGGCGCCCATGGCCGCGCTGCGCGTAGAGCAGAACTGCGTCGACGCGCATCGGGTCGCGCTTCCACTTGAACCAGGGCCCGCGCGGCCTGCCGCCGAGATAGGGGGAGTCGAGGCGCTTGAGCATCAGCCCCTCGGCGCCCTGCGCGGCGGCGGACGCGCGCAGCGTGGCGAGTTCGTCCCAGCCGGAGAAGGGCAGCGTCGCCGACAGGTCGAGGATGGCCGCGCGCGCCGTGCCCGCGACATGGCGCGCGTGCCAGGCCTCGAGCCGCGCGCGGCGCGCGGCGAAGGGCAGGGCGCGCAGGTCCTCGTCCCCGTCGAGGAGGATGTCGTAGAGGCGCACGAAGACGGGATTCGCCTCGAGCAGGCGTCGCGTCGGCGCCTTGCGGTTGAGCCGCTGCTGCAGCGCGTTGAACGTGCCGGGCGCGCCCGGCCGCCCGGCGAGGAGCTCGCCGTCGAGGACGGCGCGCAGCCCGAAGCCGTCGCGTATCTCCGGGAAGGCGGCGCCGATGTCGTCGCCCGTGCGCGAATGCAGCCGCGTCGTGGCGCCGTCGCCGCAGAGCTGGATGCGCGCGCCATCCCACTTCCATTCCGCGGCGAGCAGCGCGGGGTCGAGGCCGTCGCGGTCCGCGTCCTCGAGCGGGTGCGCGAGCATCACCGGGCGGAAGGCGAGCGGCCCGGCGGCGGCGGGGGCGGGCCCGCGGCCCTCCAGCCACGCGAAGAGCCCCTCGTAGGGCGGCTCCAGCGCATGCCAGGCCTCCTCGATGCGCGCGAGCTCGACCGCGCCGAGCTCGGCGAGCGCGGTGCGCGCGAGCCGGCCCGAGACGCCGACGCGCAGCGCGCCCGTGACGAGCTTGAGCAGCGCCCAGCGGCCCGCGGCGTCGAGCCGGTCGAGCCAGCCCGCGAGCAGGCCCGGCACGTCCGCGCGCGCGGCGGCGGCGAGCGCGCGCACGATCTCGTCGACCGAAGGCGGGTCGGGCTCCGCGGCGGCGGGCCAGGTCAGGGCGACCGTCTCCGCGAGGTCGCCGACATAGTCGTGCGAGAGCGCGAAGAGCACGGGGTCGATGCGGCTCGCGGCGAGCCTGCGCACCACCGCGGGCGTCGCGTGGCGGAAGTCGAGCGCGCCGGTGAGCGCGGCCAGCGCCCAGCCGCGGTCGGGGTCGGGCACCTCGCGGAAATGCGCCGCGAGCAGGCGCAGCTTGCCGCCGCGCGAGGGCGAGAGCACGAGGTCGTCGAGCAGGCGCGCGAAGCGGTTCACGTGTCCTCCTCGCCGAGGCCGACCAGCCGCAGCGCCCGCGCGCGGCGCCCCGCGAGCCCGGCGGCATGGACGAGCGCGTCCTCCTGCCCGTGGGTCACCCAGATCTCGGGCGCGTCGACCTCCTCGAAGGTGCGCAGCAGCTCGGGCCAGTCTGCGTGGTCGGAGACGACGAGCGGCAGCTCCACGCCGCGCTGGCGCGCGCGCTGGCGGATGCGCATCCATCCCGACGCGGCGACCGCGACGGGATCGGGCAGGCGCCGCGACCAGCGATCCGCGAGCGCCGAGGGCGGCGCGAGCACGATCGCGCCCGCGAGCTCCTCGCGCCGCGCGCCGGCGACGGGCCGCAGCGCGCCGAGCGGTACGCCGAGCTGCTCGTAGAGCGCGCAGAGCGGCTGCAGCGCGCCGTGCAGGAAGAGCGGCGCGTCCCATCCCGCCTCGCGCAGCAGGCGGATGACGCGCTGGCACTTGCCGAGCGCGTAGACGCCGACGAGATGCGCGCGCTCGGGATTGCGCGCGACCGAGGCGAGAAGCCGCGCGACCTCGCCGCCATCGTCGGGATGGACGAAGACCGGCAGCCCGAAGGTCGCCTCGGTGACGAAGACGTCGCAGCGCTGCGGCTCGAAGGGCGGGCAGGTGGGATCGCGGCGGCGCTTGTAGTCGCCGGAGACCACGACGCGCGTGCCTGCGTGCTCGAGCACGACCTGGGCGGAGCCGAGCACGTGGCCGGCCGGGGCGAGCCGGACGCGCACGTCGCCGATGCGGACCTCCTCGCCATAGGCGGCGGCCTGCATCCGCTGTCCCGCGGCGTCGCCGAAGCGCGCGCGCATGATCGCGAGCGTGCCTGCCGTCGCCAGCACGTCGCCGCCACCCGGGCGCGCATGGTCGCCATGGCCATGCGTGACGACGGCGCGCGCCGCCGGGCGCACGGGGTCGATGTAGAAGTCCCCCGGCCCGACATGCAGGCCCTGGGGCGTCGGGCGGATCCAGTCTTCCGCGCGCATGCGAGTCCTCGGGAGGGGAAGACAGAGGATGGGCCGCGCGCCGGGCGATGCAAGCGGCGGCGCGCGTCCTATGTTGGCGGCGCATGGCGGAGACCACCGGCGACGAGCTGCTTCCGGAGGCGTTCGCGCGCTGGTTCGCGGCGCGCGGCTGGGCGCCGCACGCCCACCAGCTGGCGCTGCTCCGCGCGGCGCGCGACGGCCGCTCGGCGCTCCTCGTCGCGCCGACCGGCGGTGGCAAGACGCTGGCCGGCTTCCTGCCCAGCCTCGTCGAGCTGGCCGCGCGGCCCGGGGAAGGCCTGCACACGCTCTACGTCTCGCCGCTCAAGGCGCT
>Ga0068877_10002360_pt1 | contig 15260 bp, 5 predicted proteins | sample NOAtaG_FD_66437 | JGI IMG/M metagenome (GOLD analysis project Ga0068877, IMG submission 66437) | Freshwater lake microbial communities from Lake Erie, under a cyanobacterial bloom - NOAA_Erie_Diel6S_1000h metaG | ecosystem: Environmental > Aquatic > Freshwater > Lake | place: USA: Ohio, Lake... | reverse complement strand
CACGCTGGGCTTTGGCGGCAGCGCTGGGAGCTTCGTCAACGATTCCGACGGCTTCGTGACGTTGGCAGGCAATGCAGCCAACCCGTTCACGCAGAGCGCGGCCAGCAGCATCGACAACCTGGGCACGCTGAGCAAGACCAGCGCGGGCACGCAGACGCTGAACGTCAGCACCTTCAACAACACCGGCAACGTGATCGTGTCCGCGGGCACGCTGCGCGTGGGCGGCGGCAGCGGCGCGGGCGGCTTCAGCACCGCGGCCGGCGCCACGCTGGCCTTCCACAGCGGCAGCCGCACGCTGCCGAGCACCGCCGTGCCCAGCGGCGCGGGCAATCTGCTCATCAGCGGCGGCACCATCAGCATCGACGACCGCTCGGGCGCGCCGCTGACGCTGCTGCCGCTCAGCGTGAGCAGCGGCAGTCTGCGCGTGAGCAGCAGCAACGCCATCGTGCTGCCCTCGCTGGCCTTGACGGGCGGCAGCCTGTCGCTCGACGCCGCCACCTCGGTGACGCTGCCACCGCTGAGCCTGGCCAGCACGGGCCTGAGCGTGCGCGCCGGCACGGGCGTCAGCCTGCCTTCGGCCGTCAACCTGGTCGGCAGCACGCTGACACTGGAAAGCCCGGCCGTCACGTTCTCGGCGCTCACGATGTCGGGCTCGAGCATCGTCGGCGCCACCGACGTCACCGTCAGCGGCAACCTGTCGGTCATCGGCAGCAGCAACTCCACCATCGGCGGCAGCGGCAGCTTCACGACCGCCGGCACCACCACCGTCAATCTCACCAGCGGCACGGGCAGCCTCGTCGTGGCGGGCGGCCGCAACTGGATCAATACCGGCACCATCGTGCTGCCGGGCGACGACGGCATCGTGCTGGGCAGTGGCACGGTCGGTGCGACGCTCACCAACACCGCCGCTGGCACCTTCTCGGTCACCGGCAACGTGAGCAACCCGGTGTCGCAGACGGCGGCGAGCACCTTCAACAACGCCGGCACCTTCACCAAGAGCGGCAGCGCGCTGCAGCGCCTGAACGTCAGCACCTTCAACCACACCGGCTCGCTCGACATCGGCGCCGGCACGCTCGAGTTGACCGGTGGTGTGCACGCCGGCACCACGACGCTGGGCACGGGTGCGGTGCTCTCCTTCGTGAGCGGTGAACGCACCTTGGCGGGCGCCGCGGTGCCCAGCGGCACCGGCACGCTGCGCGTGGCCGGCGGCACGCTGACGCTCGATGACGCCGGCAGCGGCAGCCTGCCGCTGCTGCCCATCGTGCAGAGCGCCGGCACGCTGAACATCAGCAGCACCGGCGCGTTGACCACGCCGAGCCTCTCGCTCACCGGTGGCGCGGCCTCGCTGACCAGCGGCGCCGACATCAACCTGCCGGTGCTGGGCATGGCCGGCGGTTCGTTGACGCTGGACGCCGCGACCACCGTCACGCTGCCCAACCTGAACCTCTCCGGCACCACCTTGAGCGTGCGTGCGGGCACCGGCGTGTCGCTGCCCTCGGCGGCCACGCTGTCGGCCAGCACGCTGGAGCTGACGACACCCGCCGTGAGCTTCAGCAGCCTGTCGCTCGCCGGCTCCACGCTGTCGGGCACGGCCAACATCGACGTCACCGGGGCCTTCGACGTCATCGGCACCGCGGCCTCCACCGTGGGCGGCAGTGGCAGCCTCATCACCCGCGGAGCCACGCGCATCGACATCGCCGGCGCGGCGGCCAGCCTGCAGGTGGCGGCGGCACGCAGCTGGACGAACACCGGCGCCCTGAACGTGCTCGGTGACGACAGCATCCAGCTCAGCGTGGGTGGCAACGGTGGCTTCTTCACCAACGCGGCGGGCGCCACGCTGACGCTGGCCAGCAGTGCCACCAACGTCATCAACCAGAGTGGCACAGCCACCTTCAACAACGCCGGTGCGCTGGTGAAGACCGGGCCGGCCACGCAGCGGTTCAACGTCGGCACCTTCAGCCACACCGGCACGCTGGCCGTGGAGGGCGGCACGCTCGAGCTGCTGGCCGGCGGCCATGCCGGCACCACCACGGTGTCCAGCGGCGCCACGCTGGCCTTCAGCAGCGGCACGCGCAACCTCTCGGGCGCGGCGGTGCCCACCGGCGCCGGGCGGCTGCTCGTCAACGGCGGCAACCTGTCGCTGGGCGACGGTGGCAGCGGCACGCTGAGCCTGCTGCCCACGGCGATGAGCAGCGGCTCGCTCACGGCCATCAGCAGCGCGGCGCTGGTGGTGCCCGATCTCCTTGTCAGCGGCGGCGCAGCCGCGCTGACCGGCGGCACCACGGTGGCCCTGGCGGCCCTGGGCCTGACCAGCGGCAGCCTGGCCATCGATGCCGGCACCGTGGCGTCCCTGCCGACGCTCACGCTGGCCGGCACGGCGCTGTCGGTGCGCGCCGGCAGCAGCGTCTCGCTGCCGTCGAGCGCCTCGCTGGTGTCGACCACGCTCACGCTGGACACGCCCAGCGCCACGCTGGGCAGCTTGAGCCTGGCCAACTCGACGGTCAACGGCAGCGGCGAGCTCATCGTCAGCTCGGCCTTCGATGTGTCGGGCAGCGGCGCATCGATCTTGGGCGGCACCGGTGTGCTGCGCACGCTGGGCTCGTCGAACATCAACCTCGCTGCTGTCGCCAGCGGCCTGCAGGTCAATGGCACGCGCGCCTGGGTCAACAGCGGCACCGTGACGATCGGCGGCGACGACAGCGTCACCCTCGGCGTGGGCGGAGTGGCCGGTTCGCTGCTCAACGCAGCCGGCGGCACGCTGGTGCTGGCCAGCACCAACCCCACGCCGCTGACGCAGTCGGCCGTCAGCGTGCTGACGAACGACGGCGCGATCACCAAGACCAGCCTCGGCACCGCCTCGCTGAACCTCGGCACCTTCAACCACCGCGGCTCGCTGACGGTGGCGGCGGGCACCCTGGTGCTGCCCGGCACGCTGGTGCAGGCCGGCACGCTGAACACCGCCACGGGCGCGACGCTGCAGACCGCCGGCAGCCTGGTCAACACGCCCAGTGGCGTGATCACCGGCACCGGCACGCTGCGCCTGGGCGCAGCCGGCACCGGCACGCTCACCAATGCGGGCACCATCCGCCCCGGCGCCAGCCCGGGCACCACCACCATCGCCGGCAACCTCGATCTCACCGGCGGCACGCTCGACCTCGAGCTCGGCGGCACCAACCCGGGTGTCGACTCCGACCTGATCATCGTCACCGGCAACGTCGTGCTGGGCGGCGCGCTGAATGCCACGCTGTTCGGCTCGTACGTGCCGGCCGATGCCGACGCGATCCCGTTCCTGCGCCACGGCGGCACCAGCACCGGCCTGTTCGGCGTGCCCTCGCTGCCCGGCGGCTTTGCCGTCGGCTACCGCCTGGCGGCCGGCGAGAGCGCCCGCATGATCTTCTCGGCCTTCGGTGCCACGCGGGTGTTCACCAACGCCGGCGGCGACCTGAGCTGGAACACGCCGACCAACTGGGACAGCGGCTTCATCCCGGGTTCGCTCGACACGGCGCTCATCAGCAGCGGCTTCTCGGTCGTGCACGGCAGCGGCAGCAACAGCATCACCGGCCTCACGATCAACAGCGCCAACGCGCTGAATGTGACCGGGGGCACGCTGGTCGTCAGCGGCGACACGGCGCTCGGCGGCACGCTGCGCGTCTCGGGCACCGGCACGGTGCTGCTCAGCGGCCCGGTCACCAGCGGCGGCACGGTCGAGCTCAGCGGCGGCAACCTGCAGTTCGGTGGCGCCACCAGCCTGCGCAGCCTCGACCTGAGCGGCGGCACGCTGGGCGGTGGCGGCAGCCTGACGGTGACCGAGAACTTCGCACGCAGTGCGTCGGCCACGGTCGGCAGCAGCCTCACCGCCCTGAGCCTGACACAGGCGGCCGGCACGCTGAGCCCCGGCGCCTGGACGGTGGCCGGCCCGGTCGATCTCGTGGCCAGCGCCGGCTCGCTGGAGCTGGGCGGGGCCATCTCGGCGACGCAGATCAGCGCCACCAGTTCCGCCGATGTTCGCCTGCTCGCAGGTGGGCAGCTGAGTGCCTCTGATCCAACCGGGGATGCCCTCGTCGTCAATGCCGCGGGCGCGTTCAGCAATGCCGCGGGTGCGTCGGCGCTGGTCACCAGTGGTGCGGCGCGCTGGCTCGTCTACTCCGCCGCGCCGGCGGGCGACAGCCCCGGCGGCCTGGTGCCGGCCTTCCGCCAGTACGCGGCCACGGCCGGCACGACGCCCGTGCTGGGCAGCGGCAACGGCTTCCTGCACGCGCTGGCGCCCACGCTCACGGTCGGCCTGACGGGATCGGTCAGCAAGGTCTACGACACCAACACCAGCGCCAACCTGGCGGGCGTCGGTGCCAGCTTCAGCGGCATCGGGGCCACCGAGGTGGCGGTGCTGGTCTCGCCGCTGGGAGCGGGCGACTTCGACGACCGCAACGTCGGCACCGGCAAGCTCGTCAGCACCTCGGGCCTGTCGGCCGCGGTGAGCGATTCGGTCGGCGGCTTCCCGGTGTTCGGTGTGGCCTACGACGGCACCGCCAGCGGCGCCATTGGCCAGATCACGCCGGCGCCCTTGTCGGTGCTGGGCCTGGTCGGCGGCCGCCGGGTGTACGACGCCACGCTCAGCGCGCCCGTCACCGGCACGGCGAGCTTTGCGCCGCTGGGCACCGATGTCGTCACGGTCGTCGGCACGCCGACGGCGGTATTCGCCGACAAGAACGTCGGCAGCGGCAAGCCGATCACCATCACCGGCATCTCGCTCGGCGGCCCGGACGGTGCCAACTACACGGCGGTGGCCCCGCTGGGCCTGAGCGGCGAGATCACGCGGGCGCCGCTGTCGCTGCTGGGGCTGGTGGCGCTGGACCGCGTCTACGACACCACCGTGGTGGCGGCGCTGGGGGGCACGGCCAGCATCACGGCGCTGGGCAGCGACATCGTCACGCTTGCCGGCAGCGCGACGGCCGTGTTCGACAGCCGCAACGCCGGCAGCCGCACCGCGGCCGTCTCGGGGCTCACGCTCTCGGGTGCCGACGCGGCGAACTACGACCTGGTACTGCCCACTGCGCTGCCGGCCACCATCAGCCCGCGGCCCCTGCCGGTGCTGGGCCTGTCGGCCGCGTCCCGGGTCTACGACGCCAGCACCTTGCTCGTGCTCGGCGGCACCGGCAGCGTCGTGCCGCTGGCGGGCGACACGGTCACGCTGGCGGGCACGCCCGTGGGCAACTTCGCCGACAAGAACGTCGGCATCGCCAAACCGGTGGTGCTGTCGGGCCTGTCACTCGACGGTGCCGACGCGGCCAACTACGTGCCGGTGGCGCCGGCGGGCCTGACGGCCGACATCACGCCCCGGGCGCTGTCGATCAGCGGTCTCGTGGCCAACAACAAGGTCTACGACGGCACCCTGGCTGCCACCTTGGGCGGCACGGCGCTGTTCACGGCGCTGCCGGGCGATGTCGTCACCCTTGCGGCGGGCAGCTCGGCCAGCTTTGCCGACAAGAACGCAGGCGCTGCCAAGCCAGTGAGCCTGACCGGCCTGTCGCTGGGTGGCGCGGACGGCGGCAACTACACCCCGGTGCTGGCGGCCGGCCTGGTGGCTGACATCACGGCGCGGCCGCTGCCGCTCAGCGGCTTGGTGGCGCTGGACAAGGTCTATGACGCCACGACGCTGGCCACGCTGTCAGGCGCGGCCACCATCGCGCCGCTGGCGGGTGACGTCGTCGACCTCACGGGTACCGCGCTCGGTGGCTTCGATGACAAGAACGCGGGGCTGGCCAAGCCGGTGCGGATCTCGGGCTTGGGCCTGGCGGGCACCGATGCCGCCAACTACACGCTCGAGCTGCCCGCCGGCCTGGTGGCCGGCATCAGCCGCGCGCCCCTGGCGCTGACCGGCCTGTCGGCTCTGGACCGGGCCTACGACGGCAGCACCGTGGCGCTGCTGGCCGGCTCGGCCAGCGTGGCGCCGCTGGCCGGCGACACCGTCTCGCTGGCGGGCAGTGCCACCGGTGCGTTTGCCACGCGCGGCATCGGCGTGGGCAAGGCCGTCAGCGTGGGCGGCGTCTCGCTGGCCGGCGCCGATGCCGACAACTACACGCTGGTGGTGCCCAGCTCGCTGACGGCCACGGTCAGCCCGGCAGCGCTGAGCCTGAGCGCCGTCAGCGCGGCCGACAAGGTCTACGACGGCCTGAGCACGGTGGTGATGAGCGGCGTGCTGGGCGGCGCCGTCGTCGGCGACATCGTCAGCGCACCGCTGGTCGGCAGCTTCACCAGCGCCGACGTCGGTGCGGGCCTGCGCGTGGACTGGACGGCCGTGCTGGCCGGCGCCGACGCGGCCAACTACACGCTGGCCACGCCGGCCGGCAGCACGACGGCGACGATCACGCCGGCCACGCTGAGCTACGTCGCCACGCGCCAGACGGCGGTGGCCGGCGCGCCGCTGCTGCTGGGCGGCACGGTCGAAGGCTTCCTGGCCGGCCAGACGCTGGCCACGGCCACCACGGGCACGCTGACCTGGAGCACGCCGGCCACCGCCGCCAGCCTGGCCGGAAGCTACGCCATCACCGGCTCGGGCCTGAGCGCACGCAACTACGTCTTCGTGCAGGCCCCGGGCAATGCCGACGCACTGAGGCTGACGCCGGCCTTCGTGCCCGATTCGCCGGCCGTCGTCACGACGACGGTGCTGACGGCCGCCGTCACGGCGGTGTCGGTGCCGCCGGTGTTCTCGGCGCCGACCTTCGGCCGTGTGCTCGACGTCATGCCGACACTCGACTTCGGCAATGGCAACGGCTTCAAGCGCATCAACACCGCGGAGATGACGCGCGACGAGATCGCCGCCTTGCTGGCCGCGCGCGCCAACTTCAAGCGTCGCATCTTTGCCGACAGCCTGTCGCGCCTGGAGCAAGACCCGACGCTGGCCGACGCCCGCGCCTGCCGCAGCCAGCGCGAGATCGAGTCCGGCAGCTGCCTCGTCACCGAGGCGCTGCTGAAGGAGGTCCAGGCGCTGCGCGAAGCCGAACGTTCGCGCGCCGAAGCGGCGGCTGCCGCGCAGGCGCAGGCGGTGCTGCAGTCCGCGGCGCAGTCGGCCTCGCAGGCGGGGGTGCCCTCAGCCGCAGCCACTGCGGCCCCGGCGGCCGCCCCCTTGCGGGTGCACAGCTCGCGCGTCATCGAGGCGGCGCTGCCGACCATCGAGCGCAAGTACGCGCTGGTCATCGGCATCAACAAGTACGCCGATCGCCGCATCCCCGAGCTGCAGTCGGCCGTCAACGATGCCCAGGGCGTGGCGCGCGCCCTCGAGCAGCGCTTCGGCTACGAGGCCGAGGTGCTGCCCGATGCCAGCCGCGAGAGCCTGCTGCGTGCGCTCAACCGCCTGGCCGTCGAGGCGCGCCCGAGCGACTCGGTCGTCATCTACTTCGCCGGCCACGGCGTGCTGCTCGACGACAAGCAGCAAGGCTTCTGGCTGCCGGCCGACGCCCATGCCGAGAAGCCCGAGAGCTGGCTGTCCAATGCCGACATCAACCGCCTCGTCGGCCTGATCTCGTCGCGCCAGTTGCTGCTCATCGCCGACAGCTGCTTCTCGGGCCAGCTGGTCGGTGGCGAGCGTGTGCAGGTGGCCAGCGGTGTCGAGGCCAGCACGCTGCTGGGCAAGCGGGCCGCGGTGGTGATGAGCTCCGGCGGTGACGAGCCGGTGTCCGACGAGGGCCGCGACGGCCACTCGGTGTTCACCTGGCACCTGCTGCAGCGGCTGAACGCGGTGGATGCGTGGCGCGCGGGCTCCAACGTCTTCGAGACGCTGCGCGACGCCGTGCGCCGCGAGTTCCCGCAGACGCCGCAGTACGGCGCGGCGCGCAGCGCGGGCCACGAGACCGGCAGCGACTACGTCTACGAGCGCCGGTTGCTGGAGCGCAACCCGCCGCAGCCGACGCCAGCGCCTGCACCGGTGGCAGCCCCTGTGCCGGCCCCGGCGCCGCAGCCCGTGACCACGCCTTGAGTGCCGGTGATGGGTGTCACTCGACGCCCATCACCCACTTGATGATGCCCTTGGCGATGAAGCCCACGAGGCCCACGCCGAGCGCCAGGAACAGCACGAAGGTGCCGAAGCGGCCGGCCTTCGACTCGCGCGCCAGCTGCCAGATGATGAAGGCCATGTAGAGCATGAACGCGCCGACCCCGAAGGTCAGCCCGAACTGCGCCACTTGCTCTTCGGTGATGTTGCCCATGTCCCTGGCCGCCCCTCAGCCGGCCTCGCCGGCCGAGCCCTCGGGCCCGACCAGATCGCGGTACGCATGCCAGCTCGCGTGCGCGAGCCACGGCACGGCCACCACCAGGCCGACGAGCCCGGTGACCATGCCCAGCAGCGTGAGCACCAGGATCAGCGTCGCCCACAGCGCCATCGGCAGCGGGTTGGCCAGCGCGGCGCGTGCGCTCACCAGCACGGCAGGGCGCACCGCGATGTCGCGGTCCATCAGCAGCGGAATGGCCACCACGCTGCTGGCGAAGATGGGCGCCGACAAGGCGGCTCCGAGGATCAGCCAGATCTCGAACAGGCCCGCCAGGCCGGTGTCGGACGCCAGCACGACGACGCGCACGAAGTCCATCGGCGTGTTCACCGGCGCGGCAGCAAAGCGGGTGATCAGGGCCGCCGAGGTGAGCACCCAGCCGGTGCCGGCCAGCGCCAGCAGCAGGCCGAACACCACCAGGCGCCCGTCGCGCCGGGTGCGCGGCCGCCAGCTCGCCAGCGCCGTGGCCAGCGTGGCCCGCCGGCCTTGTTCGAGCTCGCGGCTGATGGCGTACAGGCCCGTGGCCACCACCGGTGCCACCAGCAGGAAGCCGCTGAAGGCGCCAGCCAGCAGCCAGAAGCGGTCGCGCGCCAGGGCCACCAGCACGGCGCCGAACAGGGCCATCGCCAGGCCGTGCACCAGGCCCGGCAGCGGGCAGCGCATCAGGTCGCGCCAGCCCAGTGCCAGCCAGCGCAGCGGCGCGCCGGCCGTCAGCTGGCGCACCGGGTTGGCACGGATCGCGCGGCCCACCTCGTAGGGCAGGCGGCGTGGGTCTTCAGGGGCTTGCGTCATCGGCGCGACAGGTTCACGGGAGAGCGACGACTGTAGGTCGGCGCGCCGACGGCCGGCTTGACCTGGCGCAGCCGCTCAAGCCTGCTCGGCGGGGGCAGGCAGGGCGTCGATCAGGGCGCGGGCGGCTTCCGCGAGCGTGGCCGGTGCCGCATCGGCCAGTTCGACGGGCTGCGCCGCCTCGAAGTGGGCGAAGTGCCGCTGCATCGACTTGGTGTAGACCGGGTCGTAGTGCAGTTCGAGCAGCTCACGCACCGGCGTGGCGAAATCGCCGCCACGGGCCAGCGTTTGCCATCGGGTGATGGTCTCGGCGCCGCGAAGATCACGCAGCACCTGCAAGCGCGCGCAGAAGGCATCGACGTCGGCGACGAAGTGCGCGTAGTCGCCCAGCAGGAAGTCCACGCGCGCGGCCAGCGGCATCTGCACCTGGCGCACCGGCGCGTCGCGCAGCCGCAGCAGCAGCGCCTCGGGCAGACGCAGGCGGCCGATGGTGCGGCTTTCGCCTTCGGCGAACACCGGGCGCGCGGGGTCGAACGCGGCGAGTGCGCGCCACAGCGCCGTCTCGAAGGCCTTCTGCGAGGGCTGGCGATCGCCGGGCACCAAGCCGAGCACGCTGCCGCGGTGATGGGCCAGGGCTTCGAGATCGAGCACCTGCGCGCCGGCCTCGGCCAGCGCCTGCAGCAGCCGGCTCTTCGCGCTGCCGGTGCGGCCGGCCAGCACCGTGAACTGCAGGCGACCGGGCAGCCGCTCGAGCTCGGCCATCACGGCGCGGCGGAAGGCGCGGTAGCCGCCGTCGAGCACGGTGACGGCGAAGCCGATCTCCGACAGCACCATCGCCAGGGAGCCGCTGCGCTGGCCACCGCGCCAGCAATACACCAGCGGCCGCCAGCTGCGCGGCAGCGGCAGCACGTGCTGCTGCACGTGGCGGGCGATGTTGATGGCGGCCAGCGCGGCGCCGCGCTTGCGGGCGTCGAAGGCCGAGATCTGCGCGTACTCGGTGCCCACCAGCGCACGCTCGGCGTCGTTGAGCACCGGCCAATTCACGGCGCCGGGCAGGTGGTCTTCGGCGTGTTCGCTTTCGCTGCGCGCGTCGATGAGGGCGTCGAAGCCGGCCAGGCCGGGCAGGGCCTCGTCGGCGCCGATGCGTTTGAGGCCCACGTGGCGGCTCTCAGGTCGGCGAGGTCAGGGCGTCGAGCAGCTCGCTCTCGATGCGCAGCTGCGCCTTCGGCTTCTGCAGCTCGGGGCCGTCGACGAGGAAGGTGTCTTCGACGCGCTCGCCCAGCGTCGTGATCTTGGCCAGCTGCAGGTTCACGCCGTTGCGGGCGAGCACCCGCGCGATGGCGTAGAGCAGGCCGGTGCGGTCGGAGGCGCTCACGGTGAGCAGCCAGCGCTGCGCGCGCTCGTCGGGCGACAGCGTCACGCGCGGCGTGACCGGGAAGCTCTTCACGCGGCGCGACACGCGCCCGCTGCGTGGTTCGGTCAGCGGGCCGGTGGCGGCCAGCGCGGTGCCGAGCTGCGTCTCGACGAGCGAGATGAGGTCGCGGTAGCCGGCGGGTGCGTCGGGCGTCAGGCCGTTGGTGCCGATGACCTGGAAGGTGTCGAGTGCATAGCCGGCGCGCGTGGTGTGGATGCGCGCGTCCTGGATGCTGAAGCTGGCCGCTTCGAAGTAGCCGCAGATGCGCGCGAACAGGTCGGGCAGGTCGGGCGAGTACACCAGCACCTGCAGGCCGTCGCCCACCGACGAGGCGCGGGCCTTCACCACCGGCGTGTCGGTGGCGACGTGGCGCCACAGGCTGCGCGCGTGCCAGGCGATCTCGGCGGCGTCGTGGCGGGCGAAGTAGCTCACGTCGAGCGTCTTCCACAGCGGCTCTTCGGTGCCGGGCAGCGCGCTGTGCAGCGCCAGGTTCTGCTGTGCCTCGAGCTTGCGGGCCTCGATCTCGGTGTCGAAGTTCGGCTGCGCGCCGCCGAGCGAGCGCAAGGTGAGCCGGTAGAGGTCTTCAAGCAGCTTGCCCTTCCAGGCGTTCCAGACGCGCGGGCTCGTGCCGCGGATGTCGGCCACCGTCAGCAGGTACAGCGCCTGCAGCCGGCGCGGCGTGCCCACGCGGGCGGCGAAGGCGCGGATGACGTCGGCGTCGGACAGGTCTTCCTTCTGCGCCATGCGGCTCATCGTCAGGTGCTGGTCGACGAGGAACTCGATCAGCTGCGTGTCCTCGGCCTCGATGCCGTGCTCGCGGCAGAAGCGGCGGGCTTCGGTGCGGCCGAGCTCGGAGTGGTCGCCCCCGCGGCCCTTGGCGATGTCGTGGAAGAGGGCCGCCACGATCAGCACCCAGGGCTTGTCGAACTGCGCCGCGATCTGGCTGCAGAACGGGTACTCGTGCGCGTGCTCGGGTATGAAGAAGCGGCGCATGTTGCGCACCACCATCAGGATGTGCTGGTCGACCGTGTAGACATGGAACAGGTCGTGCTGCATGCGCCCGACGATGCGCCGGAACACCCACAGGTAGCGCCCCAGCACGCTGGTGGCGTTCATCAGCCGCAGCGCGTGCGTGATGCCCTGCGGCTGGCGCAGGATGTCCATGAACAGCTCGCGGTTGATGGGGTCGCGGCGGAAGCCGGCGTCCATCACGTTGCGGGCGTTGTACAGCGCGCGCAGCGTGCGCGCCGACAGCCCCTGCAGGCCCGGCGTCTGCGCGAACACCAGAAAGGTCTCGAGGATGGCGTGCGGGTTCTCGGTGTAGAGGTCGTCGCGCAGCACGTCGAGCATGCCGGCGCGCTCGGCAAAGCGCGCGGTCACGGGCCGGCTCGGCGCGTGTTCCTGGCCGGCCAGGCGCTCCTCGATGTTGAGCATCAGGATCTGGTTGAGCTGCGTCACCGCCTTGGCGGCCCAGTAGTAGCGGTGCATCAGCGCCTCGCTGCTGCGCTGGCCCTGGCTGGGCTTGAGGCCGAAGCTGTCGGCCACGGCGGTCTGCAGGTCGAACACCAGCCGGTCCTCGCGCCGGCCGGCCACCGCGTGCAGCCGCGCGCGGATGAGCTTCAGCGTGCCCTCGTGCTTGCGCAGCTGGCTGGCCTCGAAGGGCGTGATCAGCCCCTTGGCCGCGAGCTCGCTCCAGGTGCGGCCAAGGCCGGCGGCCCGCGCGACCCAGATCACGACCTGCAGATCGCGCAGGCCGCCTGGGCTTTCCTTGCAGTTGGGCTCCAGCGAATAGGGCGTGCCCTCGTACTTGACGTGCCGCTGCTGCAGCTCGAGCGTCTTGGCGCGCAGGAAGGCGGCCGAGTCCATGACGCTGGCCAGCGCCCGCGTGAGCTGGTTGAAGAGGCGCCGGTTGCCGATGACGGGGCGCGACTCGAGCATGGCGGTCTGCACCGTCACGTCGCGCTGGGCCTCGGTCATGCAGTCGCCGACGGTGCGCACCGACGAGCCGATCTCCAGGCCGATGTCCCAGCACAGCGTGACGAAGCGCTCCAGCGCCTCGCGGCGGGGCACATCGCCGTCGTCGCCATGTCCTTCATCGTTCGGCAACAGCACCAGCACGTCGACATCGGAGTGCGGAAACAGCTCGCCGCGCCCGTAGCCGCCCACCGCCACCAGCACGGCTTGCGGGGCCGTGGTGGCCAGGCCCGACTCGGCCCAGGCGCGGGCCAGCACGTCGTCGACATGCCGCGCCAGCGCCTTGAGCAACCGCGTGGCCGCCGGCGCCGACGCGCGCGACTCCATGAAGCGCTTCAGCAGTTCGGCCTTGCCGTCACGGCACAGCGCCCGCAGAGCGGCCACGCTGTGGGGCGCCCGCGGCTGCGCCAGCATGTCCATCGGGGGCGGCGTCTGCCGGCGGGCGCCGATCAGCCCGCGGTCACGGCCACGGGCTGCACGGCCTGGCCGTAGCCCAGCGGCGCAAAGGCCGGCGGCGGCGGGCTGCCGGCGCTGACGGTGAGCACCTCGTAGCCGGTCTCGGTGACCAGCACCGTGTGCTCCCACTGCGCGCTCAGCGAGCGGTCGCGCGTGACGATCGTCCACCCGTCGTAGGGGCGGTTGCCCTTGCGGTCTTCCTTGATGTCGCGCTTGCCGGCGTTGATCATGGGCTCGATCGTGAAGATCATGCCCGGCACGAGCTCTTCCAGCGTGCCCGGGCGGCCGTAGTGCAGCACCTGCGGTTCTTCGTGGAAGCGCGCGCCGACGCCGTGGCCGCAGAACTCGCGCACCACGGTGAAGCCGGCGTTTTCGGCGAAGGTCTGGATGGCGTGGCCGATGTCGCCCAGGCGAGCCCCGGGCTTGACCTTCACGATGCCCTTCCACATGGCGTCAAACGTGATCTGGCACAGGCGCCTGGAGGCGATGCTGCCCTCGCCGACGACGAACATGCGCGAGTTGTCGCCGTGCCAGCCGTCCTTGATGACGGTGACGTCGATGTTGACGACGTCGCCGTCCTTCAGCGGCCGGTTGTCGGGGATGCCGTGGCAGACCACGTCGTTCAGGCTGCTGCACAGGCTGGCCGGGTAGGGCGGGTAGCCCGGCGGCGCGTAGCCCAGCGTGGCCGGGATGCCCTTCTGCACGTGCACGATGTGGTCGTGCGCGAGGCGGTCGAGCTCCAGCGTCGTGACACCGGGCTTGATGTGCGGCGTGAGCAGGTCCAGCACCTCGCTGGCCAGCCGCCCGGCCAGGCGCATCCCTTCGATGTCGGCCGCGCTTTTGATGGTGATTGCCATCCCGAGATTATCCACCCCGGCCGGTAACATCAGGGGTTTCCCCCGACGGCCCCTCTCGATGAGCTCCAACGCCCTCCATCTGACGCACTTCGAGGGCGGCCGCGCCCTGTCGGCCTTTCGGGCGCAGGCGCTGCTGGCCGGGCTGCAGGCGGTGGTGCCGCGGGTCAGCGGTGTGTCGGCGCGCTTTGTGCACTGGGCGGCCTTCGACGCCGCCCCGGCGCGCGAGCAGCTCGACAAGCTCTCGGCACTGCTGACCTATGGCGAGCCGGCCGAAGCCGCGGCGGGCAGCGAGCGCGTGGTGGTGATGCCGCGCCTGGGCACCGTGTCGCCGTGGGCCAGCAAGGCCACCGACATTGCACGCAACTGTGGCCTGGTCGTGCACCGTGTCGAGCGTGTCGTCGAGTACACGCTGGCCCTGAAGGGCGGCTTGCTCAGTGCCGCCAAGCCGCTGAACGCCGACGAGCGCACCGCCGTGGCCGCGCTGCTGCACGACCGCATGACGGAGGCCGTGGCCTTCGAGCGCGAGGCCGGGCGCCACCTGTTCGATGCGCGCAGCGCCGAGCCGCTGGCGCACGTTGATGTGCTGGGCGCCGGGCGCGGCGCCCTGGTGCGGGCCAACACCGAGTTCGGCCTGGCGCTGTCGATGGACGAGATCGACTACCTCGTCGATGCCTTCCAGGGCCTGGGCCGCAACCCCAGCGACGTCGAGCTGATGATGTTCGCGCAGGCCAACTCCGAGCACTGCCGCCACAAGATCTTCAATGCCCGCTTCACGGTGGACGGCACGGAGCAGCCGCACTCGCTGTTCCAGATGATCCGCCACACCGAGAAGAGCTCGCCGCAGCACACCGTGGTGGCCTACGACGACAACGCCGCGGTGATGGAAGGCTCGCGCGTGCAGCGCTGGCTGCCGCAGGGCTTCACGAACGCCCCGGTGTACGGCGTGCGAGACGAGACGGCGCATGTGCTGATGAAGGTGGAGACGCACAACCACCCCACGGCCATCAGCCCGTTTCCGGGGGCCAGCACGGGCGCCGGGGGTGAGATCCGCGACGAAGGCGCGACGGGCCGCGGCGCCAGGCCCAAGGCCGGCATCACGGGCTTCAGCGTCAGCCACCTTCACCTGCCGGGCCTGGCCGAGCCTTGGGAGGCCGGCAGCATCGGCAAACCCGAGCACATCGCCAGCGCGCGCCAGATCATGACCGAGGGCCCGCTCGGCGGCGCGGCCTTCAACAACGAGTTCGGCCGGCCCAACCTCGGCGGCTACTTCCGCGTCTTCGAGCAGGCCGTGGCCGGCGTGCAGCGCGGCTACCACAAGCCCATCATGATCGCCGGCGGCCTGGGCTCGATCAGCGAGAGCCAGGTGAAGAAGCGCCGCTTCGGCGCCGGCACGCTGCTGGTGCAGCTGGGCGGGCCGGGCATGCGCATCGGCATGGGCGGCGGCGCGGCCAGCAGCATGGCCGCCGGCAGCAACACCGCGGCGCTCGACTTCGACAGCGTGCAGCGCGG
>Ga0068877_10002359_pt1 | contig 15264 bp, 12 predicted proteins | sample NOAtaG_FD_66437 | JGI IMG/M metagenome (GOLD analysis project Ga0068877, IMG submission 66437) | Freshwater lake microbial communities from Lake Erie, under a cyanobacterial bloom - NOAA_Erie_Diel6S_1000h metaG | ecosystem: Environmental > Aquatic > Freshwater > Lake | place: USA: Ohio, Lake... | reverse complement strand
CTCTTTGATCATCTTGGAGCGCTACCATAAAGATCTTCAAGACGCGGCCTCTCTTGCCAAACAATGGGCTTTTGTGCAGCAAAATGAAGATCATCCCGAAAGAAGAAAATTGGTGATCCTCTGTGATTCTATTCTACCAAAAGATTTTCTCGAATTGCAAAATGCCTCACTGCAATGGTCCAAAGAACAACAAGACGAATTAGCCAAAATCAAGTCTGATCACGTTCAACTGATGGAGTACTTCGGACTTTTGAGAAATTGGCTCTGTTGCTTTGAACGATACCAAGATCCCTTTTTTAGTCTGCAATCTGAGGATTTATTTTTAGAGAAACAAGGCATTCCCGCCACAATGCAATCACTTTCGGAACATTGCAATTGGCTCTCCGATGCCTTTCAAATTCAAATGAATGAAGAACGAAATAACATGAACGCGGGCTTCCACTCTCTCCATTCCATTTTAGTCATCTTTCTGATCACCTTAATTTTTGCGGGATTGTTCATTGCCATTTTAACCGCACGATCGATTGTTCAACCCATTCAAAAATTAAAAGAGATTCTTCAATCTTTATCTTTAGGCATATATGACAACAAAGAAATGATCATTTCCAAAGATGAAATTGGAGAAATGAATCTGGCAGCAAAAAAATTAATTTTCAATTTTGAAAAAACCAAAAACTTCGCCCAAGCGATAGGATCAGGAAGAGGAGATGTAGATTTTGAGCCCCTTTCAGAGAAGGATGAAATGGGAAAAGCACTCCTGCAAATGAAAAAAGATTTGAGCTCCTATCGTCACGAAATGGAACAAAAGGTAGCCGAACAAACACAAGAAATTTTACACCAAAAAAATGCCGCCGACGCACAGCGGCAGCGAATTGAAGGATTGTACTCCGATCTAAAATCGAGTATTGCCTATGCTAAAAGATTGCAAGATTCCATACTACCCGATACAAAATGGATACAAGAAATTTGTCCTGAACATTTTGTTCTCTTTCTACCCAAAGATGTAGTTAGCGGTGATTTCTATTGGTTCCAGAAACAAGCAGGAAAAAAATTGTTCGCTGCAGCTGACTGCACTGGTCATGGTGTACCCGGCGCTTTCATGAGTTTAATTGCCCACAATGCACTGAACCATGTCACCAAGGTGTATACCAAACCCGCTCAAATTCTCAATCAGGTGAATCGCATTGCGGCCAAAGCTTTTAACCAAGACCGCGAAGATCAAATCCGAGATGGGATGGATATCTCTTTGTGTTCCTTGGATGAAAACACCTTGAATTTAGAATTTAGCGGTGCGCAAAATAGTCTATGGATCATTAGAAATGGAGAGTGCATTGAATTGAAGGGAGACAAACAAAGTGTGGGAAAAATAAATCAAGATTCCATTCCATTTCAATCGCAACAATTCGCTTGTATGAAGGGGGATTTACTCTATCTATTCAGCGATGGATATGCAGACCAATTTGGAGGTGAGTTTGGAAAAAAACTAATGCGCAAAAAATTCAAAGAAACGATTCTATCCGCTGCTGCACTCCCCATTGCCGAACAAAGAAAATTTCTTCAAAATTACCTCGACCAATGGAGAGGATCATTGGAACAGGTAGATGACATTTTGGTAATAGGAATTCAAGTGTAAATCACATCCATTGGGATGGAATCTCACAAATCGGAATCGGTACCATTTTATGACGATTGGCATTGTGCAAACGGACATAAATCTTCAATACCTCTTGCTGTCTTTCGGGAATATTATCAAGAGGGGTATTATCCATTACCCATTGTCCATGGTGCCTTGATAAATGGCTTTCACAAAAATCCATGGCCCATTCTAGCTCTGGATAGGTAGCCCCCATTTGATCTTCATCACTTCTGTCATCCTCCCATAAACCATCCGTAGGAGGAGCCGATACAATCTCATCATGAATACCCAAAAAAGCCGCCAATGCACGCACCTCCGTTTTCTTCAAATCTGCAATGGGTGAAATATCCACTCCACCATCTCCATACTTGGTATAAAATCCTACCCCAAAATCTTCCACCTTATTTCCAGTCCCTACTACCAGGGCCCTTCTGATTCCGGCCTGATAATACAATGTAAGCATGCGCAACCGAGAGCGCGTATTGGCCAAAGTCAAATGTTGTAAATGGGCATCCTCCGTCTTATTCCATGCACCCGTTAATCGATCAAAATCTACTGTTAAATCCACCTTCACTCCTTCCACATGCTCGTATTGGGATTGCAACCACAGCACATGTCGATGAGCTCTGGACTCTTGATGAGAGGGTTGATGCAAAGGCAACTCAACACAGCAGGTGGGCCATCCAGTGAGCGCACACAAAGTGGAGGTCAATGCAGAATCAATTCCTCCGCTGATACCCACCACAAAACCTTTTTGCTGGGAATAACCAGCATATTCTTGAAGCCAGTGAACAATGTGATCAATGACTTTCTGGGGATCTTTCATTAAAAAATAATTCCGATATTCAATTCAATCAGATTGGCCGCAATCTTTCGGGCAGATGTTTCAAAGGACATTTTGTCTGCAGCAATCGTCGGGACACCATTGGTTAATTTTGCCACCTCATCCTTGGGTTTGTAAATAGACATTAATCCGCCATTATACGTAATTCCTGCCATGGCAAAGGTGCTTCCCGAAATAGGATATTCAACGCCTGCTGCAATGATCATGCTGCCTCTGAATGGATTCATTACTTTCTGAATCTCATTACCATCGTCTTTTACAGTGGGGTTGGCCGAAGATAGGTTAGAATACATACCATCATTAGAATTATCACTTAAAATCTTGGTTTCATCATCACCGAATCCCTTAAAGAGGTAACCAACACCTAAACCAAATTGTCCCCAAATGGTAATATCTCCGATGGGGGCTGTTCTCAACTTCAATGTCAACGGCACCTCCACGTAACTCAACTTATGATTTCTTGTCAATTGTGTGATGTAGGTGGTATCAGCTACTTTATTTCCATAAGTATAGCTAGTCATTCCACCCAATTTATAAACATTGATTCCAGTTCCAATGGCATAGTTCTCGGCAAACATTTTATCGAAGATCAAGCCATAACCAAATTTCAAAGGTGCCTTCTCGATTGAAATATCACCATTTTCAGTTTTCATCCAAGAAACATTGGGAGAAGCTTTGATTCCAATTTTAAATGCACGTGTTTGGGCATGCACACTTCCAGAAACCACCGCTACGATTGTAATAAATAAAAGCGCTTTTTTCATATTCGTTGTATTTTTGAAAACTGTTTTGAATTATCAGCGAAGCTAACTCATGAATCTCAAAAATAAAATATTTTTTATCCTTTTTTGCTTGTCCCTGCTTTGGGTGTCATGCCAGTGCAATCAAGCGAAAGATAAACATTTTGATATTCCTGAGACAGAAAGCGCTGTGATTGTGAAATCTATTCGGTTAGACTCTATTGTTTTTCACAGTCCTTTCATCAATGCTCAACAGTACCAAGAAAATCTTATTCAAACATCACAAAATAGCATTTGCCCTTTGGTTGAGGACATTCTGAGAATGGGCCCGTGCGAGGATTCTTCCACTTTTCGACAATTACACCAATTCACCATTTTCAAAGACATCGCAGATTTGCAAGGAGCGGTGGAAGACAAATTCTCCACCATCCAGATTCAGGAATTCAATCATACACTTTCTGAGGCCTTCACCCGATTAAAGGTCATTCTTCCGCAAGAAGTCATCCCACAAATTGTATATACGAACGGTGGTCTGGCTGCCGCTTGTTATGCGCAAAATGAACAACTATTCATCGGCCTGGATTCATATCTATACCCTCACCCCATTGTAAAAGAATTCCCAGCTGATCGTTTTCCCCTTTACAAAAGGAAAAATATGCAAGCGCAATATCTGGTACCCAACGCTATTTTTAATTGGATGAGTTATCGATACACTGAATACGACAGCTTACCGCCCGAAAAAAACGATTTTCTCAGCTCCTTGATTTATTCTGGAAAATTAATGTATGCCACCGATCTTTTAATACCTGAATTGGCTGATTCACTCAAAATGATGTGGAGTGAAGACGAGATGCTTTGGGCAAAAGAACATGAATTTCAAATTTGGAAAGAAATTGCACGCCAAGAGTTGATGTTTGGAACCAACAGAAACGAAATCCTGAAATGGTTCAATGAGGCACCGCATACTTTTGCGGGCAACATTCCCTCCGATAGTCCGGCTCAACTGGGCATTTGGATGGGTTGGCAAATTGTACAAGCGTACATGAGCAAAAATGAGAACATCAGTTTAGCTGCCTTGTTTCAAGAAAGAAATCATCAAAAAATATTATCGGCTTATAAACCCCCATTACCATGAGTAAATCATCCGACATTCAGATAAAAATTGACTTAGATAACAACAAAGTAGCTGAGAAAATCACTTGGACGGCAAGTGACATGCCCGAACAAAAGGAAGCCAAAGCCATGATCATGGGATTTTGGGATAAACAAGAGCGCAATACCTTACGCATAGATCTTTGGACGAAAGAAATGACGGTGGATGAAATGAAGTACTTTGTGCATCAAACATTATTGACATTATCTGATAGTTTCGAAAAGGCCACAGGGGATAACAAAATGGCCGCCACCATGAGAGATTTCTGTGATTACTACGCAGAGAAAATGAACTTTCAAGGTCCTCAATGATCCACCTTCTCCATCGTCCATTCTTCGGTTAATTCCTCTTCAAAATGGGGTCGGCCCTCAATGCCAATCTTGAGTTGATTTCGACCAACATGATATTGAATGGTTTGAGGATAATCATGCCGAGGATTGACCGCCACAAAACCCGAATCTGAAGAAGATTGGATTTTAAAGAAAGTGGGTCGTAACGCTATGGCAGGGTGGGCCTTGTAGTACCATCCACTGTCCGTTGCCAGAATCGCCATCGTTTCTTTGAAAACTGTATCTCCGTCTTGCGTCGTCCACCCCAGCCCTTGCCAATGGTCATCCGAAATTTTTTGCCAACGTTCTGCCGTGATGATATTATTTTCCGTTTGGACCACCCATAGACCACTCAACTTTTCAAATACAACAACATCGTGATGGCACCCCATCATGATCCAATATATACCTATCCCTACAAACCCGATTTTACCTTTCAACATAGTGCGACAAAAATAACCATCTTGACTCAGAGATGAAGGTTATTACATCCTTTTGATTATATTCGCCTCTGAACGAAATTTACTTTTTGTAAAATATACATTAACTGAACAGTATGAACGCATCACAAAAAAAAGCATTTAGCGCATTGATTCTCGTTTTTTTCTTTTGGGGATTTGTAGCGGCGGGAAATGACATCCTTATCCCTGTATTCAAGAACGCATTGAATCTTTCCCAATTGCAGTCGCAGATGGTTTCCTTTGCCTTCTATGTGGCCTACACCGTCGGCTCATTGTTGTATATTTTCATCTCTAAATTCAGAAAGCAAGACATTATAGAAAGCATAGGTTATCGGAAAGGATTGGCTTTAGGGTTGGTGATCAGCGCGCTAGGTACTGGATTATTTTTCCCCGCAGCTCAGTATTACCAAAGTGCTAAAGAAACCCATGATGAAAAGTTGACAGATTATTATTTGCGCATGGGCATGATGTATCAGGGGCAATTGACATTGGATTATGCGGATGCTAATGAGCAGACCCGAGTGTCATTGGAAGAAGAATTTGACCATGCCAAAGGGGTTACATTCATCATCTTTATTACTGGCCTATTTATCGTTGGGATTGGTTTTTCTCTTCAACAAACCGTTGCCAATCCATTGGCCATTATTTTAGGAAATCCCAGTGAAGGAAGTCAAAGACTCAGCTTGGCCGGAGGAATAAATAATATCGGAACTACCATTGGTCCTTTGATTGTGGCTTTTGCCATTTTTGGAAAAGTAGGCGCCAACACCGACATTGATGTCAGTGCGGTAAAAATTCCTTACTTGATTCTAGGCTTGTCTTTCCTGGCCGCTGCCTACTTCTTTGTGAAAAGTTCCATTCCCGATCACATCGCCTCCACCGATCAAGCGGAACAAGAGGGAGGGAAAGAAAACAAAAGCGTATTCAGCTATCCCCAGTTGTATTTAGGGATGATCGCCATTTTTGTGTATGTCGGGGTGGAAGTAAGCACCGCCTCCAACTTACCAGAGTTTATGAAGCAGAAACTCGGAGTAAAAGAAGACCAAGTAGCCCCGTTTGTTTCATTATTTTGGGCCAGTTTGATGATCGGAAGATGGACCTCTGCAGGATTGGTGTTTGCCAAATCCGAAATGCAAAGAATGTTGTTCAGAATCGGGCTTCCGTATGGCGCATTTGGAGTGTTCCTGTTGGTCAACTGGATTGCAGGTCACGAATTGCAACCCTTCTATCCTTATGCCGCCATCATCCCCATTTTAATTATCGGGGATATGCTCAGCAAAGGCAATCCAAGCCGACAATTATTGATTTATTCATTGCTGGGCATAGCTGCCCTGGTAGTAGGAATCATGGGCCATGAAATGGTGAGTGTCTATGCCTTTATCAGCGTCGGATTATTTTGCAGTACGCTATGGCCCTGCATTTATACCTTGGCCATTGCAGGATTGGGCAACAAAACCAATGAAGGCTCAGGTTATCTGATCATGATGATCATGGGCGGTGGATTCATCAGTGTATTACAAGGTGCGTTGTCATCTGACCACATCCTCGGTATTCAAGGCGGATATTGGGTAGGGGTGGCTTGTTTTGCTTACCTCGCGTTTTACGCATGGAAGGTGAGCAACAGCCTGAAGGCACAAGGCATTGCCTTAGATGGGATGTCTGCAGGAGGTCACTGACCGAAAAAAGCTTAAATTTTATCCTGCATAGCGCTTTTCGCCTATTTTCGTGCGAATAAATTTTATACAATGAAAAAAGTACTTTCTCTATTCGGGATAGGATGGTTGTTGGGATCTACTGTTGTGGCTCAAAACATCCAATTCACTGAATACGATTTAAAAAATGGCTTGCATGTCATTTTACATGAAGACCACAGCACACCGATTGTGGCAGTCACTGTCCTGTATCACGTGGGTTCCAAGAATGAAGTTCCCGGAAGAACTGGAATGGCCCATTTCTTCGAACATTTATTGTTTGAAGGTTCGGACAATATTGGCAGAGGAGAATATGCCAAATACGTGGAGAACGCGGGCGGCGGTTTGAATGCCAATACTTCCCAAGACCGTACATTTTACTATGATTTATTGCCCAGTAATCAACTAGAATTGGGTCTATGGTTAGAAAGTGAAAGAATGATGCATGCCAAAGTGGAGAAGGAAGGGATTGAAACCCAAAGAGAGGTGGTAAAAGAGGAAAAAAGACAGCGTTATGATAATCAGCCCTATGGCAATCTTTTCCCTGAAACCCTGAAGCACGCCTATAAAAACCATCCATATGCTTGGGCCCCTATCGGTAGCTTAGAAGATTTGAATGCCGCCAAAGACCAAGACTTTGTTGACTTTTATCACACTTATTATGTCCCCAACAATGCAGTTTTGAGCATAGCCGGTGACTTCAAACCTGAAGAAGCTAAAAAGTTGATTGAACAATATTTCGGTGAAATTCAAAAAGGCAAAGACATCAAGCGTCCCACCATCATTGAACCCACCAACACCGGAGAAGTGAAGGATGTCATCAAAGTAAAAGACCAATTACCCTTGATGGTGCAAGCCTACCATATCCCTGCGCAAGGCACCAAAGAATTTTACGCTATCGACATGTTGAATACCCTATTGAGTAATGGCGAAAGTTCACGTTTGAATAAAACCGTAGTAAATGAGAAAGAACTTGCTTTATTCTGTGGTGCCTTTACCTTCAACCTAGAAGATCCAGGATTGACCCTCAGCTATTCAGTTGCCAATATGGGAGTGGACATCGAAGAGCTAGAAGCAGCTGTGAACGCAGAATTTGATCGATTGAAAAACGAACCCATTTCCGACAATGAATTTCAAAAATTGCGCAATCAGATTGAGAGTGATTTCATCACCCGTAATTCCAGCATGGCCGGAATTGCAGAAAGCCTTGCCAACTATCACACTTATTTCGGAGATACCAATTTGATCAATACAGAGATCAATCGATACATGGCCGTGACAAAAGAAGAAATGATGGCCGCTGCTAAAAAATATTACATACCAGAAAACAGAGTAACCCTCTATTTCGAACATGATCCTAGTCTATTGAAACAATAAAACTTGAACACAATGAAAAAATACATCATTCCCATCTTGTTGTTGTGTTTGAGCACAACGTTAATTTGGTCACAAAAAGTAGATCGATCCAAAGCACCGAAAGCAGGTCCTGCACCCAAAATTCAAATTGGCTCTTACCAATTATTTACCTTGGAAAATGGTTTGAAAGTCATCGTAGTAGAAAATCATAAATTACCCACTGTATCTTATTCACTTCAATTAGAAATTGATCCCATCAAAGAAGGAGAGAAAGCGGGATCAGTATCCGCAGCCGGTGAATTAATGACAGCAGGCACTACCACACGCAGTAAAGATGAAATCAGCAATGCCGTAGATTTCATTGGAGCGCAGCTATCCTCTGGATCGGAAGGTATCTATGCGTCCAGCTTAACTAAACATAGCGAAACTATCTTAGAGTTGATGTCAGACGTTTTGCTTCACCCCTCTTATCCTGAAGCTGAAATCGAAAAATCCAGAAAGAAAATTTTATCCGGATTGGTCTCAGAAAAAACAGATCCCAATTCCATCTCTTCTAAAATCGGAAACTTGGTGAAATACGGAAAAAATCATCCTTATGGAGAAATGATGACAGAAGAGACGGTGAATAATTACAAGCGAGAGGATTTGGTGAATTATTACAACACCTATTTCAAACCCAACGTCAGCTATTTGATCATCGTCGGAGATATCACCTTAGATAAGGCTAAAGCCCAAGCACAAAAGTATTTTGGTACCTGGGCGCAAGGTGCAGTTCCGAAAATGAAATTTCGTGCACCCAAAGCTCCGGCTGGAAATGAGGTGGTGTTTGTTCCCGTTCCGGGTGCAGTGCAGTCCGTGATTGATATCACTTACGCGATTGATTTGGTTCCTGCTACCAATGATGCCCTGCATGCCAGTGTCCTCAATAACATTCTGGGAGGAAGTGGATTTCAAACTCGTTTGATGCAAAACCTAAGAGAGGACAAAGCCTACACATATGGAGCTTATTCAGAAATCACTCCCGATGATTACATTGGCTATTTCTCAGCAGGAGCCAGTGTTCGCAATGAAGTAACAGATAGCTCCGTCACAGAATTGCTTTACGAAATGCGCAAGTTGACTACGGAAAAAGTGGATGACGCTACTTTACAGATTGTCAAAAATATCATGACAGGACAATTTGCTCGCTCTTTGGAGCGTCCACAAACCGTGGCGCGTTTTGCCAAGAACATCGAGAAATATGCATTGCCCGAAAATTTCTACGAAACCTATTTAGAGCGCTTGAACGCAGTAACCGCAGACGATATTTTAAAAATTGCTCAGCGTCTATTGCTTCCCCAAAATGCCTACATCACCATCGTGGGTAATAAAGAAACACTAGAGAAAGTCATTTCATTTGATGCGGATAAGAAACCCATCGTGTACAATCCAGACGGAACCGTTTTTGTAGACATGAAACCGATTCCTGAAGGAGTAACCGCTACCACTGTATTAAATAACTATATCAAAGCCTGCGGCGGTGAAGAAAAACTCGGTAAAATTAAAACCATGACACAAAAAGGGATGATTGACGCCGGAATGGCTCAGTTAGATATGCAAGTAGATATGGCTTCAGGAAAATCATTAAAAATGACCCTTTCTATGAATGGCGCCCCCTTCATGACTCGGTTATTCTATGATAACAAATTAACCATTTCGCAAATGGGGCAAAAAATGGAAGGGGATGAGCAGGACATTCTACAAGCTAAAATTCAATGTGATCCATTGGCTGAATTGCACTTTGATCAATTTGGATTGAAAGCCAGCTTGAAAGGAATTGAAAAAATCAACGGTGCTGATGCCTACAATATGGAAGTAATTTATCCCAATGGTGATATCACCACTGATTATTATGATGTGTCCAATGGACTTAAAATCAAATCCATTTCAGTGAAGAAAGATGGCGAAAAATCTGTCACTTCAGAAACCAACTATGTGGAATACATGGATGTTGAAGGGATGAAATTCGCGAAGAAAATCAAGCAAAGTGGCGGAGGTCAGGATGCCACAATCATCACCAACAGCATTGAAATCAATCCGAAATTCAAGAAAAATCATTTCGAATAAGTCATTCAAATCAGATTGTCAATAAAACAAAAGGGTCAACTCAACGTTGACCTTTTTGTTTTGTACATTTCCCTCAAATAGCAATTACAATGGAGTGGGTAGTCAATATTCAAGAAGGTTTTATATACCATGATAAAGTGGCATTGATAGAAAACTTAAATTTTCAAATCAAGCCAGGAGAATTTGCCTATTTGATTGGGAAAAGTGGCAGTGGAAAAAGTAGTTTCTTAAAAACGCTCTACGCCGATCATCCCATTACCGCCACCCGTGCGGAGAGCTGTGGATACGATTTAAAAACCATTAAACGCAAAGACATTCCATTTTTAAGACGCAAAACAGGCGTCATATTTCAAGAATTCGAATTGTTATTTGATAGAACTGTTAGTCAAAATTTAGAATTTGTATTGTTGGCAACGGGCTGGAAAGATCAGAATGCCATTCTGAGCAGAATTGAATCTTCATTGGATAGTGTCGGGCTGGCCAATAAAGGTAACAGCATGCCGCATCAGCTGAGTGGAGGCGAGCGCCAGAGATTGGCCATTGCCAGAGCCTTGCTGAACACACCCTATTTGATCATTGCAGATGAACCCACAGGGAATTTAGATCCGCAGTTGAGTTTAGAAATTACGCAGCTACTCTATAATATTTCACAATCCGGAACTGCGGTCATCATGGCATCCCATGATTATATTGCCATGCAACATTTTAATGGTAAGGTATGGGTATGTAAAGAAGGAGCGATTCAGCTGGCCGAAAGCAAATGAAATTCAGCATTGTCATAGCCACCTATGCACCTGGAGCGCAATTAAGCCAAGCTATATCTTCTATACTATCCCAAACATTTCAAGATTTTGAAATTGTAATACAAGACAACCTCAGTACAGATCCAGAGACACTGTCCGTTTTTGAAAAATTCGCCGAAAAAATTTCCCTTAAGAGCACATCCGACTCAGGAATCTATGATGCCTTTAATCAAGCATTGAAGAGATGCTCAGGGGATTGGATTCTTTTTTTAGGAGCTGACGATACCCTAGCGGATGACACAGTATTGGAAAAAATTTGTGCATTTACCGACCCCCAATTTGATCTGATTTTAGGGAGTATTCAAAACTTACATGTACAAAGCAAATGGGTTCCTCATCGTTTCGTTTCGAAAATGTCCTTCCACATGCTTTGGAAAAATACCATCCATCAACAAGGTTGTTTTTACAAGAGAACATGGTTGCAAAAAATAGAATTCTCTGAGCAATGCAAAATTCTCGGCGACTACGAGGTGCATTTAAAGGCCCTGCTAGGACATGCAAAAGTGCTACATACCACATTGATCATTTCCCATTGTGACGCACGCGGGATTTCCAAAAAATTCACGAAAGAGCTATACGATGAAGAGTTATGCATGAAAAAAAGAATACTCCCCCTTGGACTCTATTGGATGAATATCCCATGGATTTCTTTTAAAAAGTGGCTAAAAACCCATTAATCCTTCAGTTTCTTTATCCATTCGCGCAAGGGCAGCGTTTCATTTTGCCAATTGCAATGTGCTAAGAGCCGTTGAGTGTTTTGTTTCCAATGATCATATTCACTACTAGAGAGAGCATTGGAGATCGACTCAGCCAACCTTTGCGGATACCACGAAACAATGCACGTACCCAATTGAAAATGCTGAATGAGCTTCTCAATCTCCGGAAGTGGACTGGCCAAAACAGGAATCCCAGCCAATGCGTAGTCAAAAATTTTATTCGGAAGTGAAAACTCATAATTTTTATGGAGCGGCTTATCTAAACTCAAACCTAAATCACAACAAGCCGTTAGCTGCAATAATGCTGCATAGGGCAATCGCTCGATGAAAGTCACCTTTTGAGGATTGGCCTTGGCTTTTAAAATAGGCATGGCTCTGCCATCTCCCGCAATGATCAAATGCACACCTTCTAAGAAGTTCATTGCATCCACAACTTCTTCAGCACCTCTGTCTGGATCGATATACGCGCCTTGGAGAATGATCCACTTCTGCTCTTGTGGCATCGGCCAATCCGATCGTCTCTTAGCAAAATTCATCTCCTTCACATCGGGTACATTCCGAATCACTAACATTTCTACTTGATAAAGTGCTTGGTATGCCTTGGCGATTGACTCATTTACGGTTATTGCCATTTTCACCCTACGCAACAAAAAAGATTCTATAATTTTCCAAAATCGCTTCACTACCGGTCTACCCGTTAGTCCTTCTGCTTCCGTAAACCATTCATGGCTATCATAAATCAGCGTCTTACCTTTCCATCTTGACCACCAATAAGCAGGAAGTAAAGTATCCAAATCATTCGACCAAATCACATCGGTAGTAATAAAAGACAACCTGAAAAAAAGGCGAACATTCAGCCAAGCATAAAAGAAAAATCCTCGTTGAGCCCAAAGCGACAGTCTGGTTACTTTGTATTCACGAGCAACAGGCAATGAATCAGGACGAAGAACACCGATTACCTCCACTTCCCATCCTTCATCTAACCATATTTTACAGGTCTTTTCTACCCTTTTATCCAAAGTGACATCATTGGAAACCAAAACTGTCACCTTCTTCTTCATGCCATATTTTCCTTGATATCTTTAAATACCTTTTTGGTATATAAAGGAAAATCTGCTTGCATCAACCATCCAAAATACCCTGGCTCACTTTTGAAAATCTCTTCCACTAATTTCCCTTTGTGCTTTCCGAAATTAAAAACAGGACTTCCCCCTTCGTTGAGCACCACCTGTCCCATCAAATCCACCTTCTTTTTTCTTTCACTGATATGGTGTAAAACCTCCATTTCGTTACTGATTACTACCTGTTCTTCCTTTCCGAGCTTCAATTCTTGCCCTTGATACTTTAGGATCATCGCGTTGAGTACCTCGGCAGTAGCAATAACATCGGGCATCGCCTCATGGGCATCTACCAGTTCCTTCTGACAATATAGTTGGTATGCCGCCGATAAATTTCTTGGCTCTAACAGATGAAAAAGGACCTGCACATCCACCAAATTTCTGCCCTCTACATCGAAATCTATGCCCGCTCTTAAGAACTCCTCCGCCAATAAAGGCAGGTCAAACTTGTTGGAATTAAAACCCGCCAAATCACATTCGAAGAGAAACTGATAAATCTTGGGCGCGATGTCCCTGAAAAGTGGCGCACTTCGCACATCCTCCGGATAAATACCATGAATAAGAGAAGACTCCAATGGAATGGGAATTTCAGGATTCACCACCAACCTTTCCTGACCTTCTGCAGGCATCTTATGCACCTGACCATTGGGCATCACTTTTAGAATTGCGATTTCAACGATACGATCTCTTCCGACATCAACACCCGTCGTCTCGAGGTCAAAAAAAGCCAACGGCCTTTTTAATTTAAATTGAAACATATCATTGTATTAAATTGAAAAATTAACCCCCAAATTTGGGGGTTATTAGAAATCATCCTTCCGCTGAAAGCTGAACATATTGATACTTTTCGTACTCTTCTTTATTCTGCCTTGCATCATTCTCGAACTCCTTACCGTTGACCTCTGACTTTACATTTCTGAAGCGATAATGAACCCCTTCCTGATAACCCAACTTCCCCAATTGCTTCGCAATGGTCTCTAAGGCCTCTTGAGCACGTAGTCGGGACAACTCTTCATTAGACTGTTTGTTAGATCTCGGAACTTTGGAAGCACTTGCATATACATCTATGTCGGTTATTCCACGTTTATCCATGATCTCTATCAATTCCTCCATGAATAAATCAGTATCCTCCATTTTCACTTTGAAAATACCGTAGGTGAAATAGAATCTCGTTGGCGCGATTTTCTTGTTTGGACCCTCCGGCTTCACTACCGCAGGCTTCACATTTTTCACTTTGACATTCTCCTTTCTTTCCTGCGCAGTTTCGGCTGGATCAATCACACTTTTTTTAGGAATTACCACCGTCTGTTCTCCCTTCTTCTTGTCTTTTTTATCCTTTCGATCATTGCTCGCTAACACTTCTTCAGGACGCTTGCTAACCGGTAAAATATAAAACTCCCTTTCAATGGTCATGATCGATTCATCACACACAGCATCCGCAGAAAATTGATATAATACAGTTTCACCTAACATCAATTTGACCTCATAATTGGCACATGGTGGAAGCTTCAATTCAAATGAACTTGCTTTTAGTTCACTCTCTATTTTAATTTCTTCGGTTGTGGCATTAGCCAATAACTTGAGTCCGTCTGGAACGCTCGATCCTGCTAATAATTGAACATTCCCCTTCAATAGCACAGGAGTTTCGTCTGCCTCTCTTTCTATTAAAACCTCATAAATATCTTGTAATCCTTTACCGCCAATTTTTGAAGATGTGTAATAACCTTTTCTTGAAATTGGCACTGCCTGAAAATAATAATCATCATCGCAAGTAGACAATGGGAAACCAACGTTAACGGCATTACCAGCGCCCGTCTTTTTATCCAACTTCGTATAAAAAATATCATACCCCCCCATGGTGTTATGCCCTTCCGAGGAGAAATACAAGGTCCTTCCGCCTCTCGCCAAGGATGGGGAAATCTCATTGTACTTCGTATTGACCAAATCACCTAAATTCTCGGCAGGACCCCACTCGCCATCCTTATCCAATGTCGATTTCCAAATATCGTATCCACCCAATCCGCCCGGACGATCAGAAGAAAAATAAATCGTTTTCCCATCACTTGATATGGTCATATCCATTTCTTGATCCTTTGAGTTGATGTTACCTCCCAATGCAACGGGCTGCGTCCATTTTTCGCCGATCAATTTGGTCATCATCAAATCCGCATTTCCCAAATCACCTTTGGCCAAGTATAAAGTGTGTCCATCAGCACTTACTGCCATTACTCTATCACCCTTATCATCCGTAATGTTGAGTAATTCCGCTGGACCAAAATCTTTTGAAGCACCTTTAAAGCAAACATAAATA
>Ga0068877_10002358_pt1 | contig 15265 bp, 10 predicted proteins | sample NOAtaG_FD_66437 | JGI IMG/M metagenome (GOLD analysis project Ga0068877, IMG submission 66437) | Freshwater lake microbial communities from Lake Erie, under a cyanobacterial bloom - NOAA_Erie_Diel6S_1000h metaG | ecosystem: Environmental > Aquatic > Freshwater > Lake | place: USA: Ohio, Lake... | reverse complement strand
CAACCACGTCATCAATTATGAGGGTGGGGCGATTCCAGAGGAGTATCAGACGGAGTACGTGATTGACCGCGTGGAGACGACGGGGACGGCATGGCTGGGGCTGACGGTGGGCTGCGCGCGGTGCCACGACCACAAGTACGATCCAATTCAACAGAAAGACTTCTACCGGATGTTTGCCTTTTTCAACAACATTGCCGAGAAGGGGCTGGACGGGCAGAAGGGGAATGCCGCGCCGGTGCTGAAGCTGCCCAATGAATTGCAGGCGACTCTTGAGCGGGAGATGGAGGAAGCGATTGCGGGGCGGGAGAAGCAGATGAAGGAAGCGGACGTGCCGGGGAAGATGTTGGAGTGGGAAAAAGGACGCCTGGAGCAGCTGGCAGCGCCGGCGCGCGCGGAATTACTCGCGCACTATGAGATGGAAGGAAATTTCAACGAGGCGACGGGGACATACCGGCATGGACGTTATCTGGGACAGCCGCCGGCAGGAAATGGCGGCGCGGTGGGACAGAGCGCGGTGCTGGACGCACCAGCGCGGATTGAGGTTCCGATGCCGGAGGCGCTCGATGGAAACAAGCCGTTCAGCGTTGCGTTCTGGTTCCGGGGCGGCAATAAGCTGGAGCCGATGACGATCTGGAGCCAAAAAACAAATGGCGCCGGGATCGAAGTGGGCAACGATGAGGTTTTTTCGATTGGGGATTTGCGGCGGGGCGCGCATCTGCTGGTGACACTGACGGACGCGCGGGGCGCCAGGAGAGTTTATGAAAGCCTGGAGGCGTTTCCGTATAACGAGTTCACACACTTTGTGCTGAATCATGAAGGAGAGGGGCGCTTTGCGCTGCTGCTGAACGGCAAGCCGGCGGCGATGAGGGAAAGCGGCAGCCAGGAACGAATTGCGTTCGCCAACCGCGGACCCATGGTTTTTCAGCAGATGATCGGCTCGCTCGATGAGTTGCGAATTTATGGGCGGGTGTTGAGCGAATCAGAGGCGCATCAGCTGGCCGTGGTGGAGCCGGTCCGCTATCTGCTATTCCACAGCGGCATCAATCGCGACAAGGCGCAAATGGATCTGTTGCGAGAGTATTACCTCACCTATGATGCACCGGAGGAATTGAAGGCGTTGCACAAACGGTTGAAGCAGTTGAAAGCCGAGAGGAAGCAACTGGAGGAGCAGGTACCTTCGGCAATGGTCATGAGCGAACTCGACAGGCCCCGCGAATCGTACCTGCTGCGGCGGGGACAGTATGACCAAAAGGGCGAAAAAGTGGAGGCGGGAACGCCGGGCTTCCTGCCCCCGATGCCGGCGGAGTTGCCGCGGAACCGTTTGGGGCTGGCGCAGTGGCTGACAGCAAAAGACCATCCGCTGACGGCGCGCGTGGCGGTGAACCGGGCCTGGGCAATGTTTTTCGGCACGGGATTGGTGAAGACGGTGGAAGACTTTGGAAGCCAGGGGGAGTTGCCGAGCCATCCGGAGTTGCTCGATTGGATGGCGGTGGATTTTGTGGAATCGGGATGGGACCTGAAGCGGTTGAACAAAGAGATTGTGATGAGTGCGACATACCGGCAAAGCTCGGCCATGAGACCGGAGCTGAAAGAGAAGGACCCGGAAAACCGGTTGCTGGCAAGGATGTCGCGATTCCGGCTGCAGGCGGAACTGGTGCGCGACAATGCGCTCGCGGTGAGCGGGTTGTTGCATCCCGAAATCGGCGGAAAGAGCGTGTCGCCTTACCAGCCGCCGGGCCTATGGGAAGAGGTTGCCTACGGGGCTCAGTTTTCCGCGCAACGCTATGTGCAGTCGACAGGCAAGGATTTGTACCGGAGGGGCATGTACAGCTTCTGGAAACGGACTCTGCCACCGGCGGGACTGGCGATTTTCGATGCACCGGACCGGGAAAAATGCGTGGCGCGGCGGGCTGTAACAAACACTCCCCTGCAGGCGCTGGCGCTGATGAATGATGTGACGTATCTCGAGGCGGCGCGCAAGCTGGCCGAGAGGACGCTCAAGGAAGGCGGGGCCGAGGAACAAAAGCGCCTGCGTTATTTGTTCCGCTTGGCGACTTCCCGGTATCCCGATGCCAACGAATTGAAATTGCTGACTGCGAGCGTGAAGGAAATGAAAGCACGCTACGGAGCGAATCCGCTGGCGGCGGCAAAGCTGATTCAAGTTGGGGAATCGAAGGTTGAGCACCGTAACGCGGTGGAATTGGCGGCGTGGATGAGTGTGGCCAGCGCCGTACTGAATTTGGATGAAGTGGTGACCAAGGAGTAGCGAGATGCACGAGCAGCTGGCGAGACGGCAATTCTTGACGGGCTTTGGCGCCACCGCCTTCGCGGCGCTGGCGGGGGAAAATCCGGCTGCCGCGCCGCACTTCAAGCCGACCGCGAAAAGCGTAATCTATCTGCATATGTCGGGCGGGCCATCGCAATTGGATCTGTTTGACCCAAAGCCGCAATTGAAGAAGCACCAAGGACAGGATCTGCCGGGTTCGATTCGCATGGGGCAACGAATTACGGGAATGACCTCGGGACAATCAACGCTCCCGGTGGCAAGCAGCCTGTTTTCCTTCGCCAAACAGGGCCAAAGCGGAATGGAAATGAGCGAGATCATCCCGTGGCATCACAAGATCGCCGACGAGATCTGTCTGGTCCGGAGCGTCCACACCGAGGCGATCAACCATGATCCAGCCATTACGTTCATCCAGACGGGCTTTCAGCAGCCTGGCCGGCCTTCGATCGGCTCCTGGGTAAGCTATGGCCTTGGGAGCGAAAACAAGAATCTGCCGGGCTTTGTCGTAATGATCAGCCAGAAGAGCGCGATCAACACCGACCAGCCGCTATTCAGCCGGCTTTGGTCGGCGGGCTTCTTGCCATCGAGCTATCAAGGGGTGAAGTTCCGCGCCGGCAGCGACCCGGTGCTGTATCTGAATGATCCCGACGGAATGGACACGGAGGTGCGGCGAGGAATTCTGGATCTGAATACAAAGCTGAACCAGATGCGCGCGGGGGTGGTGGGAGACCCCGAGATTGAGACGCGGATTGCGCAGTATGAGATGGCGTTCAAGATGCAAACTTCGGTGCCGGAACTGATGGATTTGTCGAAAGAAAACGAAGCGACTTTCGCAATGTACGGCCCCGAGGCGAAAAAGCCGGGGAGTTTTGCGCAGCAGTGTCTTCTGGCCCGGCGGCTTGTCGAGCGGGGGGTGCGCTTTGTGCAACTTTACAACCGCGGTTGGGACCAGCACAACGACCTGCCACGGGACATACAGTTGCAGGCGCGGGCAACCGATCAGGCTTCGGCGGCGCTCGTGATCGATCTGAAACAACGGGGATTGTTAAAGGACACGCTGGTTGTCTGGGGCGGGGAGTTTGGCCGGACGGTTTACTGTCAGGGCCGATTGACGGAAACCAACTACGGCAGGGATCACCATCCGCGGTGCTTTTCCATGTGGATGGCCGGCGGGGGCATCAAGCCGGGTACCGTGATCGGGGAGACCGACGATTACAGCTATAACATCGTAAAGGATGCGGTGCATGTGCACGACATTCAGGCAACGCTGTTGCATTGCCTGGGGGTGGACCACACGAAGCTGACTTACAAGTTTCAGGGTCGGCACTTCCGGTTGACGGATGTGCACGGCAGTGTGGTGAAGGCGGCCCTGGCTTAGAGATTCAGGCGGCGCGTGGACTGTCGGGCGGCCAATTGCCAGCGGCCGTCAGCGAAGATCCAGACATGAAGAACATTCAGGTTGTAGGTGTTGGCGCCGCTGGGACGAACCACGGTAGCCGTCATGTCTCCCCGGGTCCAGGCGGCAAGACTGCTACCAGCAGCCTTCTGCGGGCCCAGATCGATGCGCTCATAGCGAAGCTGTCCCGAGGAAAGAGCGGCGATGAACTCATCGCGTGATTCAAGGCGGGCATCGGAATGGCTGAACCATAAATCGGGATGCATCAGCCAGAGCAGAGTCTTGGTATCGGCGGCAAGGGTGGCGCTCCGCCAGCGTTCGAGGGCGGCCAGAACGTCCTGCTGCGGTGAGGCGGCAAGCAGGGAACCTGGCAGAGAGAGCAGCAATCGGCGGCGCATGAACGCTATTGAATCACGAGAAGCTGGTTGGGCGGATTGCGAAACGCGCCGACGCGCAGCGTGACCGGGACGCGGCCGCGAAGGCGGATGTTGGCAGGCACGCGAAGGTTCACCTGCAGCAGGCCGGCAAAGCCAGGAGCGGCGCCGGCGTAGAGAAGGTCAGCGGGTACTCCGGCGATTTCCACCGTGGTGGGAAGAAAGGTGACTTGGAGGCCGCTCGCGTCCCGTAGCAAACCCTCACCGGTTCCATAGAGAATGATCGTGTCACCGGAGCGGCCGGGGGCGGCATCGCTGACCAGGCGGCCATCGGGGAAGGTGGCGACAATTACTCCCGCCGACTCAAAAAAGGCAGGATTGGCGCCGGCCATATCAATTTGAGCGCGAAACAAAAGAGACCCGCCCATGCGCAAATCCAATTGCACGCGGCTGCGACCACTCAGGGCATAGGGAACCTGGAAGTTGATCTGGGTCGGGTTAGCGAACAGAATGGGGGCGGCTTGGCCCTCGATCGTGATTTCGGCGAGGTCCGGGCGGGCGAGCGCCGGGCCGCTAAGAGTGAGAAGCTGTCCGGGAGCGATGGGACCTTCCGCAAAAGTAGCGGCATGGAGAACGCGAAACACGGAGGAATTACTGGCCTGCACCGCGATGGGCGGCTCGATGCGGCGCAGCCGGTCGTTGAGACGGTCGGCCAGCAACAGGCTGCCATCGGGGGCTAGGGCGAGACCCGCGGGCTCGTTGAGAGTGACCGAAAGAGCCGGCCCGGCGTCGGTGTTGAACCCGTTTTCATTGGTGCGGCCGGCGATCACAGTCAGTTCGTTGTTCAGGTTGAGGGATTGAACGCGATGCCGCAGCGTCTCGCTGATGTAGAGCACGCCATTGGGAGTGGCGGCCAAGCCTTCAACACCGGCCAAATCGCGAATGAGGGTACGAATACGGCCCGAAGCGGAGTCGACGGCCCGTACGCTTTGGTTCCCCGAATCCGCGATGAAGAGACTCCCTTGGGCATCGAGAGCGATGGCGGTTGGTTGATTGAGGCTGGCAGCGATTGCTTCGAACCCATCCCCAGCCGCGCCGCGAACCGAGTTGCCGGCGATCGTGCTGACACGTCCATTCCCCTCGATACGGCGGATACGATGCTGACCCCGCTCGGCTATGCAGAGCCGGCCAGCCCGATCGAACGCAAGACCTTGGGGATGAGAAAGAGAAGTCTGGCTGGCCAGCAGGCCGTCGGAGGAGAACTCATTCCGACCCGTGCCAACCGCGGTTTGAATGCCTCCTCCGGGCGTGAAAACGCGAACCCGGTGATTGCCCGAGTCCGAGAAGTAGACGTTGTCTAGACTGTCGATCGCAATATAGGTGGGCGTGTGAATCAGGGCGCTCGCGGCTGGTCCGCCGTCTCCGCGGTAGCCCGGTTCACCGAGCCCGGCAACGGTGGTAATGACCCCGTCGGTGTTGATTCGACGGATGCGATGGTTCGCCGTATCCGAGAAATAGATCTGCCCGCGGGAATCGACAGCTATCCCTTGAGGCCGGTTGAGGCGGGCGCCAAGAGCAGGCCCATGATCGCCGCGGAAGCGGGAGAAGGTATTGGAGATGAGGATCTCGATGAGGCCTTGAGGACTGATACGGCGCAGCCAGGAACCACCAGCCGTAAGGATGTTGTCAAAGCTGTCCGTGGCAACATCCCGGCCGCCGGGAGGTACGATGCTGGTGCGGCCCTGGGGGTCGAGTTGCCAAAGGAAGTCGCCGCGCGTATCCGCGATCAGTAGGTTGCCGTTACGCTGGCGGGCCAGCCCGACCGGCCGCTCAAGCGGAGCCGCCGCGGAGGCCGAAAGCAGAAGATCCAGTTTCCCGTCGCGACGCAGACGGCGTATGCGGGCGTTCCCACTGTCAGCGACCAGAAGTTGACCGTCGGCGTCAAGAGCAAGCCCGGCGGGCGAGTTCAGACCAACACTGGCGTTGGGCATTGCCGTTAGTTGGCCGTCGCTTCGCAACTCGAGTACAACGTTGGCGCTGAAGTCGGAAATGAACAGAGACCCGCTGGCTGAGGCAAGTACGTTCCGCGGCGCCCCGAGTCGTACTTCACGTGGTCCCGCGAACTGGCCGGCCGCGGGAATCTCACGCGTACCGCCGCCGACCAGGGTATCGATTTGGCCGGATCGGGAGATGCGGCGGACGCGCGCATTTCCAAGATCGGCGAACACAATATCGCCAGCCGGGGTTATGGTGATGCCATAGGGCGTATTGATGCGTGCCCGGGAAGCAGGACCACCGTCACCGCTAAAGCCCGGAAGTCCTTCTCCGGCGATGGTCTGGATGCGGCCGCTTGTGTCAATTCGCCGGATGCGATGGTCATCGGCATCGGCGATGTAAATGAAGCCGGCGGCGTCTGTTGCCACCCCTTGAAGAAAGCGGATTGAAGCCTTAGCAGCGAAATCGCCGTCACCCGCCTCCGTTCCTCCAGCTATGGTGCTCAGTCCCCAAGGAGTTTGAGCGGTTAACTGAAACCCCAGGGTGAGAAGAAAACAGTACCTCACATGGAATAGTGGCCGGGCCTAAGTGAAATTCGCCAAAAATTTGGCAGCAAGTTGATGCGGGCGGCACGATAAGCCACACAACGAAGACAACTTGAAAAATTGCAAATGAAACGCATGAAACTGGCCCTCCTGGCAGCCTGCGTTTCTCTCGCCGCGGTCGCGCAGGCAGGAGAATTACGCTTGAAAACCCGAACGATAAAAACCGGCAAGGATAGCCCAGCCGCCTTGCCGTTTCAAGCAGCAACTGGCCATCCCCGGAGTTTGAGCGGCGTTCGCTGGCGGTGGCTGGTGGAAATCGAAAGCGAGAGCGCCGATTTTGCCGAATGGGAGCGGCGTGGAGCCCGCATTCTTGGGACGGTACCACGAAACGGTTACATCATCAGCTCTCCGGAAGCAATGAATTGGGAAGGGTTGCAATTTGGTTACCGAGCCCCTATTGGAGCTCTGGACAAGTTGAGCCCACAAATCGCGGCGGCTCAGGCGAGCACCGTTGAGGCTCCCACGGAGCAGGAACGGATTCTATTGATTGTGCGCTTCCACAAGGATGTGGAGCCCTGGGAGGCCGAGGAAGTACTCGCCGCGGAAGGAATTCAATCCATCGGAAACCTTTCACTGGTGGAATCGGACCGGCTTGTCGAACTAACACCGGAAAGGATGGCGGCGCTCGCGCTTTGGGATGAGGTGGAGTATGTCTTCCCCGCCCCGGCCGAGATGAAGAAGGGCGGGATGTACCTGACGTGCGGTGAGGTACTGAACGGCGGATACGAAGCAGCGATGCTGGCCGCCAGCTTCGGCGAGGGCTGGGATGGTCCAGGCCGTGGCCGGGCCAGCCTCAGCTACTCGTTTGGCAGCCTCGGAAGCCGCACGGGTGTAGCGCAGACCCAGGCTGAGATCAGACGAGCTCTCGCTGAATGGTCGAAGTATGTCGCGGTAAGTTTCAGTGAATCGACGGCGCGCAGCGCGGCAAGAAACATCGATATCCTTTTTGCCACCGGCGCGCACGGTGATGCCTTTCCTTTCACCAGCGGTTCTACTGTTTTAGGTCACAGCTTCTATCCCGCTAATCCGAATCCGGAGCCGCTGGCCGGCGACATACATATCAATGATGCCTGGTCGTGGTCGATCGGCGGGCAATGGGACATTTACAGCGTCGTGCTGCACGAGATCGGACACTCTCTGGGAATCGGGCACACGGATACTCCCGGGTCGGTCATGTACCCGTACTATCAACGCTCCGAAGGCTTAAAGCAACAGGACATCGACTCGATTCGCCAGCTTTACGCCGCCGCGGATGCTCCAGGCCCAGCGCCCTTGTCAATCCGAATTACTAGCCCATCAGAGGGCGACAAGGTGTCCGCCGTCAGCGTCAACCTGAGCGGCAGCATTGCCGGAGGAGATTCGGGGCTGCGCATCAATTGGAGAAATGAGACCTCAGCAAGCGGTGGTTCCTGTCAGATAAACAGCATCAATACGATTTTTTCCTGTGCATCGATACCGCTCAGCCAAGGTGCGAACCGCCTCCGGATCACGGCCACGATGGGCACGGCAGTGGTGAACCAGACCGTGCAGATCCTGCGGGAAGCCGAAGGCGAGGTCAGGCTCAGCATCACTTCCCCGGCGGCGAACAGTCAAACTACCTCAGCCAGTGAAATCCAACTAAGAGGCGCCGCTTCTCACGGCAGCGGTATCGCCGGAGTAAGTTGGACAACCGATCGAGGGCGTAGCGGCTTGGCGACCGGACAACAGAACTGGTCCGCCACGGTTGGGCTTGAGACCGGAACTAATGTAATTACGGTCACGGCGACATCGCGAAGCGGGATCGCGAACAGCCAGCGCTTGACCGTGCAACGAACCGAGACAACAAATCCGGCGCCCGTGCCGCCGGCGGATCCTCAAGGAGACAAGGCACCCCCTCGTATGACAATTCAACAACCTATTGGTAACTTTATTATCACGAGTGCGCCGCGGCTGACTTTTCGCGGCACGGCAATGGATAACATCGCGGTGACGAACGTAACCTGGACAAACTCGGCGGGCGATCAAAGCGGCGCCGCCTCGGCTGTCGTCAACAATGGCACCGTCAGTTGGAGCTTCGACGTCAATATTGCGGTCGGATTCAACGCGATTCAGGTTCGTGCCTGGGATCTGGCGGGAAACTCCACCTTGTATTCAACCACCGTCCGGCGCTACTAAAGCTTAAGCTGGAGCGATGGAATCAATTCATCGCGCGACCGTGGCCGGCACGGGAATGATGGGTCCGGGAATTGCCAGCACACTGGCTCTCGGCGGGCTAAGCACGACGATACTGGGCCGGAGTGAAGCCCGTGCTTGGAATGCCCTGCAAATGGCCAGGGAGCAACTGCTGCTGCTGGAGCAAAACGGGATCATCACCACCAGGCAGGCCAACGGGGCAATCGAGCGCCTCGATGCCAGCCACGATTTCGAGTCCGCTCTGGCCGGCCGCGATCTCGTGGTGGAATCGATTCCGGAAAACATGGCATTGAAGCAGGCTTGGATCGCTCAAGTAGAGGCTATTGTCAGCTCCGAGTGCTGGATCACTTCCAATACCAGTGGACTCAGCATCACGGTGATGAGCGAGAAATCACGGCACCCGGAGCGAATCGCCACGACTCATTTTTGGAATCCCGCACACCTGATGCCGCTGATTGAAATCGTGCGCTCGGACAAGACGGCGGACCAGGTCGTTGAGGGCTTACGGACTCTTTTCGAGCGTTGCGGGAAAGTACCGGTGGTCGTCAAGAAAGACCGGCCGGGACAATTGGGAAACCGCCTGCAGATGGCGATGGTGCGGGAAGCAGTGCACATTATCAGCGAGGGAATCGCCAACGTGGAGGATGTCGACCGGGCAGCCAGTCTCGGCTTCGGACTGCGCCTGCCGGTTTATGGAATTTTCGAGCATCAGGATCTCGTGGGCCGGGACGCCTTCACGGTTTGCGACTATGTCGCCCGGGATCTTTATAACGACGCCGGAGCTCCTCCGCTTTACCGGCTGATGTATGAGAAGGGTAAGCTGGGAGCCAAACCAGGGCTGGGCTTTCATGACTGGTCGGAAAAAGATGCCGATCAGGTAAAAAACCGCCGCGACCGCTGGCTGAGGGAGTTCTTGCGCTCCAGCTACGGCGACTGGATCCGGCCCAAACCACGGGAATAAACTCGGGGTAGGGATATGATGGGCGGGTGGCTGAAACAAAGCAAGTGAGGCGGGTTCGCTATGCGGCAGCGGCGATCCTGATGCAGATTCTATTGGGGATTCTCTATAGTTGGAGCGTATTTCGCGGACCACTCGAGCAGTTGCACGGCTGGTCGCGCGCTCAGAGCGTGATGCCCTACCGTTATTCGCTGCTGGCTTTTGCCGCTGGCATGATCGTGGCGGGCTTATGGCAGGACCGGAAGGGACCCCGCCTGGTGGCAAGCGTGGGCGGAATGTTGCTGGCTCTGGGCTGTGCGGTGGCGGGTTTGCTGCATCAGACTGTGCAGGGACTGGTTTTGGGCTATGGTGTGATTGCCGGAGTAGGCGTCGGATTTGCCTATGTAACGCCGATTGCGATGTGCGTAAAGTGGTTCCCCGACCGGCGCGGAATGATTGTCGGGCTTGCCGTGATGGGCTTCGGGCTTGGGCCGCTTGTTTTCGGGCCTTGGCTCGAGTGGATGATCGGCAAGAATGTCGCGGTCATGAACGAGACCATCCCAAAAACATTTTTTGTTCTATCTGGTTTATTTCTGGTTGGGGTAGTCGGCGCGGCGCAGCTGTACGCGGTGCCGCCGGCGGGTTGGAAACCCGAAGGCTGGACTCCGGCTGCCGGCAAAATGACGATGACCGAAATAGGACCAGCCGAGATGACGCGAGGCTGGCGCTTTTGGGCCTTGTGGGCTGTTTATTTTCTGGGTACCTCGGTCGGATTGACGGCAATCGGAGAAGCTTCTCCCTTGTTGCGCGAAGCTGCCAGGGGAGGCGCCTCGATGACGGCCGGCGCCGGGTTGGGCGTCATGAGCATTTTCAATGGACTGGGAAGATTGGCCTGGGGCGGTGTGTCGGACCGCTGGGGAAGGCAAACGGCGCTGCTGGGAATGTGCGGCGTCAGCGTGGTGGCCTGCGCGGCGGTGCTGCGGACCGCGGAAGGCTTCAGCCTCCTGCTGCTGGGCATGTGCCTGGTGGCTTGGAGCTATGGAGGATATCTGGCCCTGATGCCAGCTCTGACCGCGGATTTTTTCGGCGCTAAACATGTCGGTGCGAATTACGGCTTGCTGTTCAGCGCATGGGGAATTTGCGGCTTTCTCGTTCCGGGTTACTTTGCCGGAGTGCTCGACGCCGCGCGCGCGGCAGGCAATTTGAGAAGCGGCTATGAGCACGTATTCGGATTGCTGGCGGCCTTGGCCCTGGTGGGTGGCGTCATCGGCCTGAGCCTAAACGCGCAAAAACCAGCCGCGGCGGTAAAGCAGGTAAGCCAAAGCTAGGTGCAGCAGCGCATAAGTCAAGGCAAACAGAAAGCTGGCGTTCAAGGGCGAAGCAAGAGCAAGGAAAACATTCTGGTAAATGGCCTCCCTGCCCCCGATCTGATCGAGAAGGGTGATCAGTAACTCACTGGTCATATAAATTGCAATGGCATTCATGCCGAGAATGGCAAAGGGCCGGAAGGGGCGCACCACGCGGCGGTGATCGATGAGCCAAAGCATTGCGGCAAAAAGCAGAAAATCAAGGCCGGCCATGAACAGCGTGAAGGAAGAGGTCCAGATCTTCTTGTTGATGGGGTGCCAGGTGTTGAGCATCAGGCCGGAGGCGGCAAGGCCAGCGCCAATTAAGGCGAGCTTCCGGGCGCGGGCATCAACATGGAAACCAGTCTTGATAAGATGCCCAGCCAGCACGCCCAACAGGCAAGTAGCAATCGCCGGGAGTGTGGAGAGAATGCCCTCCGGGTCCCAGGTCTTGGTGTTGGCGTAGTTGTGCCGGCCCAATATGAGTTTGTCCAGATAGTGCGCGAGATTGCCTTCAACGGACAGATCGCCCGGCGCATAGCCGGGGGCGGGGATAAAGGTCATGATGGCATAGTAGGCCGCCAGCAGGAATCCGGCGGCGATGAGGAGGCCGCGCAGGGGGAGATAGAGAAAAAGCAAACTCGCGGCGCAATAGCACAAGGCGATTCGCTGCAGAACGCCCAGGATACGAAATGTCTCGAGGGGGAAAGTGGGAAAGGAGTAAAGAAACAGCCCCAGAGTGAAGAGAATCACCGTGCGGCGGAGGATGTCCCGCACGAGGGTCGGCCGGGGGACATTTTGCTCCAATTTGCGGCCGAGAGAAAGGGTGAGGGCCAGCCCAACGATCCAGACGAAGCTCGGAAAGACGGCATCCGTCAGAGTCCAGCCGTGCCAATCAGCGTGGCGCAGCGGAGCATAAACAAACTGCTCGGAGCCAGGCGTGTTGACCAGAACCATCAGGAATATGGTCAGCCCACGGAAGGCATCCAAAGCTTCAAGCCGGGTGGAGAGCATAGTTATTTGCCTTTGGGTTCAGTGGACATGCCGGGAGTCTCCGGCGCGGTAACTTCACCGTCGATCATACGCGGCTGCGGTCCGGAACTTTCCATGTAAATCGCGTTGGGGATGGCGCAGAGCATATTCATATTGACGTCGCCGCCGCCATGGCTGGCCAAATCAAGGCCGGCGGCATCGGCGATCGCGGCGATTTCCAGCCATTCCGTAACGCCACCAGCGCGGCGGTTATCCGGCTGGACGATATCGGCGCCACGACGCTGGATCAGGTCGTTGAACTGGTGCTTCAGGTAAAGGTTTTCTCCCGTGGCGATGCGAACATCGAGTTCGGCGGCCAGTTCGGCGTAGCCGGCCATGTCATGCGGGGGCAGCGGCTCCTCATACCAGAAGACACCCATCTGCTGATAGAGGCGGCCACGACGCAGAGCTTCATTGCGGTTAAATACCTGATTCGCATCGAGCATGACCCGGCGCCCCTGCCCTGCGAGATCGACAGCGAGCCGGATGCGGCGTTCATCATCGGCCAAGGAATACTTGCCGGTTTTGATCTTGATAGCCTGATAACCTTGGCTTAAGGCAGTCTCGATCTGAGCTTTGTATTGAGATAAATCGTTGTCGTTGTCGTAATACCAGCCACACATCGAGTAGACGGGCATCCGGTCGCGCGCCGCGCCAAGCATGCGCCAAACCGGCATGCCGGCGTGCTTTCCGAGAATATCCCAGACGGCAATGTCACTGGCGGCAAGGGCGAAGTTGGTCAACCCGGTCAGGCCCTGGTATTGAAGACCTCGCTGCAGGCGGGCGCGAATCGCCTTCGGCAGCGCGGGATCTTGGTCGAGAATGAGAGGCTTGACCTCATGTTCGAGAAGGGCGCGAAGGGCTTGGGGACCTCCCTCGATCGCGCCAAAGTTGGATTGGGCCCAACCGGTGATGCCCGCGTCCGTGCGAAGCCGCAGGGTAACCGTCCCGGAGTTCACACCCAGTGTCTGCAATGCGTCGTAGGTCGGCTTGCGCGGTGGGTGAATCGTGAGATCCGTCTCGAGGGCAACGATCTTCAGCGATTTTCGCTGCTGCGCGGCAATCACCAAGGGAGCCGAGAGAAGAGCACGGCGTGAGAGCATCGGTGAAGATGAGTTTATTCGATTTCCTGGCCAATGCGCAGAAGATTTCCATGCGGGTCGATCAGTGCAAATTCGCGCATGCCCCAAGGCTTGATTTCAATGGGGTGAAGGTTGGGGACTTCCGCCGCCACGAAGTCGGCATAAAGTTGGTCGACCAAGGACACTCGAAGATAGCAGCCGAAAAAGCTTTCCTTGGGATTCAGATGCCCCATCAGGAAGAAATGAATTTCATGTGATTCCCGGGCCAGGATGGCGTAGTCATCCTCGTGCCGGGACCAGACGGAGAAGCCAAGTTTCTTGTAGAACTCGATGGTCTCGTCGAGATCAAGTGAAGGTAGTACGGCGATAACAGATTGCAGCATGGGCTTCTAATTAGTGTAAGTGGTTGTATGGTCCCTGCAAGTGGAGCAGCACGTTAAGCAGAAGCGACAGGCAGATGAGAATCTCACTCAGCCGCCGTGGACCGCTTCCCGCGAGGCTGGCCAAAACCAGTAACGGCAAGAAGTCAATGAGGTATCTCTCCGTGACCCACCCAGTGCTGGAAAGGAAGATGAGCACGGCCAGAGCGGGCAGCCCCCAGCGCCAAAGCGGGCGCCGCGCGAGAACAAAGGGTGCGAGCCAGAGCGCGCCCAGCATGTTTTCATGAAAAAAGTTGGGCGGAAGTGGAATTGGGGGGTCACGATGCAGAAAGAAGAAGGGAAACTGCGATTGCAGCCGGGGCCATTCGGCGAGAAACAAGTACAGACTGGGCAGAATATGCGTGGGGGAAAAGGCAGGTAGCTGCTGGCCGGGGCCGGCGATCAGGTGAGCCAGCCCAAAATCGAAGGGTGAATGAAAACGCAGGTAGTTGTGCGCAAAAGCGGTGGTGACACCGGCGAACACCCATGGCCAGGCTCGACGGTCGAGTGCGGGAGCCAGAATCAAAAGATGCGGCCGCGAAAGCGCCAGCAGACCCGCGCAGAGCCCGGAGAGCACATGCCGCTGGTGCGCGTGCCAGGCGAGGCTTGCGGAAACCGTCAGCCAGGCGAAGGCGATCGCCACTTCGTAGACCCAAATGCGGTGCAGCAAAAATGGAATTCCCGAGCCAAGGCCCAGGGCAAGGGCGTACAGCGGGGGAGGCTGCGGATGGAGCTTGTGCAGCGTCAGCAGATTCAAGAAATAGGCGAGAGCCACGAAGAGAAAAACCGCCACGGGCTCGGGCAAATCGCGTTTCGTTAGCAACCGGTATGGGTAAAAGGCAAACAGACAGGGTCCCACCCCATGGTACAAGTAGTATTTGCCCTCAAACAACACCATATCATCCATTTTAAACTCAGCTGGATTCAGCGGGATGTGGAGTTGCCCTTGGATCCAACCGCGGGCCAAGTAATTGTAATAGCCATTGGGTGAAATCTCATTGAAAGCGAGGCTCGCCCAAAGCAAGTACAACAGCACAATTGCGGGACCGACACTGCGAGCTAGAGGCACTGTCGATAGAATAGCGGCATGTTCAGCCGAAGAGAATGTTTCGCCGGGATTCCCTATGTATTTGCCCGGGCGGCGGCCAAGCCCAAGCGGAATGTCCTGTTCATCGCTATTGACGATCTGAATGATTGGGTCGGATGCCTGGGAGGCTATCCGGGAGTCCAGACACCCAACCTCGATCAACTGGCAAGCCAAGGAGTATTGTTCCGCAGCGCGCATTGCGCGGCGCCCTTGTGCAATCCGGCGCGGACGGCCATCCTGACTGGACGGCTGCCAGCGGCAACAGGGGTATATAACAACAACCAGCCGTACTCGAGAGCAGTTCCGTTGGACGGTGTAATCACCTTAAATCAGCACTTTAAACAATCTGGCTATGTCACTCTCGGATCAGGAAAAATTTATCATGGAACTTATGGCAAGTTCGCGGATCGCAAGGGCTGGGATGACTATCGTGTGACCAAGGACCGGGCCCGCTTCACCACACCCGGCCCACAGGCGGGCCAAGCATCTCAAGGAAGTTTTGACTTCGGTCCAACCGCCGGCGGCGATGAGGAAAT
>Ga0068877_10002353_pt1 | contig 15294 bp, 15 predicted proteins | sample NOAtaG_FD_66437 | JGI IMG/M metagenome (GOLD analysis project Ga0068877, IMG submission 66437) | Freshwater lake microbial communities from Lake Erie, under a cyanobacterial bloom - NOAA_Erie_Diel6S_1000h metaG | ecosystem: Environmental > Aquatic > Freshwater > Lake | place: USA: Ohio, Lake... | reverse complement strand
AGGTTGTGCGTGCCGGGCATCACCAGCACGCAGTCGTCGTAGGGCGTCGTCCAGACGTGCTCGCCGTCCTGCGCCAGCGGCGTGCCGGCCTTCGGCACCACGCCCAGGCCCGCCGTGGGCAGCAGGAAGCGGAAGCCGGCGCTGCGCGCTACCACGGCCTCGGTCACGCGCACCAGGCGCTGGCGCGCCGGCAGCGGCACGCGGGTGTTCGCCGCCACCCAGGCCGCGTCGGCCAGGCCCTCCAGGCCCAGAAAACGCACCAGCGCGTCGATGGCCACGTCAGCCGCGGCCCGCTCCCAGTGCTGGCCGCACTCGATGAGCACGGCATGGCGCGGCGACGCCGGGTCGCCAAAGCCGCCGCGCTCCACCATGCGCAGGCCGGCCGGGTGCCCGGTGTCGATGAGCAGCACCTCGGGCACGCCCAGGCGCCGCGAATAGGCGGCGTTCTTGTCCGCCGTGCCGCACACCATCAGCGGCGCGCAGGGCTCGCCCATCGAGTGGATGTCGAGCAGGCTGTCGGCGGCGTCGATGAAGGGACGCAGTTCGCGGGCGCGGCGCAGCTCACGGCTGTCGCGCGGGCCGAACAGCACCTCGTCGGCCCAGACGCGGTTGAGGTCTTCGTCGACGTAACGCGACGGGTAAGGGTCGGCCGGGTCGAAGCGGGCATAGGCCTCGACGTTGGCGAAGGCCAGCGTCAGCACCCCGCGCAGGGGGCGCCAGCCGGCCTGGGCCTGGTCGAGAAGCCAGTCCAGCGCGATGGCGCCGCAGATCTCGTTGCCGTGCGTGAGCGCCTGCACGTGCACCGTCGGCCCGGGGGCAGCCCCGGCGAGACGGTGGACGAAGTCGACCCCGGTGTTGCCAGCACGCCAACGGGCGATGTGCGGGGCCCGCAGCTCGATGATGGGAAGGGGCTCGGGGGCGGCAGGGCTGCTCATGCGGGTGGGGTATCAGCTGATGGGGGCGCGGCATCAAGGCACGCGGCTTGCTCACGGAACCGGCCGAGTATCGCCGCCGCCGCGCTCCGGGCCGACACCAATGGCCGGTGCCCACGTAACGCATAGCATTCGCGCCACTTCGCACCAGACCGGTGCTTCAACCCGTGCGACCCGCACGCTGCGGCCCCACCTTTCGCCAGGAGACCTTCACCATGCAAGAACGTGAGCTTCGCCAGTTGATCGAAGAAGTCCGCGAGGGCCGCCTGCCCCGCCGCAGCTTCATCCAGCAGATGGTGGGCCTGGGCCTGACGGCGCCGATGGCCTCGATGATGCTGATGCACTCGGGCGTGGCCAGCGCGCAGACCGCCATCCCCTACAAGCCCACCCGGCGCGGTGGCGGCGGCACGCTGAAGCTGCTGTGGTGGCAGGGCCCGGTGCTGCTGAACCCGCAGTTCGCCACCGGCACGAAGGAACAGGAAGGCTCGCGCATCTTCTACGAGCCGCTCGCCGCCTGGGACGCCGACGGCAACCTGGTGCCGGTGCTGGCGGCGGAGATCCCTTCCACCACCAACGGCGGCCTGGCGGCCGACGGCCGCAGCGTGGTGTGGAAGTTGAAGCGCGGCGTCACCTGGCACGACGGCCAGCCCTTCACCGCCGACGACGTGGTCTTCAACTGGGAATACCACAAGGATCCGGCCACCAGCACGAGCTGGATCAGCACCTACCGCGACATCACCGTCACCAAGGTCGATTCGCACACCGTGCGCATCCAGTTCCCGAAGCCGACGCCGTTCTGGGCCGAGGCCTTCGTGGGCACCGTGGGCATGATCATCCCGCGCCACGTGTTCAAGGACTTCATGGGCACCAAGTCCCGCGAGGCGCCGGCCAACACGCGCCCGGTCGGCACGGGGCCGTACAAGATCGTCGACTTCAAGCCGGGTGACCTGGTGCTGGCCGAGGCCAACACCACGTACCACGTGCCCAACCGCCCGCACTTCGACCGCCTCGAGATGAAGGGCGGCGGCGACGCCACCAGCGCGGCCCGTGCCGTGCTGCAGACCGGCGAGTACGACTTCGCCTGGAACCTGCAGGTGGCCGACGAGATCCTCAAGGGCCTCGAGAACGGCGGCCGCGGCAAGGTGACGATCGTGCCCGGCGGCAACATCGAGTTCATCATGCTGAGCGTCACCGACCCCTGGAACGAGGTCCAGGGCGAGCGCGCGCACGCCAGCAGCCGCCACCCGGCCTTCAGCGACAAGGCCGTGCGCGACGCGATGGCCCTGCTCGTCGACCGCAAGGGCGTGATGGACTTCATCTACGGCCGCACCGGCGTGGCCACGGCGAACTTCCTGAACAACCCGCCGCGCTTCCGCAGCAACAACCTGAAGTTCGAGTTCAGCATCGACAAGGCCAACGCCATGCTCGACGCGGCGGGCTGGGTGCGCGGCTCCGACGGCATCCGCGCCAAGGGCGGCACCAAGCTCAAGTTCGTCTACCAGACCTCGGTGAACAAGCCGCGGCAGGACACGCAGGCCATCGTCAAGAGCGCCTGCGCACGCGCCGGCATCGACCTCGAGCTCAAGAGCGTGACGGCGGCCGTGTTCTTCGGCGGCGACCAGGCCAACCCGGACACCTACACCAAGTTCTGGGCCGACATGCAGATGTACACCACCACCATGACGCAGCCCGATCCGCAGCTGTTCATGGAGCAGTACTGCTCGTGGGAGATGGCGCAGAAAGAGAACAAGTGGGCCAAGCGCAACATCCTGCGCTGGAAGAACGACGACTACGACAAGGCGCACCTGGCCGCCCAGAGCGAGCTCGACCCGGTCAAGCGCGCGGCCCTGTTCATCCGCATGAACGACCTCATCGGCGCCAGCAACTACATCATCCCGGTGGTGTTCCGGCCGCGCGTGTCGGCCGCAGGCACCAAGCTGGCGGCGCCGCTGTCGGGCTGGGACAACGACATGTGGGCCCTGCCGCACTGGTTCAAGGAAGCCTGATCGGCACCCCATAGGGCTGCTGCGCGGCCCGATCTCGCGTCTGCGCTCCTCGCCGTACGGGTGTACGGCTGCGGTGCTCCACGCGACCTCGGGCCGCTCGCGACGCCCTCTGGGGCATCGATCACTCCGATCCACCACTGAAGACAAGCACCTTTGGGTTCTTACATCCTCCGCCGCCTGCTGATCGCCCTGCCCAGCCTGCTGGGCATCAGCGTCGTGCTCTTCACGGTGCTGGCCATGGCGCCGGGCGACCCGTTCGAAGAGCTGGCCACCAACCCCAACGTGCCACCCGAAGTGCGCATGCAGTTGCGCGCCAGCCTGGGCCTGGACGACCCCGTCTGGCAGCGCTACTGGCACTGGCTGACCAGCATGCTGCAGGGCGACTGGGGCTTTTCGTTCATCAGCCGGCTCGATGTCGACACGCTCATCTGGCAGCGGCTGCCGGTCACCATCGCCATCATCGGCCTGAGCCAGCTGGTGGCGCTGGCCATCGCGCTGCCGGTGGGCATCCTGGCCGCGGTGAAGCCCTACTCGTGGTTCGACCGCATCGCCAGCACGCTCAGCTTCATCGGCTTTTCGCTGCCCACGTTCTTCACCGGGCTGCTCTTCATCCTGCTGTTCAGCATCACACTGGGCTGGTTCCCGTTCGTCTTCCAGAGCGAGGTGCAGGCCACCGGCTTTGAATGGTGGGTGGTGCAGTTCAAGCAGAGCATCATGCCGATCATGGTGCTGGGCCTGTTCCAGGCCGCGAGCTGGATGCGCTACGTGCGCTCCAGCGTGCTCGACGTGGTGCGCCTGGACTACGTCACCACCGCGCGCAGCAAGGGCCTGAAGGAGCGCGTGGTCATCGTCAAGCACGTGGTGCGCAACGCGCTCATCCCGGTGGTCACGCTGGTGGCGCTGCAGATGCCGGGCATCTTCGGCGGCGCCATCGTCACCGAGCAGATCTTCCGCATCCCCGGCATCGGCAGCCTGCTGATCGACAGCATCCTGCGCAACGACACGCCGGTGATCATGGCCGTGACCTTCGTCTTCGCCATCCTCGTCGTGGCCTTCAACCTGATTGCAGACCTGCTCTATGGCTGGCTCGACCCCCGCATCTCCTACCGCTGAGGCGGCAGTGCGCGCGCCCGTCAGCACCTCGCCCTGGGCCGAGGCCTGGCGGCGCTTCAAGCGCCACCGGCTGGCCTACGGCAGCCTGTGGCTGCTGGCGCTGCTGTCGCTGGCCGTGCTGCTGGGCCCGCTGGTCTACAAGGTGGGCATCAACGACATCGACTTCATGGCGCGCCTGAAGGGCCCGACGGCCGAGCACCCGCTGGGCACCGACGACCTCGGCCGCGACCTGCTGGCGCGCATGCTCTACGGCGGCCGCATCTCGCTGGCGGTGGGCCTGGCGGCCATGCTCACGGGCATCCTGATCGGCGTGGTGGTGGGCGCCGTCGCCGGCATCTCGCGCGGCTGGGTCGACGCCTTCCTGATGTGGCTGACGGACCTGTTCCTCAGCCTGCCGCAACTGCCGCTGCTGCTGCTGCTGATCTTCTTCTTCCGCGACCCGCTGAAGGTGGTGTTCGGGCCCGAGGTCGGCATCTTCCTGCTCATCGTGCTCGTCATCGGCGGCCTCTCCTGGATGCCGGTGGCGCGACTCGTACGGGCGCAGTTCTTCAGCCTGCGCGAGAAGGAATTCGTCGAGGCTGCGCGCGCGCTCGGCGCCAGCACGCAGCGCCAGGTGGTGCGGCACATCCTGCCCAACGCGCTGGGGCCTGTCATCGTGGCGGCCACCATCAACATCGCCGCGGCCATCATCGCCGAGAGCACGCTCAGCTTCCTCGGCCTGGGCTTCCCGCCGGACATCCCGACCTGGGGCCGCATCCTCAACGACAGCCGCGACTACCTCGACATCGCCGTGCACTGGGCCATGTTCCCGGGCCTGGCGATCTTCATCGCCGTGCTCACCATCAACTTCATCGGCGACGGGCTGCGCGACGCGCTCGACCCCCGCCGCGTGTTATGACCCCCCCCCGTAGCGCCTTCGGCGCTCCCCCCCAGGGGGGCGCCCCCAGCGGCCCGGCGAAGCCGGTTCCGCGGCGGCTGCTGGATGACCGCGCTGCTGTCCGGAAACCCGGTTGACCATGCCTTTGCTCGACATCCAGGGTCTGAAGACCCACTTCAAGACCGACGACGGCTGGCTGCACGCCGTCGACGGCGTCGACATCGCCATCGAGAAGGGCGAGACGGTCTGTGTGGTCGGCGAGTCCGGCTGCGGCAAGAGCGTCACCGCCAAGACGGTGATGAAGCTCATCGACATGCCGCCGGGCAAGATCGTCGCCGGCCGCGTGCTCTGGAAGGGCCGCGATCTGGTGCCGCTGGGCCCGGAGGAGATGCAGAAGATCCGCGCCAAGGAGATCGCCATCGTCTTCCAGGAGCCGATGACGAGCCTGAACCCGGTGTTCACCGTCGGCGACCAGATCTCCGAGAGCGTGCGCCTGCACGAGGGCCTGTCGAAGAAGGCCGCGCTCGAGCGCGCCATCGAGATGCTCAAGCTGGTGAACATCCCGACGCCCGACAAGCGCGTCAACGACTACCCGCACCAGTTCTCGGGCGGCATGCGCCAGCGCGTGATGATCGCCATCGCGCTGGCCTGCAGCCCGCAGCTGCTGATCGCCGACGAGCCGACCACGGCGCTCGACGTCACCATCCAGGCACAGATCCTGGAGCTGATGCAGGACCTGAAAGAACGCCTGGGCATGGCGGTGATGCTGATCACGCATGCCATGGGCGTGGTGGCCGAGGTGGCGCAGCGCGTGGTCGTCATGTACGCCGGCCAGGTGGTGGAAGAGGCCCCCGTGGAGGCGCTGTTCGCACGGCCGCGCCACCCCTACACGCAGGGCCTGATCCGCAGCATTCCGCGCATCGACACCGCCGCCACCGCCGCCGGCCACCGCCAGCGGCTCGAGGCCATCCCGGGCACGGTGCCGAAGCTCGTCGCGCCCAAGGCCGGCTGCCGCTTCGCGGCGCGCTGCCGCTTCGCGCAGCCCTCGTGCACCACGGCCGATCCGCCGCTGCGCGAGATCTCGCCCGGCCACAAGGTGGCCTGCTTCCTGGCGGAGAGCACGTCGTGAGCGCGGCCCCGTTGCTGAAGGTCGACAAGCTCGTCAAGCACTTCCCGGTGAAGGGCGGCCTGCTCAAGCGCGAAGTGGGCCGTGTGCAGGCCGTCGACGGCGTGAGCTTCGAGCTCGCCAAGGGCGAAACCCTCGGCGTGGTCGGCGAAAGCGGCTGCGGCAAGAGCACCACCGGTCGCTGCATCCTGCGCCTGATCGAGCCGACCTCGGGCGAGGTCACTTTCGAGGGCAAGAGCGTCACCGGTGCCGGCAAGGAAGAGCTGCGCGCGCTGGCGCGCGACATGCAGATCATCTTCCAGGACCCGTACGCGAGCCTGAACCCGCGCATGACGGTCAGCGCCATCATCGGCGAGGCGCTCACCATCCACAAGCTCACCAAGACCAAGGCCGAGTACGACGCCCGCATCGTCGAGCTGCTCGAGACCGTGGGCCTGAGTGCCGACCACATGCGGCGTTATCCGCATGAGTTCTCGGGTGGCCAGCGTCAGCGCATCGGCATCGCACGCGCGCTGGCGGTGAACCCCAAGCTGATCATCTGCGACGAGGCGGTGAGCGCGCTCGACGTGTCGATCCAGGCCCAGGTCATCAACCTGCTCGAGGACCTGCAGGCGCAGTTCGGCCTGACCTACATGTTCATCGCGCACGACCTCAGCGTGGTCGAGCACATCTCCGACCGCGTGGCCGTGATGTACCTCGGCCGCATCGTCGAGATCGCCAGCGCGGCCGACCTCTACACGGCGCCGCGCCATCCGTACACCGAGGCGCTGCTGTCGGCGGTGCCGATCCCCGACCCGCAGGTCAAGCGCAAGCGCATCATGTTGCAGGGCGATGTGCCCAGCCCGCTGAACCCACCCACGGGCTGCCACTTCCACACCCGCTGCAGCATTGCGCAGAAGGGCCTGTGCGACGTGCAGCGCCCCGAACTCAAGGTGGTGGCCGGCAGCGGCAACGGGCACCAGGTGGCCTGCCACCTGCGCAGCTAGCCCCGGCCGGCGCCCCAGGCCGGCAGCGCCCAGCCCGTGGCCAGCGCCAGCAGGCGCAGGCCCGCGGCGGTGGCGGCGCCCACCAGCAGCGCCGTGCCTTCGCCGGCACCCAGCGCCTGCGCTGCCACGAGCACCCAGCCGCCGACGAAGGCGCACACGGCATAGGGCCGGTGGTCGCGGAACGCGGTGGGAATCTCGTTGAGCACGATGTCGCGCAGCACGCCACCGAACACCGCCGTCACCACGCCCATCAGCACCGCCACGATGGCCGGCAGGCCCTGCGCCAGCGCGAGCTGCGTGCCGCCGGCGCTGAAGAGGCCCAGGCCCAGCGCATCGGGCCACTGCATCGCACGCTCGGTGATGGCGAAGTGACGCCGGCGCAGAAAGAGCATGGCCGCCACGCACAGGCCCAGCAGCGCCCACAGCCAGTGCGCGTGCTCGACCCAGAAGAAGGGCCGCCGGTCCAGCAGCACGTCGCGCAGCGTGCCGCCGCCGAAGGCCGCCAGGCCGGTGACGAAGCACAGGCCCACGGCATCGAGCCGCTGCCGCGCGCCGGCCAGCAGGCCCGACAGCGCAAAGGCCACGGTGGCCGCCGATTCGACGGCCACGAGCAGGTAGGGGATCAGGGTGTCGGGCGCGGCCATCGCCCAATGATGCCGCCTTGGCGGGCGGCGGGCTGCATGCCGCTCAGCGACCGCCGCCGAGCAGCCGCGCCGGTAGCGTGAGCACGGCGCGCAGCAGGCCGAACACGGCGTCGACCGCGATGCCCAGCAGGCGCAGCGGCAGCGTCAGCAGCCACACCAGCGGCCACAGCGCCAGCGCCAGCAGCGCCAGCGGCCAGCTCACCGCCAGCAGCAGGCACCACAGCAGGAAGGCGATGAGCGCCTTCTTCGCAGGCCGCGTCAGCCGCGCGTGGCGGACGCAGGCTCGCTGGCCGCCATCTCGTGGGCCTTGTCTTGGGCCGCGTCATGCGGCGCCTGGGCCAGCGAGTCGATGCCGCCGAGCATGCCCAGCGTGACGACGAGCGCCAGGCCCAGGTTGACGGCGCGTTGCAGCAGCGAGTCGAGGGTCTTGAGGTTCATGGCGGGCTCCGGTGGAAGGGTGAAGCAGTGAGCGAATGACTGCATCTTCGGCGACACCGCGCCGCGCCACGAGGGCCTTGCGACGGGCTGCGATTCAGTCGGGATGAGCGGCGTCTGGCGCCGGCCAGCGGACGAGCGCACCGTGCCGCGGCGCCGCCGGCCACTGGGCGGCATCCACCGCGCCGGCACCGCGCGGCAGGTGCACCAGCGCGGTGATCCAGCCGCCGTGGCCCACCAGCAGCACGGCGCGGTCGCCGGCACTGCGGCGCTCATCCACGAAGGCCTGCTGGCGCGCCGCCAGCTGGGCGAGGCTTTCGCCCGCGCCGGGCGCGTGGTGCAGAAGATCAGCCTCCCAGGCCTGCACCTCGCTCCAGGGCACCTCGCGCCAGGGCCGGCCGTCCCAGCGGCCGAAATCCAGCTCGGCCAGGCGGGCGTCGACCCGACACTCGAAGCCCCAGCGCGCCAGCCAGCGGCCCACGGCACGGCAGCGCTGCAAGGGCGACACCCACACCAGACGCGGCAGGTGCTCGCGCCGCACCGTGGCACGCAGGCGGTGGGCCAGGCGCTTGGCGCGGCGCGGGTCCACCGACAGGTCGGTGCGGCCGATGCAGCGGCCGGCCGCACCGGTGGCACGCGGGTGGCGCCAGCACCAGAACGCCGGGGTCTGAGCCCCGTTCACCGGGACAGTGCCGCCAGGGCGGCCAGCAGCATCGCCAGTTCCACCAACTGCTGGGTTGCACCGAGCGTATCGCCCGTGAAGCCGCCCAGGCGCCTGTGCAACCAGCGCCGCATCAGCACGGTCACCACGGGCACGGCCAGCGCCGCCGACACCAGCGCATCGGCCGGCACGAAGGGCCATGCCGCCGCGAAGGCGATCAGCACCCAGCCGCCCGTCACCACCAGGGTGAGCCCGTCGGCCCGCTGCGCCAGCGGCTTGGCCTTGGCGTGTTCGGCGTCGCCCGCGTAGGGCAGCAGCGCCAGCAGGCCCACGGTGGCCGCGCGCGACACCGCGTGGGCCAGCGGCAGCAGCGCCAGCACGGCCAGCAGGTCGCGCACCGCCAGCGCGTGCAGCGCGGCAGCCTTGAGCGCCAGCACCAGCACCAGGGCCACCGTGCCGTAGGTGCCCAGGCGCGAGTCCTTCATGATGGCCAGCGCACGCTCGCGGTCGGCCGAGCCACCGAGGCCGTCGAAGGTGTCGGCCAGGCCGTCTTCGTGGAAGGCACCGGTCAGCCACAGCGTGGCCGCCAGGCTCAGCAGCACGGCCAGCAGCGCGCCGTAGAAGTGCGCGGCGGCCCACAGCACGGCCGCCGCAAAGCCGCCCACGACCAGGCCCACGCCGGCGAAATGGCGCGCGCTGGCCTGCAGCCAGTCGTCATGCCAGGTGGCAAAGCGCAGCGGCACGCGCGTCAGGAATTGCAGCGCCACCAGGAACAGGCGGCACTCGTGGATCAGCGCGTGCATCAGGCCGGCCCATCGGTGGCGGTGTCGACGCCGGCTTCGCTGAACGAGGCCATCTCGTCCAGCAGCCGCACGGCCGACACCAGCAGCGGCCAGGCCAGCGCCGCGCCACTGCCTTCGCCCAGGCGCAGGCCCAGGTCGAGCAGCGGCCGCGCGCCCAGCAGCGAGAGCCAGCGCGCGTGCCCGTTCTCGGCCGAGGCGTGCGCGAAGACGCAGCCGCGGCCCACCTGCAGCGCACCGCCCTCCACCAGCTCCGCCGCCACCGCCACGGCCGCCGTGGTGATGAAGCCGTCGACGACGACCAGCCGGCGCTGCTGCCAGGCCTGCATCACCGCGCCGGCCATCGTGGCGATCTCGAGCCCGCCCAGCGCCGCCAGCGCGGCGCGTGGCTCGCGCACCGTGGCGTGGCGCTCGAGCACGCGGGCCAGCACGCGGTGCTTGTGCGCCAGGGCCGCGTCGGCCAGGCCGGTGCCGCGGCCCACGCAGGCCGTGAGCGGCAGCCCGGTCAGGCGCGCCATCAGCAGCGCCGCGGCCGAGGTGTTGCTGATGCCCATCTCGCCCAGCAGAAGCACATTGCCCGGCAGGCTCTGCACCAGCGCCGCGCCATGCGCCAGCGCCGCATCGCACTCGGCCAGGCTCATGGCCGGGCCGAGGCTGCTGTCTTCGGTGCCGGCGCGCGCTTTGGCCACCACCAGGCGGGCACGGCCTGCCGCAGGGGCCGCCGGCTCGGGCGACAGCTCGGCCGCCACGCCGCAGTCCACCACCGTGAGCGCCAGGCCGTGCTGGCGCGCCAGCACCGACACCGCCGCGCCACCGGCACGCATGTTGGCCACCATCTGCGCCGTCACGGCCTGCGGGTAGGCGCTGACACCCTGCGCGGCCAAGCCGTGGTCGGCCGCAAACACCACCAGCTGCGGCTCGCGCAGCTGCGGCCGCTCGGTGCCTTGCCACAAGGCGATCTGCAGTGCCAGGCTCTCCAGGCGGCCGAGCGCACCCTGCGGCTTGGTGAGGTGGTCGAGCCGGTGCTGCACCTGCGCGGCCAAGGGGTCGGCGTGCTTCATGCGTGCGCCTCGGCCCAGCGGCGGCAGTGGGCGTGCAACTGCTCGAGCCCGTCGGTCAGCGCCGCCGGGCCGGGCTGGAGGATGTCGCAGCTCTTGATCTCGTGCAGCCGCCCGTTCGCCACCGCCGGCACACCCGCCCAACCGGGGCGTGCCGCCACGCGTTCGGGGCGGAACTTCTTGCCGCACCAGCTGCCGAAGATGACATCGGGCGCGCGGCGCGCCGGCTCCAGCGCATCGGCGATCACGCGGTCGCGGCCCAGCGACTGCACGGCCCGCTCGGGGAAGACATCGTCACCGCCGGCCACGCCGACGAGCTCGCTCACCCATTGGATGGCGCTGATCATGGGCTCGTCCCACTCCTCGAAGTACACACGCGGCCGGCGCGGCCAGCGCGCGGCCTCGGTGGCGATGGCGGCATGGCGCGCCTGCACGGTGGCGATCCAGGCCTCGGCACGATCGTCCGCGCCCACCAGCGCGGCCACGCGGCGCAGCGTGGTGAAGATCTGCGACACGCTGCGCTGGTTGGTGATCCACACCTCCAGGCCGGCGCGGATGAGCTTGTCGGCCAGCGCCGCCTGCATGTCGGAAAAGCCGATCACGAGATCGGGCTCGAGCGCCACGATCTTGTCGATCTTGCCGTCGAGGAAGGCGCTGACGCGGGGCTTTTCCTGCCGCGCCTGGCGCGGGCGCACGGTGTAGCCGCTGATGCCGACGATGCGGTGCTGCTCGCCGAGCAGGTAGAGCCACTCGGTCGTTTCTTCGGTGAGACAGACGATGCGCTGCGGGCCGTGCTGCGGGTGCATGGGATCTCGCTCCTAGACCGAGGGCACGGCGATCCAGCGCGGCTGGCCGGCGGCCACCACCTGTTCCACCGTGAAGGCATGGCCGAACACGGCCACCAGGGCGGCCCGCAGCGCGGCGTCGGCCGGTGGGCCGTCGGCCACCAGGCGGCCGCGGTCCATCACGAGCACGCGGTCGGCGGCCAGCGCGAGGTTCAGGTCGTGCAGCACCACGGCCACGGCGGCGCCGTCGCGGGCACGCTGGCGCAGGCCGCGCAGCAGCGCCAGCTGGTGCGGCGCGTCGAGATGCGCCACGGGCTCGTCGAGCAGCAGCACACCGGCCTCCACCGCCAGCGCGCGCGCCACCAGCACGCGCTGGCGCTCGCCGCCCGACAGCTCCGACAGGCGCCGCGCCGCGAAGGCCGTGGTTTCGGTCTCGGCCATTGCCAGCGCGACGGCGGTGGCATCGGTGGCATCGGGCGCGCCCAGCAGGCCGTGGCGCGGCAAGCGGCCGAGCTCGACCAGGCTGCGCGCCGGCAGCTCGGCCTCGGCCTCGCCCTGCTGGGCCAGCCAGGCCAGGCGCGTGGCGCGCTCGCGCGGCGGCCAGGCCGCCAGCGGCCGGCCCTGCAGCCGCAACTCACCCGCCTCGGCCGCGTGCAGGCCGGCCAGCAGCTGCAGCAGCGTGCTCTTGCCGGCGCCGTTGGGGCCCACCAGCGCGGCCCATTGGCCGGCCTGCAGCGCCAGCGAGACGCCGTCGACCACGCGCCGCCCGCCGAGCGTGCAGACGAGGCCGCGGCCTTCGAGCGGCGGGGCGGTGTCCTGCGTCACGCCAGCCGCCCCCGCCGCCACAGCAACAGCAGCAGGTAGGCGCCACCGAACACGGCCGTCAGCACGCCCACCGGCAGCTCTTGCGGCGCCACCAGCACACGCGCCGCCACGTCGGCGCCCAGCAGCAGCACCGCACCGGCCAGCGCCGACAGCGCCAGCAGCGCGCCATGCCGCACCACCACCAGCCGGCGCACCAGGTGCGGTGCCACCAGCCCGACGAAGGCCACCAGCCCCACCTGCGCCACGGCACAGCCGGTGGCCAGGGCCAGCAGCGCCACCAGCACGAGGCGCAGCCGCGGCAGCGCCAGGCCCAGGCTGGTGGCACTGGCCTCGCCCAGCACCAGCGCATCGAGCACCCGCGCCAGCCGCACCGCCAGCGGCAGCGCGACGGCCAGGCCCAGGGCCAGCGCCGCGGCGCTGTCCCAGCCCAGGAAGCTGGTGCTGCCGATCATGAACACGCGCTGCCCGCGCAGCGCCTCGGGGCTGGCCAGCACCAGCAGGTCGCCCAAGGCGGTGAGCAGCACGCCCACCACCACGCCGGCCAGCAGCAGCGTCAACGGCCGCGTCGCGCCGCGCGCCATCACCAGCGTGAGCGCCATGCCACCGATCGCACCGACGAAGGCCGCGCCCGACAAGCCCAGCCGCGCCAGCGCGCCGCCTGTGGCCAGGCCCAGCTCCACGCCCAGCAGGCCGCCCGCGGCCAGCACCAGCGTCACGGCCAGGCCCGCGCCGGCCGCGGTGCCCAGCAGGTAGGGGTCGGCCAGCGGGTTGCGGAACAGGCCCTGCGACAAGGCCCCGGCCAGCCCGAGCAAGGCGCCGGCCAGCGCCGCGCCCAGCGTGCGCGGGGCGCGGATGTCGCCGATGAGCGCAGCGTCTTGCGCCCAGGCTGTGCTCAGGCCCTCGGCGCCTGCGGCCAGGCCCAGCAGCACCAGCGCCAGCAACACGAGCAGCAGCGCGGCCGCCAGCCGCATCGGCGAGGCAGCGGTGCGAGTGGCCACCAAGCGGCGCACGAGCGTGTTCATGGCGTCAGGCGGGCGGCGGCAGCCGCAGCAGGCAATCGACCAGCGCCTCGGCCGCATCGGCCGCGCGCGGCCCGGGGCGCACCAGGGCGTCCCACGGGTCGGCGGCCAGCGCGCAGATGCGGCCGGCGGCCACGGCCTGCAGGCGCGCCCACCCGGGGCGACGTGGCAGCTCCTCGGCCACGCGGCGCGGCAGCACCAGCAACGCCGGCTGCGCACGCAGCACGAACTCGGGGTTCAGCTGCGGAAACGGGCCCAGGGCCGCGGGCACGATGTTGCCCAGGCCGAGCGCGCGGATCGTCTCGCCGATGAACGAGGCCTCGCCGGCCGCGTAAGGCGTCGAGGCCACCTCGACGTACAGCGCCCGCCCGCGCCAGGCCGCCGGCACACGCGCCGCCGCGGCCGCCAAGCGCTGCTGCAAGCGCTGCTGCAACTGCGCGCCGGCCTCGCTGCGGCCCAGCGCGGCGGCCACGGTGGTGATCACGCGCGCGGTGTCGGCGGCGTTCTGCGGCTCCAGCGCCAGCACCGGCAGGCCCAGCGCACGCAGCCGCTGCAGCGCGCGTGAAGAGCGCGCCACCAGCACGAGATCGGGCTTCAGCGCCACGAGGCGCTCGATCTGCGTGTCTTCCAGCCCGCCCAGCTGCGGCAGCGCCTTCACCGCGGCCGGCCAGTCGGAGTGGCGGTCGACGCCCACCAGGCGATCGCAGGCCTGCAGCTCGCACACCGTTTCGGTGAGCGAGGGCAGCAGCGACACGATGCGCTCGGCGGGCCGTGCCAGCATGACGCTGCTGCCGGCGTCGTCGCGCAGCGTGATCGGCTCGGCGGCAGCCGGCGCCACCGGCAGCAACTCTGCCAGCAGCCAGGCCACCACGGCCCGGTGCAGCTTCATTGCCCGGTCTCCCAGCGCAGCACCAGCCAGGCCTGGCGGCCGAGACCTTGGTAGTCGCGCGCCGGCACGCGGGCCTCGTCGGTGGCGTTGTCCAGCCGCGCGGCGACCTGCCAGCCGGGGGCCAGGCGCCAGGTGGCGGCGAGGTCGAGCGTGGTCTCGGCGGCGAGTTCGATGCCGCCATCGGGCCGGCTGCCCAGGTGCACGACGCTGGCGCCCAGCGTCCAGGGGCCCTGGCGCCAGTCGGCCGCCAGCGTGGCCTGCGCGTCGGCGCGGCGCTGCAGCCTGGCGCCGGTGAGGCCGTCACGCGCACGCAGCGCATCCAGCTGCGCCCGCCACTGCCAGGCGCCGGCCGTGTGCGCCGCCGCCAGCGTGGTGCCCGACAGCCGCGCCTTCGCCACGTTGGCCGCGCAGCCGAAGGCGTAGGCCGGGTCGGCCGGGCAGCGTGCCGCGTCGGGCTCGTAGGCCACGAGGTCGTCGACGCGGTTGCGCCAGGTGGTGAGCGTCAGCTCGCTGGCCTCGCCCTTCCAGCCCCCGCCGGCTTCGATGCTGCGGCCGCGCTCGGCCTTCAGGCCCGGCACGCCGTAGCCGGGGAAGTACAGGTCGTTGAAGCTCGGCGCGCGAAAGCTGGTGCCCGCCAGCGCGCGCAGCCGCCAGCCGGCGCCGAGTGCCACGCTGCCGCCGACGCGGCCGCTGGTGACGGCGTCGTGGTCGCTGGCGTCGTCGCGCCGCACATCGGCCTGCCAGGCGTAGACGCCTTGGCTGCCGGTGGCTTCCAGCGCCAGCGCCTGGTTGCGCCGCGCCACGGCGGCCGGGTAGCTGGTGGACGTGGCGTCGTCGTCCTGCTGCTCCAGCGCCAGCACCGCCTGCAAGGCCGGGCCGGCGCGCCAGGCCAGCTGGGCCTGGGCGTGGCGGCGCTCGGTGCGAAAGCGGTCCTGCCCGCGGCTGCCGCTGCGTGAATCATCCGTGCTGCGCGCCAGGCGAATGCTGCCGCTCCATTGGGCCGTCAGGCTGCCGCGCCAGTCGAGCGCCTGCACGGCCGTGTTCAGCTTCGTGCGGAAGTCGGCCGAGGGATCGGGCGCGAAGCTCGGCGGGTTGTAGTCGGCCGCGTCGTACTGGGTGTCCAGCCGCGTGCCCAGCA
>Ga0068877_10002348_pt1 | contig 15305 bp, 13 predicted proteins | sample NOAtaG_FD_66437 | JGI IMG/M metagenome (GOLD analysis project Ga0068877, IMG submission 66437) | Freshwater lake microbial communities from Lake Erie, under a cyanobacterial bloom - NOAA_Erie_Diel6S_1000h metaG | ecosystem: Environmental > Aquatic > Freshwater > Lake | place: USA: Ohio, Lake... | reverse complement strand
CGGTTTCGATCGCATGGTGGATTACTCGCCAGAACCAGAAACGACTTCCTCTTTCAAACATCGAACGCTGGTTGATCGGCGGTGCAGCTTTCGTCGGTTCCATGATCGGAGCCAAGGTTCCGTTTTTGATGGAGCAAGGCATCGAAGCTTTCTACCAAGGGACGGTTTGGTTCGCGGATGGCAAGACCATCTTGGGGGGCATCTTCGGCGGTTATCTCGCGGTGGAACTCGTCAAATGGATGGCCAACATTCGCACGCGGACCGGCGACAGCTTCGCATTGCCTGTGGCCATCGCGGTTGCCGTTGGGAGAATCGGATGTTTCTTAGCGGGTTGTTGCTTCGGATGTGAAACGAATCTACCGTGGGGTGTCGCATTTCCAACAGCCCATGATCCGCCTGGAATCGTGCGACATCCGACGCAGCTATACGAAGTAGTATTTCATGGTTTTGCAGCAATCGCTTTGGTTTGGATAGCGCACAAGAAATGGTTTGTGAACCATCAACTCAAATTGTATCTGATTGCGTACTTGATTTATCGTTTCTTCTCCGAGTGGCTTCGTCCGGAATCGACGGTTTTGCTAAACTTAACGTCCTATCAAATAGCTTCCGTGATATTGATTGCTGTTTTGGTCACTTTGTGGCTCAGTACGAGTGGGGACGAAATCGCAGGATCAACCAATTCGAGGAATGATGGCACGACAGACGAACCAGGCAACCGCTTCGCAGAATAGATCGTGGTATATCGCGAGTCGTTGGCAGGAACTTGATGGCGAGATGCGTACGGCATTGCTGCGTGGCATCCTGGTCATTGCATTCTATTCCGTTCAATTGATCAACTACGTGATGACCGATTCCATTCAAGAGGCTGGAAGAACGTATCATCGCCAAATCACGATGGCCGCATTGGCGTGGCTCTGTTTGTCGTTAGCGATTTTCATCACGCTGAAGGGATCTTTCTTTCCGTCGTATTTGAAGTATGTCTCCACGACGATCGATCTTGCCATTATTGGGGTGCTCGCTTATTTGGGTAAAGGCGCTGCTAGCCCTTTAGTATTCACGTTGTTCATCATCATCGTTTTGTCGGCCCTTCGGTTTAGTCTAGGGCTGGTATGGTATTCGACGTTGGTGGCGATGTGTGTCTATATGATTTTGGTGGGAGCATCGGACGCCAAATGGTTCGATGCTGTGCATGAGACGCCAGTCTTGACGCAAGCGATCCTACTGCTGTCGTTCGGTTCGTGTGGAGTCATTTGCGGGCAAATCATCAGATCCACGCGTCGCATGGCAGAAGAGTACCAGACTAGATTGGATCGCATGAATGCAGAGGCCCAATCATGAATGTGCCACCTGTATTAGTTCATCGATTCTGTCCGTCCTGCGGAGCGGAGTTAAAAGACAGAAGTGGTCGCTGCTGGCTGTGCCACGAATCGAAAAACGAAACCAATCCCTATGCGGTCTCCGCTGTTCCCGAATCCGAATCAAGTACGTCAATATCCGAATCTACTGCTCCAGCAAGCTTCGATGCTTGGGACGTGCTTTTTACAATCCTTATTTTTGTGTGCGTCGTTTTGACAGTACTTGTGGGAATAGGTTTTGCGGTCCAAGACCAAGGGATGTTGATACCTTTTGCGATCTTCGTTGGCCCACCGTATCTCATTACGATCGTGAGAGGATTGCACCGTATCGGGGCATCGAGACCATTGAAGCCAGTCAGTTTATTCTTGACGTTGATGATATCCGCAGTCGCAACGGCGTTGGTAGCGATCATGCTCGCAGTAGGAGCGGTAATCGTATTGCTCATCATGTGCCTGAATGAAGTAGGCGCATTCAGATGATTGCGTATGGTTTTCACCGGTGCAAACCAACGGCTTTTCCTGGTACGATGGTTGGTGAGCAATCGCAGTCTAACCTTTTTCAGTGATAATCGAAGATTTGAAATGATGACAGGCCCTCTACAATCGCAACAGATTCGAGAATTCGAAGAGCACGGCTTCCTGATCGTGAAGAGTCTGCTCACCTCTGACGAGACGGCGTTGGTACTACAGGCCGCCAGGGAAGACGAAGCCCTCAGATCCAATGCCATGGATGTCGTCGATACAAAAGGTCGAACGACTCACCTATCGCTATGGAATCATCCTGGTGACGATGTTTATGGAGCAATCTGCCGAAGCCGTCGTGTCGTCGAATCCATGGAACAGTTATTGGGGGATGAGGTCTATCACTATCATTCCAAGCTTAGTGCGAAACAGCCGCGAGTCGGTGGTGCTTGGGAATGGCATCAAGATTACGGATATTGGTATCAGAATGGGTGTTTGTATCCCGACATGGCCAGTGTGTTCATTGCACTCGATCCAGCCACCCGAGAAAACGGATGCTTGCAAGTACTTCGAGGATCTCACAAACTAGGTCGTGTGGAACATGGTCGATTCGGAACGCAAACCGGTGCTGATCCGGAACGGGTCCAAGCGGCGATGGAACGCATGGAGTTGGTCTATTGTGAGATGGAACCAGGCGATGCCGTATTCTTTCATGGCAATACGCTTCACAGCTCGGATGCAAATCAAAGCGAAAAACCCCGATGGGGTTTGATCTGCTGTTACAACACCAAACACAATGATCCCTACAAAGACTCGCATCATCCGCGGTACACCCCACTCCAAAAGCTAGAGGATTCCGCCATCCTAGCGATGGGGGCCAAAGGAAGTGAATCGGGCAAAGTCTTTTTGGAACGCTCCAAAGACAAAACACAAGGGGCTGTCAAAGCATAGTACCATTCAGGAACGGAATGGTCTCACGCGATTGAAACGAATACTGAACTGAACTTACGATGTCTTATGAAGTGAACTATCTTCCTGAGTTGCCAAAGAATCGGAACATTGGCATCGGGTGCATCGGCTCGGGATTCATCATGTCCGACTGCCATCTTGTCGCCTATCGTAATGCAGGCCTGAATCCAGTCGCCATCGCTGGGCGTAACCGAGCACGATTGCATCAAGTGGCGCAACGTCACAATCTGCCAGCCATCTACACCGACTATCGGGCGATGCTGGATGATGAAAGGGTGGAGATTGTCGATATTGCAGTGCCACCGGATGTCCAGTTCGACATCATTCATTCCATTGTTCATCACCGAAGAAAAGTAAAAGGGATTTTGGCCCAGAAACCCCTTGGTGTGAACTATCAACAGGCGTTGGAGATCGTACGTCTGTGTGAAGAAGCCAACATCGTTTTAGCCGTAAACCAAAACATGCGATACGATCAATCGGTCCGAAGCATGAAGAGTCTATTGAACCAGTCCGCATTCGGAGAGCCGATATTTGCAACCGTCGACATGCGAGCTATTCCGCATTGGATGCCATGGCAACAGCGGCAGGGCTGGGTGACATTGCGAATCATGAGTATCCATCATCTCGATACATATCGCTATTGGTTTGGTGACCCCGTTCGAATTTTTGCGAGCACGCGGCAAGATCCTCGAACGCTCCAGAAGTTTGCGCATATAGATGGTATCTGCGCATACATCTTGGAGTATGCAAATGGTCTGCGTGCATGTTCGTGGGACGATGTCTGGGCCGGTCCCGCGTTAGAAGGGGCGGCTGCAGATTCCTACATTCGCTGGCGAGTCGAAGGGTTGACAGGCATGGCACGCGGAACGATTGGGTGGCCGGAGTATCCCAAACCAACCCCTAGCACGATTGAGTATACGACGATAGCAACCGGCAACCAATGGATTCGTCCGACATGGAACGAAGTCTGGTTCCCAGATGCATTTCTCGGAACGATGACGCAACTGCTTTGCGCCATCGAGCAAGGAAAGGAACCGGAAATTAGCGGTCGAGACAATCTCAAGACCATGGCATTGGTCGATGCTGCTTATCTGTCGGCCACCGAACACCGAGCTGTGGATCTCGCTGAAATAGCTCGATCTAGTTTTTGTTAGTATCGGGAAGTTCAGCGACTTCTACTTTTCGAATCTGCACTCGGCTTCCTGGATCATGTTGTTGGAATGCAAAATATCCTTCCCTGAAGGTAAGTGCAAAATCCATGTGTTCATACAATTCGTTCCCATTCACTGTGATCTTGATTCGAGTAAGGTTTCTCTTTCGCCAAACATCATCGCGAACTTCGATCTCATAGGTAAACCATTCATCGGGTTCGACCAGTCTCTTGTAAACGTGGCACATGCCGTACAGCGAACCCGTTCGTATTGGGTCGGAGTGTGTACTATCGATCTGAGCTTCATAGCCATCCGAGAAACTTGGCTTGCGAGTCGTGCGAAAGTAGAGCCCGGAGTTCCCCTTGTCATTAATTTTGATTTCAGCACGATACTTAAAGTTCTTGTATGGCCCTTTGGTACAGACAAGCATCGACGCAGGGCCTGTTCCTGTTATGGCACCGTCTTGGACTTCCCATTTGCTTTCCTCTTTACCCACTTTCTCCCATCCATTGAGTGTTTTTCCATCGAAAAGCGGTACCCAAACTGGCTCTTCGGCATGGAGCAAAGAACTGCTGAAAGTACTCACCATCAAGAACGAAATTGTGGGGATTAGAATCCGAGAGAGAATGGTCATTTCGATTGACTCCAAGACTTTGTGAGGAATACGATGCTAGGATACGTTGAGTTGACAATGCAACAACGACGACTGCCATATCCTACCACAAAAGGTAAGCTGTCGTTCCGGTCGGCTTTGCGTTGTTGGGTCAAAGAACTTCGGTTGGGCAAAGCATAGAAGCCTGGGCTCTAGCTTCCTTTTGAACGATGGATTTTTCCTGATGCAATTACCTCCCTTTTTGCGTGTTCGACAAATGTTTCCAGCCTCGCCCGAGCTCGAGATTGAGCACGCGGTTAGAAACGAGGTTGCTAAGCTCGTAAGCAATGTTCGTCCTATGGATCGCATTGCAATTGGTGTTGGGAGCCGGGGGATCTCGAATCTTTCGATTATCGTAAAGCACACGATTGATGCCATTCGCGATCTGGGAGCAAAGCCATTCATTATTCCCGCGATGGGTAGCCACGGTGGTGCAACGCCAGAAGGCCAAAGGGAACTACTGGCTAGCTACGGCATCGTCGAATCGTCCATGGGGGTACCCATTTTGGACTCACTCGACGTACAGATTGTCGGTTCGAATGAAGATGGTATTTCGGCTTACTGCAGCACGGAAGCGATGAAGGCGGACGGAATTCTTTTGATCAACCGGGTCAAGCCGCACACCGATTTCTTTGGAACACTCGGAAGTGGTCTGCTCAAGATGTCGGTGATCGGATTAGGAAAGCAGCGGGGAGCTGCCGCCATGCATTTGGGGGCTATGCAATTTGGCTACGAGCGAACCATTCGAAGCCTTGCGAAGGTAGTCCTTCAATCTACGCCTATTCTCGGTGGGATTGCCATTCTGGAGAATCAGCGTCATCAAACAGCCAAACTTCAAGGGGTACGCAAGGACGAGATGAATGACGTTGAAAATGGGTTGCTCGTGCAGGCCAAAGAACTAATGCCAACGTTGCCTTTTGACGAGATCGACTTGCTCATCGTGGATGCGATTGGCAAGAATATCAGTGGGGCAGGGATGGATCCGAATGTCATCAATCGAAGCATCCACGGATACGATAGCAGTTCGGCCCGTGGCGATCGACCTGCACCGTTTATTCGCCGGATCTTCGTACGCGGCTTAACCCCTGAGTCGCATGGCAATGCCATCGGAATCGGTATGGCGGATGCGATCACCTCAAAACTGATGGCCGAGGCGAATATGAAAATCACACAGATCAATGCGCTAACATCGCTCACACCGCAAAGCGCCAAGGTACCTCTCACCTTCGACAGCGAATTGGAAGCTATCGAATGTATGCTTGGGTCACTTCCGATTACCGAAACCCGGAACTCCCGTATCGTTCGGATTGCCAACACGTTGGAGATTGCCGAAATGGATATCTCCGAGACGTTGTGGAATTCATCGGGAAATCTCGAGCTCATGCACCGAATCGGCGCATGGTAGTTCCAAAATACCAAGTCCGTCAAAGATTAAAAAAATCAACCCCTCACAGAAGTTGACTTCTGAGAGCCAACTACCTTGGTAAAGGTCCATTGAGTTTTCTTGCTGCCAGTATTGCATCGGCTTCTCTCGAAAGGCTTTCGTAGCTAGAACACTGCGTGCTCGACAAAAAATCTCGCACCGTTCGACGACCAATCTCGTTCCATTCCGACATAAATTTCTTTGTTAATTCAGTTCTTTCACTTTCTTTACAATCAGAAAGCTTGTGTTTGCACTCGATTGTAAAGTCTCTCAACGAATTCTCCATCTTGATTATCAATTCCAGTCGGTCATCCTCCGGCAACTTGATTTGTTCTGCAACGTATTGATTTAGAACTGCAAGTTCACGCTGCCGGAGTACAAGAATCGCCGTCAGTGATCTTTTTTGCTTATCTTCTAATTCTGAAAGGAAAGACTGTGCATTCTTATTGACGATTTGTTGTACCTTTGCGATTTCTTGATCGATTTTGGTCAATTCGGAACGTAAAAAAACCTCATCTTTACTCTTTTCATTTTGCAATTGCATCGCTTTGTGAGTTAGAGAATTTATTTTCGATAGCATCTCGAGTACAACTTTTTTGGCTTCTTCATGTGTTGCCGCATCGAGACCAATCTCTTTCCGTTCGCGGGTACTTGCCATCACCATTAATGCTTCGTTTGCGCTGTACCTTGACTCAATTCTCGTCGTAGCGAGTTCTTCGTTGGATACAAAAATTGCAAACAACAAGAAAACAAATACTTTTAACATATCCAAATGTCAATGACAAATAGTCGCGATTCTAGGGATACGGAATTCACAAGCACTTACCAAGCTGAGGCAGCCCCCCAGCTATACAAACACAACCAATCGCCTGCTCGACAGAGAAATGACAATTAGTAGTACACATGCAAGACATGCAATCAATCAAGGTTCTAATGGGGTGGGCAATTGAAATGTTTGAAGTGTTGCGCTTGCGGTCACAGTTGCCTCGCTCATTTGGCTCCCATTTCGATTGAATCGCTGCAGTTCAAGCTGAACTATCACATCTAGGTCGTTTCCTTGCGAGTCCAATGCTGGCTGAAATGGCCCTCTTGGAGTCACATATTCATTAGCAAAAAAAGCATGACCAACTCCAGCCGCGCCAACTCCAAATTCGTATTCTTGCGAAAAATTGTTTGCGGGATCCAAATATGCCCGACTGTACATAGAGGTCGTTGGGGTCACGGCAATACCAGACATTCCCGCACGAACGAAAAGATAACTCTGTTGTTCATCGTCTAGAATCCCAAGTGATTGGGCACCAAGCGTTGCGAGCATAATGCACACATCCGCATCGGGAGGTGCAGTTGCTGCCAAAATGGCTCCGTGCTCAGCACTAGTCCAAAATCCAAGCCCAAATCCTGCAAGAAGAGCCGAATTTCCTAGGGTTACGGTTGCGACGCTTGGATTGTAAGTCTCCATATCGTCAAAGAAATTTACAGCAACAGCAACAGTTGAGCCGGTTAATCCAGACGAGCCGTACTCAGGAGGTAACTCGTGGAGGAAGACACTCCCATGACTCCAAATATGTGAATTTTCGCCGAACATGAATTCATAGAATGAAGGAGTCCATGCTTCGCAAAAATACCTTGCAAATGAAAAGTCACCCGCACCGATCGTAAATGCCGATCCACTAAGCGGTCTAAGCAGACAATTGCCCTTATAGATGGCTGGTGGCGGAAGAATCGGTTCAGGCTGTTGGCATACTGCGTATCCACTTAATACAAACGCAAGTACTCCTGCTATACAACTACGTATCATCATGGTCATGGTTGACTACTCCAGTCAAAATAGGTTATTTCGAAAACCGTAATCCCAACAATGGCATTTAAGGACTCCCAACGAATCCACATGGTGCGCTACTGAGCCGTATTTGAAACATGAGAATTGCAAATGTCAAGAAAATTCTCCAAAAATATCGCCATGTTTTGCGGTAACTCGTTGGGATTGCATTTCTTGCGATGGCAATGAAGAATCCATAAGTTTTTGGCTGCGGGTAAAGGTCTATAGCCAATACAGCCATACCAAAACGGATAAACCATGAAAGTCCTCGGTTGCATGAAAAACTAGCTCCGCCGCTCGATAGCAGTATTGCTCGAACTAGCTAGTCGATTGTGCTTTGCCATGCGGTTTCGGCCATGCAACCGCTACTCGATTGATTGCTAAAGACTTCCATGTTTTCGAGAGCAATGCCCGTGAGCAGATGTACTAGTCGAGTTTTAGCTCAAGATCTGGCATGTCTTTGTCAATAGTTAACTTCATCGGACTTTTGCCAGGCGCATATTTCTTGATGACTTCAAGATAGTCGGGATCGGTACTACTCTTGCTCCCCATCTCGATTAATGGATCATGCGCCGTAATTGTTACTTCTCCCGGATAGACGCCAGGAGTTCCTCCAATATGCATTTCGAATCGGCCATCTTTGTCGGTAGCTCCTGTGCTGGCTGCTTTCGTTTGCTCATTGTCCGGGATGAAGCTTATGTATAGATACGCAACAGGTTTACCGTTACGTTTTGCAACTCCTTTTACTTTATACAACTTCGGTCCAGAATCGCCGCAGCCACAAAAAGCTAGCAAGCCGAAGCACAAAATAACCGAAAGAAAACTCTGATAACTTCGCCCGAGGGTCATTTGATTAACCTTTTAATTTGGAAACATAACTTGACATTTAAACAAGAATGCCTAGCCGGAAGCTAGGCATTCGATTGATTTCTAATCTAACTCGCGTCAGCAACTAGTTCTCGATAGAAACGACTTCACCACCATCGCGTGTGTGTAGTCCACGCCATGGAATAGTCGCTATCGTGTTGGAGATGAACTGCACGCTACCATCACACAACGCACTGTTGATGCCCCCTGTATGAAAGCTTCTGGAACATCTTCCAACTAAGCCTATTCCCGCAGCATTGCTTAGCGGGCTTCCTGGACGAGATACTTGGAATACAGGTTCTTGGTTGGGTGGCAAAGGGGTGCTTCCTTGATTGCTCAACGATAACCCTTGAGACTGATGGTTAGTCCAAAACATCGGGTTTGTAGGAAATCTCCACTTTGGAATCGACTTTGCTTGTTCTACCAATAGAAACGTGTTTGAAGTTCCATCTGAAATCTGACCCAGTTTTACATTGCGGTTTTTGTAGCCGATTCCGTTTGCGGTTACCGCTCGCTCGGGACAACAAGAACTAAGATTGTTGCCACCGGTATAGGGAGCAGCCGCAGTGCTCTGTCCTTGACCAGCATTCATGGCATAGTCTTTAAAGCCACCCAACTCACCGAGTTGCGGCGTGCTCGGGCATTGGAAGCTCGGAGGAGCCAAACGGGAAACTTGTTGATTCACCAACGAGCTTGCAGTATTGTCTGGCCCAGTTGTGTAAAACCATGCGTCTCCTCGTTCCGAAGTCCAAGGACGATTGTTGAAGTTTATCTGCTGGTAAAGTGCATTGGCCTCCATGAATGGCAACACATGTGCCGACCAGCTCCACATACCATCACAGAACTGATTATTCTGTTCGCCGTCTGTGCCTGAATTTGTGTTTGTTGCACCGACGCAACGACCACGCCAAGAAGTTACGCCGGCAGGGAACATCTTGTAAGCACTTTCATAGTTGTGCATTGCCAACGCGATATTTTTGAGATTGTTGCTGCACTGCATTCGGCGTGCTGCCTCTCGAGCTGCCTGTACTGCTGGTAACAACAATCCAACTAGGATTCCAATAATTGCGATAACCACCAAAAGTTCGACCAATGTGAAACCCACACGGTACCTAAATCTCATAACACACCTGCCTCTCAAAAAAAAACAAGCTCAAAGCGAAATGCTCTGAACCAAAAATACATCCAACCTATCTTTCCATTTTCGGAGCTCGAAGGGGTAGATGTCAACATTAACAGCCCTCAAGGAGACGGAAATTTGCAAAAAAACACAAAACTTGTTTCGCTCACCGTTTTTCTTTCGTTTAGGTCGATTTCGCTCACCTTTTGCCCAGGATGCGGGATCGCCACTCATAATTTTGCGTGAACGTTGACTAACCCGTCATGCTAAACTTGCCCCGCTGCACGCTGTGACTATCACCTTCCACTGGACGAGATCGCCGGAACGAATATGAGGAATCGACTAATTGGCTGGATGGCTTTGCCTCTGTTTTTGGTGCCAACTCTTTTGATGCCCATTCAATTTGCAAACGCAAAAGAAAACTGGATGCATTGGCGCGGACCGACTGCTGATGGGCTTGCTGGCACAAACGCCCAACCTCCCGTTCATTGGGACAAACAAACCAATATCGCCTGGGCTGCACCATTACCGGGCGATGGTTCCGCAACCCCCATCGTGTTCGGCAATCAAGTCTTCGTGTTGTCCGCAATCAAGACCGATCGGAAAAGCCCGACAGCGGTCATCAATGACTCGCGAGCCAAAACGGTTCCCGACGAATTCTTTTATCAGTTCGTTGTCACCAGTATCGATCGCGAGTCTGGAAAAATACTGTGGCAGAAGATTGCTGCTGAACAAGTCCCTCACGAAGGGAAACATGATACGAACACTTATGCCGCAGGATCGCCCACGACCGATGGAGAAAGACTCTACTTCTCCTTCGGATCACGTGGTGTTTTTTGCTATTCCCTTCAAGGAGAATTGGTTTGGCAATTAGATCTCGGTGACATGCGAACCAGAAACGGCTGGGGCGAAGCAGTCACACCAGTACTGACCGACGAATCATTGATTGTCAATTGGGATCAAGAAGAAGACTCCTTTATCGTCGCCGTCGACAAACGCACCGGACAGACGCGATGGAAAGTCGATCGCCCCGGCGAGGTGACGTCATGGAACACCCCGTTCGTTACAACCTTTGAAGGCAAACAACAAGTGATCGTCAACGGAACGGGATCTGTCAAAAGCTATGACGCGAAGGATGGAGCGATATTGTGGGAGTGCGGTGGCCAGACCACCAATGCGATTCCAACGCCGCTTCGTTTTCGAGACAACGCGATATGCATGAGTGGCTATCGTGGATCGCTCGCTTGTTCGATCCCGTTGAGCTCGCGTGGTAATGTGACCGATAGCGCAACGATCTCTTGGAAAGTGAATCAAGGAACTCCTTACGTTCCGTCGCCGATCCTGAGTGGAACACGGCTGTTATTCACAGCCGGCAATACCGACGTCCTGACTTGCTTGGATGCAATTTCAGGAAAATCGCTTCTCGAACGAAAACGGCTCACGGGAGTTCGATCTCTTTACGCTTCTCCCTTGCTGGCAAACGGGCATTTCTACTACACAGGTCGCGAAGGGACCACGGTAGTCGTCAAGGACAACGAGAACCTAGACATTGTCGCTGTCAACGCATTGGATGATGTGATCGATGCTTCGCCTGTCGCCGTAGATGATCAACTTTTCCTGAGAAGCTGGAGTAAACTCTACTGCATTCGAGACAACGCGGCTCCAGTTCTAACACCAAAAGCAATCAGCAAGAACGAGGGGGTTCAGCCAACCGATCGCAGCATGTTCAAGCAAGTGGATCTGGAAAACACCGCCGAAACATCCGCCAATGCGAGTATCGGCGATCTGGACAGTGATGGCGACCTCGATATCGTGCTCGCCAAAGGCAGGCACTGGCCGCTCCATAATCGAGTTCTGCTCAACGATGGCAGGGGAAATTTCGGTGAGAGCCGAACATTAGGCGATCGCCAAGATAGGACTTATTCCGCTGCGCTTGGTGATATTGACGGAGATGGTGACCTCGACGTTGTCGTAAGCAACGATAGCCCTGACGGAAAAATTGTTTATCGAAACGATGGCAAAGCGAACTTTGTTCTTTCAGGTTCGTGGGGTGAACCTAACTGGAATACCCGTAACACAACGTTGGTCGACATCAACGGAGACCGCTTTCCCGATCTGGTTGTCGCCAATCGCAAGAGTTGCAGTTACATCATCCTCAACGATGGTGCTGGCAACTTTGCCACAGACCGCTGGATCGTTATCCCATCGGAGTCTGCGACGACAATTCTGGCTGCCGATTTCAATGGCGACGGACTAATCGATCTAGCGGTTCCTCATCGAGACGCAGGGGTTAGCAAAGTTTTGTTCAACGACGGAGAAATGAACTTTGAGAAGTCAACGAATTTTGGTCCACCCATTTCGTCCACACGAGGCTGTGCCGCTGGAGATCTCAATGGCGATGGGGCGATGGATTTGATTTTTGGAGATGATCGACTGGGAGCGATGATCTGCATCAACGATGGAAAGGGAATCTTCCCCAAGACAATCGCAGTTGGCAATGCATCGCTTATTCCGTATGCCATCGCGACAGGTGATATGAATCAAGACAGCAAGCTTGATTTGGTAATCGGCTATGCCAAAGGTGGCTCGCGAGTCTTCCTGAATGATGGCAGCGGAACCGCGTTTTTTGAAGTGTCATTCGGGGATAGCAACGGTGCGGTCTACGGCATTGCGTTAGGCGATGTCAACGCTGATGGCAAGCTTGACATCGCACAAGGCCGCAGCGAAGCGACCAATGCGGTCTTCTTGAATCATGGGAAAGTGGCCCCTGAAGAATAGACTATGCAGATTTTTGACAAGCTGGAAGCTTATTCCACAGCTGAGCTGACAAGCTGGAAGATCATTTATACCCCACAAGTTATCATGTATTGCTCCCCTGCCAGCTCGTCTGGCAGGAAGCCACGGTTGGCAAGCTAGAGACAAGCCGCGATTTGCGCAATCTTCCGAGTTTAACTTGTGCTCGCCGCTTCAAGCGGCGAGCACAAGTTAAATTCGGCGGACTGGGAGGGCGTCGGTGTCTAGCTTGCGAACCTTATTCACCCACGAGACAAGCTCGTGGGGGTCAAAAAAGATGTGGGGTATAAACAAGCTGGAAGCTTAGACCACAGTTGAGCTGATTAGCTGGAAGCTTATCCCACAGTACCAAGTAGGGCTATTGGTTAGTTAGGCAATGGAATAGCGAGCATGTCTTCGTGGGGTTCGATGTCGGATTGATGCGCCTTCATCATTGCCAAGAGTCGATCGACAATTTCAGGATGCTGATCTGCAACATTATACGATTCCGAGATGTCCCGTTCGACGTGATACAGCTCGGGTTTGGATAGCACGACTTCTTTCCCATAGTTGATCGGCTCTCGCATCTTCACGTGAAGCTTCCACGGACCAGATCGAACGGCATGCAGCTCCGCGTTGGTCCAATAAAACATCTCCTTGCGCGGGCTGCCCCCAGTCCCCAAGAGTGTCGGAGCTAAGTTGTACGAATCGAGCTTGCGATCCGTAGGTGCATTGGTACTGGTCAAGGAAGCCACCGTCGCCATCATGTCGAGAGTCGAACCGAGTTCATGAACGATGCCTGGCTTGACTTTTCCAGGCCACCAGAAGATCGTCGGAACACGCTGCCCTCCTTCAAAAGTAGTGCCTTTGCCTGCTCGTAATGCTCCAGCAGAACCACCATGCGTTTCAAAGCTCAACCAAGGGCCATTGTCCGAACTGAACATGACCAGCGTATTCTCTTCGATTTTCAGTTCTCTCAATGTATCGAGAACCTTTCCGACATTGGCATCGATCTCCTCGACCACGTCGCCGTACAAGCCGCGTTTCGACTTGCCCCGAAACTCCTCCGAGGCAAACAAGGGGATATGCGGCATCGAGTGAGGTAGGTAGACAAAAAAAGGTTGGTCTTTTTTGTCGCGAATGAACTGAATGGCTTCTTCGGTGTAACGTCTGGTTATGGTGTTTTGATCGGCAGGGCGTTCGATGATTTCCATACCACGCATCAGCGGCACATTGAAGTGCGCGGCGTTGGGGTAATAGTCTGGATCCTTCGCCGCTTCTGCGCGATAGCCAGGTCCTCCAACTTTGTCCATGTCGTTCGAATACGGGATACCAAAATAGGTATCAAACCCCTGGGATGTAGGCAGGTACTTTGGCAAATGTCCTAGGTGCCATTTTCCGAACATTCCGGTGGCATAGTTCTTTTGTTTGAGAAGCTCAGGCAGAGTGATTTCTTCAGGACGCAATCCACCACCAGAATTTGGAAACAACACGGCCCGCTTGCCTGTCATTCCGTTTCGAATGGGTAATCGCCCTGTCATGAGTGCGGCTCGGCTCGGGGTGCAAACGGGAGCTGCGACGTAAAACTGTGTCCATCTTTGCCCTTCGGCAGCCATTCGATCTAGATTTGGAGTTCGAATCGTTGGGTTACCAAAACATCCCAAGTCCCCCCAACCAAGATCATCGCAAAAGATAATCACAATGTTCGGTGGCCGCTCGCTCGTGGATGCTGCACTCGATCGATTCGTTCCTAGACCTAGGACGAACAACACACAGATTAGGAATAGACGCATGGAACAATTACTCATGGCTTAGAATTCATCGAACCGTTGTTTGCAATACGTACCGTTGATACACATACCTTTGGCACAGACTAAATCTCGTTGACTACTGGCGGCTTCTGCCGTCATTGATCATCTTGTCCAGCATTTTAGTCAATCGTTGGACGGTCTCTGGATTTTCGGCAGATAAATCTTTTTGCTCGCCTGGATCATCGGTGAGTCGATACAAGCTGTGTAGTCCCTTGGGCATGGCTTGTTCCTTAAGGCTCACCGTCGCTTGTGACTTGCCTCGCTGTTTGAGGCGCACAAGTTTCCATTCCCCCGAGCGCAAGCCATAGTTTGCGCTGCCGTTATCCTGTTGTATCAAATGATCACGCCCAGTCGCTCCCGCTTTACCCAGCAAGGCAGCACTGACATCCAAGCTATCAAGGCAAGACTCTCGCGGTAGCGTTTGCCCTGAGAGAGATGCGAAACTGGCTGCCAAGTCGATCGTACAAACAACTTCGTTCGAAACGGTTGGTGAAATCTTTCCCAGCCATCGAGTGATGAAAGGAGTTCGCGTTCCTCCCTCCCAAACGCTGTACTTGCCTCCACGAAAAGGGCCTGCCGGTTCGTGGGTACCTAGTTTTTCCACGGCATCATCTTTGTAGCCATCGTCGAGGACAGGACCGTTGTCCGAGCAAAAAACGAACAATGTGTTTTTGGAGAGCCCGAGCCGTTCGATGGTTTTTGTCAATTCACCAACACACCAGTCGAGTTGCAAGATGCAATCACCGCGAGGGCCAAGTTCGGATTTGCCCTGAAATCGTTCGTGCGCGATGCGAGGAACATGGATGTCTTGAGAAGCAAAGAAGAGGAAGAAAGGTCGATCTTGGTTGGCTTCGATCCAACGATTGGATTCCGTAACCCATTGGTCGGCTACGTCTTCGTCGCG
>Ga0068877_10002345_pt1 | contig 15319 bp, 8 predicted proteins | sample NOAtaG_FD_66437 | JGI IMG/M metagenome (GOLD analysis project Ga0068877, IMG submission 66437) | Freshwater lake microbial communities from Lake Erie, under a cyanobacterial bloom - NOAA_Erie_Diel6S_1000h metaG | ecosystem: Environmental > Aquatic > Freshwater > Lake | place: USA: Ohio, Lake... | reverse complement strand
ACCATGTCGGCGCCGGCGCGCAGCGACGACGGCTACGACGAGGCCTACGCCACCCCGGCCGCGCTCTTCAAGGCCGGGGTACGCTTCGCCATCGCCGGTGAGGGCAATGCCCTGTACAGCTATCGGCTGCCGTGGGATGCGGGCGTGGCCGTGGCGTTTGGCCTGCCCGAGGAGGAAGCGCTCAAGGCGGTGACCATCAATGCCGCCGAGTTCATGGGGGTGGCAGACAAGGTGGGATCCCTCGAGGTGGGCAAGGAGGCCACGCTGGTGATCACCACCGGGACGCCGCTGGACATGACGACCAACATCCTTCAGTCGTACATCCAGGGGCGTGAGATCGACATGAACGACATCCAGAAGCAGTTCTTCAAGAAGTATCTGGAGAAGATCAACCAGCAGAAGAAGAAGATCGCCAGCTGATATCGTGGTGCGCTTCTCCAGTCCCGTGCGGGAACTCGGCAGGGAGCGCATCGCCACATGGTGGCCGCGGCCAGCGTCAGCGGACCGGTTCCCCCTCCTCAGCCGTCGTTCGTGCGGCTAGGGGCGGGGGGCATGGCGCCGGACCTGCTCGGCCATGAGTCGCAGCAGCTCCTGGTTGCTCCACGGCTGCCAGCCGTGGGGCTTGAGCGGGCGGCCGTAGTCGAAGCGGCCGGCGTAGTATGGCCCCTTCCCCGGCTCCTTCGTGCTCTCGAGAAACGCTTCGAGCTTGTAGACGGCGAGGTTGAGGAAGTAGTTGTCCATGTCCCCCACGGCGACATGCAGCTTGCCCACCAGCTGCGGCCCCACGGTCGACCAGTGGCGCTCGAGGTAGTCGCGCAGATCGTAGCCTCTGGCGCGCATCGATTCGGCCACTCGGTGGTCGATGACCCCGGTGCCCTTGTCCCAGAGCGGTTGTGGATAGCCATCGGGGCCCACCGGCGCCCACGCCGCCTGCCAGCCGTCCCATTGGCCGCCTGAACGCCCCTTGCTGGCGATCACCGCCTCGGCGGCGTTCTCCTCGCGCATGGTGAGTTCGGTGAGTCCCTCCGGTGACCGGTTGGCGGGAATCTCGCGCGGCGGGAGCCAGGCGTTGTCACGCAGCACGTAGGCGTTGGCATCGGCGTACACGTTGCCGAACTGGTAGTGGCGAAAGTCCACCTGATCGGGATACAGCGACCAGGCACCCCCGAACACGCCCGGATAGTGAATCTGCAGCGCCAGGACATCCCACCCGCCGGTGGAGCCGCCGGTCAGCATGCGTGCGTAGGCACTGGGGATCGTGCGATAGCGACGGTCGATTTCGGGGATGAGCTCCTGCGTGATGGCGTCGCCGTAGGGGCCGTTGTTCGCGGAGTTGAGGACGTAGCTGTCGTCGTAGAACGGCGTGGGATGCTGGATGAACACCGCGATGAACTCCGGCACGCGGCCACTCGTCCAGGCCTGCTGGAATTCACACCCTGGTTCCCGGGCGCTGCGGGCCAGGCGGGCGGCGCGCGCCGTTGGTGTCTCGGGACGATCGCAGCCGTCGAAGGTGAAACCGAAGGGGGCGCGCTCGCTGAAGTGGCCCACGGTATACACCACCGGGTAGCGCTTACCGGTGTTCTCCGCGTAGCCCTTGGGGAGCAGCACCACGGCCCCCAGCGGCATGTCGTGATTCCAGAAGGCACTCACGCGCTTGGAGGTGATGCGGAACCGCTGCACCCACTCGGTATCGGCCAGTCTGGGGACGGGCGGCAGGGTGCGCTCGAGCGGCAGCTCGAGTTGCGAGGACGCATCGAGGCGCACCTTGCGGACCGCACTCACGTACGAGCCGGGGGCGTCGTTGAACCGCTGCCCCTCCCACTGATCCATGTGCGCCCAGATGGTGTGGCCGTCGGCGCGCGCAAACCTCGTGTACGGCAGCAGCAGCCCCTGCACGTAGTACTCGCCTGGCGGCAGCTGCCCCATCGACGCCACCGGGAATCCCGGTATGTCGGCCCCGAGGCGCACGCTCCGCCCGGGCGCCAGCTGCTCCACATCCACCCCGAAGAACGGTTCGCTGGTGCGGCGGGCGCCCGCCTGCAGGCGTGGCTCGGCGCGGTCGGTGCGCGCCACGAACACGAAGGCGCGCCCCGTGACCGGCGCGGCGCTACTCCCGGCCGGCAGCGTGAGCGTGACCGATTGCGCGGCGGCCCGCGACGACGGCGCGAGGACCAGCATCGAGGCCAATGTCGAGGCACGCACCGCTGACCGTACGGTGGGCAGCGCGGCGGGAAGGCGCCGGAATGCGCGGCGGCTGAGCAGGGCGGAGCAAAGGGGACGCATGCGGAGAAGATGCACCCGCGTTGCGGTTGCCGCCCGCAGACTATGGCGCCGAGTTCCGCACCCGGAAGAGATAGCTGAACTTCACGAAGGCACCGTCGCTGGTGCGCTCGATGTCGCCGGGACGCATGGTTTCGGACGCATCGACCGCCGTGCCGTAGCCGAAGAACACCACGGTGCCCGGACTCGGCAGATAGCTCACCAGCCAGTCGGCACGCCCGAGGAACGACTTGCGCGCCCTCTGCACCGTGAACGCGCCGGTGGAGGACCGGCGGAGGAGTGGCTGTTCGGTGCGCGGGTCGCGCAGCGCCGTGCGATCGCGCGATTCCACCTGACCAATGAAGCGCAGGAACAGCGCGCGGGAGAACTGATACTCGAGCCGCAACCGCGGCACGACCTGCGTGCTGAACACGGAGCCGTCACGTTCGCGCACGAACCGCTGATAACGCAGCAGCGCCCCCACGCGCACCTGCGAGGATGGACGCAGGTCCACTTGCGCCTCCACCTCGCGCCGGCGCACCGTGGACGTTTCGAAGAACTCCGGCTCGGTCCCCACGGTGGCGGTGAGACTGGCGCCCGCCTTGCGCCACTGCGGGGTGTTCACCGCCAGGGCCGTGTTGCTGGTGATCTGCGCGCTGTTAGGGGTGAAGCGCAGCGTATCGGCGCCGTTGCCGCCCAGGACGGCATAGCTGGCATAGCGCCGCGGGTCGAAGGCCACCCGCTGCAGGTCAGGGGTGACGCTCACCCGCCAGCCCCCGCGAATGGTCATGGAGTTGTCGACCGACACGCGCGACTCCAGGGGTGTATCTCGGCGGCCAATGCCCGCGTACGTCCAGAGCGAGCTCGCGCTGAGAAAATGCTGCCGCTGGTCCCACCAGCCTCCCTTGGCGCCGAACATGGTGAAACGCTGGTTGATCTGCGTGCGCACGAAGTCCACGCGGTTCACGAACCCGGTTTGCGTTTCGAAGTCGGGACTGAAGCCCTGCAGGTTGTAGCGGTAGCCGTAGCTGCGGCCCGTGCGGCCGTGACTCAACTCCCACAGCGATCCCGTGCGCGTGGTGCTGTCGCGGGTCATGCTGGCGGCGTAGCGCACGTCGGCACTGAACACCTTGGCGAATTGCAGGCGCATATCGACACCGGCCACCCGGTTGAATCGCGCGCCTTCGCTGCGGTCGGTGAAGACGATGCCGGCGGTGCTCTGTTCACCCAGGTCACGACGCAACCGCACGATATTGAAGCGCGGGCTCGTCTTGCCGTCGCTGCCGCTCGTGGGCGCGTCGATGGCCGACAGCAGCCCTACGTCGGTGCGCGGAATCTTGCCGGTCAGCTTGAGCGCGCCGAGCGGCTGCACGATGGCGCGCGTGTTGACGAGGCGGTTGGGGGCGTCGAACTGCTCGCTCCCTTCCACGAAGAAGGGGCGCAACTCGGGGAAGAAGAGCGCGAAGCGCACGTCGCCCGGAATCTGCCCCACGTCGGTTTCCACCTGGGAAAAGTCGGGGTTGGCGGTGGCGTTGACGGTGAAGTTGGAGGTGATCCCCCACCGCACGTCGCCGCCGAATTCCCCACGTGTGCCGTAGCGCCACGAGCCCGGCGTCGCGCCGGCGGCCGGGGTGCCGGTCGTGGAGGTGACCGAGGTGGGAGTCAGGTCGAGTACCAACCCGCGCTTCATGCCGGTGAGCCCGCGCAGGAACCCGCTCTGGGGCGTGAAGGCCTGCAAGGCGCGGGAGGTGGGCGCCCAGGTGTCCTGATACCCGGTGCGCTGCGTCTGCCGCACAACCTGTACGCCCCAGTCCTGCGTATTGCCCATCTGGTACCGGATGGACTTGAAGGGAATGCGCAGCTCGACCACGAAGCCGTCGTCGAGCAGCTGCCCCTTGGATTGCCACAGGTAGTCCTGCGACAGATCGACCGCCTGCAGTGAGGCGCGCGAGACACCCGGCCCGGCCGACACATCGCTGCGCATGCCATCGGCCTGCACCCCGTATGCGTTCACGGCGAAGACGAACGAGCGCCGCCGATCGAGGAAGGTGTCCAGGTGCAGCGCCACCCAGTCCTCACTGGCAATGCGGTCGCGCTCGGCCAGCGTGGCACGCACCGTGCCCGGCGGTGCCCAGGCGCGGATGCCCACATACAGGGCATCCTCCGCATACCAGAGGCGCACTTCGGTGTTGTCCTGCGCCGGACGCCCGTCCACCGGGCTGTACGAGGTGAAATCGGTGAGCACCGTGGCCTGCTTCCAGACCGGCTCCGACAGCGTGCCGTCGATCGTTACGGACTCCCGCAGCCGGGGCGCCTGTGCCGACAGCTCACGAGCCCGCCCCGAGAATGCGCGCGCGACCACCGGCGTGGGGTCCGGCACCGGCGCAGCGGGGGCGGTCGCGGGGCCGTTCAGTTGTTGGATCAGCGCCAGCAGGACCGGAAGCATTGTGGGATGTTAACGCCCGCCCGAACCCCAACGTTGCCGTTTGCCGCTTTTTGGAAGGCCAGCGACCCGTGGCCGGCCCTTGGACAGACGCCGCGCGGCACGTGCATGATCTGTCCCATGATCCGATTCCCTTCCGTTGCCGCGGGCGGCCTGGCGGCGGCCTCGTTCCTCATGGCTGACAGGCTGACGGCGCAAGGCACCGTGCCCACCTCGTCCCCCGTGCGGGTGGCCCCGGTGGAGGCCGCCTTGCGCGATCCTGGCGTGGCACGGGCGCTGGCGGCACTCGACGCCGGGGCACCGGCCATGGCCGCCGGGCTGGTGGTGCTGGGCGCCATCGAGTCGCCATCGGGGCGTGAGCACGAACGGGCCGCCGAGGTGGCGCGACGGCTGCGTGCCATGGGGATGCCGGAGGTCGAGCTGGACAGCCTCCCCAACGTGGTGGCGCGCATCCCCGGGCGATCGGGGCGCGCCATCGTGTTCGTCTCCACGCTCGACGATCTGGGGTCCATTCCGGCGCTGCAGCGCGCGGCCGGCAGACCGCCACGGGTGGAGGGCCACCGCGTGGTAGGACCGGGGACCAACACCTCGGCCACGACCGAGGCCATGCTGGCGGCAGCGCAGGCCTACCTGGCGACCGGGCGCCGGCCGCAGCACGACCTCGTCTTTGCCGCCGTGGCGCAGGAAGAAACCGGGCTCGTGGGCATGAAGGCGCTGTATGCCCGGTATCGCGCCTCGGCGCTGGCGTTTGTCGACATTCTGGGCGACGGGCGCTCCATCACCTACGGGGCGCTGGGCATTCACTGGTGGCGGGTGGTGGCGCGGGGCCCCGGCGGCCACTCGCTGGGGGGCGGCACTCCCAACGTGAACCAGGCCATCGGCCGGGCGGTCGATCGCATCCTGTCGCTGCCGCAGCCACCGGCGACGGACAATCCGCAGCGCACCATTCTCAACGTGGCCATGCTGCAGAGCGGCGCGGTGTTCAACCACAAGCCCGACAGCGGGTGGTTCTCGGTGGATATCCGCTCGCTCGACGCGGGCGTGATTGCCCGCAATGAGGCCGAGGTGCAGCGTATCGTCGCCGAGGTGGCGCGCGAGACGGGGCTGTCGCTGAGCATGCAGCCGGTGAGCCGCACGCCTGGTGGGCAGATCGCCGGCGCCGACACGGCGTTGCTGGTACGGGCCTCGACGGCCATTGCGCAGGCGCTGGGGCTGTCGCCGCGGCTGGGAAACGCCGGCTCCGCCAATCTCAACGTGGCGATCGGTGGCGGCACGCTGGCCATTGGCCTGGGCGGCGAACGCGGAGGCGCGCGCGGCCAGCCCGGCGAGTTCGCCGACATACCCGCCATGGTGCGGACCGCCAAGCACGTGCTGCTGTTGGCGGTGGTAATGGGCCACGCGGGCCGCTGAGCGTCACCACCGAATCGCCGCCGCACACCGGTGGACGCACGACTGTATCGTTCCCGGACGATGCCGCCGGCACCACCGGCTGTGGCGTCCTCGTCGTGTACCAATCACTCCCCAGGGTATCCGCATGCGCCACCTCCGCGCGCTCGTCGCCGGACTGCTCACCGTCTCGCTTGCGTTCGCACCACGACCCGCTGCGGCGCAGCCGCGCACGCTGACTCCCGCCGACCTCTTCGACCTCGAATACGTCGCGGAACCGGCCATTTCGCCGGATGGCGAGTGGATCGTATACGTGCGACGCTGGAGTGATCGCGCCACCGACCGCCGATACGGCAATCTCTGGATCGTGCGCAGCGATGGCACCGGACATCGGCCACTCACCACGGGACGCACCATTGAAAGCGCGCCCGTATGGTCCCCTGACGGCTCACGCCTCGCGTTCGTCTCCACCCGCGGCGGGACGCCGCAGCTGTGGGTGCGATGGATGGATCGCGGCGATGAGCTGCCGCTCACGCACGGCGCGGAAGCGCCCAGTGCACCCGCGTGGTCGCCCGACGGGCGGCAGTTGGCCTTTCTGCAACTGGTGCGCACGCCGCCGTTGGTGATCGGCACGCCACTCACGCCGCCGCCGGGCGCCACGTGGGCCGCGCCGCCCAAGTACACCGACCGTCTCGTCTTTCGGCAGGATCAGATCGGCGAGCTGCCCACCGGCTTCGTACATGCCTTCGTGATTCCCGCCGATGGCGGCACGCCACGGCAGATCACGCGCGGCGACTACCATCATGGTGGCAATGTGTACGGTGGCGGGGCCGTGACCTGGAGTGCCGATGGTGCGGAACTCGTCCTCGCCGCGCGCCGCGGCGACAATCCGGAGTGGAACGCGCGGGAGACGGATCTCTTCGCGTTCAACGTCACGAACGGCCAGATGCGACGCCTCACCGAGCGGTTCGGGCCCGATCAAAGCCCCGCCGTGTCTCCCGACGGCCGCTGGATCGCGTACACCAGCTTCGACGATCGCCGGCAGGGCTACCAGAACACGCAGCTGCATCTGATGGCACGCGACGGGTCAGGGATGCGTGTGCTGTCGGCGAAGCTCGATCGCAGCGTGTCAGCGCCCGTATGGAGCAGCGACGGACGTGCGATCTACGTGCAGGTGGACGACGAAGGCAATACCAAGGTGGCCCGATTCTCCCTGGAGGGGGATTTCGAATACGTCGCGCGAAACCTTGGCAGCGGCACCTCCGCCTACAGCGGCGGCAGCTTCTCGGTGGCGCGCGATGGCCGCCTGGTGGTCACGGCGAGCACGCCCTCCATGCCCAGCGAACTCGTGCTCGTCACACCGAGACCGGCGCGGGGCGGCAACACTGTTCCTCCGCGCACACTCACCGCCATCAATCACGATGTGCTGAACGGCAAGACACTCGGCGCCGTGGAAGAGATCTGGTACACGTCGGCGAAGGACGGGCGCCGCGTGCAGGGATGGATCATCAAGCCGCCGGGGTTCGCGCCCGACCGCAAGTATCCCCTCATTCTCGAGATCCACGGCGGCCCCTTCGCGAACTATGGTGACCGTTTCGACGAAGAGAAACAGCTCATGGCGGCGGCCGGCTATGTGGTGCTGTATACCAATCCGCGCGGCAGCACGAGCTACGGTGAGGAGTTCGGCAATCTCATTCACCACGCCTATCCCGGTGATGATTTCGACGACCTCAACAGCGGCGTCGATGCCGTGATTGCCAAGGGGTATGTGGACCCGCAGCACCTCTTCGTGACCGGCGGCAGCGGCGGCGGTGTGCTCACGGCGTGGATGATCGGCCGCACCAATCGCTTCCGCGCGGCGCTGGCCTTCTATCCGGTCATCAACTGGGAGAGCTTCGTGCTGACCGCCGACATGTCGTCCATGGCGGTCAACAACTGGTTCCCCGGGTTCCCGTGGGACCACCCCGAGAACTATGCGAAACGGTCGCTCCTCTCCGTGGTGGAGCAGGTGCGGACCCCCACGCTCATCATGACCGGCGAAGAGGACTTCCGCACCCCGATGTCGGAGTCCGAGCAGTACTACAAGGCGCTCAAGATGCGGGGGGTGGAAACGGTGCTGGTGCGAGTGCCCGACGAGCCGCATGGCATTCGGCGGTATCCCAGCCACGAGGCCGCCAAGATCACCACGTTGGTGGGCTGGTTCGCGAAGCACCGCGCAACGGTGCCCTGAGCGCGTCGGCAGGCGACGGTGAGCGCCGCGCGGGTGCCCGGCGGCACCGCGTGGCGCTCACCGTCGCCGACGGCCGCTGCACTTCACCTCCACGAGTGCGGTCGGGCGCGGCAGCGCGGTCACCGCGAGCGTGGCGCGAGCCGGGGGATTGCTGGGGAAGAACTTCATGTACTCCGCGTTCATGGCCGCGTAATCGGCAATATCCTTGAGGTACACGGTGCACTCGGCCACATCGGCCATGCGTACGCCACCCGACTCCATCGCGACGCGGATGTTCTCCATGGTCTGGCGCGTCTGCGCCGCAATGCCTCCGTCCACGATGTTCTGCGTGCCGGGCGCAATGCCGGTCATGCCCGACACGAAGACCCATTCTCCGTCGCGAATGGCCACCGAGTAGGCCGGCACCAGGGGGGCCAACCCCGGCGGGTTGAGCACGACCCGTTCGGTTTGCGCAGCCACAGGGACCGCGAGACCCACCCACCCCGCAATCAGGACCGCACCAGCAACACGACTGAACATCGGACACACTCCGGAGAGGGGAAGCGCAACGCCGACTGCGGCGGCAACACGCCCCGAAGGTACCTCTCACGCCCGACGATGTCAGGCACCACAATACGGCAGCGTCGGCTGTTCGCGTCCCGCTCACCCGAGTTCCCATGCCCGCTGCTTTTGGTCTGGCCATTGCCGCCGTGCTGCTGTGCCTGTCCGCTGCGCCGCCGCTGGGGGCACAGTCGGTCGACCTCGATGCCGCCACCATTCAGCAGCTGTCGGCGGCCATGGACGCCGGTACGCTTACCAGTGAACGACTGGTGACGCTCAGTCTGGCGCGCCTCGCCGCCTACGACGACCAGGGGCCCCGACTCAACAGCGTGCTCACGCTGAACCGGAACGCCCTGGCGCAGGCACGGGCGCTCGACGCCGAACGCCGCACCACGGGGAAGCGCTCGCTGCTGCACGGCATTCCGGTGATTCTCAAGGACAACTACGACACCCGGGACCTGCCCACGACCGGTGGGTCGATCCTGCTCGAGGGGTCGGTGCCCCCCGACGACGCGTTTCTCGTGAAGAAGCTGCGCGACGCGGGGGCCGTGATTCTCGCCAAGGCCAACCTCTCGGAGTTCGCCTCCGGCAGCGCGTTCAGTTCGCTGGGGGGACAGACACGCAATCCGCACGATCCGCTGCGCACACCGTCGGGATCGTCGGGGGGCACGGGGGCCTCCATCGCGGCCGCGTTCGCGACGCTGGGCATGGGCACCGACACGGGCGGCTCCATTCGCGGACCGTCCACGGTGAATGGCATCGTGGGTCTCAAGCCGACGCTGGGTTTGTTGAGCCGCGACGGCATCATCCCGCTGGCACTCAGCTTCGACACCGGCGGGCCCATGGCGCGTCATGTGAGTGATGTCGCCGTGGCGCTGGACGTGCTCGCGGGTGTCGATGACGCCGACACGGTCACCTGGCGCAGTCGTGGCCGGACTGACAGTGCCTACGTGCGGCATCTGCGGGCCAACGCGCTGGCGGGAGCGCGCATTGGGGTGGCGCGTGACTTCATGGGGCACGATGCCGAAGTGGACTGGGTGACCGAAGCGGCGCTGGCTCGCATGCGGGCCGCCGGCGCGACCATCGTGGAGGTGCGGCTGCCACGATGGCTCATCGACGCCAAGGGGGACTTCTACAGCGCGGTGCGATACCCCGAGTTCGCCTCACAGATTGCGACGTATCTGGCCACGTTGTCGCCGGGCTATCCGCGTTCCCTGGCGGAGTTGAGTGCTCGTGCCGACAGCATCGTGGCCCCGCGTCCGGACGGCGCGGGCCCCAACGCCATGCGCTGGTCGCTCTTCAAGCGCGAACTGGGCAGCGGTACGCTCAGCGATCCCCGCTACACCGCGGTACGCGATCACGCGTTGCCGCTGGTCCGCGCGCACCTCGATGGCCTGTTCGCCGCGCAACGCCTTGATGCCATCGTGTATCCCACCGGATCGCGCCGCCCCGATCTCATCAGCGCGCCCCCCGAGCCACCGGGCGGCGGCGCCGCGAGCGGATCCAACCTCGCCAATCTGTCAGGGTTCCCCGAACTCGTGGTGCCCGCCGGCTTTACCACCGATCAGTTGCCCGTTGGCGTGTCGTTTCTCGGGCCCGCGTTCAGCGAGGGCACGCTCCTTGGCCTCGGGTTTGCGTTCGAGCAACGCACGCGCGCTCGGCGCCTGCCGCGCTTCACGCCGCCGCTGCCAGGCGAGAAGCTGATCGTCCGGTGAGTCCGACCACGGCAACGACGTTCCGCGACTCTCGCGAGGATCGGCCTGTGAATCGATGACCTCCGGCGCGCAGGGGCGCCGCGACGGGAACAGGCCGTTGGCTGTCCTGCGTCCGCAACGCGGAACTGGACCGACTAGTCATACGCAGCGGCCGGGGTGTCCTCCTGGTGATCGTGTCCGGATTCGCCGGCACGACTTGACCATCCCCCGTCGATGATCACCATGCTCCAATCATTGAAGCTTTTGTCGCGCCGCGCGGCAGTGGCACTCTCCCTTGCGGCGCTGACCACCACCCTGGCGGCCTGCGGCGACGACAACGACGCCCCGGTGGCTCCCACGGGCCAGACGATCGTCCAGACGGCGGCGGCCACGCCGCAGCTGTCAACGCTCGTGTCGGCCCTGCAGGCCGCCGAACTGACTGCCACGCTCAACGGCCCCGGGCCGTTCACGGTCTTCGCGCCGATCAACCCCGCCTTCAGCGCCCTGCCGGCCGACGTGCTGCAGCGCCTGCTCGAGTCGGGGAACCGCGCGATTCTCACGAAGGTGCTGACGTTCCATGTGGTGCCGGGGCGCATCACCGCCGGCCAGCTGCAGAACGGCCAGACGTTGACCACGGTGGAAGGCACCACGCTTCCGGTGACCGTCGCCGGTGGCGTCGTCACGGTGGGCGGTGCCCGCGTGACGACCGCCGACATCAGTGCCTCCAATGGCGTCGTGCATCTGATTGACGGGGTGATGCTGGGCAGCCTCGATATCGTGGACAACGCCATCATCCGCGGCTTCAGCTCGCTGGTGAGCGCCGTGACCACGGCCAACCTGGCCGGCGCCCTGCGCGGTGGGAATCTCACCGTGTTCGCGCCCACCAACGCGGCCTTCGCCGCCATCCCCGGTGGCGCCCCCACCACCGCCGCCGCGCTGGCGCCGGTCCTGCAGCTGCACGTGATCGGCTCGCGCGCCCTCTCCACGCAGCTCACCAACGGGCAGCAGCTCCCCACGCTGCTCACCGGCACCAACCTCACGGTGGGTCTCGCCGGCGGCCGCGTGAGCGTCACCGGTCCGCGCAACACGGCGCAGGTGGTCACGGCCGACATCGTGGCCAAGAACGGCGTGATCCACGTGATCGACAACGTGCTGCTTCCCGCCGCGCCCGCGCAGACGATCACGCAGACCGCCGCGGCCACGCCGCAGCTGTCCACGCTGGTCACGGCGCTGCAGGCCGCCGAGCTCACCGGCACGCTCAGCGGCACGGGGCCGTTCACGGTGTTCGCGCCGGTGAATGACGCCTTCGCCGCGCTTCCCGCGGGCGTCGTGCAGCGCCTGCTGGAAACGGGCAACCGCGCCATCCTCAGCAAGCTGCTCACCTTCCACGTGGTGCCGGGGCGCATCACCGCCAGCCAGCTGCAGAACGGCCAGACGCTCACCACGGTGGAAGGCACGACGCTCCCCGTGACGGTGGCCAACGGCGTGGTCACGGTTGGCGGCGCGCGCGTCACCACCGCCGACATCAACGCCTCCAACGGCGTCGTGCATCTCATTGACGGCGTGCTGCTGGGCAGCCTGGACATCGTGGACAACGCCATCATCCGCGGCCTGAGCTCGCTGGTGAGTGCCGTCACAGCCGCGAATCTCGGTACGGCGTTGCGCGGCGGCAACCTGACGGTGTTCGCCCCCACCAACGCGGCCTTCGCCGCGATTCCCGGTGGCGCCCCGAGCGATGTGGCGACGCTGACGCGGGTGCTGCAGCTGCACGTGGTCGGCGCGCGCGCGCTTTCCACGCAGCTCACCAACGGGCAGCAGCTGCCCACGCTGCTCACGGGCTCGAGTCTCTCCGTCGGACTCGTGGGTGGTGGCGTGCGCATCACCGGCCCGCGCAACACGGTGTCGGTCGTCTCGGCAGACATCGTGGCCAAGAACGGCGTGATTCACGTGATTGACAACGTGCTGCTCCCCGCGCCGGCGCAGCAGACCATCACGCAGACGGCTGTCGCCACGGCGCAGCTCTCCACGCTGGTCACGGCACTGCAGGCCGCCGACCTCACCGGCACGCTCAGCGGTACGGGGCCCTTCACCGTCTTCGCGCCGGTCAATGAGGCGTTCGCCGGCTTGCCGGCCGGCGTGCTGCAGCGCCTGCTCGAAACGGGCAACCGCGCCATCCTCAGCAAGCTGCTCACCTTCCACGTGGTGCCGGGGCGCATCACGGCCAGCCAGCTGCGCAATGGCCAGACGCTCACCACGGTCGAAGGCACGACGCTGCCGGTGACCGTCGCGAGCGGCTTCGTCTTCGTGGGCGGCGCCCGCGTGACGACGGCCGACATCGAGGCGTCGAACGGCGTGGTGCATCTGATCGACGGCGTGCTGCTGGGCAGCCTCGACATCGTGGACAACGCCATCATCCGCGGCCTCAGCTCGCTGGTGGGCGCGGTGACCGCCGCGAATCTGGCCACGGCGCTGCGCGGTGACAATCTCACCGTGTTCGCCCCCACCAACGCGGCGTTTGCCGCCATCCCGGGTGGCGCACCGACCGACGCGGCCACGTTGGCCAGCGTCCTGCAGCTGCACGTCACCGGCTCGCGCGTGCTGGCCGCGGAGCTGAGCAACGGCCGCCGCCTGAACACGCTGCTGCCCAACAACAGCCTCACGGTCTCGCTGTTCGGTGGCACCGTGCGACTGGTGGGACCGCGCAACTTCGCGACGGTGGTGAGTGCGAACATCGTGGCCAAGAACGGCATCATTCACCTGATCGACACCGTGCTGCTGCCCTGAGCACGGCCCACCCTCGCCGGATCGTGCCGACGAGGTGAGTTGACCACGTACCGAGAACCGAACGGCCACCCGGCGAAGCTGCCGGGTGGCCGTTTGCGCCATGGCGTCGCGTGAGCGTACCTCACCGCAGTGCGCGCGGAGGGCAACGCCGCGGGCGACCTCCGGTCAACGGGTGCGGTCGAACCAGATCCGCGCCGTGCGCAGCGACTGCAGCACAGCGGTCAGCTCCTGGTCGGACAGCGCGGCCGCCAGCGGGGCCAGCGACTCGCCCAAGCGCGCGACAGCACGACCGCGCGCCGCGCGTCCGGCCGGGGTAAGCCGGACCAGCTTGCTGCGTCCGTCCTGCGGATCGGGGCGAATGGCCACGTACCCCTTGTGCTCCAGTCGGGACACGGTGTTGGTCATCGCCCCCTTGGTGACCTCCATGGCGCGGGCCAGCTGAGTGAGCGACGACTCGCCACCGACGCGGACGAAGTGATTGAGGACGATGAACTGGGACATGTTCAGGTCCGGTGCCAGCAGCGCGGCGGCGCGGTTCTGCGACAGCTGCGCCACGATGCCCACTTCGGTCATCAGCTGAAACAGCAGCGGGTCCTGCTCGACGACGGGGTCGTTCTTGCAAGCGGCGGGCATCGGACCTTGGGCGTGGAACGGACGAGGCGGATGTGCGCATGATAACGTCGTCGTTGGCCACGGCGGCAGGTCGACCGTCAGCCGCGACGCCGCGCCGCGTTTCCACACCCGTACCGGTTCACCGGTCCCGCGCGGGGGTGGTGTCTCGCGTTCGTCCCGTCACCATCAGGTGCGCCACAGGGCGTCCAGCCCTCGTCGGGGGGCCGGCGGCGCCGGTGCCGCCCCCGCGGGGAGGTAGCCGACGCGCGCCAGCATCTGGACGGTATGGCGTGGAGCCGGCGTGCCAAGCAGGCGATGGATGGCCTCGTACGGGCCGGCCACCTCGGGGTATTCCTGCAGTGCCTGTTCGTTCGGATGCATCGCGAGGCCGCGGGCCGCGCCGGCGAGGTTGACGCGCACGTACGCGCGACCGGCGAGGATCTGCTGGGCGCGCGCATTGCCCTCCGTCACGAGCCACAGGTACGCGGGCGTGGCGTCCGTGATGGCGTTGAACTCCTTGAGCTGGGCGACGGTGCTCCGGGAGTTGGGGGCCGGGAACTTCCGGCGGTCGACGAACCCGAGCTTGGCCAGCGTGACAAGCGGCCGTTTGGTGATGATGATCCCGTCGCGGTGCCGATCGATCTCGGCGCTGCCGAAGCGGAGCAGCCGCATCGACTCCATCATGGGCGCTTCGGTGGTCATTTCCACGCGCCACGCGTCCTTGACGATGGCGCGGATGTCCGCGACCTGCGTCTGGTCGGTGGACGGCGCGTCGGCGCGGCCGGCGAGATCGAACGCGAGCGGGAGGTGGGCCACCGAGGCGCGCAGCGACGTCACGTCCGCGGGCGCAATGGGGCGCGCGACATCGTACGCCCGCCGATCCGTCCGGCGCTGCAGTGCCTGCGCGAACAACGGGTCACGCGACACGGCGGCGTCGGCTACCAGGCGAACCCGGGCGAACGGCCGCGCATCGAGGGTGGCGCCCGGTTCACCGTCGGGGAACAGGGTGATGTCGGCACGGTGGCCGCGCTCCGCCGCCGCCATGGCCAGCAGTTCGAGGAACGCGCCGGCACCCATGAGAATCTGTCGGCCGTACGGGTCGGTCGCCGGCAGGAGGCGCTGCTCGTCCAGGCGGAGCGTGATCTCACCCGGAACCTGCAGGTCGGCGAGCCATGGCTGCAGGTTGTGCGGGTTGGGCGCGAGGATCGCGAACGACAGCGCCCAGCGACGGAGGTCGCTGTCCGGCGTCGGTCCGGCCCAGGCGGTCACCGCCGTACGCGGCACATGCACCGAGACGCAACCGGTGAGGGCGCTGGCGCCGGCGGCCAGCACGACGCCACCGCCCACCACGCGAATGAAGGCTCTCCGTTC
>Ga0068877_10002344_pt1 | contig 15321 bp, 12 predicted proteins | sample NOAtaG_FD_66437 | JGI IMG/M metagenome (GOLD analysis project Ga0068877, IMG submission 66437) | Freshwater lake microbial communities from Lake Erie, under a cyanobacterial bloom - NOAA_Erie_Diel6S_1000h metaG | ecosystem: Environmental > Aquatic > Freshwater > Lake | place: USA: Ohio, Lake... | reverse complement strand
ACTTGAAATTGCCGCAGACGGCCCGCGGCCGGCGTAAAGGCAAAAGCCGTGACCAGAGAGCCCATCTCGCTGTTGACATAGGCGAACTTGCCGTTGGGATGGAAGGCCATGTGACGGGGGCCGGATCCGGGAGTGATTGGGGTCGAGGGCGGATCGGCGGGTGTTAGCTTACCCTGCTTGGAGTCGACGAGATAGCCAAAGACCTGATCGAGGCCCAGATCGGGGACGAAGAGGAACCGGTGATCGGGGGACAGAACGGCGGCGTGGGCGTGGGGCCCGCGCTGGCGGCTGCCGATGCTCGAACCGCGGTGAGCCATGAGAGAAGAAGGTTCGCCGAGGCTGCCGTCGGGCTGTATCGGGAAAGCCGCGACACTGTTGCCACTGCCGTAGTTGGCCAGCAGGAGATACTTGCCGGTCTTTTCGACCACCAGGTGGCAGGGTACACCACCCCCCGAAGGCACCACGTTCAGTTCGCGCAGTTGGCCATTCGGACCCTCAATGGCGAAGGCGCTGACGCTGGCATCCCCTTCGTTGACGGCATAGAGATACTTTCGATTGGGATGAATCGTGAGAAAGGAGGGATTTTTTGTTCCGGCGGCCAGACCGAGGCTGGTCAGCTGCCTGCTATCCGGGTGATATCGATAAGCATAAATGCCCTTGCTGTGCTGGCGGGTATAGGTGCCGACATAGATGATGTACTCCGGCTTGGCGGCGGAAACGAGCGCGGCCAGCGGGGCGAGCAAGAGGGCTAGGGCCGGCAGGAAAATGAGCAAGCGGTTGGGTGGATTCTTCATGGCGACTCCGGTGACAGGATAGCGAGCCAGGCTAGCTCATGCGCAGCAGCCAGCGCAAGGCATTGTGTTTGAGTTTGATGAATTCGGGATTCCAGTGGGCCGTGATGGAGTGGCCGGGGGAAAAATAGCAGACACGGCCCTTGCCATAATCGTAGGCCCATCCGGCTGCCGCCTTCGCACCGAGTTTGCCGTACTCCAGCCCGTCTTCGTTGACCGATTCAAGCAGGAGATGCTTTGGGTCCTTGTCGTACTGCATATAGTGTTGCTCGTCGGTGACGATGAAGTCCTTTACCCCACGCGTGATGGGGTGGTCGTGGTTGATTATCTTGACCTTGAAGGGGCGGATGGCTGGGTGGCCCTGGTAGGCGGCGCCGAGAACATGGCGAAAGTCAGGATCGGTAAGGCCAACATGCGTCACATTGTGCAGAAACAGAGCCGCTCCTCCGTTTTCGACAAAGCGGCGTACGGCCTTGCCCTGTTGCGGTTTGATCCAGAACTTCGGTTCGCCCGCAGTGGGGGCTAGCGGCGGATCGCTGACGATTTCGGCCGCGGCCGCGCTGGCTGGCTTGGGCAGGGGATAGCCGTCGGGCCAGATCATGCCGTCGCGGTGCACGATCAGCAGCCGGTAGCCTTTCAGGTTTACGGCATTGAGCAGGTTGGTGTCGTCGCTCATATCAAGGGAAAGCCCGAGACCCTGGACGATATCCCGATGGAGCGCGGTGCGAATGTAGTCCGAGTTGTGGAAGCGGTCCCCGACCAAGGCGAAGGCATCCGATTTCTTACCGTCAAAGGCCAACGCGGAAGTGGTCGCCAAGGTGCACAGCAGTGATCTTCTGGTCATTTCCTGTTTGTCTCCTATGGCCGGGACTGGGCGCGCCCATCGCCTGGCAAGGAGCCACGCGCGAGACCGGACGATTCAGGTTAGTTCCTCGGCTAGTGGATCGTCAAATTCGCGCGCACAGCGACTTTGGCGGGGAGCGGTTGTAGACTAAGCATTAGCAATGCATAACGTCGTCATTTTGGGCTCGGGCTGCGCGGGGAACACGGCAGCGATTTACACGGCTCGGGCTGGACTCAAACCACTTGTATTGATGGGCAAGGAGCCGGGGGGACAGCTTTCGATCACCTCGGAGGTGGAGAACTTTCCCGGCTTTCCCGAAGGGATTCTCGGGCCGCAACTGGTGGAGAATATGAAACTGCAGGCCGAGCGCTTTGGCGCGGAGTTCCGGCTAGGCGAAGTGGTGGGGGCGGATTTGTCGCGCCGGCCGTTCCGGCTGAGCGTCGATGGGGAGTGGATCGAGACGTCCACCTTGATCGTGGCCACGGGGGCAAGCGCGCGTTGGCTGGGTATTGCGGGGGAAAAGGATCTGATCGGCAAAGGCGTCAGTTCCTGCGCGACCTGCGATGGCTTCTTCTATCGGGGCAAGAAAATCATGGTCGTGGGCGGTGGGGACAGCGCCATGGAGGAAGCGAATTTCCTAACGCGTTTCTCCGATGTGATGCTGGTGCACCGCCGCGAGGAGTTTCGCGCCTCCAAGATCATGATCGACCGCGTCAAGGCAAACCCGAAGGTAAAGATGGTGCTGAACACGGTGGTGGATGAGGTGTTGGCTCATGAAACCGGCATTGTTGGCGGAGCGCGGATGCGGAATGTGAAAACCGGGGAGACCTGGACGGAAGAAGTAGACGGCTTCTTTGTGGCGATTGGCCATATTCCGAATACCAAGCCCTTTGCCGGCCAGTTGGATATGGACGAGGAAGGTTACTTGATTTCGCACGGGGGCGCCCGGACAAACATCGCCGGTGTGTTTCATGCTGGGGATGTTCAGGACCGGCACTACCGGCAGGCGATTACGGCGTCGGGCGCGGGTTGCATGGCGGCAATGGAGGCCGAGCGCTTTCTCGAGGCGGAAGGGCACTAAGCGATGACGATTGCCGGGCGCAGGGCGCTGGTGACGGGTGGGGCATCCGGGCTGGGAGAGGCTTGCGTGCGGGCGCTGGTCGGCGAGCAGGCACGGGTGTTGATTGCGGATCTTAATGAGGACAAGGGCCAAGGCTTAGCTCGTGAGTTGGGTACGGGGGCACGATTCCGCCGCACGGATGTTTGTGAGGAAGCCGATGTACTGGCCGCGATCGAGGAGAGCGGCGGGCTGGACCTGGTCATTCATTGCGCCGGTATTGCGACAGCGGAGCGGGCTCTCGGCAAGGATGGGCCGCTGCCGCTCGAGCGCTTTGAAAAAGTACTGCGGGTCAATGTAAACGGGACATTCAACGTCGTGCGCCTAGCCGCGGCGGCGATGGCGAAAAACGAGGCTGGCCCGGACGGGGAGCGGGGCGTTATCGTGATGACCAGCTCGGTGGCGGCCTTTGACGGGCAGATTGGACAGGCGGCTTATTCGGCCTCGAAGGGCGCTGTGGCGGCAATGACCTTGCCGCTGGCGCGGGAACTGGCGCGCGTGGGCGTTCGGGTGCTGGCGATTGCGCCCGGGTTGTTCCGGACGCCGTTGTTGGCGGGCTTGCCCGAGGAGGCAATGAAGAAACTGGCTGAGACCGTTCCGTTTCCGGCCCGGCTTGGCGAGCCGGCGGAATTCGCCGGCCTAGCCCTGCACATGGTGCGCAACCGGATGCTGAATGGAGAAGTAGTGCGGCTCGACGGAGCCTTGCGGATGGCGCCGCGCTAGGCGGTTTTGCCCGCCGGGATCTCAATTTCGGTGCGTGTGCCTTGTCCGGGCCGGCTGTCGATCGACATGCGATAGTGCTCCCCGTAGAGAACTTCGAGACGTTCGCGCACGTTGGAGACTCCAATGCCGGAGTGGTTTCCGAACAGGTCTTCCATCTTTTCCTCCGGGATGCCTTCCCCGTCGTCCTCGACAGTAAGCAGAAGGCGCTGGGGATCGAGCATGCGGGCGCGGAGCCAGATGGAGCCGCCCTCGAGCTTGCCGGCCAAGCCATGTTTGATGGAGTTTTCGATCACCGGCTGAAGCAGCATTGCTGGCACCGGCACGGAGAGAGCGGCGGGGTCGATTTCCCGGAGAAATCGCAGTTTCTCCCCGAAGCGCACCATCTCGATGGCCAGGTAGTCGTCGATGAAGGCGAGCTCGTCGCGGAGTGGGGACAGCACATCGGTGTTGCGCATGGCGCGGCGGAGGACGCTTGAAAGCTTGTAGATCATCGTGCGGGCGCGGTCCGGGTCGATGCGGATGAGCGAAGAGACGCTGTTGAGAGTGTTGAAGAGGAAATGCGGGTTGATCTGGCTGGTCAGGGCCGCCAGGCGAGCTTCCGCGATCAGGCGTTGCTGCAAGGACAGACGCGACTCCATCCGTGTGATGTTCCAGATCTTCAGGGGCAGAAAGGCGCACAGCACCGAAGCCCCGGACAGGGCGCCGATCCAGAGTTCGAGGGGGCGGGAGTCGAGCGTAATCGGGCTGAAGATCGATTTCGGACGGAAGAGATAGAGCCCCGCCAGGCGCAAGGCTTCGGAAAGAAGCAGGCCAGCCGAAATGAGAAGGCGGTAGCCGAGCCGCGGCTGGCGGAAGATCCGCCAACTGCCGAGTATGTCGAAGACGGGCGAGTAGCGCCAAATCTCCCCGGTATCCGGCGCGCAATCGCGGATGATGCCGCCCAGCACGCCAATGGCGGCATAAAGCGGCATCGCCAGCAATTCGTTGCCGAACATGGCGGGCAGGCTCATGAGGATGCCGCTGACCATGCCGGTGACATAGCCGCCGAGCAGACCCGCCAGGTAGGCGCCGGCGAGGGTCAGGTCAGCGGCCTGGTAAGAGCCGGTGAACACGCGGGCGGCCGCTCCGGCGCCGAAGATTGTGCCGAAGGCGAGCGCCATCTCGAGCCGCTGCGTGATCGAGCGCTCCTCGCGCAGCAGCATGCGCTGGAAAGCGGGGATACGGGACAGTATCGAAGCCAGCGAGGCGGCAACGGCAAGGTTGAAAAGCAGCAGGACGAAGGCCGGCTCGATCATAATGGAAGTACCCCCACATTATGAAGCTATTGCATGCCGCTGAGGCGGATTTCCCCACCGAATTTGGCAGATTCCGCATCCACGGCTTCGAATGGGAGCAGGCAGGGGTCAGGGAAGAGGCGGTGGCGGTCGTGATGGGAGACCTGGTGCGGGGAGATGCGCCCCTGCTGCGGATTCACTCCCAGTGCCTGACCGGGGATGTATTTCACAGCCTGCGTTGCGACTGCCGCCAGCAGCTTGAGTTGGCCCTTGCCGCCGTTGGCCGCCAAGGGCGGGGAATCGTGATCTATGAAATGAAGGAGGGCCGGGGGATTGGCATCATCAATAAACTTCGGGCCTACCAACTGCAGGATGAGGGTGCCGACACCGTCGAGGCCAATGAGGCTTTGGGTCTGGCTGTGGATGCGCGCGACTACCGGCTGCCGGCGGCGATCTGTCAGTATTTCGGCGTCAAGGCCGTGCGGCTGATGTCAAACAATCCCGACAAGATCGCGGCGCTTGAAGGAGCGGGGGTGCAGGTAGTCGAAAGAGTACCGGCAATCGCCGCGGGAACCGAACACGCCCGGGACTATCTCGAAGTGAAACGCGAAAAGCTCGGGCATCTGATTTAGCTTTTCCGGAGCGCTCTGCCGCCGGAGCTAGCGGATGAAAACCATAAAGCTGGCCTGTGCCGCGGATTGAGCTCCCAGAGCGGTGTTGCGAACATTGACCCGATAGGTGCCCGCGCCGCGTGGAACAAAGGAAGTGCTCGCCGAAGTCGCGGTGATGTTCTGCACGGCCGCGCCGGCGAGGATACAGCCGGTGGAGGGGCAGCCTTGGCCGCGCACGACGAACTGCAGGAACTCAGCAAAGTTTGTACCGCTTGCCGACATGCGAATGGTGCTGTTGGTCACGAGATTGCCGGAAACCGTGATACCGGTCAGAGTGGGAACCGGGGGAGTGGAGCCAGGGTTTGCCGCCGGCGGCGGCGCACTGGGCGGCGCCGAGGGCGGGGGGGGCGGCGGTGGAGCTACCGTGCCGTAGATGGTCTGCAACCCTGTCGTGTCCCCAATTTCGAGCGTGCGGCGGGAGGTGTCGCCGGCGGCCACTGAGAACCACATGGTGTGCTGGTTACAAATGGATGGTGATGGGTGATTGAGGCCGGCGATGTGGCCGAGTTCATGAAGGAGCACGCCCTCGGTATCAAAAACTCCCGGGGCGCCGGTGGAAGCCCAGGTGTACAGGTTGTTGAGTGTGATCGTGTAGTCGACCATTGTTTGCGTGGAAGGGATAAACCGGTAGCGGGCCACGGCAAGAGTACTCGGATTGCCCGTTGTGATGCCCCCGCGGCTGATCAGGTTGGAACTGAAGGCGCTTGATTGAAAACGGACGGAAAGATTCAGGTCGTTGATCGTTTTGACGGCAGCCAGTGCGGCTGTGCTCATGTCGGGGGGCAGGGCGTTGTCGAGTCTGAATTGCACGCTGGTGGTGCGCCAGCGAGGGCCGGTCAGGACGTAGCAGGCGGTGAGTGGATTTTCCACTTGCGTTGTGGGATCGGCACCGGCCTTGCGGCTTGTCTTCTCAAATTCCAGCGTGCGTTGCCACTCAGAATCGAGGACCGCATTTCCCTGTTCGGTGAGAATACTACGAACGGTCTCGAGAAGTGCACGGCCTTTCAGGCCCACCTCGGGGATGTCCCGCCCATCGAGATCGTATTTGGCGGCCGGAGACAGGGTGCCGGGCGCCCATTCTTCCAGCAGAAGCAGAACGGGCTCGTTGACTTCAAACCAGGGAGCATTGGAAAAAGCGACGCCTTCCTCACCGACTATGCCGCCGGGGGTGGTGAAGGTGAGCAGGCCGGGGGTAGCTTCGGACTCCTTGAGCACGCCGGACACCCGCAAGGTTATGTCGGAATAGATTTCCCCATCGGGCGCGTAGTAGGAATGGAGGAGAGTCACCTCGCCGGCGACAACGGCTTTGGCGCGTTTCAGATCCCGCTTGAGGTCGCTGTCACGCGGAGTCGAGAAACCGGGCAGGCTGAGAAATAGCAGGGCGAGAAAGGCCCCAGGGAGAGCGAAAAGGCAATTCATACCGATTGGCTAGCGCATCGGTCCGAGGGAGCGATTCTTTTAAGAAAATGAGTGATTTACCTTAGCGTGCCGCACCAGGACCGCGAAGGACCGCGTTCAGGAATAAGAGATTCATGCTATCGATATAGCCACGATAGTTGGGGTCTACGGTGAAGCCGACCACGAGGCCACGACCTTCGCGGGCGACGATCACCAAGGGCTTGTAGGCTAACTGTTTGCGATTTTCCTCCCACATGTAGCCGCTCTGGAGAATATCGTTGGGACCGGAGAAGACGGCGGCGTTGATTCCGCGGTCGATCTTGATGGGGGAATAGATTGCGCGGCCATTGACGAGGGCGTTGACAAAATCCTGAGAGCCGGCGCCGATCCAGGATTCGGTGTCGACTTTGGCTTTGCAGAGAACGCCGGCGACGTCATCGGGCATTTCGCGGTCTGCCTGAATGGCGCGGAGGTAGTCATCCTCCTTGGTGAAGATCTTGCCGGGCGCCGGACCGTTATCGGCGTTGGGGGCATTGCTGCTGGGAGGAGCGGCCGTGCCCGTGGCCATGCGGCGGCCACCCGCCTCTGAGACGGGACCGGAGCCTGTGGAGGCGCCTTCCTTGGCCAGGAGTTCCTGTTGAACGGGCAGAAGACCGACCGGGCCGGATGCCAGGAAGCTGGTAGCGGAGCCGAGGCCGACGATGACTCCGCCGTTAGCGACCCAGTCTTTGATACGGCTGAGCCCGCGGCCGAGTTCTCCGGCGAGATTGCCCTGAATCTCGGGCAGGATGAGAACGTGGAACTTGCTGAGGTCGACCATGGGGAGGGAGCGGGTGCGCAGGCGCGTGACGGGATAGCCGTACTGACGCTCGAGCACGAAGGCGGTAGCGCCGGCGCTGGAACCGGCAACGGGGGTATCCCAGAGGATGGCCACATTAGGCCGTTTAAGCGAGAGGGTGTTGTTCGAGCCGAAGTTCGGACCCTCATCGACCCAACTAGTGTTGACGGCCATGATGTCGGCGCCAGTTGAGGCAGCGAGATTGGATACGGTGTCGTGGATAGAGCCCGGGTTCTCCTTGACCTGAAGGATGAGAGTGCCGTTCGGATACTTACGGCCGGCCTGGGTGAAGGCCTTGCCGGCGCTGAGAATGCGGAGGTTGGCGCGGAAGGCCGAGGCCAGGAAGCGGGATGCGGCCTGGCTGCCCCAGGGAACGAGATAGGCAACCGTGGCCTTGCCGCCTTCGATCTTGCCCGGGGGAAGCTTTCCGGGCAGCACGGGGGCGCCGGGGACAGTGAGGGCGGACTTGGAGATGATCTGGCGGACGTTGTACTGAACGGGCAGGCTCCAGCCGGTGACGTCATAGATCTCATCGCGCTGTTTTTTCTTGCGGCGGCGTTCCTGTTCCTTGAGGAATTCCTCTTCCATGCGCGTGTCGGGGTCGAGCAGGGTGCGGATCATGCGCTTCATGGGCTGAGCGGCACTGACGAGGTAAGAGCCGGCGGGTGCGGTGGCGCCTTCGACGAGGAAGCTGTCCTTGGCCTGACGGACTTCGATGCCTTGGGAGGCAAGAATGTCGGCGAGTTTGTCGGCAGCGGCCGTGTCGCCTTCGCGCAGCAGGACATATTCCTTTGACGCTTCGGTCTTGCCTTCTTCGAGGGCGGTCTTGCGGTAGTTCCAGAAGTTTTCAAGGAGAGCCTTGCGATTGGCCGCGGCCGTCTCGGCCGTTGAGATGGAGGCGACGAAGTGCTTCTGAACGCTTTCGGCAAAGGAGAAGGTGGTGCCGTCAGACTTTTCCCAGAGCAGGCCCCGCGCACTGGCATTCTCGTAGGTCATGGCAATCGCGCCGTAGTAGATCGGCCAGCTCGCGCCGTAGCCGGGATAGAACGCATCGAAGACCTCGCGGGTGAAGTAGCGGAATCCGAACTGGTCGAACCACTTCGCATTGTTCTTGCCGAATTGATAAAGCGCCTCGCGCTGATGCTTGACGATGTGCGGGTTATAGGGAACGGCTTCCGGAGCAAAGTAGTAGGTCGATTCGCCGCCCATTTCGTGCAGGTCGACGAAGACCAGTGGATACCAGTCGAGCAGCGTCTTGATGCGTCCGCGCGTTTCCGGTTGCGTCATCGCGAACCAATCGCGGTTCATATCGAACAGATAATGGTTCGTGCGCCCCCCGGGCCAGGGTTCGGCGTGTTCGGCGGCCAGCGGGTAGGCGACCGGTTCGAGGCCTTCGGCGATTTCAAAGTTGTGTACGAAGCGGTCGCGGCCATCCGGATTCTGCGTCGGGTCGATCATCAGCAACGTGTTAGCCAGGATGGAATCGACTATCTTGTCGTTGCGCGAGGCGAGCACATGATAGGCGGCGGCCATCGCCGCATCCGGCCCCGAGATTTCATTGCCGTGAACGTTGTAGGCAAGCATTACGCCCGCCGGCAGACTCGAGATCAATTTTTGCGCTTCTGCTTCAGCCGTCTTGCGCGGATCGGCCAGTTTCTTCATGCCAGCCTGGAATTCATTGAGCCGTGCAATGTTCGCCTCACTCCCGATCACCGCGATGATCAACTTGCGTCCTTCCCAGGTCCTGGCGTATTCCATCAGCTTGACGCGTTTTGGTTGGGCGGCTGCAAGAGCCTCGAAATACTTCATGATGTGCGCGTGAGAGGCGATTCGCTCCCCAGCCGAGTAACCCAGGGTCTTCTCGATGGTCGGTATGGCGGGGTCATACTGCGCCCCGGGCCACATCTCGACGGTGCGCTTTTGCGCGGACAGGGAACAGGCAAGCGCGAGGCCGGCCACCAGGAGAGAGAAAATTTGCATCACCTAACAGACTAATAAATCGCGCACGGCCTCGACTACTGAATCCGGATCGTCGAGCATAATCCAGTGCGTAGTTGCCGGAACCACCCGGAAGTCGCCCCGCCGCGAAAGACGGGCCAGTTTCGCCTGCCGCCCCTGGTGACCGGGCTTGCCATACTCCGCGCTCAGCACAATCAACGGCTTGTCGCCAAGGTCGGCGCAAATCGCCGCCTGGGCGCAGGAGGCAGGCAACTCCACCAGGTATTCCGCCATTGTCGTAAAGCTCGACGCCCGCGACCAGTGCGCCCGGATCTGTTGCTGCACCGCGAAAGGAAGTTTACGAATCTGCCCCGTAATGCGGCTCGTGAGCTGAGCGCCGCCGGCCCCAGCCAGCAGGCTGAGGATTTTCGGGATTTTTTGTTGGCCCCGCTCCAGGCGCCGCAGAGCAAAGCGTACGACCCCAAGATCCGCAAGCAGACTGCCTCGCCGCGTCAGTTCAACGGCCCGGTTCAGCACGCGCAGCCTCTCCCGGTCGGGCGGAAACCATTCCTCCGGCGGCAGTGCGTCCACCAGTAACACCCCAGAAACTTCCTCCGGGTACATGGCCGCGTACATCCGCATCATCATGCCGCCGAAGCTATGGCCCACCACATAGCGCGGCACGGGAACCGAGGCGGCCTCCATGACGCGCCGCATCTCTTCCACCAGCGCGCGCGCAACCTTCGTTTCCCCGCTCGGCGCGGACCAGCCAAAGCCCGCTCGATCATAGGAATAGAGCGTCGCAAAGCGCGCCACCTGATCCTCCACCAGCCGCCACGACAGACTCGTGGCCGCAATGCCGGCTTCGAAGATCACCGGCGGGCCGCTCTCGCCCCTCCGGTACACGTGCACCGGCCGCCCGTCGAGGTGAACAAAAAAGCCCGGGGCAGGGAACTGAGCGGCGTCTTCGCGAAGGCCTTTGCGCTCATACCGGCGCGCAAGCTCGAACACCATGTACTCTTAAGTTTACCGTCGTGGACTGGGACTTACTCTATCTCGCGATCACCCTCGTAGCGGCTATCCCCGTGCTCCACCGCATCGGCCGCGAATTGCTTGCCGGTAATTGGGCGACTGACCTGATCGCTGGCGTCTCGATCCTCACCGGTATCGTCACCGGCCAATACCTGGTCGCCCTGATTATCATCCTCATGCTCACCGGCGGCGGATTGCTCGAAAGCTATGCCGTCCGCCGCGCCAGCAGTGCCCTCAGCGCACTCGCCGAGCGCATGCCCTCAGTGGCCCACCGCGTCCTCGCCGAGGGCCATGAGGACGTCACACTCGAGGAACTCAAGCCCGGAGACCGCGTGCTCGTCTTTCCCCATGAAGTCGCCCCGGCTGATGGCGTCGTCGTGAAGGGCCAGGGGTGGATGGACGAAAGCTTTTTGACCGGCGAGCCCTGGGAGGTCAAGAAAGCTCCCGGTGTCGAGGTCATCTCAGGCGCCAAAAATGGCGCCAGCCTGCTTGAACTCGAAGTCCGCCGCCGTCCTGCCGATTCCCGCTACGCGCAAATCATGGCCGTCATGGAAGAGAGCGAATTGAAGCGCCCGCGCATCCGCCGCCTCGCTAATCAGTTGGGGGCCTGGTATTCGCCCGTAGCGCTTGTCATTGCCGCCGCAGCCGGTTGGTGGGCTTATGACTGGCAAAGATTTCTCGCCGTCATCGTCGTCGCGACGCCCTGTCCGTTGCTGATTTCGATTCCGGTTGCCTTGATCGGCTCTATCTCGCGGGCCGCCCGGGCTGGCATCGTCGTTCGCGATCCAGCCATTCTTGAGGAGATGCCACGCGTTAAAACCTTCATCTTCGATAAGACCGGCACTTTGACCCGGGGCAAACCCCAACTTATCGCAATCGACGCGCGCGGCGATGAGGCCGAGGCCCTGGCCGCCATCGCCAGCCTGGAGCGATACTCGCGCCATCCGCTTGCCGCACCGCTGCTCGAGGCGGCGGAGAAACGCGGCCTCGCTTTGTGGGACCCCGAGGAGGTTCGCGAGTTGCCCGGCCGGGGCTTGAGCGCGCGCCGCGCCGGCGTAAGCTACGAGGTCGTCGGACGCAAGCAATATGCGGGTACGTTGCCCGATTTGCCCGCTGGACATCTTGAATGCTTGCTGCTCCGCGATGGGGAGCTTGCCGCTGTATTCCACTTCTTCGATGCCCCCCGCCCCGATACCCGCCTCTTCCTCGATCACCTGGGCCCGCGCCATGGTGGAACCCGTACCGTTCTTCTCACCGGCGACCAAGAGGGGGCCGCGCGCGAATTAGCCGCGCAGGTGGGTATCCCCGAAGTGCTGGCCGCCCAGAGCCCCGAGCAGAAGCTGGCCTTCGTGCGCCAAGCCACCGCCGCCGGTCCGACTCTTTACGTCGGCGATGGCATCAACGACGGACCGGCGCTCACCGCAGCCACCGTAGGCGTGGCCTTCGGCATGGCGACCAACGTGGCGTCGGCCACCGCAAGTGCGATCGTCCTGGAGCCAAGCCTCGGCAAGATAGATGAACTGCTGCATTTGGGGATTCGTTTGCGGCGTGTTGCGCTGGAGTCGACCTTGGGGGGATTGGGACTGAGCGCCGTGGGCATGGTGCTGGCGGCGATGGGTTATCTGCCGCCGCTGTACGGGGCTTTGCTGCAGGAATTGATTGATGTTGCCAGTGTGCTCAACGCCTTGAGAACTTCCATTGGTGCCGATGGCATCGACTATGAGGGGCTGGGCGGTAAGCACTAAGTTCCCTCGTCTGGCAGCATGGCGCATTGCGGTTCGCAGCGAATTGGGCAAGGGGACGACTTTCATCATGCTGATACCAACGAAACGCACACGTGCCTGGAAGGAAGGGCCCAAGGCTCATGAGGGAGTTCCCCTGGTGCTTGTGATCGACGATGACCCCCGCCGTGAGGGAACTCGTCACGAGATCGGCGGAGAAGGCGGGATTTTGGGCCATTGCGGCCGCGCGGGGCGAGGACGGCCTTCAGATGGCAAGGGAGTTTCGGCCCGCCGCCATCGTCCTGGATGTGATCATGGCGGGAATGGATGGGTGGGAGGTACTATCGCAGTTGAAATCGGACCCTGAACTATCGCAGATTTCCGTCGCCTTGCTCAGCATCATCGAGAATCGCCGAATCGTGTTCGCGCTGGGCGCCAACGAGTAATTGGTTAAGCCCGTGGACAGAACCCAGTTGGTGCGCATTCTCACACGGTTCCGTGGTCCGGCAGGCAGCAACGTGGCCCTGGTTGTCGATGACGAGCAGGCGAATCGAAACGTTCTCAAGCGAATGCTCGAGTCCCAAGGTTGGACGCTCTGCGAGGCCTCAAGTGGAAGGCAGGCTTTGCGGTTCGTTGATTCGCCGACTGCACCCCACCTGATCATGCTCGACCTTCTGATGCCCGAGATGGACCGATTTCCAATCATGGAAGAAATCGCGGCCAGACCGTCGGCGTCGGATATTCCTCTCGCCGTTGTGACTGCAAAAGACTGGACCGCGGAAGACAGGCGGCGGCTGGAACGGACCGTGACACACGTCATCGAGGGCAGCAGTTACTCCGATGAGGACCCACTCAACTGTATCAGCGGCGAACTTGCGAATTTGGCGCCCGCGCCATTGAACGAGGCACAACGGCCTTGACAAGACTCATACTGGTGCAATAACTCTGGGAGCAATCGGGACAAGTTGTGCCGGCGACAGATTCGAAAGGGGTACGAAGTGATCATGGCGGTGGATGGAGAGCAGGCCGTGTCCGTAGCGTCGGCCGGAATTTCCGATCTCATTCTTATGGATATGAGCCTGCAGAAGCTGCATGGTTCGGAAGCGAATCGCATTCTGAGAAGCAACGAGCGAATGCGCGAGCTTCCCATCATCGCGCTAACAGCCCATGCCATGGACAGTGATCGGGATGGGGCGATTGCGTGCGGCTGCGATGACTTCAACACAAAACCCATTGATCTGCCGCGCCTGTTAGAGAAGATAGAGACTCAACTCGCGCGTCGGCGGGGAGTCCAACAGGCATGAATGGGCGATTGACATTCCGGCGCCGATGGCTGCTGCGCATGGGTTTTTTTTCTATCGCGGCCTTGTTCCTCGAGGGTTCGCCCGCGCAGGAAGCGACTCGGCCACCTGTTGGCACCGACAACGGCAGTCCCGCGCCTTGTGCGGACTTCTTTCTCTACGCCTGCGGCCATTGGATCCATCAGCACAACATACCGGCGGATGAATCCGGCTGGACCCCGATGTTCGAGCTCATGAAGTCCACCAGCGAGAACCTGCGAAAAATCCTCGAACTCGCGGCGTCTAACCGCGAGCCTCGCGACGCCACCAGCCAGCGCATCGGCGACTACTATTCGGCCTGCATGGACGAGTCTACAGTTGAGAGGCTGGGCGTAGCACCGCTGCAGCCCGTACTAAAGCGGCTGCGAAGTATCGCGAGTTCCCAACAGGCAATGCTCGAAGCAGGCGAACTCGGGCGGCTTCGCATTTTTGCCCTGTACAAATTCATTAGCCGGCCCGACCCTCGGGACTCGAATCGGGGCATAGGCGAATGGAACCGTCCCGAGTTGACTCTCGATGACCCAAACGCTTACATCCACGATAACCGCCAAAACCGTGCGCTGCGGCAGGGATTCCTCGCTTATTACGCCGAGTTGTTTCGCCTCACTGGCCTCGACCCAAAAAGTGCGGAATCCGCTGCGGAAACCATGTGGACAACCGAGACCGCCTTGGCGCGCAGTGGTTGGTCCCGCGAGTCCGAGGCTGATCCCAGGTCCAGGACGACCACGCTGACGGTCGAGGCAATCGAGCAACGCGCGCCAAATCTTCGCTTGAAACGGGTGCTGTCGGGCTACGGGGTTCCGGCTCGGGTCGACATCTTGGTCCCGCATCTGGACTTTCTTGTCGAATTGAATGCATGGTTGGAAAAGGTCTCACCAAAGGACCTTGCGACATATTTGGCGGGACGATACCTACATTTCGCTGCCGACATCGGGAGTTCGGCGCCGCCTACCGGCTTTCTCCGGGCCCGTTTGAGATTCAGGCAACTACAATATGGTGAGTCAGAGGTGGCACCGCGCTGGCGGCGCTGCACTGAGGCGGTGAATTTGCATATGGGAGAGGCACTGGGCAGGAAATTCGTCGAACGCCACTTCTCTGCGGAAAACAAAACCAGGGTGACGAAAATGGCGAAGAATATCCTGGCATCCGTTCGGGGACTAATTGAGGCATCAACCTGGCTCGAGCCCGCCACCAAGGCCGCCGCCATCGCGAAAGCGGACGCGATCCGAATCCGTGTCGGTTTCCCGGATCGATGGCGGTCCTATGACGGCTTGATCGTCCGCCGTCACGATGCGTTCGGCAACCGTGCCCGCGCCATTCGCTTTGAACACGCACGACAGATGCGGATGATCGGGCAGGAGCTCGACCGCGGCGAGTGGCCCTGGCCTCCGCAGACGGTCAACGGCGGGTATGCGGCGCAATTGAATACCATCTTCATTCCGGCCGGAATTCTCCAGCCTCCTTTTTACGATCCGCTGGCGCCCGATGCAGCGAACTATGGAACGATCGGCGCCACCATAGGGCATGAGTACATGCATGGGTTCGATAATCTAGGCCGTTTTTACGATAAGGATGGAAATCTCAAGGACTGGTGGTCGAAGGCGGACGAACAGGCCTACAACAGCCGGGCGGAG